>Ga0102591_1000044_pt1 | contig 340123 bp, 338 predicted proteins | sample AraplaCol_mCL_r2_2_FD_76860 | JGI IMG/M metagenome (GOLD analysis project Ga0102591, IMG submission 76860) | Arabidopsis root microbial communities from North Carolina, USA - plate scrape MF_Col_mCL_r2 (SPADES assembly) (version 2) | ecosystem: Host-associated > Plants > Roots > Endosphere...
TGCCGAACACCTGCGCGCAGGCCATGGTGAGCGCCTCGCTCTGGGTCGGGTTGACCTTGCCCGGCATGATCGAGGAACCCGGCTCGTTCTCGGGCAGGCTGATCTCGCCGAGACCGGAGCGCGGGCCCGAGCCCATCAGCCGGATGTCGTTGGCGATCTTGAACAGGTCCATGGCGAGCGCTGTCAGCGCGCCATGGCTGTAGGAGATGGCGCCATGGCTGGCGAGCGCCTCGAACAGGTTGTCGGCGGTGCGGAAGGGCAGGCCGGTCAGCCTGGCGATCTCGGCCGAGAAAGCCTTGGCGAAGTCGGGATGGGCGTTGAGGCCGGTGCCGACCGCCGTGCCGCCCTGGGCGAGCGCCAGCAGGCCGGGGAGGGTCTGCTCGATCCGGGCGATGCCGAGCTCGATCTGCGCGACATAGCCGGAGAATTCCTGGCCGAGCGTGACCGGGGTCGCGTCCTGGAGATGGGTGCGGCCGATCTTGACGAGATCGGCGAAAGCCTTCGCCTTGACGTCGAAGGCGTCCTTCAGCCGGTCGAGCGCGGGCAGCAGTTCCTTGGAGACGGCGAGCGCGGCGGCGATGTGGATCGCGGTCGGGAAGCTGTCGTTCGAGGACTGGCCCTTGTTGACGTGGTCGTTGGCGTGGACCGGGCTCTTCTTGCCGAGGCCGGCGCCGAGGATCTCGTTGGCGCGATTGGCCAGCACCTCGTTGACGTTCATGTTCGACTGGGTGCCGGAGCCGGTCTGCCAGACGACGAGTGGGAAGTGCTCGTCGAACTTGCCGGCGAGCGCCTCATCGGCGGCCTGTACGATGGCCTGTTCGACCTTGGCGTCGAGCAGGCCGAGCTTCGCATTGATCGTCGCGGCAGCCTTCTTGACCAGGACCAGCGCATGCACGACCGGCAGCGGCATGCGCTCGGCTGGGCCACCGATCTTGAAATTCTGCAGCGAGCGCTGCGTCTGCGCCGCCCAATAGCGGTCGGCGGCGACATCGATCGGACCGAAGGAATCGGTCTCGCTGCGGTAACCGGTCATGGCGGGAGCCTCTAGGCTGGTCTCAGGTCTTCTTGCGGAAGGCGTCGAGGCTGACGACCTGGGCGCCGCTTTCCTCCGCGGCGTCGTCCGCCTTGGCGTCGGCGTCCGCTTCGGCTGCTTCCTTCTTAGCGCTCGCCGGCAGAGCCTTCTGGGCCGGCTTGGGCGGCAAGGCGAGCGGCGCGGCCGGGGCGACGCTGGGCTCGGAGGCAGCGCCGCGCGGCGCCTTGGCCGGGGCGGCCGGCTCGCTCGCCTGCGCTTCGCCGGCAGCCTCCTGCGTCTCGAACTTCAGGCCAACTGGACGGACGGGTCGAAGAAGGTGGTGATCGCGTCATAGGGGATCAGCAGCCGCTCCGGCACGCCGGAGAAAGAGAGCCCGACCTCGAAGGCGTGGTCGCTGACGTTGAGATCCCAGAACTGGTGCTGGAGCACGATCGTCATCTCGTCGGGATGCTTCTCGCGCAGGCGCTGCGACAGCCGCACGCCCGGCGCGGTGGTCCGGAAGGTGATGTAGAAATGATGCTCGCCCGGGAGCCCGTCACGGCCCGCCTCGGCCAGAATCTTGCGGACGACGCCCTTGAGCGCGTCCTGCACCATCAGGTCGTAGCGGAGAATGTCCTTGGTCATCGGGTCCGGGTTCCGTTTCCGCTCCTCTAGATCACGCCACGATGGGAGGGAACCTCCTCGAAACGAAAAACGTGACCAATTCCATTAGTTTAAATCGCCTCTCATCCAAAAGAGGCTGGGCGATACCGCTGCTGGCCCGTGCCGGCGCAGCCGCACAAAAAAGTGGAGGCTTCTGTTGCCAGGCGCCTCCGAGCCCCGCCTTACGCGGCTAAGCGCAAGGGCTTTGGTTTGGGAACCAGCACCGCTTACGCGGCGACAGCAACCCGAGCATTGTTGTCGTTGGCAACTATGCTTTGGCCCGATAACGGCGGAACCATGCCGAGCAAAAGGATAACCTTTACACCCTCGTCGATCCTATTTCGCCCCCGCCGCAGCCCTGCAACCGCTCGGCTGCAAGTTCCTGCTGCTCGCGCCGCAGGGCTGGGGTGGAGGCGCCGGGTACCGCCCCCGGGTCCGAAAGGCTTATTTCGAGATCCGTTTATCGCCATAGCCGTTCTTGCGAGCGGCACTCACGAATATAGGACCAGCATTGGCGCGGGGAAAGAGTGCTGCTGGGATTTCGACAGGATGTGCGGCATTCCCGCCTCAATCGAGAATCCGACCATTTCTGATGTCGATATCAAGCATCATCTCGTCATCGTCGGCGCTGCGGCCGGCGATCTCCCAGCGGTCGCCATACAGGATGATCTCCTCGATATGGACGAGCCCGGCACTCCAGGCGATGGAGCGGGCCTGGCTTTCCGAGATGGTTTCGCCGGCGTCGGATTCGCTGGCGCCTGATTTGCCGTCGAGTGACTTACTGGCGAGACCCGGCCCGGCGGCGAACGCGCTGAAGGCAAGGGCGGTGAGGACGCACATCGTGGCTTTCGGCATTCGCATCGGCATATCCCCCATCGAATCAGGTCGCGATAAGCGATCCGGATTGAGGCGGGTTTGCGGATACCTGCGGTCACAGCCAGTCGCGATCGCGTGAGCCTCAGCCCGGGCTGGCCTTGGCGGATGCGGGCCGTTCCCGCTCCACCCGCAAGACGGTTCCGTCGCTGCCACGCAGATTGATCTGGATGACGCCGCCGATGCTGTCGCGCCCCTCGATCTTCCAATGGCCGTCATCGAAGTTCATATCCTCGATGCGGGCCATGCCGTTCTCGTTCGCGATGCGGCGCGCATCGTCCCGCGAGATCATCCGGTCGGAGGGCTTGGGCGTCTCCTGGGATTGCGCTGCGGCCAGCGTCGGCAGCGCGCATACGGCCAGCGCCGCCAGCATCGTCGATCGTCGCGAGAACATGTCCGGCTCTCCTTCCCGTAAAAGACCTTTCGGCGAAGAACGGGCGCGGCGAGGGGCTGGTTCCCGTCAGATCCTGTCGCTACCTGCTTGCAAAGTTGGGGAAGCCTTGCAGCAAGGGCGGGCCAGCCGTGTCGCGAGCGGTTATGCTCGCCCGCTCTCCAGAGATTCGACATGCGCCAGTACCACGACCTGCTTCAACGCGTCCTGACCGAAGGCGTCCGCAAGGACGACCGAACCGGCACCGGCACGCTCGCCGTCTTCGGCCACCAGATGCGCTTCGATCTCGCGCAGGGCTTCCCGCTGGTCACGACCAAGAAGCTGCATCTGAAGTCGATCATCCATGAGCTGATCTGGTTCCTGCGCGGCGACACCAATGTACGCTATCTGCAGGAAAACGGCGTCACGATCTGGGACGAATGGGCCGATGCGAATGGCGATCTCGGCCCGGTCTATGGCCGGCAGTGGCGGAGCTGGGCTGCGCCGGACGGGCAGGTGATCGACCAGATCGCCTGGGTGGTGAACGAGATCCGGCGCAATCCGGATTCGCGCCGCCTCATCGTCTCGGCCTGGAATCCGGCGGATATTCCGAAGATGGCGCTGGCGCCCTGCCATTGCCTGTTCCAGTTCTTCGTCGCGGACGGCAAGCTCTCCTGCCAGCTCTACCAGCGCTCGGCGGACGTCTTCCTCGGCGTGCCTTTCAATATCGCGAGCTATGCGCTGCTGACCCATATGGTGGCGCAGGTGACGGGCCTGGGTGTCGGCGATTTCGTGCATTCGTTCGGCGACACGCATCTCTATGTGAACCATCTCGAGCAGGCGCGGCTGCAGCTTTCGCGTGAGCCGCGCGCGCTGCCGAAGCTCTCGCTCAACCCGGCGGTGACGCGACTGGAGGATTTCGAGTTCGCGGATGTGACGATCTCGGATTACGACCCGCATCCCACCATCAAGGCGCCGATCGCCGTATGACGCTGACCATCCGTTCCGCCCGCCTCGGCGAGGCCGGGCTCGTGCTTGCCTTCATCAGCGAGCTCGCCGAATACGAGAAGCTGCTGCACGAGGTTGTCGCGGCCGAGGCGGAGATCGAAGAGGCGCTGTTTTCGCCGAACCCGAAGGTGTTCTGCGACATCGCCGAATGGGACGGCGAGCCGGTTGGTTTCGCGGTCTGGTACTACACCTATTCGACCTTCTCCGGTCGCCACGGCATCTGGCTGGAGGACCTCTATGTCCGGCCGGCCCAGCGCGGACGCGGCATCGGCAAGGCGTTGATCGCGGAGCTCGCGCGACGCTGCGTCGCCGAGAATCTGCCGCGCCTCGCCTGGTGGGTGTTGAACTGGAACGAGCCCTCGCGCGTTTTCTATCGTTCGCTCGGCGCACAGGCGCAGGACGAGTGGACGGTGAAGCGGCTGGAGGGCGAGGCTCTCCGGCGACTGGGTGGGAGTTGAGCAGATGGTGGAGAAGCGCCCGATCGTTCTGGTCGCGGCCGTCGCCGACAATGGCGTGATCGGCGACGACAACCGGCTGATCTGGCGGCTGAAGACGGATCTCAGGCGCTTCCGTAATCTCACCATCGGCCGGCCCGTGCTGATGGGGCGCAAGACCTTCCTCTCGATCGGCAAGCCCTTGCCGGGGCGTCAGACCATCGTCCTGACGCGCGACCCCCTGTTCAACGCCGAAGGGGTCTCGATCGCGCATTCGCTCGATCAGGCGCTGAAGCAGGCCCAGCGGATCGCAGCGGAGAACGGGGCGGATTCCGTGACGGTCGCGGGCGGTGCCGAGATTTACCGCCAGACGCTGCCGCTGGCGGACCGGCTTGAACTGACGATGGTCCATGCCGTGCCCCCGGGCGACGCTCTGTTTCCCGATTGGGAGCGCACGGCCTTCGAGCAGGCGGGGGCGAACGAGCACCACCCCGCAGACGCCGACAATGAGCACCCCTTCACCTTCGTGACCTATCGCAGGCGCGGCTGATCGCCGCTTATTGCCGCTTTGCGTTCATGATGAACGGCTTGCGCCGTTGACGAATCCATGGCCCATGACCAACTCAGCCGAGCGCCTTCGCTCGAAGGCGCTGACAAGTGGCCGTCGTTCGCCTATGGCTCGACTGCGACAGAACGAAAGGGAACGGCTCGAGAATGCCTTGGAGCAACCAGAGCGGCGGTGGCGGGGGAGGTCCCTGGGGTCAGCGCGGAGGTGGAGGCGGCGGCGGCCCATGGGGCGGCGGCCAGGGCGGCGGCAACGGTAACCCGCCCGATCTCGAGGAGATCCTGCGGCGTAGCCAGGACAGGCTGAAGAACCTGGTCCCCGGCGGCAATATCGGTGGGCGCGGCATCGCGCTCGGCATCCTGGCGCTGATCCTGGTCTGGCTCGGCTCCGGCATCTATTTCGTGCGGCCCAACGAGGTCGGCCTCAATGTCGTCTTCGGCCGCTTCGCCGGTAAGACCGGCGAGGGCGCCAACTGGAACTGGCCCTATCCGATCGGCAGCGTGATCAAGCCGCAGGTGACGAACGTCATCACCACCGAGGTCGGCTTCCGCACGGTCGAATCGGTGCGCACCTCGCGTCAGACCGATGTCGGCGAGGAGAGCCTGATGCTCACCGGCGACGAGAACATCGTCGACATCGACTTCATCGTGCAGTGGCAGATCGATCCGGCCCAGCCCGAGGACTACGTCTTCAACATCCAGGACCCGCCGGGCACGGTGAAGGCCGTGGCCGAGAGCGCCATGCGCGAGATCATCGGCCGGCGTAACATCCAGCCGGTGCTGACCACCGATCGCGGCGCGATCGAGAGCGAGGTTCGCCAGCTCATGCAGGAGACGCTCAACGGCTACAATGCCGGCGTGCAGATCCGCCTCGTCCAGCTCCAGAAGGTTGACCCGCCGCAGCAAGTCATCGACGCCTTCCGCGACGTCCAGGCGGCGCGCGCGGACCAGGAGCGTCTGCGCAACGAAGCCCAGACCTATGCCAACCGCGTCGTGCCCGAGGCACGCGGCCGGGCGGCCCAGCTCGTCCAGGCGGCGGAAGCCTTCAAGGAGCAGACCGTCGCCGAAGCGCGCGGTCAGGCGAGCCGCTTCACCGCGGTCTACGAGCAGTACAAGAACGCTCCGGCTGTGACGCGTGAGCGTCTCTTCCTGGAGACGATGGAACGCGTGATGGGCGGCACCGACAAGATCATCCTCGACTCGACGGGCAACGCGCAGGGCGTGGTGCCCTATCTGCCGCTCGACCAGCTCCAGTCCGGTCGCGCCAGCGCTCCGGCGCTGCGCCAGCAGCAGCAGGGAGGGCAGACGCGATGAACGGCTCCTTCCTTCGCGCGGTCCTCGTCGTCGCGCTCGTCGCCGTCGCGGCCGTGCTGTATGCCTGCACCTTCGTGGTCTCGCAGACGCAGTCGGCCATCGTGCTCCGGCTCGGCGCGGTGCGCGCGGTCAAGACCGCGCCCGGCCTCTACTTCAAGTGGTTCGCGCCGATCGAGACGGTGACGCTGCTCGACAACCGCATCCTCGATCTCGATCTGCCGGCGCAGGAAATCATCGCCTCGGACCAAAAGCGTCTCGTGGTCGATGCCTTCACGCGCTATCGGATTTCCGACCCGCTGCGCTTCTACCAGGCGGTCAACAACATCCCGCGGGCGAACTCCCAGCTCGCCTCGATCGTGAACGGCAATGTCCGCTCGGTGCTGGCGGAGGCGAGCTTCACCGCGATGGTCCGCACGGAGCGTTCGCGGCTGATGATCCGCATCCGCGACGACGTGAACCGCGAGGCAACGCGCTTCGGCATGACGGTGGTCGATGTCCGGCTTCGGCGTGTCGACTTGCCGGCGGCGAACTCGGCGGCGGTGTTCCAGCGCATGCAGACCGAGCGTCAGCGCGAGGCGGCGGAAGCGCGCGCGCTGGGCGGCCAGCAGGCGCAGGAAGTTCGGGCGCGGGCCGACAGGGACTCGACCGTGATCGTCGCCGAGGCGCAGCAGCGCTCCGACGTGATCCGCGGCGAGGGCGAGGCCGAGCGTAACAAGGTCTTCGCCGAAGCCTTCGGCAAGGATCCGGAGTTCTTCTCGTTCTACCGCTCGATGCAGGCCTATGAGGCCAGCATCAAGCCGGGCGACACGCGCATGGTTCTGACGCCGGACTCGCCGTTCTTCCGTTACTTCAACGGACCGAACGCGCAGCGCGAGGCTGGCCAGGCAGGGGTTCCGGCTGCGCCGGCAGCGCCCGCGCCCGCGCGGCCCTGATCGGGGCGGGCGACGTCGATGTGGGATTTCATCGCGGCGCTCGGCCTGGTCTTTGCTATCGAGGGCATCCTCTTCGCCGCGATGCCGCATCTGGCGAAGGATGCCCTCAGGAGCGCGGCCGAGACCCCGCCCGAGCGTATGCGGATTATCGGGCTCGGTTCGGCCGTCCTCGGCGTCGTCCTGGTATGGCTGGCGCGCGGGGTCTGGTAGGCTTTAGGGTCTGTACTCATAATGGACGCTGTTCTGATCGGGCCAAAACGGCCGAGAGCCAGGAGGAGCCCGCCGCCCGATGCCCCAGGCATCGGGCAAGGGACCGACACAGCTATCGACCGTTTTCGCCCGACCCCTTCGGGGCGCGGGCCTTTTGGACGGCTGGTGCGTCGCGCGGCCTTGCAAACCGGGCGGTTTGCTGCGGCCACGCTCCTGCCCGCCGACCAAAATGCCCTGCGTCAGAATAGCGTCCATTATGAGTACAGACCCTATTCAGGAAAGGGCCACGCGATCGTGTTCGATGACACGATTGTGCGTCGCCCTTCCGCCGCATTTCGGAGTTCAATTTCGGGCGCGCGCCTCTGGCTGCCCCGTGAGGCCCGCATCCTTTCCGTCATGAGGACCCTATGGCATTGAAAACCGTTTCCGCAGTCCGGCCTATCCGCATCGCTTTCGCCGCCGGCGTCGCCGGCCTCGCGCTGATGGCCTCGCCGGTGCTGCTGCCGGGGCAGGCACAGGCCAACACACCACTGCTGACGGGACAGACCTCGCTCGCCGACCTCGTCGAGAAGGTCATGCCGGCGGTGGTCAACATCTCGGCTGTCACCACCAACGACCAGAAGGGCCGCAACCTGCCGCAGCTGCCGCAGCTCGGTCCGGACACCCCGTTCGGCGATCTGTTCGAGGAATTCTTCAACCGCCGCAACCAGCAGGGCGAGCGCCAGGCGCCGCAGCAGCGCCGCTCGCAGTCGGCCGGTTCGGGCTTCGTGATCGATGCCTCGGGCATCGTCGTCACCAACAACCACGTCATCGGCGACGCCAATGAGATCACCGTGATCTTCGGCGACGGTCTCCGCCTCAAGGCCGAGGTCATCGGCAAGGACAGCAAGGTCGACCTCGCCGTGCTGCGCGTGAAGCACGACAAGCCGCTGCCGGCGGTCAAGTTCGGCGATTCCGACAAGATGCGGATCGGCGATCCCGTGATGGCGATCGGCAACCCGTTCGGCCTCGGCGGCTCGGTCTCGTCGGGCATCGTCTCGGCGCGCAACCGCGACATCAGCCAGGGTCCCTACGACACCTATATCCAGACCGACGCGGCCATCAACAAGGGCAACTCGGGCGGCCCGCTGTTCAACATGGCCGGCGAGGTGATCGGCATCAATACTGCGATCCTGTCGCCGACGGGCGGCTCGGTCGGTATCGGCTTCGCCGTGCCCTCGACGCTAGCTACCAACATCGTCGACCAGCTTCGTGAGTTCGGCGAGACGCGGCGCGGCTGGCTCGGCGTGCGCATCCAGAGCGTCGATGACGCCACCGCCGAGGCGCTGGGCCTGGGCACGGCGCGCGGCGCACTGGTCGCGGGCGTCGACGACAAGGGCCCGGCCAAGCCGGCCGGCGTCGAAACCGGCGACGTGATCGTCAAGTTCGACGGCAAGGACGTGAAGGATTCACGCGACCTGCCGCGCATCGTGGCGGCGACGCCCGTCGGCAAGGACGTGCCGGTTACGATCATCCGCAAGGGCAAGGAAGAGCAGAAGACGGTCAAGCTCGGTCGCCTGGAAGATGGTGAGAAGGTGCAGACTGCCTCGGCGAACAAGCCGGCGACCGAAGCGCCGAAGCCGGCCGTGACGAGCGCGCTCGGCCTCGAGCTCTCGGGGCAGACCGACGAGTTGCGCAAGCGCTACTCGATCAAGGACGGCCTGAAGGGCGTGCTGATCACCAAGGTCGACGCCAATTCCAACGCGGCCGACAAGCGCATCCTCGTCGGCGAGCTGATCGTCGAGGTCGGCCAGGAGCCGGTCAACTCGCCGCAGGACGTCACCAAGCGGCTCGACGCGCTGAAGAAGGAAGGCAAGAAGTCGGCTCTGCTGCTCGTCTCGAACGGGCAGGGCGAGGTCCGCTTCGTCGCCGTGTCGATGAACTGAGTTCGGTCGCACCGCGCACCCTCGGCCGGGTGTGTTGATGTGCTGATTGGGAAGGAGCCCTCGTTTGGGCTCCTTTTTTTATTGACGCAAGGCAAGCCGAGCAGCTATCAGGTAGTATAATGCAATCAAAGGTTGCAGTTGTTGACCTGGATGCTTCTCATGCCCGAAGAGCAATCGCCAGCTTCAACGCCTCGATCAGATGCGTCGCCCGTGCAATCCGGCGGGCCGGGCGCAGGCGGATCAGACCGCAGGTCCGCGATAGGGCGCTGGATCAAGAGTGTCGCTTCGTCTCCTGCGCTCTTTCCCGGGCTCGCCATTTTCGCGGCAGGCTTCGTGATTTGGCAGTATGTGATGTTCAAGGAGGAAGAGCCGGTTACCGCTGCCTCGATCGCCGCTTCGTGGAACAGCAGCATCGCCAAGCTGGGGATCACCCCGGTGTTTCCGCCGGAGGAGGATCTTCATGTTGGCGATGTCTGGGCCGTGATCGAAGATGCCGATGAGAATCAGGCGATTCTGGGTAAGGCGGTCAGAATTGCACATATCAGCCTTCGCGAAGACTTGAAGCGCGAGGCGAGCTTCAAGCGGCCGACATTCAGCGCGACGGCAGAGCTTGAGAACGGCAAAAAGATTAGGAAACAGAGCAGCTACGAGGTCGAGTCCACAGAAGCGGGTGACAAGATAAGGCTTTCGCTTGCTGTGTTCCCTGGCATCACGGTCAATAAATCTGTCAGGTCGTCGAGCATTGCCGAAAGGTTGGGTTTGAATCTTGGCCTATCGGGCGGTCGAAGTGACATTGAAGAAATCAACATACCGATATCGGAGACATATGGTGTTCCGGCGGGTGTGGCTGCAGCCCGCCTTGATATCTGGTGTAAGGACCCCGCGACGCAGCTTTATTGCAGCGACGAGTTCCTTCGCCGTGTCATGGCATTCGGGGTCAACGAGCGCGTCCTCGCGACAAAGGACGGCTCCTATACGGCCAAGATTCAACTTCGACTGGTCAACCGCGTCTTCATGACCCGCGAGATCGAGCATCGCAGAACGCGTGACTTCGCGCTCAGCGCAGCCGCGCGTGCAGGGGCTCCACCTGTCGAGGCCGACGCAGCAGATATCGGAGCAACGCCCTCGAGCGAGGCGCGTATCAAGAATTTGGAAGAGCGGGTGTCGGCTTTGTTGAACGGCGGCTCCGGTGCGACCTACAGCCGTGCCGACGGCAACGAGCTGGCCCTCAAGCAGATCCTTGAGCGACCGGTGGTGTTCGGCTTCAGGGCGGTTTCGACATCGGTCGCACCGTCAACGCCGGGGGAGGGACGACAATGATGATGCGCATTCTGTCGATCACACTCGCGTTCGCCGCCGCCTCGGTGGCAGTCGCACAGGAAAAACCCGCTCCGCCGCCGCAACCTTGCCAGCCCTATCCGGAATGCGTGTTGGCATCGTCCAAGCTTGTCCCCGCGGCTCCCAACAATGGCATCCGTCCGCAAAGGCCGCCGCTTCCGGGGATCGCAACCGACAACGGACTTGTCATTCAGGGAATATCTCCGCTCGATCGGAGCACCTTCCGCGTCCCCTCGCTTGGCAAAGGGGGGGGTCAACAATAGCCCGAGCGGCATGAACCTAAGCATTTGGGGCGGCTCCGCTAAGCGCGTTCCCCATGCGACGATTGCGGACAGGCTGCGAAGTGCGCGAGCGCGGAACGCCGAAACTGGCTATAGCTTCGCGAGGCTGCTCCGAGCGTTCGGATGCGCCGGGAGAAGCCGAATGAAAATCAGCGAAATTCCCTTCGTCACCACCGACTGGTCGAGCGTGCCGGCCGAACGCTACGCTGGCGATATCGGCGAGGCGATCTGGCGCACCCAGTATTTCGGGCCGGAGGAGAACCGCATCCGGGTGAGGATCGTCGAGTACTCGCCGGGCTATGTCGCCGATCACTGGTGCTCAAAGGGCCACATCATCCTCTGCCTGGAAGGCGAGATGGAGACGACGCTGGAGGATGGCCGCGTCATGCCGCTGAAGGCGGGCATGAGCTATCAGGTCGCCGATGGCGCCGAGGCGCACCGCTCGCAGACGAAGACGGGCGCCAAGCTCTTCATCGTCGACTGATCAGCCGCGGACGATCTCGCTGCCCGTATAGCCCTGGGCATAGAGCAGCGCCGTGAGATCGGCGTGGTCGAGCCTTGCGTCGGCTGCCGCCGCCACCGCCGGCTTGGCCCGGAAGGCGGCGCCGAGGCCCGCTTCGCCCAGCATGGCGAGATCATTGGCGCCGTCGCCGACGGCGAGCGTCGCCTCGGGCGCGAGGTTGAAGCGGGTGCGCAGTTCGATCAGCGCGTCGAGCTTGGCCTGCTTGCCGAGGATCGGCTCGGCGACCTCGCCGCACAGGATGCTGCCATCGGCCAGCAGCACATTCGAGCGGTGCTCGTCGAAGCCGATCACGGCACTGATCGGGCCGGTGAAGACGGTGAAGCCGCCCGAGACCAGCGCGGTATAGCCGCCATTGGCGCGCATGGTGCGCACCAGTTCACGTCCGCCCGGCGTCAGCGTGATGCGATGCTGGATGATGTCCTCGACCACGGCGAGCGGCACGCCTTTCAGCAATGCGACGCGTTCGCGCAATGCCGGCTCGAAGGCGATCTCGCCGCGCATGGCGCGCTCGGTGATGGCGGCGACATGCTCTTTCAGCCCGACGACATCGGCGAGCTCATCGATGCATTCCTGGCCGATCATGGTCGAATCCATGTCGGCGAGGAACAGCGCCTTGCGGCGCGTCGCGGCCGGCTGAACGATGACGTCGACGCCTGCGCCTTCCAGCGCCGCGCGGATATCGGCTTCGAGCTTGCGCGCATCGTCCGCTTCCGCGAAGAGGTCGGCGGCGACGGCGCCGTCCAGCGCTGCCGTGCTGGCGATGCCCGGAACGGTGCGTGCGAGCCGGGAGAGCAGCGCTTCGCCGACCAGCGCCTGGCCATGGGCGGATACGAGTGTGGCGACGAACATTGCGAGGACCGGTGGATCAGGCGGAAAGACGGGTCAGGGCGGTGCTCATCGCAGGTCCCACCGCCAGCGGCAAGTCTGCGCTGGCGATCGAGATCGCGCAGAGGGCTGGCGGCACCGTCGTCAATGCCGATTCTATGCAGGTCTATCGCGATCTTCGTATCCTGACCGCCCGGCCGAGCGAGGCGGAGGAGGCAATCGTCCCGCACCGGCTCTACGGCCATGTCGACGGGGCAGTGAACTATTCAGCGATGCGCTATGCGGCCGATGTCGCCGCGCTGCTGGGCGAGTTGCGTGAGCAGGGCTCGTTGCCGATCCTCGTCGGCGGAACCGGCCTTTATTTCAAGGCGGTGACCGAGGGCTTTTCGGCCATGCCGTCGGTGCCGGAGGCGGTTCGCGCTACCTTCCGTGCGCGGGCCGAGGGGATGGAGACGGGCGCGCTCCATGACGAGCTCGGTGCGCGCGACCCTTTGATGGCGGAGCGGCTCAGGCCCAGCGACCGGATGCGGGTGATGCGGGCGCTGGAGGTCTTCGAGGCGACGGGTCGGTCGCTCGCTAGCTTCCAGGGCGAACGCGAGCCCGGGCCGCTTGGTGAGGAGGGGCTGCTGCGGCTCTTCATTCATCCGGAGCGAGAGGTGGTGCGGCAGCAGATCGACCGGCGCTTCGAGACGATGATCGAGGGGGGCGCGCTCGATGAGGTTGCCCGGCTCAAGGAGCGCGGGCTCGATCCGCTGCTGCCGATTATGCGCGCCCATGGCGTGCCGGGGCTCATCGCCTATCTCGACGGTGAGATCTCGCTCGACGAGGCCATCCAGCGCGGGCAGGCGGATACGCGTGCCTATGCGAAGCGGCAGGTGACGTGGTTCCGCCACCAGATGACGGGCTGGCAGGCGGTCGCGCCGAGCGAAGCCTTGCCGGCGGCGCTCCAGGGGTTGGGGATTTAATTCAAGCCGCCGCGGCGGTTCTCGCGGCGATCCCCATGCGATTGCGACCTTCGTTCTTGGCCCGGTAGAGCGCCTGATCGGCCCGCGCCATCAGGGCGGAAAGCTCCTCGCCGGGCTGGCGCGTGGCGACGCCGAGGCTCGCGGTCACCTTGAGCGCCAGCGTCTCCGAGACGGGGAGCGAGCGGGCGGCCAGCGCCTCCTGGATATTGCGCGCCTCGGTCGTGGCGCAGGAGAGGTCGCAATCCTGCAGCAGGATCGCGAATTCCTCGCCACCGAAGCGTCCGACGAGATTGCGCTCGCTGCGGAACAGGCCGAGCAGCAGATCGGCGAAGGCCCGGATGACGGCGTCACCCGCTGCATGGCCATGGCTGTCGTTGACCTGCTTGAAATGATCGAGATCGACTATAACCAGCGCGATCTCGCCGGCCTCAGTGCCGGCGGCGGCAATGGCGGCGTTCGCCCTCTCCATGAAGGAGCGGCGGTTGAGCAGCGCGGTCAGCGGGTCGGTCTCGGCCAGGCGCCTCAGCTCGCGCTCGCGCTCCTCGCGCTGGCCGATCTCCTCGGAGAGCGCGCGGCGCGTGGCGCGCTCCCGGCCGATCTCCAGCGCCAGCGTCGCAGCTCTGAGCTGCAATGTCTGGTTGGCGATGGTCAGGTCGGTGATGTCGGTCATGGTCAGCAGCAGCCCGTCGCCGAGAGGAGCGACGGCGATCCTGAGCCAGGTCGTGCCACCCACGCGGAGCAGGGAGGTCTCGATCGTGTCGGCGCGCCGCAGCTCGATGGCATGGCGGCAGCGGCGCCAGATCGCCGGATCGGCCAGGAAAGGCAGGTTCTTGCGAGCGTCGGTGTCGTGCAGGTCGAGACCGGGTAGCCCGCAGAGTTCCGCGGCGCGCCCGTTCACGTTGATGACGACGGCGTCCTCGACATGGCCCTCCGCGTCGCGCAGCGCGCGCAGCACGACAATGCCGCTGGGCGAGGCCGCGAGCACGACGTCGAGCAGATCTTCGCGGAACTGCATCGGGCTGCTGAAGACGATGACACGAGGGCTGCCATCGCGGGTCGCAGTCGGCAGGATCAGCCGCTCCCAGAGCCCGACGCGGACGGTGTCGATCGAGCGGCGGATCGTATAGAGCGGCCGGTTCTCGGCCAGCGCCCGGCCAAGGCAATCGGCGGTGAAACGGGCCATGTCCGGAAGCATGTCCGAGACCTTGTGGCCCAGCCGGTCGACGCCGGCATAGCGCGCGATCTCGCGGCCGTAATGGGTCCAGAGGTAGTCGCCGTCCGCCGTGGGCTCCAGGACCATCAAATCCTCGCCGAAGGCCGGCAATACCTCCGCGGCGAAGTTCTCATGGGAGACAAAGCCATCCTCGCCGGCGTGCCGCGCGAAGCGGGCCAACAGCTCCGCGACCAGCGGCGCATGCCCCCGCGCGGCGATATTCTCGCTGTGAACCTCGTAGTACATGCTGATCCTGGTTCGAGCGCGCAGATGGTAACGGGCGGCCGTTTAGAAACTTTTCCCTTAGGTCAGGGGAAACCGGGGCGTCCATACAGGAAACAGAAACCCTGTTTAGCGCTTGACCGGCTCGACAGCCTCCGTTAGCGTCTCGCAACTTCCGCTAAGGATCGATCGCGCGATGCGCAAGCTTATTATCGTACAGGTGCGCTGGTAGGGGCCGGTTTTAACAAACCGGGCGTCCCCGACGCCAGCGCACGCCCAGGCCCCTCCGAGGGCCTTTTTTATTGCCCGCAGTCCAGACAACAGAATGAGCTTCGAGGAGAGCGTTATGAGCGAGATGATGACCGGAGCCGAGATGGTCGTCCGCGCGCTTCAGGACCAGGGAGTCGAGCACCTGTTCGGCTATCCCGGCGGGGCCGTACTCCCGATCTATGATGCGATCTTCCAGCAGGACAAGGTGAAGCACGTGCTCGTCCGCCACGAGCAGGGCGCCGTCCATGCGGCCGAGGGCTATGCCCGCTCCGGCCCGGGCAAGGTCGGTTGCGTGCTCGTCACCTCCGGTCCCGGCGCGACCAATGCCGTCACGGGTCTGACCGATGCGCTGCTCGACTCGATCCCGCTCGTCGTCATCACCGGCCAGGTGCCGACGCATCTGATCGGCTCGGACGCTTTCCAGGAATGCGACACGGTCGGCATCACCCGCTCCTGCACCAAGCACAATTATCTGGTGAAGAGCATCCATGACCTGCCGCGCGTCCTGCACGAGGCCTTCTATGTCGCCGCCAACGGCCGGCCGGGCCCGGTCGTCATCGACATCCCGAAGGACGTGCAGTTCGCTACGGGCGTCTATAGCCGCCCGCGCGACAACCAGCACAAGACCTATCGCCCGGTGGTCAAGGGCGACCTCAACAAGATCAAGGCCGCCGTCGAGCTGATCGCCGGCGCCAAGAAGCCGGTCTTCTACACTGGCGGCGGTGTCATCAATGCGGGTCCGCATGCGGCGGCGCTGCTCAGGGAGCTGGCGCGTCTGACGGGCTACCCGGTCACCTCGACGCTGATGGGGCTCGGCGCTTTCCCGGCCGCGGATAAGCAATGGCTCGGGATGCTCGGCATGCACGGCACCTACGAAGCCAACCTCGCGATGCATGACTGCGACGTCATGATCAATATCGGCGCGCGCTTCGACGATCGCATCACCGGGCGGATCGACGGCTTCTCGCCGCGCTCGAAGAAGATCCACATCGATATCGATCCGTCCTCGATCAACAAGACGGTCAAGGTCGATATCGGCATCGTCGGCGACTGCGCCCATGTGCTGGAGGATATGGTCCGGATCTGGCGCGAGACCTCGCCGCAGGTCGACAAGACCGCGCTCGCGGCGTGGTGGACGCAGATCGAGGGCTGGCGCGGCCGCAAGAGCCTCGCCTACAAGCACTCGGACACGATCATCAAGCCGCAATACGCCATCGAGCGGCTCTATCAGCTGACCAAGGATCGCGACCCCTTCATCACCACCGAGGTCGGCCAGCACCAGATGTGGGCGGCGCAGCACTTCCACTTCCAGGAGCCGAACCGCTGGATGACCTCGGGCGGCCTCGGCACCATGGGCTATGGCCTGCCGGCGGCGATCGGCGTGCAGATGAAGCATCCCAAGGCGCTGGTCATCGACATCGCGGGCGAGGCCTCGATCCTGATGAACATGCAGGAGATGTCGACGGCGGTGCAGTACCGGCTGCCGGTCAAGATCTTCATCCTCAACAACGAGTACATGGGCATGGTGCGCCAGTGGCAGGAGCTGCTGCATGGCGGGCGCTATTCGGAGAGCTATTCGGAGTCGCTGCCGGACTTCGTGAAGCTCGCCGAGGCTTATGGCGGCCACGGCATTCGTTGCTCGGACCCGGCTAAGCTCGACGACGCGATCATGGAGATGATCGACACGCCGAAGCCGGTGATCTTCGACTGCATCGTCGCCAAGGAAGAGAACTGCTTCCCGATGATCCCGTCGGGCAAGGCGCATAACGAGATGATCCTGCCCGATTTCGAAGGCGACACCGGCCAGATCATCGACGCCAAGGGCAAGCAGCTCGTCTGAGGCGGATTTTTCTCTTCTCAGCCCTCATCCTGAGGAGCCGTGTCAGCGGCGTCTCGAAGGATGTTCCAGTGGGTGCGGGAGATGTCTGGAACATCCTTCGAGACGCGGGCTTTGCCCGCTCCTCAGGATGAGGGCTGAGAGAGACGAGGGTGGGGAAGAGCTGCATGAAACTGCTGATCGGCAACAAATGCTATTCGTCCTGGTCGCTCAGGGCCTGGCTGCTTATGCGCGCGACCGGCGTCGCCTTCGAGGAGACGCTGGTGCTGCTCGACGAGCCCGGCTTCAAGGAGACGGTCTATGCCGAGGCGCCGGGCAGTGGTGGCACCGTACCCACGCTGGTCGACGGCGACGTCGCCGTCTGGGAGACGCTGGCGATCGCCGAATATCTGCATGAGAAGCATCCCGAGGCCGGCATCTGGCCGCGCGAGCAGGCCGCCCGCGCCCATGCCCGCGCTGTCTCCAGCGAGATGCATGCGGGGTTCACCGCACTGCGCGGCGCCTGCCCGATGAATCTCGGCAAGCGCTTTGCCCTGCGTGACCGCGGCCCGGCCGTGGCGCGCGACGTAGAGCGGATCACCGGGATCTGGCGCGAGGCGCGCGAGCGCTTCGGGCGGGCCGGCTCCGGACCGTTTCTCTATGGTACCTTCTCGGCGGCGGATGCGATGTTCGCGCCCGTCGTCACCCGTCTCGACACTTATGGCATCGCCGTCGACGCCGTCTCGCAGAGCTATATGCGGGCGATCCTGTCGCTGCCGGCCTATCGGCAATGGCTCGCGGCGGCGCTCTCCGAACCTTGGGTCGTCGCTCAGGACGAGGTCGATGAGCCCGCGCTCGTCGATCTGCGCCAGAGCTGATCGCTTTCACGCTTAAACTTTGCCCTCGTTTCAACCCGCCTACAGGTCCGTCATGTCCCAGCCTGCGACTCATTACCCGAAAGCCCCGAAGTCCCAGCCGAGCGCGCGCCACACGCTGGCGGTGATCGTCGACAACGAACCCGGCGTTCTCGCTCGCATCGCCGGCCTGTTCTCCGGCCGCGGCTACAACATCGAGAGCCTCACCGTCTCGGAGACGGAGCATGAGAAGCATCTCTCGCGCATCACCGTCGTGACCTCCGGCACCGCCGCCGTCATCGACCAGATCAAGGCGCATCTCGACCGGCTGGTGCCGGTGCATCGTGTCGTCGACCTGACCGAGCAGGGCGAGGCGCTGGAGCGCGAGCTCGCGCTGATCAAGGTGGTGGGCAAGGGCGACCATCGCGTCGAGGCGATGCGGCTAGCCTCGGCCTTCGGGGCGCGCACGCTCGACGCCTCGCTGACCTCCTTCGTCTTCGAGCTCACCGGCTCGACCGAAGAGATCGAGCGCTTCATCAAGCTGATGACGGCCGTCGGCCTGACCGAGGTCTCGCGCACCGGCATCGCGGCGATGAGCCGTGGGCCGGAGGCGATGTGAGCATGGTGCTGACGCCGGAGACGCTCAACCTGATCTCGCTCGCGCTCGGGGTGGCGGGCTTCGCCTGCCTCGCCGGGCCTACAGCGCTGCGGCTGAGCGGCCGGCTGCCGGCCGAGTCTCCCGGAAGGAGCCTGCGCTCGCCGCTCTGGTGGGCCGGCTTCGTGATGACGGTCGTGGCGATCGTCCTGCAGCGGGTGGTTGCCCAGCAGGGCGGGGCTGGCTGAGAAGGACGCCAACCGTCATTCTCGGGCGAAGCGAAGCTTCGACCCGGGAATCTCGGGCAGGAAAGGTTGTCTCGTCGTCATGAGATGCTCGGGTCGAGCCCGAGCATGACGCGCTCTTCACCCCGCAAAGCCACCCTTTTCCAAGAACGCCTGTTCCTCGGCCGTCGTCTCGCGGCCGAGCACCGGGTTGCGATGCGGGAAGCGGCCGAAATCGCGGATGATGTCGCGATGGATCTCGGCGTGGGTCACGCCCTCGGCGTCATTCGCCGCGGCGCAGAGCGAGACGCAGCGCTCCTGATCGGCGAGCGCCTCCGAATGCATGAAGGGCATATAGATGAAGCGCTGCTCGGGCGGCTGATAGGATTTGTCGAAGCTGTGCGCGATCGCGCGCTCTGCGATGGCGAGCGCCTGCGCATCCGTGGCGAAGGCGCGCCCACTGCCGCGGAAGAGATTACGCGGGAACTGGTCGAGCAGGATAATGAGCGCATAGACACCCTCGGGCGTGTGCTCCCAATCGGACAGTTTTCCGGCCGCAGCTGCTTCATGGGCTGGCAGGAAACGCTGCCTGATCTCGGCGTCGAAGGCATCGTCCTTGGCGAACCATTTTTCCGGGCCGGCAGCGCGCCAGAAGGCAACGATGTCGGCGGCTTTCGGCAAGGTCATTCACATCTCCATTCGCCGGCAGGGGCTGGCGTGCAGATAGAGGGTCGGCGCGGTCGCGTCAGCCCCGAATAGGACTTGCCGGGCACCCCGGCCTGCGCTAGATGGCTGAACCGTAACGTACGGTACTGGATTTCTTCGCCCACATGACTCAAGCCGCCGCAGAGACGCAAGGCGAGACGCTGACCGCCCGGCAGCAGGCCGTGCTCGATGCCGTGCTGAGCCTGATGGTCGAGAAGGGCAGTGGGCTGACCATGACCGCCGTGGCGCGGCGGGCGAGCTGCTCCAAGGAAACGCTCTACAAATGGTTCGGCGACCGTGACGGCCTGCTCACCGCGACGGTGCAATGGCAGGCCTCGAAGGTGAGGGCGGGCAATTACGACCGGCAGAAGCTCGACGCCGGCGCGCTGCGCGAAAGCCTGAAGCGCTTCGCGGCCAACTGGCTGGAAGTGATCTCGTCGCCGACCTCGATCGCGCTCAACCGCATCGGCGTCAGCCAGGCTGCCTCGCGCGACGGCAATCTCGGCTCGATTATGCTGGCCAATGGCCGCTTCGCCATCGGCGAGCGGTTGAAGCCCGTGCTCGAAGCCGGGCGCGAGGCCGGGCTTATCGACTTCGACGATACCGAGACCGCCTTCCGCACCCTATTCGGCCTCGTCGGCCGCGACGTGCAGATCCGCCTGCTGCTGGGCGACCCACTGACGCTCAGCAAGGCCGAGATCGCCAGCGACGCGGAGCGCGCGACCGAACAGTTCTTCACCCTCTACGGCACGGCATCGCATGAGCCGCGCCGGAGCAAGACCAACGCGTAACCCAAGGAGACACCGATGCGCGTTTATTATGATCGTGATGCCGACATCAACCTGATCAAGGGCAAGAAGGTCCTGATCGTCGGCTATGGCTCGCAGGGCCACGCCCATGCGCAGAACCTGCGCGACTCCGGCGTCAAGGACGTTGCGATCGCTCTCAAGGAAGGCTCCGCCACGCGCAAGAAGGCTGAAGGTGCCGGCTTCAAGGTCTTCACCCCGTCCGAGGGCGCCAAGTGGGCCGACGTCGTGATGATGCTGACGCCTGACGAGTTGCAGGCCGACATCTATCGCGACGAGCTCGCCGCCAACATGAAGAACGGCGCCGCGCTGCTCTTCGCGCACGGCCTCAACGTCCACTTCAACCTGATCGAGCCGCGCAAGGACCTCGACGTGCTGATGGTCGCGCCGAAGGGCCCGGGCCACACCGTCCGTTCCGAGTACGAGCGTGGCGGCGGCGTGCCGACCCTGATCGCGATCCATCAGGACGCGACCGGCAACGCTCATGATCTCGGCCTCTCCTACGCCTCGGCCAATGGCGGCGGCCGCGCCGGCATCATCGAGACGACCTTCAAGGAAGAGTGCGAGACCGATCTCTTCGGCGAGCAGGTCGTGCTCTGCGGCGGTCTGGTCGAGCTGATCAAGGCCGGCTACGAGACGCTGACCGAGGCCGGCTATGCCCCCGAGATGGCCTATTTCGAGTGCCTCCACGAGGTGAAGCTGATCGTCGACCTCATCTATGAGGGCGGCATCGCCAACATGAACTACTCGATCTCGAACACGGCCGAGTATGGCGAGTACGTCACCGGCCCGCGCATCATCACGTCCGAGACCAAGGCCGAGATGAAGCGCGTGCTGACCGACATCCAGTCGGGCAAGTTCACCCGCGACTGGATGCTGGAGAACAAGGTCAACCAGACCTCGTTCAAGGCGACCCGCGCCCGTTACGCCGCCCACCCGATCGAGGAAGTCGGCGCCAAGCTGCGTGACATGATGCCCTGGATCAAGGCCAAGGCTCTGGTCGACAAGTCGAAGAACTGAGCCTTCGCATATTGATTCAACGTCTTGCCGCGATGATTCCGATTATCTCTGCAAGGCTTTGAGATCATTTGAATAAAATGCGATTGAAGGCGGTGCTGCGAGGCGCCGCCTTTTCACTTGGGGCAGTCTCCGTCGGGGTCCGGAACCGGCCCTTCGTCCCGGCGTTTCATTGGTGAAGGTTGGCCGTGAAGGCCAGCCAGACGCCATGGGAGACGATCATGGAGGTCGATACCAGACCCAAACCGACCGGTTCGACGGCCCCCCGAGAGGATTTGGAAAAACTGCGCGGTGGCGATCCGCTGCCGCCGCTATGGGCCGATGACCATACGGATGAGGACCCGGCCGTCGAGACGCCGGTCGAGGCGCGGCAGGGCTTCCTGGGCGTTCCCGTCCTGATGGTCCTCCTCGGAGGCCTGATCCTGGCGACGATCGCCTGGCTCGCGGTCAACCTCTTCGCCTACTGAGTTTGTTGCGCAGGACGGATCGGGTTGGCCCAGAGGGAGGCTGCAATGGAACTCTTGCGAATTCTCGAGACGCCCATCGTCACGCGGACGGTGCTGGCGCTGTCGTTCGCGATGATGCTCGCGATCGTGCTCGGCTTGGCCTGATACTTCGCCAGGCAGTGACGCGACAATGTTTGAGGAGGCCTCCGGCGCAATGCGCCGGAGGCCTCCTTGTTCTCAGAAGGTGACCTTGTCCTTGATCTCGGCCTCGACGTTCGAGGGCAGGGTGCCGCGTTTCACCAGATCGGCGAAGTCCTTGAACTTGGCCTTGCCGCGCTCCTCGATGATCTTCTTGGAGCGGGCCTCGCCGATGCCCTTGAGCGTATCGAGCTCGGCTGCAGTGGCCGTGTTGATGTTGATCTTCTTGGCCTGGGCCGCGGCGGGCTGGGCGGCGGGTGCCGTGACCGGCGCTGTCGGCTTGGCTGCGGGGGCTGGCTGCGTCGCGGTCTGTGCGAAAGCCTGGCCGCCGATGGCGGCGAGCGCGACGAGGGGAATCAGGAAACGAGACATCGTCATGGCAGGGACCTCGCTTAGGTCGGCCCGGATCATCGCATCCGAAGCGGGCCGGGTCCCGCTGCCGGACGACGCTGGCGGCGCGAGGCCGTTCAGCGTGTCGCGCCGAGCTCGCCGGAGATGGTGGCGTGCCGCGATGCGACGACGCGAATAGACGCCTGTCGAATTGAACCGATGCGGAATGCCGCGTTCACCCGGCAGTCACGTTCCGGGCAACTTCAGCGCGCCAGCAGCGCGCCGACATGCCCGACGCCATAGAGCAGCCCGAAGCCCCAGGCGAAGGAGGCCAGCCAGTTCGCGATCTGGAAGGACCAGAACGGCATGTTGACGATGCCTGCAACGATTGCGATCACCGCCCGCAGCGGCCCGAAGAAATGGCCGATCAGGATGCTGGCGATGCCCCACTTCTCGAAGAAGGCATGGCCGCGGGCCAGCAGCTCAGGGTTCTTGGTGAAGGGCCAATGGTCATCGACGCGCGGGCCGAGGAAGAGGCCTGCCCAGTAGGAAACCCAGAAGCCGCTGCCGGCGCCGAGCGAGGCCGCGAATGCCAATGGAACGAGATTTAGGCCTGAGGCGCCCGCGACGGCACCGAAGGTGGTGAAGAAGACCGTGGCCGGCACCAGCCAGGACAGGAGCGCGACGCATTCGGCAAAAGCGACCGCGAAGACGATCGGGATGGCCCATTGCTGATTGGCCTGCATGAATTCCACGAGCGCCTTCATGGCTTGTTCGAGTTCGGCCATGGCGTTCGGTCGGGCTCCTGCTGGTGGGCCCTGGCATATGGCCGCGCTCGGCCAGTGATGCAAGCGACTGGCGTCCTTGCTCCCTTCGGCGGCGTTGCCTTCCCGGGCCGATCGCCTATTAATTCCGGCAACGCTCAACAAGCTGGCCACAGCCTTCCAGGGACAGGTGGCCGACGGGGAAACGGATTTCATGGAGCTGCAGGAACGCCCGCAGGCCGATGCGGGAGCAGGGACGGATGCGCCGGCCGAGCCGGCGGTGGCGCTCGGCGGCATCGACATCACCTTCCACCTCGCGGATGGCGGCCGTTATCAGGCTGTGAAGGGCATCGACCTCAAGGTCTATCCCGGCGAGTTCGTCTCCATCGTCGGGCCGACCGGTTGCGGCAAGTCGACCCTGCTCAATGCGGCAGCGGGATTGCTCTCGCCGTCCTCCGGCCAGGTCGGCATCTTCGGAAAGCCGCTCGTGGGCTTGAACCGACGCGCCGGCTATCTCTTCCAGCAGGATGCGCTGATGCCGTGGAAGACGGCACTGGAGAACGTCAAGGTCGCGGTGGAGCCGATGGGCGTGCCTGACAAGGAAGCGGATGAGCGGGCTCGGGAATGGCTCGCGCGTGTGGGCCTGCGGACCTTCGTCGACCGCTATCCGCACATGCTCTCGGGTGGACAACGCAAGCGCGTTAGCCTCGCCCAGATGCTGATCCGCAATCCCGAGATCCTGCTGATGGACGAGCCCTTCGGGCCGCTCGACGCGCAGACGCGGCAGATCATGGGCAATCTCCTGCTCGATCTCTGGTCGCGCGACCGCAAGGCGCTGATGTTCGTGACCCATGACCTCGAGGAGGCGATCGCCTTGTCGGACCGTGTCGTGGTGATGTCGGCGGGGCCGGCGGCGGGGATCGTCGCCGATTATAAGGTCTCGCTGCCGCGCCCGCGCGACATCGCCGATATCCGGCTGGAGAAGGCCTTCCACGAGATTCATCGCGATATCTGGGCGTCGCTGCGCGTCGAGGTGCAGAAGGCCTATGCGATGGGCGAAGGACGCGATCTGGTCGCAGGAGAGACGCCATGAAACGGCTCAAGCTGCTCTTCCTGCAGATCGTGGTGATGATCGTCGCCCTGCTGATCTGGCATGTCGTGACGACGACGAGCCTGTTCGGCGACGTCAAGACGACTCAGTTCTTCTTCTCGACGCCGCTCGCGGTGCTGGAGCGGACCTTCAAGCAGCTCACCAGCACCGAGATCTACTGGCATCTCGGCATCACGCTGACCGAGACGGTGCTCGCCTTCGTCATCGGCTCGGCTGCCGGCATCCTGTTCGGTTTCGCCTTCGCGCGGAACGAGCTGCTCTCGGCGGTTTTCGACCCCTATATCAAGGCGGCGAACGCCCTGCCGCGCGTGGTGCTGGCGCCGATCTTCGCGCTCTGGTTCGGGCTCGGCATCTGGTCGAAGGTGGCGCTCGGCTTCACGCTCGTCTTCTTCATCGTCTTCTTCAACGTCTACCAGGGCGTGCGCGAGGTCTCGCCGACGATCCTGGCCAATGCGCGCATGCTCGGCATGAACGAGCGCCAGCTGTTCAAGCATGTCTACTGGCCCTCGGCGCTGACCTGGATGTTCTCCTCGCTGCACACCTCGGTCGGCTTTGCGCTGGTCGGCGCGGTGGTGGGCGAATATCTCGGCTCCTCGGCCGGGCTCGGCTACAAGATCCATGAGGCCGAGAGCGTCTTCGACGTCACCGGCGTCTTCTCCGGCATGCTGATCCTGGCGATCTTCGTGATCGCCATCGATTCGGTGGTGACGATGATCGAGCGGCGGCTCCTGGTCTGGCGACCGGGCCAAAGTTCGACGACGGTGGCCTGACGGCGCTGATTTTCCGCGGAAACGCGCCGTCATCCCGGGCTTGACCCGGGATCCATCGTAAGGCTCGGCGCTCTACGATGGATCCCGGATCGGCGCGGCCAAAGCCGCTTGTCCGGGATGACGGCGCGGTTCCGCGCCAAGGCAGTCGGCTTCGGTGCGCGTGAGCGGCTGACTTCAGCGCTTCGTGACGACGATCTCGAGATAGGCGCTCGGCAGCACCATCGTCGCGTCGCCCGAGATGTTCATGCGGCCGATCAGGGCCAGCAGGTCCTGTTCGAGTTCGCGGGCCTTGTCCTCGGGCAGGGCGGCGAAGGTCTTGTGGACCGGACCATACCAGGTGCGGAACACCGAGAGCCAATGGGCCGGCGAGCGGAAGCGGAAGGTGAAGTTGCGCTCGTTCCAGGACAGGGACGCGCCGGGGAATAGCTCCTTGAGGCGCTCGGGCGAGCCCCATAGCGCCGGCGACCTGACACCGGGCGCGGGCGGGATCTGCTTTCCGATCGTCTTGAAGACCTGGCCGATGAAGCTCTCGGGCGTCCAGTTCGCCAGCCCGATCCGCCCGCCTGTCCGGCAGACGCGCAGGAGTTCGGCCGCGGCGCGGTCCTGATCGGGCGTGAACATCACGCCGAAGGTCGAGAGCACGACATCGAAGCTGCCATCGGCGAAGGGTAGGGCCTCGGCATCGGCCGGCTGGAACGTCACCTCGAGCCCCTCGGCCTCGGCGCGGGCGCGGCCGCGTTCGAGCAGGGCGGGGACGTAATCCGTTGAGGTCACTTCGCCCCAGCGGCGTGCGGCCGCGAGCGTCGCATTGCCGTTGCCGGCGGCGACATCGAGCACGCGTTCTCCGCCGCGCAGGTCGACGGCCTCGCAGAGGTTCTCGCCGACGATCTGCAGCAGCGTGCCGATGACGGCGTAGTCGCCCGAAGCCCAGGTCGATTGCTGGCGCGCCTTGACGGCGGCGAGATCAGGCGCCGCCGTATTGGCGGGTGACGGCATGGTCAGGGTCGAATCCATGGCTCTGCCTCATGGTTTGTCATGCGGGAAAGGCCCTTGACCCGGATGTCCCGGGTCTACCGAAAGGCTTGCACCGCAAGGGGCGTCAGGATCGCCGATCGGTTGTGCTCAGAGTGCGGCCCGGGGGCTCACCGCAATAGTGTAGTTTCTGTAGTGGGGCCGATACAGGAACTGGAGCGCTCAGGCGGCGGCGAAGATGCTGCGCACCATCCAGTGCTCGATGGAGGCTGCGAGCCGCGCGTCGCCGGTCAGCGCGATGCGCTCCTGCTCGATCTCCTTCCGCAAGGTGGAGTGGCCGATCCACGCGGCCGTCATCGCCTTTAGCTCAGCCGTGACGAAGAGGTCGACGTCATAGCCCGGATCCGTCGAGCATAGATCCACCGGAATGCCCGGCTTCACGATCAGCCAGAAGTTCCGCTCGGTCGCGCAAAGCTCGGGGTAGATGAACTGGATGACGGTGCGGCGGGCCGGCGGCAGGACGCTCGTGTTGATCTTGCGGCGCATGTTCCACATCAGCAGGCGGGCGTCGCGGTTATCGAGCGTGACATCGGTATCGATGTTCCGGTGCGCCCATTTGCCGAGCGCCTGGATGATCGGTGCGAGCTCTTCGGCGAGATGGGTCGTCCGATAGTGGATCTCGCCGGTGACCGGGTGCTGCGAGCGGGTGATCAGCCCGCGCTCCTCCATTTCCCGCAGCCGCCGCGACATCAGGGTCGGCGACATGCCCGGCACGCCCCGGCCGATCTCGTTGAAGCGGGTCGAGCCCGATAGCATTTCGCTGAGCAGGAGAAGCGTCCAGCGTGGCTCTATGATCTCGCACGCCTTGGCGATCGGGCAGAACTGGCCGTACTCCCTTTGTGACATCGGGCGTCCTCCCTAACGTCATCATGCCGGCGTCGGCATCTCCGATCCAGTCCAGATAGTGTAGTGCCCGGCGGCAGAGCCTTACCGGCGCATCTCGGTCAGAGCGCGCTGCAGCGGGGCGGGCGAGACCTGGATCGGTCCCTCAAAGGGGACGTCCATATCGACGATCAGATAGATGGCCCCGCCCATGAGGGCTGCCGCCGCGATGAAGCCCGTCACGACAATGGCGTTTCGTGGGGCCCGGAAGCCGAAGACCGCGAAGATCAGGACCAGCCAGGCGACGACCATCAGCATCAGTGGTCGCGGCAGGGAACCCTCGGCCTGCTCGACCAGACCCCAGCGCAGCTCGAGCGCCTTTCGGTATTGTTCGCGCATGTCGTTCCAGATCGAGAGCTGGGGATCGCGGTTCGGTTCGAGGGCGCGCAGGCAGGTTCCGACATCCTCGAGCAGGCGTTCGGAGGTCTTGTCCGACAGCCTGCCTTCGGCCGTCCACTGGCCGTTCGCGGCGCGCTCGGTATAGGCGAGAAGCGTCTGGCGGGTGTCGCCGGCCTCCGGGCCATAAAGCAGCAGCATCCGGTCGAGGAGGATCAACTGCGTGGCGTAGCTGTGAACATCCTGGTTGACGCCGTCGAACCTGCTCTTCGCCGAGCTGATCATCAGGCCGAGAACCAGCGATGTCATCACGACGAAGATGTTGGCGATGAGATGCAGGACTTTCTGCGTGTCGTCCTGCCGTTGATGCTCGGGAAGCCGTTCATAGCAGAACAGCGCGCCGAGCGAGGCCGCGGACAAGCAGAGAAACACGAAAGTGGCGATGCGCACTTCGTTCATGGCCGGCCCTTGTCTTGCGGTTGAAGCAGGCGGGCATGCGCATAAAGTCCAGCCGGCTATACCTTGCCGGCTGGCTCGGGATTGTTGCTCCCAACCTTCAATCTAGCCTATGCTCGCGGGAAATGCGCGCCCGTCAGAAGCGCCAGCAGGATCCAAACCGGAGGAACGCCTATGCTCTTGTCCCGCCGCGGCGCGTTGGCCGCGCTTGCCCTTTCGACCGCGCTCGGTGCGTCATCCCACGCGCTCGCGCAGACTGCCGAGAAGCCCAATGTGACGCTCGGCGTCGGTGGCAAGCAGCTTCTCTACTATCTCCCGCTGACGATCGCGGAGAAGAAGGGCTTCTTCAAGGAGCAGGGGCTCGACGTCACGATCAATGATTTCGGCGGCGGCGCGAAGTCGCTGCAGGCGCTGGTCGGCGGTTCGGTCGACGTCGTCACCGGCGCCTATGAGCACACCATCCGCATGCAGGCGAAGGGCCAGGACATCCGCGCCGTGATCGAGCTCGGCCGCTTCCCGGCGATCACCATCGCCGTGCGCAAGGACCTCGCCGACAAGGTGAAGTCCGCCGCCGACTTCAAGGGGCTCAAGATCGGCGTCACCGCGCCCGGCTCCTCGACCTCGCTGACGGCGCAATACGCCATGGTCAAGGCCGGGCTGAAGGCGACGGACGCCGCCATGATCGGCGTCGGTGCCGGCGCGAGCGCGGTCGCCGCGATCAAGCAGAAGCAGGTCGACGTGATCTCGCATCTCGACCCCGTCACCTCGAAGCTGGAAGCCGATGGCGACATCGTCTCGCTGATCGACACCCGCACCGAAGCCGGCACCAAGGCGCTGTTCGGCGGCTCGAACCCGGCGGCCGTGCTCTATCTTAAGAACGATTTCGCCGAGAAGAACCCGGTCACGACGCAGAAGCTCGTCAACGCCCTGATGAAGTCGCTGAAGTGGCTCGAGACGGCGAAGCCCGAGGATGTCGCGGCGCTGGTGCCGGAAGAATATCTGCTTGGCGACAAGCCGCTCTATCTCAGCGCGGTGAAGAACTCGCAGGAAGCGTATTCGCGCACCGGCATCTCCACGCCGGACGCGATGAAGAGCATGTATGATTCGCTGAAGCTGCTCGACCCGGAGCTGACCAACTCCAATGTCGATCTGTCGAAGACCTTCATCGACAGCTTCGCCAAGAAGGCGGCTGCCGGTTCCTGACGACAGAATTCGATTGAAACTTTCGTTTTGCCTCGCGTAGGACCAGCGCTCGGTCAAATTTACGCAGACCCACGCTGGGGGACTATGTGAGCGGCGATACAGCCTTTCTGGATGGCGGCGGTGACATGGCCGCTGCCATCCGGGCCCATAAGTGGGATACAACTCCGCTCGGGCCGATCGATGCTTGGCCTGTCGCCCTGAAGACGGCCGTCGGCATGATGGTCAATTCGCGCTTTCCCAAATGCATCGTCTGGGGCGCCGAACACATCACCATCCATAATGACGCCTTCCGGCCCATCCTCGGCGACAAGCCGCCGGCGCTCGGCCGGCCGTTCAGCGAGGTCTGGTCGGAAGTCTGGGACGAACTCGAGCCCATGGTCACGAAGGCGCTGGCCGGCGAGGCGACCTTCATCGAGGACTTTCCGCTCACCATTAATCGCTATGGCCATCCCGAAGAGGCCTGGTTCACCTTCTGCTACAGCCCGATCCGCGACGAGGCCGGCCGGATTCTCGGGATGATCGATACGGTGATGGAGACCACCGGCAAGATGCAGGCCGAGCGCAACAGCCGCCTGCTCAACGCCGAACTCGCCCACCGCATGAAGAATACGATGGCGATGATCGCGGCGATCGCCGGCCAGACGTTCCGGTCTGCGGAGACGCTGGAAGAAGCCCAGTCGGTCCTGAGCGAGCGCATCGCCACGCTCGGCGAGGCGCATTCGATCCTGACCCAGTCGAGCTGGAGCAGCGCCCCGATCCAGGCCGTCGTCGAGGGGGCGCTGGCGCCGCATCGCTCAGGGCTCGGCACGATCCGCCTGGCGGGGCCGCCGCTGCGACTGGCGGCCGATCTGGCGATGACGCTGGCGCTTGCTGTCAACGAGCTGGCGACCAATGCGGTCAAGTACGGCGCGCTCTCGGTCGAGGCCGGCGAGGTCTCGATCAGCTGGTCGACGGGTCGGCCACAGAGCGAGGACGCCTTCCGGTTCGAATGGACGGAGAGTGGCGGGCCTCCCGTCGTCAAGCCAAAGCGCCAGGGCTTCGGCTCGCGTCTCGTCGAGCGGGTCATGGCGCAGAAATTTCACGGCGAGGTCGAGCTCGATTACCGGCCGGAAGGTTTGCACTATCTGCTCACCACGACGATGGCTCAGGTCGCGCCTCGGGAGTGATCGTCTCGCGCGCTCTAGTGGGTCTTTTTTCTTCCGCGATCCTTCGACCTGCACGCTGGACTTGCATCCTCGTCAGCGCAAAACTGAGGCGCTGACGCTAGGAGAGCCAAGATGACCGAGCGCGCTGCGATCAAGGCTTTGCTCCAGGACGCCTATCAGGCCCGCATGCAAGGCGACCTCGACAAGGTGATGTCCTATTTCCATCCCGAGTGCCATTTCCGTCTGATGGGCGAGCCCGAGATGGCGGAGGCTTGCCGCCCACAATCCGGCTGTGAGGCTGTTCGCGCGCATATGGCCGGCCTCATCAAGACTTTCGCCTTCTCGAAGTTCGAGATGCTCGATCTCATCGTCGATGGCGATCGCGTGGCGCATCGCTGGCGCGCCGACGTCACCTTCGTTCCGACTGGGCGAACCCGGAATTTCGAGGCGCTCGACATCGTCGTCTTCCAGGACGGCAAGGTGCGCGACATCACCCAGTTCACGGATACGGCGGGCGTGATGCAGCTGGGCGCGGCCTAGGACCTGTCATCGCTTGCATCAACGCTTTCGATTTGCGCCCGGCGCGGCAACCGTTAGGTTCGCCGCGTCGTTTCGTTGAAGGCTTATCCTGCCCGCCATGAACATCCTCTCGATCCAGTCGCATGTCGCCTATGGCCATGTCGGCAACGCTTCCGCCGTCTTCCCGATGCAGCGTCTCGGCGTCGAGGTCTGGCCGATCCATACGGTCCAGTTCTCGAATCACACCGGCTACGGCGCCTGGAAGGGCAGGGTGTTCGACGGCGGCATGATCGACGAGGTAATGGAGGGTATCGCCGAGCGCGGGGTGCTGGCGTCCTGCGACGGCGTGCTCTCCGGCTATATGGGTTCGGCCGATATCGGCCATGCGATCCTGTCGGCGGTGGAGCGGGTGCGGGCGGCCAATCCGAAGGCGCTCTATTGCTGCGATCCGGTGATCGGTGATGTCGGGCGCGGCGTCTTCGTGCGGCCGGGCATCCCTGAGTTCATGCGCGAGCAGGCGGTGCCGGCCGCCGACATCGTGACGCCGAACCAGTTCGAGCTGGAGCTGCTCACCGATATCGAGATCAAGACCATCGCCGACGCCCACCGTGCCATCGAAGTGCTGCGTGATGCCGGCCCGAAAGTCGTGATGGTGACCTCGCTCGTGACCGAGGAGACGCCGGCGGATTCCATCGACCTGATGGCGGTGGATGCCAAGGGCAGCTGGCGGGTGCGAACCCCGAAGCTCGATGTCAGCGTCAATGGCGCCGGCGACGCTATCGCTGCCCTGTTCTTCACCCATTTCCTGCGTGACGAATCCGCAGCCTCCGCGCTCTCCAAGGCTTCGTCCTCGATCTATGGCCTGCTCAGGCGCACCAAGGAGGCAGGCTCGCGCGAGATCCTGACCGTGGCGGCGCAGGATGAGTTCGTCACGCCTTCGCAGGTGTTCGAACCGAAAGCGATCTGAGCTTTCGCGATGAAGCTGCGCGTCGGGACCTTCAACGTCGAGAACCTGCTGACGCGCCATCGCTTCGAGCCGGGCGGACGCACCGAGACGGCGGCGGCGATGTCGCTGTTCCATTTTCCGCGCGCCGACGAGCGCGATGCGGTGGAGCGCTCGCTCGCGGTCGCGCTGGAGGACGACAAGCGCCAGATGACGGCGCTCGCCATCGCGGAGGCTCAGGCGGATCTGTGGATGCTGCAGGAGGTCGATTCGCTGGCCAGCCTGCAGGCCTTCTTCGCCAACTACGTCCACCGTATCGCCGACTATCGCTACGACCATTTCACGCTGATCGACGGCAATGACCGGCGCAACATCGATATCGGCTTCGCGGCACGGCGGGACCTGTTCGGAGCCGGGCAGGTCAAAGTCCGCTCGCACAAGGACCTGACCTTCGCCGAGGCCGGCGTGCATGACCGTGAACTCGCGATGCTCGGCATCGGGCCGCACGGCAAGGTTTTCGCCCGCGACTGCCTTGAGATCGAGATGTCCCTCGGCGGCCGGCGGCTTTCGCTCTTCGGCTGCCACTTCAAGTCGATGAACAATGGCCGCGACGATGGCCGCGAGATGACGTTGCCGGTGCGGCGCGCCGAGGCGCGGGCCGTGAAGGGGCTGATCAAGCAGCGCTTCGGCGGTGGCTGGCGCGAGGCGAACTGGATCGTGCTGGGGGATCTCAACGGCTATCGCTACAGCCTGGGTCCGCTGGCCGAGCCGATCGACGAGGGCTTGAGCGGCATCGAGCCCTTGCTGGATGATTTCGCGGTCGACCCGCTGCAGACCCTGCCAGCACATGAGCGCTGGACTCATTTCCGGCGCTACTGGTCGGACAAGGACGAGAAGCTGGTCGACAGCCATATGCCGCTCGACCACATCCTGCTCTCACCCTCGCTCGCGAGTGCGAACCGCGAGCCCGCGATCCGGATGATCCGGCGCGGCTTGCCTTATCGCGTGCCGCTCGATCCGCGCGCGCCCGACCGTTCGATGGCGAAGCTCGCCACCTGCGCCGATCGGTATCCGCGCGTCGGCTGGGACAGGCCCAAGGCTTCCGACCATTGTCCGGTCACGATCGATCTCGACATTCCGGCAGGGTAGATTCCATGAAACGCCGCTTCGTCACGCTTGATGTCTTCACCACCCGTCGCCATGCGGGCAATCCGCTGGCGGTGGTGCTCGAATCCGCAGGGCTCGACACGGAGGCGATGCAGACCATCGCGCGCGAGTTCAACCTCTCGGAGACGGTGTTCGTGCTGCCGCCTGAGCGCCCCGAGCACCGCGCTTCCGTCCGCATCTTCACGCCAGCGGCGGAACTGCCCTTCGCCGGACACCCCACGGTCGGGACGGCGGTCTGGCTGGGGCTCACCGACCATGCCATGGGTGAGCTCGCCGAGATGCTGGTGCTGGAGGAGCGGATCGGACTGGTCTCCTGCGCAGTGGAGGTGACCGGCAGCCATGCCGGCCATGCGATCTTCACCTTGCCGCGCCTGCCGGAGCGGCTGGGCGAGGCACCTGCGCCGGAGGTACTGGCCGCTGCGCTCGGCCTCGACAACGGCGACATCGGCTTCGGCACGCATGAGCTGGCGGTCTTCAGCGCAGGTGTGCCCTATTGCTGCATTCCGCTCGGCTCGCGCGAGGCCGTGGTCAAGGCCCGTCCGGACCTCGGTAGCTGGGATGCTGCGTTCGGGACGGTGGCCGCCTTCGTCTACAGCCGCGAGACGGCCGAGACCGGCCATCACTTCCATGCCCGCATGTTCGCGCCGAATCTCGGATTGTTGGAGGATCCGGCGACCGGCTCGGCGGTCGCTGCCTTCGCTGGCGCCGTCATGGCCTATGAGAAGCCCGAGGACGGCGATCATCGCTTCGTGATCGAGCAGGGCTACGAGATGGGCCGGCCGTCGCAGATCACGCTGGAGCTGAGCGTGCGGAACGGAGCGCTCGCTTCGGCGCGGATCGGTGGCTCGGCGGTCGTGGTCAGCGAGGGCGTGTTGCTGTGAGCAATGGCGTCGCCGAAGGCTCGATCGTCCGGCTATCCCGCGTCGATGCGCGGGTCGAGGTCTATGACTGGGCCTTTGCGCGGGACGGGGTCGAGGGCATCGCGGCCCATTGGGCGAAGATCAGCGCCGGCAAGCCGGCCATGTTCAACGGCCGCGTCATGCTGCAGCACCGCGCCGCGATCCGCGACCGTGTGTTCGAGGCCGGCTATTTCGAGACCGACTACGCCGCCTTCATGACCTGGCGCGATGCCGGCCATCCCGGCCCCGTCATCCGCAACGGCTTCTCCATGGCGGCCTTGCGCGCTGCCGACGGCGCCTTCCTCTGCGGCAAGATGGGCGAGGGTACCGCCAATGCCGGCAAGGTCTATTTCGCCGCGGGGACGCCGGATCGCGACGATGTCCGCCCCGACGGGACGCTCGATCTCGCCGGCAGCCTCATCCGCGAACTCGGCGAGGAGACGGGCCTGCGTCCGGACGAGCTGACCGTCGCAGACGGATGGACGGCCGTCATCGATGCGGGGAAGGTCGCCTTCATGCGCGAGGTCGGGATCGACCTGCCGGGCGAGGAGGCTCGCGCCCTGATGCTCGGGCGGATGAAGGAGCTCGAGGAAGAGGAGCTCTCCGACATCGTCGTCATCCGCAGCCTTGCGGATACGCAGGCACATGACATGCCGGCCTTCATGCGGCGCTATCTCGCACATATCTTTGACGGCAACTGATCCTGCCTGTCCTCCCGAAAGCGAAGCGATGACCTCTCCCGAGACGACCTATCCCGAGGCTCTTCCCCTGCCGGCCGAGAATCCTTTCGCGGCGCGCTGGGAGACGCCCTTCCGCCTGCCGCCCTTCGCCGCGATCAAGCCGGAGCACATCCGGCCCGCTTTTGAGGCGGCGCTCGCCAAGCACAAGGATGAGATCGCGGCAATCGTCGCGGACAAGGCCGCGCCTGATTTCGCCAACACCATCGAGGCGCTGGAGCGGGCGGGCCGGGCGCTCAGCCGCGTCGGCGGCGTGTTCTACAATCTGACCGGGGCGGATACGAACGAGGCGCTGCAGGCGATCGAGCGCGAGATGTCGCCGATCACCTCGCGCCACTGGTCGGTGATCATGATGGATGAGGGGCTGTTCGCCCGCGTCGATGCGGTCAATGCCAAGCGCGATACGCTCGGGCTGAATGCCGAGCAGGCGCGACTGCTGGAGCGCAGCTACAAGGGCTTCATCCGCTCGGGCGCCAAGCTCAACCCGGAGGACAAGAAGCGCCTCGCCGCGATCAACGAGCGGCTGGCCGGGCTCGGCACGCAGTTCAGCCAGAACGTGCTGAAGGACGAATCCTCCTATGCGCTCTTCATCGAGGACGAGGCGGGGCTTTTCGGGCTGCCGGACTTCGTGAAAGCGGCGATGGCGCGTGCTGCGGCCGATCGCGGCAAGCCGGGCCAGCACGCGGTGACGCTGTCGCGCTCGATTATCGAGCCCTTCCTGACCTTCTCGACGCGCCGCGATCTGCGCGAGGAAGCCTTCATCGCCTGGAGCAAGCGCGGCGAGAATGGCGGGGAGAGCGACAACCGCGCCATCGTCGCCGAGATGGTGAAGCTTCGGGCCGAGAAGGCGAAGCTGCTTGGTTATGCGACCTTCGCCCATTTCAAGCTCGACGACGCCATGGCCAAAACGCCGGAGCATGTGCGCGACCTGCTCGAACTGGTCTGGAAGCCGGCCAAGGCCCGCGCTGCGCGCGAAGCCGCGGATCTCGCGGCGCTAGCGCAGGACGAGGGCGAGAACGGGCCGATTCGCCCCTGGGACTGGCGCCACTATGCTGAGAAGGTGCGGCAGAAGACCTATTCGCTCGATGAGGCCGTGCTGAAGCAATATCTCCAGCTCGACCGTGTCCGGCAGGCGGCGTTCGATGTGGCGGGCAAGCTCTTCGGCCTTTCCTTCGCCGAGCGGCCGGAGTTGACCGGCTATCATCCCGATGTGCGCATCTTCGAGGTGACGGAGGTCGCGACGGGGCGCCATATCGGCCTGTTCCTCGGCGATTATTTCGCCCGATCCTCGAAGCGTTCCGGCGCCTGGATGAGCGCGTTCCGCGGCCAGCGTAACTTCGATGGCGAAACCCGCCCGCTCATCGTCAATGTCTGCAATTTCGCCAAGCCCGCCGAGGGCAAGCCGGCGCTGCTCTCGCTCGACGATGCGCGTACGCTCTTCCACGAGTTCGGCCATGCCCTGCATGGGCTGCTCTCGGACGTGACCTATGGCTCGCTGGCGGGCACTGCGGTGGCGCGCGATTTCGTGGAGCTGCCCTCGCAGCTCTACGAGCACTGGTTCCTGACGCGTGAGGTGATGAGCGAATACTGTCGCCATGCCGAGACGGGAGAGCCGATCCCTGAGGCGCTGATCGAGAAGATCGAGAAGGCGCAGACCTTCAACCAGGGCTTCGCCACGGTGGAGTACACCTCCTCGGCGCTGGTCGACCTCGCCTTCCATTCGCTTGCCGAGCCGGCCGCGATCGATCCGCTCGCCTTCGAGGCGGCGGAACTTGAGCGCATCGGCATGCCTGACGAAATCATCATGCGCCACCGCACGCCGCACTTCACCCATGTCTTCTCGGGCGACGGCTATTCGGCCGGCTATTACAGCTATCTCTGGTCCGAGGTGATGGATGCCGACGCCTTCAATGCCTTCACCGAGACGGGCGATGTCTTCTCGCCCACTGTCGCGGAAAAGCTGAAGCGCTTCATCTATTCCGCCGGAGACACCCGCGAGGCGGCCGAGGCCTACACGCTCTTCCGCGGCCGGCTGCCGACGCCGGATGCGCTGCTGGAGAAGCGGGGGCTGGCAGCGTAGTTTTCCTTCTCCCCTTGGGGGGAGAAGGAATTACCCCGGATAGCCGAACCGGGCCTTCGTCGCGCGGATCTGGCTGATTGCGCCGGCCTCGTTGCCGGCCGAGCAGGCCGAACGCGCGGAGGAGATCTCGGAGCTGACGCGCGTATGCACGCCCTTGGTCGTGTGGCCCGTGGCGAGGTCGTTGTCCATCACCGCCTGGAAGCGCTCAACCTCGCCGGAGCAGCCCGTGCCGGTCGGCATGTGGAAGGTGCTGGGCGTCACGCCGGGGGCCGCCTGTTCCGGCGGTGGAGCAGGCGGGGCGCTTGCCGTCGGCGTCTGGCAGGCCGAAAGCAGGGCGGCGCAGAGAGCGAGAACAGGCAGATGGCGCATCGGAAAGCTCCGCGGATGCAGGACGATGCGACGATGTCTGATTCTCGCGGCCGGCGAAATCGCGCCGCTGCGTGGCGGCGAGCTGGCGCGTGCCGATTTCGCACGGAACCACCACGTCATCCCGGACAAGCGGCTTTAGCCGCGCCGATCCGGGATCCATCGGAGAGCGCCGCGCCTGACGATGGATCCCGGGTCAAGCCCGGGATGACGGCGTGGTTCCGGGGAAAATAAGCAGCTCTATTGCGGCATGACGACGGAGAGATAGGGCGCGGTCGCCTTCTCGTTGGGACCAGCGATCGCCGGGACGCGGTTCACGACCGGCTTGAGGGTCTTGAGATAGGCGGCCAGCGCCGCTGCATCGGCATCGGTCAATCGACCGTAGTTCTTATAGGGCATGATAGGCGCCAGCGTCCGGCCATCGGGCCGTATGCCCTGACGCACGGCCTTGGCGATGTCGGCCTCCGACCAGGAGCCGAGCCCGGTCTCCTTGTCCGGCGTGAGATTGGGCGGGAAGAAGGTGCCGAGGCCCGGAAGCAGAAAGCCGACCTCGGAGCCCGCGAGGGGGCGTTGCATGTCGGGCTTTCCGAAAAAGACGCCCGGCGTGTGGCAGCCGGTGCAGTCCATGATGGTCACGAGATATTCGCCGCGGCGCAGCTTCTCCGAAACCGGCTTCGTCTGCGCGATGGCCGCCGTCGATGCCGAAATGCCGATCGAGATGAGCGCGCTCAACACCGCCTGTCGCATGATGCTCCCCCGGCTCTCGTGCAGTCCGTTTCCGCTACATCGTTCTGTTCGGGCAGATGGTCATCGCGATCAGGCCGATGACGCAGGGGAAGTTTAGCATTGCTCCAATGCGAGGAAAAGAGCCGGGGCGCGCCTCTCAGCCGTCGCGAAGGAAGAGCAGGGCAGCGAATGTCATGGCCAGCGCCGCCGCGGCGGCGAGCCAGATGGCGTCCAGGCCGATCAGGCGATGCACGACCGCGCCGGTGAAGGCGCCACCCATCAGGCCGAGCCAGAGCAGGAAATGGCGCAGGAAGCTAAGCTTCGGCCCGCCGAGCATCGAGGCCGCGATCCGCTGCCCCATCTTCACCAACGTGCCGGTCATGTAGGTCAGGCCGATCGAGACCTCGCCGTCGCGCTGGAAGACGGCGTTCTCCGCGCCCATCGCCACCGCCAGGATGCCGACGGCCGGCAGCGTCTGGCCGCTCGTCTCCATCAGCGCGGCGAGCGCGAGCAGCACCGTCACCATGCCAAGCACCGCAGGCGGGCGGTCGCGACCGGCGAAATGGCCGACGAGGGAGCCGACCACCACGCCACAGACGAAGAGGACGATGACGCTGCCGGCGAGCGCGATCCCGCCCGGGTTCCTGCCCGCGAGCTCAATGCCGAGCCGCGTCGTATTGCCCGTCATGAAAGAGACGAAGAAGCCGCCCAGCGTGATGAAGCCGAGCGCGTCGACATAGCCGGCGAGTGCGGAGAAGCAGGCGGCGAGCGCGACCTCGCGCCTTTGGTAGCGCATCATGACGAATTCGGTCCCCGGCCTGCGATCCGGCGCGGCATGTGGCCGAATCACGTTCAGCCATCATAGGTCGCCGCGTCACGTTCCGGTAACGGCCTGCGACATATGCTTGCGCTGGACCCCCGGCTTCGGTTACATCCTGTCCCGGTGATTTGAGGAGCGCCTGTGGTTTCGACCGCCCGCCATGCCCTGACGAAGGACTGCGCCGCTGCGCAGATCGTCGGCGTGCGCGCTCTCGCTCCGCTTGCTCTCGGCCTTCTTCTCCTTAGCTGCCCCTGAGGGCCGGCCGGGCTGCTGCCTGGGCGCTCAGGGGATCGACGAGAACCGCCGACTTCAAACCCTGCGTCTGCCTTTCCCGTTTCTGCGGCGCACTGACACCGGACCAAGACCATGAGCAATCCGACCGCTAACGGCTCCTCCAAAGAGCGCGTGCTGATTTTCGATACCACCCTGCGCGACGGCGAGCAGTGCCCCGGCGCCACCATGACCTTCGAGGAGAAGCTGGAAGTCGCCGAGGCGCTCGACGCGATGGGCGTCGACATCATCGAGGCCGGCTTCCCGATCGCGTCGGAAGGTGATTTCGAGGCCGTTTCCGAGATCGCGCGCCGGCTGAAGCGCGCTACCGTCGCCGGCCTCGCCCGCGCCATCAGCGCCGACATCGCCCGGGCCGGCGAGGCGGTGCGCCATGCGGTAAAGCCGCGCATCCACACCTTCGTCTCGACCTCGCCGATCCATCTGGAACACCAGATGCGCAAGAGCCAGGAAGACGTGCTGCAGATCATCACGGCTACGGTCGCGCAAGCGCGCAACCTCGTCGAGGACATCGAGTGGTCGGCGATGGACGCGACCCGCACGCCGATCGACTATCTGTGCCGCGCGGTCGAGACCGCGATCAAGGCCGGTGCGACGACGATCAACCTGCCGGACACGGTCGGCTACGCCACGCCGGACGAGTATCGCGCCATGTTCAAGGCGGTGCGCGAGCGCGTGCCGAATGCCGACAAGGCGATCTTCTCGGCGCATTGCCACAATGACCTGGGCCTCGCCGTCGCCAATTCGCTGGCCGCGATCGAGGGCGGCGTCCGCCAGATCGAGTGCACGATCAACGGCATCGGCGAGCGCGCCGGCAATGCCGCGCTGGAAGAAATCGTGATGGCGCTGCGCGTCCGCGGCGACGTGCTGCCCTACGATACCGGCATCGATGCGACGCAGCTGATGCGCGTCTCGAAGGCGGTATCGAGCGCCTGCTCCTTCCCGGTGCAGTACAACAAGGCGATCGTCGGCCGGAACGCCTTCGCCCATGAGAGCGGTATCCATCAGGACGGCATGCTGAAGAACAACACCACCTACGAGATCATGACCCCGGCGTCGGTCGGCGTGACCAAGACCTCGCTGGTGATGGGCAAGCATTCGGGCCGCGCCGCCTTCCGCTCGAAGCTGAAGGAGATGGGCTACGAGCTGGGCGACAATCAACTGGAAGACGCCTTCACCCGCTTCAAGGCGCTGGCCGACCGTAAAAAGCATGTCTACGACGAGGATATCGAGGCGCTGGTCGACGAGAACATCGCCACCGCCCATGACCGCATCAAGCTGGAATCGCTGACGGTGATCGCCGGCACGCGCGGCCCGCAGCGCGCGACCATGAAGCTCGATGTCGAGGGCAAGCACGTCACCGAGGAGGTCGAGGGCAACGGGCCGATCGACGCCATCTTCAACGCGATCAAGACGATCGTGCCGCATGAGGTGACGCTGGAGCTCTACGATGTCCACGCCGTGACCGAGGGCACGGACGCCCAGGCCGAGGTGACGGTGCGCCTCGCGCGCGACGGCTCCTCCGTCACCGGCCGCGGCGCAGATCCGGACACGCTGGTGGCTTCGGCCAAGGCCTATCTGGTGGCGCTCAACAAGCTGATCGCCCGCGGCGGGCGCCTGCACGCGCAGGCGGCGGAGTAAGAAGGAAGGGAAGCGCGTCATCCCGCGCGCGCTGCAGCGTGAAACGCTGCGGCGCAGACACGGGACCGTATGACGCTCGGGCTCCCTTCCTCATGGCTTCCGTCAGGGCGCCCCTGTCTGAGAATGGTCCCGTGTCTGCGCAACGGCATTCACATGCCGCGGCGCGCACGGGATGACGCCCCCGATTCCGGTGGATGACGCCGCGGCGATCTGGCGCGGGCTCGTATCTTGCCTTCATCTGCTCTTCCAGTGCGGTCGCTCCTCCGGCGGCCCTTGGGGAGCGATGCGATGGGCTATTTTCCGAACTGGACGCTGAAGACCTCCGGCGCGGTGATGCCGGATGAGCGGCTGCCGACCGGGCAGACGATCATCGCCGGCCTGCAGCACGTCGTCGCCATGTTCGGCGCCACCGTGCTCGCGCCGGTGCTGATGGGCTTCGACCCCAATGTCGCGATCTTCTTCTCGGGCGTGGCGACGCTGCTCTTCTTCGTCATCACGCGCGGGCAGTTGCCGAGCTATCTCGGCTCGTCCTTCGCCTTCATCGGCGTCGTCATCGCCGCGACCGGCTATGCCGGCTCCGGCCCCAATCCGAATATCGCGATCGCGCTTGGCGGCATCATCGCCTGCGGCGCCGTCTATGCGCTGATCGGCTTCATTGTCCAGGCGGTCGGCTCCGGCTGGATCGAGAAGCTGCTGCCGCCGGTGGTCACCGGTGCCGTGGTGGCGGCGATCGGTCTCAACCTCACCGCGGTCGCGATCGGCATGATCTCGGCCAGCGCCTACACCAAATGGATCGCGCTCTTCACGGTCGTCGCGGTGGCGCTCGTCGCCGTCTATGGGCGCGGGCTGGCGCAGCGCCTGCCGGTGCTGATCGGCGGGCTTGGCGCCTATATCCTCTATGCGATTTCGGCGCCGACCTTCGGCGCGCCGCCGATCGATTTCGGCAAGATCGCCGCGGCCTCCTGGTTCGGTATGCCGCATTTCGTGGCGCCGGTCTTCGACGCGAAGGCGATGACGCTGATCGTGCCGGTCGCGATCATCCTGGTCGCGGAGAATCTCGGGCACATCAAGGGCATCTCGGTGATGACCGGGCGCAATTTCGACCATCTGATCGGCCGCGGCTTCATCGCCGACGGCCTGAGCACGATGATCGCGGGCTCGGGCGGCGGCACGGGCGTAACCACCTATGCCGAGAACATGGGCGTGATGGCGGTGACGCGGGTCTATTCGACGCTGGTCTTCGTCGCGGCCGGCATCATCGCGCTCGTTCTCGGCTTCTCGCCGAAATTCGGCGCGGTCATCGGCACGATCCCGGTCGCGGTTCTGGGGGGCCTCGCGGTCGTAGTCTTCGGCCTGATCGCGGCGACGGCCGGCCGGATCTGGGTCGAGAACAAGGTCGATTTCTCCGAGCCGAAGAACCTCATCACGGTCGCGACCGCGCTGATCCTCGGCGCTGGCGACCTGAAGCTGCCGATTTTCGGCTATGAGCTCGGCGGCATCGGCACCGCGACCTTCGGCGCGATCCTGCTCTACCACCTGCTGAATCGCCGCACGGCGTGACGATCCACAGGCTCGCGGATAAAATTCCGCGAGCCTGCAAAATTTCTGTCATGGATGGGTGGACAGGGCCGGGGGTGTTTGCTACACGCCCCCCTGCCTGACGCGGCCATCGCCGCCGCGACGGCGACGCTTCGTGGCGTATGGGTGATTAGCTCAGTTGGTAGAGCAGCTGACTCTTAATCAGCGGGTCGTAGGTTCGAGCCCTACATCACCCACCACGGCATTTCCTTGAAATTGCAGCATGAAAGCTCCGGAGCAGCCGGTTATTCTCCGCTCGTGATCGGGCTGGAGTGAGCTGCGTGCCGACGGAACTCGAATTGCTTCTGCGGCTGGTGGCCGGCCTCGTCGCCGGCGTCGTGATCGGCTGGCAGCGGACGCTCAGGCACAAGAACGCCGGCATCCGCACCTTCGGACTGGTCGGGTTGGGGACCGCCGTCGCAGCGATGCTCTTCGACGAGGCGACGTATCCGGGCTCGGCGAGCCGCGTGGTGCAGGGCGTGCTGACCGGCATCGGTTTCCTTGGAGCTGGCCTGATCGTGCGGCGCCAGGACGAGACGATACCGCATGGGCTGACCACTGCGGCAGCGGTCTGGGTCACGGCTGCTCTGGGCTGCGCAGCGGGGCTGGGCCACTGGCTGGTCGCTTCTGCAGCGACAATCATGGTTCTGGGTCTGCTGGCGCTCGACCATTCGATCGAGCATTGGGCCCGCGACCACGCCAAACCGCCATCGGAAAGCGGCGACGTCTAGCCTCGCCCCCCACGAACTTTCGCGGCGAAGGGGCGTTGCCTCCCCATGACGGAGGCTTTCATGTTTATCCAGAATTCCGCGACGGCCGGGCCGGGCAATACGCCCGCGATCCCGAATCCGCCGCCGGAAGCGCCGCCTTTGACACCCGGCGAGGTGCCGCCGGCGCCGCCGGTCGAATCGCCGCCCGACGAGGAGCCTATCGGCGTGCCCCGCGATCCGCCGCCGGAGCTGCCGCCCAACGCGCCGCCGGAGGCTCCCCCGGCGACGCCGATCGACCTGCCACCGGGGCGTGATCCGCGCCAGCCCCAGGAATAAGGTCTTTTGATTGGCGCGAATTCTTGTCGCCCAGCTATTGCTAGCTGGGCGGAAAGCGCGCGTCAGACCGCCGGACGACCCGGCTCGCCGATATCCCAGTAGAGCCCGGCCATGGCCGTCAGCGCCTCGCGGGCAATGAAGGCGGGCAGGTGCTCGTCCGGCGCGTGCTGCGAGCAGCCCGGATAGGAATGCGGCACCCAGATCGTGCGCAGGCCCAGGATGTCGGCGAAGATGTCGTTGGGCAGCGAGCCGCCGAGATTGGGCAGGAGCGCCGGCTTCTTGCCAGTGCTCTTCTCGATCGAGGCGAGGGTGAACTTGACCCAGGCGTCCTCGGGGTCGAGCCGCGTCGCGCCGAAGCGCTCGCTGCCATTGGTCGAGACCTCGATCATCGGGAAGCCGTGGCGGATCAGATGGCGCTTCAGGGCCGGGATGACGTCCTGCGCATCGATGCCGACGACGAAGCGCAGCTGGCAGCGGGCCCAGGCGCTCGGCGGCACGGCGTTGACCGGGGTTTCCGGTACGCCGGACTTCATCGCCAGCACGTCGAAGGAGCACCAGCCGAAGACCTGCTCAGCCGGGGACAGGCCGGGTTCACCCCAGTTCGGGTCGATCACCGGGCCGTCCGGGCCGCCATCGATGACGCAATCGGCCACCGCCTCGCGCACGGCGCGCGGCAGCTCCGGCGGCACCCATTCATGGATGCGGATCTGGCCGGTGGGCGAGGCGATCGAGGCGATGGCATGGGCGAGCTGGATCGCGGGATCGGAGAGGATGCCGCCCCAATTGCCGGAATGATGGCCGCCCTCGCGCGCGACGATCGACATGTCGAAGGTGATGACGCCGCGCGCGCCCAGGAAGACGGTCGGGCGCTCGGCATTGAGGCGCGGCCCGTCCGAGGCGATCAGCACATCGGCCTTGAACAGCTCCTTCTGCTCCTCGCAGAGCTCGCGCAGGCCGGGCGAACCGGATTCCTCGCCCATCTCGATCAGGTATTTGACGTTGAAGCCGAGCTTGCCGCGTGTCGCCAGCACGGCCTTCAGCGCGTTGATGTTGATGACATGCTGGCCCTTGTTGTCGACGACGCCGCGCCCGTACCAGCGGCCGTCGCGCTCTGTGAGCGTCCAGGGCGAGAGCCCCTCGCTCCACTGCGCGTCGAGGCCGCGGATGACATCGCCATGGCCGTAGCCGAAGATCGTCGGCAGGGACGGGTCCTCGATGCGCTGGGCCAGCAGGAAGGGGCCCTTGGCGATCGGGTGGCTCAGCGTCTTGCAGTCGAAGCCGAGCGATTCGAGCAGCGGGCGCATCTCCTTGTCGAGATATTCGGAGAGGACGGGCGCGCGCTCCGGATTCTGGCTCTCGGTGGGCATGGCGATGAGGCGGGACAGGTCGCTCTTGAGGCGGCCGGAATCGTAATAATCTTGGGCGTGCGCGATCGCCTGGGCGCGGGTCATTTGTGGTGGTCTCCCGGAATCGAAGGCCGCACAGTGCCGATGGACGCAGGCGACCGCCAGTGCCAAGAGAGGGCGCGGGCCATGTCAGTTCGTCGGGGCGCCTTTCACTCAGCCCTCATCCTGAGGAGCCATTCCGCCAGGAATGGCGTCTCGAAGGATGCTCCAGGAGGTTCCGGGGCTATCTGGAGCATCCTTCGAGATGCCGCCAAAGCGGCTCCTCAGGATGAGGGCTCGCATTTCTTGAGATATCGATGACCTTCACACCCCACCTCCATCAGCTTGTCGCCTGCGACGCGATCCTGGCGGCGCGGGCGAAGGGCGCGGCCGGCTTTCTACTGGGAGACCTGACCGGGCTCGGCAAGACGCTCTCTGCCTGGCTCGCGCTTTCGGCGATGCCGGAGGAGGAGGTGCTGGTGATCTGCCCGAAGGGAGCGATCCCGCAATGGCGGCGGACCATAGCGCTCTCGGGCCTGCCGGCGAAGCGCGTGACGCTGATGAATTTCGAGCGGACGAAATCGCTGCTGGCGCCGCCGGCCGAGAGCAAGAAGCGTTCGACGCGGGCGAAAAACAATGAACTCGCCAAACATGGCACGCCCAAGCGCGTCTGGCCGCTCGTCGTGATCGACGAGGCGCACCGCATCCGCAATCCGAACTCGCAGCAGGGGCTGGTCTGCCGGCAGATGGCGGAGGCGGCTGATTTCACCATTTTCATGAGTGCGACCGCGGGGCAGTCGCCGCATGAACTCTCCTATCTCGCCCCGCTATTGGCCAAGGCCGCCGGCATGCCCAGCGCCGATCTCGACGGCTTCCGTCAGCTGATGAAGCGGCTGAAGATCGGCCGGGCCAAGGGCCGCTGGAAGAACTGGAGCTGGGAGCCGAATGAAGCCGACCGCAAGGTGATGGCCGATCTGCTCTATCGCGGGGGAAGCGCTATCGGCCTGCGCCGCCGTCCGGAAGAGATCGCCGGCTGGCCGGAGGTGCAGCGCGAGTTAGCGCCGGTCGCGCTCGATGCTGCCGCCCGCAAGCTTTACGAGGCGACATGGCGGGAGTTCCGCAAGGAGCTGGGCTTGGCCGGCGGCTCGACGCGCAAGCCTCAAGGCTGGGCGGCCGATCTGCGCTTCCGGCAGAAAGGGAGCCTACTGCGCATCCCCGGCACCGCCGATTTCTGCGAGGATCTGCTCGGCAATGACGAGCAGGTGGCGATCTCGGTCGCCTTCCTCGAGACCAGCGCCATGCTGGCCGAGACGCTGCGCGGCCGCGGCTGGCGGGTGGGCGAGATCAATGGCGAGCGTTCCGGCGTTCAGAACGAGGAGACGCGCATCGCCTTCCAGACCGGTGGGCTCGATGCGTTGATCTTCACCGTGACCGAGTCGATCTCGCTCCATCGCGGCGAGATGCCGGGTGGCGAACGCGAGCGGGCGCTCGTCATCCACGACATGCGCCACAGCGCCATCCAGCTCCAGCAGATCGAGGGCCGCTGCCATCGCGACGGCCAACACGCGACGATCTTCTACGCCTATGCCGAAGATACGGTGGAGGAGGCGATCGCCGGGACGGTGATCCAACGCATGGCTGCGATGGAGGGGCTCGCCGGCGACGATACGCGCATGCTGGAAGAGATCGCGGGGATCGTCGAGGCGCGGGCCGCGGCCTGAGCCTTTCGATCAGGCACCCTGGCCGCCGTTGCGGTTGCCTAGCTCCTTGGCGCCCTCGACGGCGGAGTTGGTCAGCCGGCTGATGCCGTTCCAGGCGTCGCGGGTGTAGGCACCCTGATGCACCACGGCGTCATAGCCGATGACCAGCACGATAATGACCAGAAAAATGCGGAACACGGTGGGATTCTCCCCTGGTTTCGGCTGTTCAACGTCGTGGCAGGAGCGGCGGTTCCGCTTCGGGGGCGGAACTTGCGGGAGCGTGCTTTGTTCTGATAGAACAAAAGAAGAACAAAGGAGCGTGTTATGCCTCAGCTCACGACGCTGGAAAAGCTCGAGATCCTGAGCGACGCCGCCAAATACGACGCCTCCTGCGCGTCGAGCAGCACAACCCGCCGCGACTCGCGCGACGGCAAGGGGCTAGGCTCGACGACGGGCGCCGGCATCTGCCATTCCTATGCGCCGGATGGGCGCTGCATTTCGCTGCTCAAGATCCTGCTGACCAATTTCTGCAGCTTCGATTGCGTCTTCTGCATCAACCGGTCGTCGAGCAATGTTCGCCGTGCGCGGTTCTCGGTCGAGGAGGTGGTGAAGCTGACGCTGAGCTTCTATCGGCGCAATTATATCGAGGGTCTGTTCCTGTCTTCGGGCATCATCCGCTCGCCGGACTACACCATGCAGGAGATCGTCCGCGTGGCGGAGAGCTTGCGCCGGGAGCATGGCTTTCGCGGCTACATTCATCTGAAGCTGATTCCGGGCGCGAGCCGCGACCTGATCGAGAAAGCCGGCCTCTTCGCCGACAGGGTCTCGGTCAACATAGAGCTGCCGAGCGAGCAATCGCTGCAGCGTTTCGCGCCGGAAAAGCGCCCGCGCGAAATCAGCGCGGCGATGGGGGGCTTGCGCCTCAAAATCGAGGAGAGCGAGGCCGAGACCGCGAAGGCCGCGCCGAAATTCTCGCCAGCGGGGCAGAGCACGCAGATGATCGTTGGTGCTGACGGGGCAAGCGACGCGGCTATCCTGAAACGCAGCGCCCAGCTCTACGGCAGCTTCGGCCTCAAGCGGGTTTACTACTCGGCCTACAGCCCCATTCCTGACGCTTCCTCGGCGCTACCACCAAGCGAGCCGCCGCTGATGCGCGAACACCGGCTCTATCAGGCCGACTGGCTGACGCGCTTCTATGGCTTCGAGGCGGGTGAGATCCTGGACGACGCGTCGGGCGGCATGCTCGACCTCGCGATCGACCCCAAGCTCGCCTGGGCGCTGAGGCATCGCGGCTGGTTCCCGGTCGACGTCAACCGGGCCGATCGCGAGACGCTGTTGCGCGTGCCAGGCCTCGGCGTGCGCAGCGTCGACCGGCTGCTGGCGGTGCGGCGGCAGCGACGGGTGCGTTTCGAGGACGTCGCCAAGCTGATCCGCTCGGCGCGCACCGTCCGGCACTTCATCGTCGCGGATGGCTGGCGCCCCGGAGCTTCGGGCGACAGTGAGCGGCTGCGCGCGATGGTGACGCCGCAACCGCGGCAACTGGGGCTGTTCGGATGATCGTGGCGCGGCTGTCACATCCGGCCGATCTCGCAGGCTGGCGCGAGGCGGCGCGGCGCCTGGCAGGGCGGGGCGTCCCGCCCGACGCGGTCAACTGGCAGGTGGCGGGCGAGGAGGATCTGTTCTCGGGCGACGCCGAGGCGGTGGCGTCGGGCACTGAGGCTTCCGTCTCGCTGCGCGTGCCGCGCGCTTTCCCCGAACTGGCCGAGACCGTGATCTGCCACCGCGATCCAGAGCGTTTCGGCCTGCTTTACCGGCTGCTGCTGCGGCTCCAGTCCGAGCCTGGCCTGCTCGCCGTCGCGACCGACCCGGATGTGCATCGCGCCGAAGCGATGGCGCGGGCGGTCCGGCGCGACATGCACAAGATGACCGCGTTCGTCCGCTTCCGTGAGGTCGCGCAGGAGGCGGAGGAGCCGGTCTTCGTCGCCTGGTTCGAGCCGGAGCATTTCATCCTCGAGCGGGTCTCGTCGTTCTTCACAGGACGCTTCGCCGCGATGCGCTGGTCGATCCTGACGCCTCAGGGCTCACTGCACTGGGACAAGTTCTCCCTTCACATGGGAGGACCTGCCGAGCGCTCCCAGGCGCCGGACGACGACGCGATGGAGGCATATTGGCGCTGCTACTACGCGAACATCTTCAATCCGGCCCGGCTGAAGCCCGATGCGATGCGCAAGGAGATGCCGGCGCGTTACTGGCGGAACCTTCCCGAGGCAGCGCTGATTGCTCCTCTGATCGCTGGCGCCGCCCGCCAGGCGGAGGAGATGGTGATGCGTGCACCAACACAGCCTCCCGAGAGGCATTTGAGGCAACAGGCCCGGATGGCGCCGACGCTTGCGGCCGACATTGAAGCGTTCGCCAGCTGGGAGCAGGCGGCAGCGGCCGCACGCGACTGCAAGCGCTGCGATCTCTGTCACAGCGCCACTCAAACGGTATTCGGCGAAGGGCCCCTCGATGCGCCCGTTCTCTTCGTCGGAGAACAGCCGGGCGATCAGGAGGATCTCGCGGGGCGACCCTTCGTGGGGCCGGCGGGGCAGCTCTTCAACGCGGCGCTGGAGGAGGCTGGGCTTGCGCGCGAGCGGGCCTATGTCACCAATGCGGTCAAGCACTTCAAGTTCACCTTGCGCGGCAAGCGACGCATCCACGAGAAACCCAATGCCGGAGAGGTGAAATCCTGCCGGTTCTGGCTAGGGATCGAGCGGCAGTTGCTGCGCCCTCGGCTCATCGTGGCGCTGGGCGCGACAGCCGTCACGGCGCTGCTGGGGCGGGCCACGTCGTTGAGCGCGCTGCGTGACCGGGACGTTGCGCTTGAGGATGGCGTTCCGATGCTGGCGACCGTGCACCCGTCCTATCTGCTGCGGCTGCCCGATGAGGCGCGGAAGAGCGAGGAGCGCGAGCGCTTCGTCGCTGATCTACGCCGGGTCGGGCAACTCATACCGGAGCTGAAACGCCGCCGTGCGGCGTGAGCGACTGCAAGGCTAACCGAGGGAGGAGATATGCATAAGCCGCCGGACCACAACGCCGTCTCGCCCTATCTGCTCGTGGCCGATGCCGAGGCCGCGCTTGCCTTTGCGCGGGAAACCTTCGGCAGCGAGCCGAGCTTCATCCATCGGCGCGACGATGGCGTGATCGGCCATGCCGAGTTCGTCATCGAGGATTCGGTGGTGATGCTGGGCCAGATGTCGGACGCAACGGGGTGCCACGTCCATGTCTACATACCGGATGTCGACGAGGTTTTCGCCAAGGCAAAGGCGGCCGGCGGCAGTGTCGTACAGGAGCTTTCGGAGAAGGGCGACGGCGACCGCCGCGGCGGCATCAAGGACCCGACGGGGACGATATGGTGGCTGTCTCAGCACATCGGTTCGGCGGGTCGGGAACGGGAAGGCGAGGGGTAGCTGGCTCCTCGTCTTTCCAGGTTCTTCGCTGGCGCGAAGCCCCGGAATGACAGTGAAACGATCTCGTCTCTTAAGGCAGCAGGTCCTTCATCCTAAGCAGCGTGATCCGTTCGACCTGTGCCAGCGCGGTGGCGAATTCCTGCTCAGGGGTGTTCTTCAGCCTCTCATCGAAGGCGGCCAGGATCTGGGCTTTGGTCGCTCCCTTCACCGCCATGATGAAGGGGATGGCGAAACGCGTGCGGTAGGCTTCGTTCAGCGCCATGAAGCGGACGCGCTCGTCGCTGGTCAGTCGGTCGAGGCCGGCGGAAGCCTGCTCATGGGTCGACTCCTGCGTCATCTCGCCAGCGGCGGCGAGCTTGCCGGCAAGATCGGGATGGCCGAGCAGGAAGGCCTTCTGCTTCTCCGGCCCTGCGCCACGCACCACGGCGAACATCGCCGCATGCAGCCCTTCGGCCGTGTCCTGGGCCTCACCGATGCCGGCGTCATAGGCGGCTTCCGCGATCCAGGCGGCGTGCTCGAAGACGCGGCCATAGACCTCGACGAAGAGCGCCTTGGGCAGTTTCGAGGGCACATAGCCGCCGGCCGGCGGATGGGTCTTGACCCAATGACGGGCGATGTCGAGCCGGGTCGCGACCCAGACCTTCTCGTGGCTCTTCACACAGTCGAGGAAGCGGGCGAGCGCGGCGGCGCGGCCCGGTCGTCCGACGAGGCGGCAATGCAGCCCGATCGACATCATCTTCGGGGCCGTCTCGCCCTCGGCATAAAGTGTGTCGAACGAGTCCTTCAGATAGGCGAAGAACTGGTCGCCGCTGTTGAAGCCCTGCGGCGTGGCGAAGCGCATGTCGTTGGCATCGAGCGTATAGGGCACGGCGAGCTGCGGCCCTTTCGGTCCGGAGAGCCAATAGGGCAACTCGTCAGCGTAGACGTCCGCCGTGTAGAGAAAGCCGCCTTCCTCCATCGTCAGCGGGATCGTGTTCTCCGAGGTGCGGCCCTGATAGCAGCCGAGCGGGCGCTCGCCGGCGAGCTCGGTCTGGATGCGGATGGCTTCCAGAATGTCGGCGCGCTCGCGCTCTTTCGGAATGTCGCGATAGTCGATCCATTTCAGCCCGTGGGTGGCGATTTCCCAGCCGGCTTCTTGCATCGAGCCGACGATCTCGGGATAGCGCGCCAGCGCGCTCGCCACGGCGAAGACCGTGACCGGCAGATTGCGCTCGGTGAACATTCGCCAGAGCCGCCAATAGCCGGCGCGGGAGCCGTATTCGTAGATCGACTCCATGTTCATGTGACGCTGGCCCGGCCAGGGCGCCGCGCCGACGATCTCGGAGAGGAAGGCCTCGGAGGCGGCGTCGCCATGCAGGATGTTGTTCTCGCCGCCTTCCTCGTAATTGACCACGAACTGCACGGCGATGCGGGCCTCGCCCGGCCAGTGCGGGTGGGGCGGGTTACGGCCATAGCCCTTGAGGTCGCGGGGATAGGCGGTTTCTGGCATGGGGAAGGCGCTCGCGAAGTGATTCAGCGGTGATGCTAGGTGTCTCTGCCGCCTCGTGAAAGCGGCGCCGGCGCGGGCTCAGCTGCCGCGATAGGTTGTGTAGCCGTAGGGTGAGCAGTTCAGCGGCACATGGTAATGCCTGGTCGTGTCGGCGATGCCGAAGCGCACCGTCACCACGTCGAGGAACGCGGGTTCGGGAAGGTCGACGCCGCGCTCGCGGAAATAGGGGCCGATCGCGAAATCGATCTCGTAGACGCCCGTCTGGGTCGCTTCGGGCGTCAGCAGCGGTGCGTCGGTGCGGCCGTCGGCATTGGTGACGGTCTCGACCAGCGTCTCAGCCCCTTCCGGTCCGAGGCGGCGCAGCGAGACTGCGACGCCGGCAGCCGGCACGCCGCCATGGGTGTCGAGGATATGCGTCGTCAGCCCTGCCATGCGCGATCTTCCGTTCGGTTGCGTTTTTCCGACCATCAACTTGCCAGCAACTTGCATGCCGGCTGGCGGCAACCGTAATTTGCCGCAGGGCGAAATCCAACGGCGCGTCGCGCTGCCGGCGCCCGACGAGGACGGTGAACCGCGATGCTCGAAGCCTATCTGATGGAATGGGGCGGCATGATGCTGCGTTGGCTCCATGTCATCACGGCGATTGCGTGGATCGGCTCCTCCTTCTTCTTCATCCATCTCGACGCCTCGCTGCGGCCGGCGCAGGACATCCCGCCCGGCACCGGTGGCCGGGCTTGGCAGGTCCATGGCGGCGGCTTCTACGAGATGCGCAAATACATGGTCGCGCCGGCGGTGATGCCGACCGAGCTGACCTGGCACAAATGGCAGAGTTACTGGACCTGGATCTCGGGCTTCTTCCTGCTGGTCTGGGTCTATTATGCCCAGTCGGAGCTCTATCTGATCGACCCGGCCGTGATGCAGCTTTCGCCCTTCGCGGCGGGGGCCATCGGCATCGTGGCGCTGGTCGTCGGCTGGCTGATCTATGACTGGATGTGCCGGTCGCCGCTCGGCAAGCACGACGCCCTGCTGGGCCTGGTCGGCTTCGGCTATGTCGTGGCGGCGAGCTGGGCCTTCGCCAATGTCTTCTCGGGACGCGGCGCACTGATCCATACGGGCGCGCTGATGGCGACGATCATGACCGCCAATGTCTTCTTCAACATCATGCCCGGCCAGCGGAAGGTGATCGCGGCGCTCGTCGCTGGCGAGAAACCCGATCCGAAATACGGCAAGGCCGCCAAGCAGCGCTCGACGCACAACAATTACATCACCCTGCCGGTGCTGTTCCTGATGCTGTCGAACCACTACCCCGTCACCTATGCCAATGCGGCGGTGATTCCGCTGCTCGTGGCGCTGGTGATCGTGGCCGGCGCGCTGATCCGGCATTTCTACAATGTCCGCCATGCCGACCATGCGAAATCGCCCTGGTGGTGCTGGGCGGTGGCAATCCTGGCGCTGTGGCTCGCCTTCTGGGTGGCGATGTCGTCTTCGCCGGGTGGGCGCGAGCGGCTCGGATTGAAGCCCGACGATACGCCGAAGCGCGTGCTGATGGCCGGCGCCAGCCTGCCGCCGCAGGCGGTCTCGGACATCGTGATGGGGCGGTGCGCCATGTGCCATGCGCCGGAGCCCTCCTGGCCGGGCATCCAGATCGCGCCGAAGGGCGTGCTGCTGCACGAGCCGGAAGAGATCGCCGCCCATGCCCGTGCGATCCGGACACAGGCCGTGATGACCCACGCCATGCCGCCCAATAACCTCTCCGGCATGACGGCGGAGGAGCGCCGGACGCTCGCGGTGTGGCTTGCGGCTCTGCGCTGACGGGGGCGACGGCGCCGTCATGCTCGGGCTTGACCCGAGCATCTCGAGCCGAACGAGGCTCGGCGCCTTTCCGGCCCGTCATTCTCGGGTCTGCGCTTCGCTTCGCCCGAGAATGACGGCCTGCCGTTCCCCGAAATCCGGGGCGCTGTCTTTCCCCTTTATTCAGCCTGTCCGCTGTCCGTTCACGCGAGCCTCACGGATGCGTGATCGTGTTCAGATTCGGTTCAGGTGAGCGACAGCAATGTCGGCTCACTGACAGGCTCGGGAAAAGGTCTCAATCACGGGACTGCCTGGGCCGAGGGACCTTGGGGGTCCAAGTTGAAGCGAGTGGATGCAAGGGGCGCCGGCTACCTGCTGGCCGCCATCGGGTTCGTTTTGGCATGGGTCGTCCTGTGCTGGCCCTGGTTATCGGGGTCGGTGACGATTCCGTTCGATGCGAAGGCGCATTTCCAGGCGCAGGTGCAGTTCCTCGCCAGCGCCCTGCATTCCGGGCAGTCGCCCTTCTGGAACCACAACATCTTCGGCGGCACGCCGCAGATCGCGGACCCCCAGTCGCTGATTTTCTCGCCTGCCATCCTGCTCGCGCTGTTCAATCCCGCGCCGAGCTTCCGCGCCGTCGACGCCTATGTGCTGGCGCATCTGCTGGTCGGCGGGCTGGCCTTCCTGATGTATTTCCGCGAGCGCGGCTGGCACCCGGCCGGCGGCATGATGGCGGCGCTGGTCTTCGCCTTCGGCGCCTCCTCGGCGTGGCGCGTCCAGCATGTCGGGCAGATTGCGAGCCTCGCCTTCTTCGCCATCGCCTTCTGGCTGACGGCGCGGATGCTTAAGCGCAACTCGATCCTCTCGGGTGTCGTCGCTGGTCTCGCCGGCGGGCTGATGGTGCTGGAACCGGATCAGGTCGCGCTGCTCGGTGGCTATATCCTCGTCGCCGTCGTCGTGACGCATTGGATCGAGGGTGGCTGGCCAGCTTTCCGGGCGAGCCTTCTGCCGATCGGCGCTGCGAGCGTCGTTGGCCTTGCCGTCATTGCCATGCCGCTGATCTGGACCTTCCTATTCGCCGAGGCGACGACGCGGCCGGAAATCGATCTGGCCGAAGCCGGTCGCGGCTCGCTACATCCGGTCTCGCTGCTGACCGCCTTCATCGGCGACCTGTTCGGCGCGAAGGATCCGGTCGTCGATTTCTGGGGGCCGTACAACACGCCGCAGCGCCCGATGGAACTCGCGCTTTCGGAGAACATGGCGCAGGTCTATTTCGGCGCGCTGCCCTTGCTGCTCATGCTGACCCCCGGCCTGACGCGCGGCTGGCTCTGGGACAAGGCCGTCCGCCCGCTGACGCTGAGCTTCGTCTTCATGGTGCTCTATGCGCTCGGCCGCTACACGCCGCTGTTCCATGTGGTCTACGAGTACCTTCCCGGCGTGAAGCAGTTCCGGCGGCCGGCCGACGCGACCTTCCTCGTCGGCTCGATGGCGGCCCTGTTGTCGGGCTATGTGCTGCATCGCGTCCTGACTGCTGCGGAGGGCACCTCCTTCCGGCGCGATCTTCTCATCGGCGCGGGCGTGGTGGTCGCCACCATCCTGACCGGCTTCGTGGTCGCCTATGATGACGGGCATCTGCGCGATGCGCTGAAGCCGGTTGCCTTTGCCGTCGGCTGGTTCGTGGTCGCGGCCGGTGCGGTGCTGCTGCTGCAGCGCTGGCGCGGAGCGGCCGGCACCGTTGCCGCCCTCGTGCTCGTCACCGGCGTCGTGGCGGCCGATCTCGGCGTCAATAACGGCCCCAATGATTCAACCGCTCTGCCGCCGCAGATGTATGACGTGCTGCAGCCCCAGACGAAGAACGAGACCATCGCGCTGCTGAAGAAGCTGACGGTGCCGGTGGCGGGCTCGACGCAGCGCGACCGTGTCGAACTGCTCGGCATGGGCTTCGAATGGCCGAATGCCAGCATGGTCCACGGTTTCGACCACACGCTCGGCTACAACCCGCTGCGTCTGGCGGAGTTCTCGGAGGCGGTCGGCACGCGTGATGGCATCGCGAGCCCCATCGACCGCAAGTTCACGCCGCTCTTCCCATCCTATCACAGCAGGCTCTCGAACCTGCTGGGACTGCGCTACATCGCCTCGCCGGTGCCGGTCGAGCAGATCGACCACGCTCTGCACGCGGGTGATCTCAAGCTGATCGCGCGGACGAAGCAGGGCTATGTCTATGAGAACCCGGATGCGCTGCCGCGCGTGATGTTCGTCGGCGGCTGGCAGCTCGCCGATTTCGAGAGCATGCGCCTCTCGGGCCACTGGCCGGAGACCGATCCGCAGCAGGCCGTGCTGCTCGATATCGAGCCGCCGGTCGCAACGCCGGAAGGGCCGGTCGCGGTGCAGGCCGACGTCAAGCTGGTCGGTTATCGCAACGCCCTCGTCGAGGTCGAGGTGACGACACCGGCCGCCGGCTTCGTGGTGCTGAACGACATCTGGCATCCCTGGTGGAAGGCCGAAGTCGACGGGGTCGAAACCGAGATCTTGAAGGCGAACGTGCTCTTCCGCGCCGTGCAGGTTCCCGCTGGCACGCATAAGGTGCGCTTCACCTTCCATCCGCTCGACGGCGCCATCGCCGAGCTTAGGGCGCGGATCGACCAGGGCGAGCCGGAAGACAAGGTGCCGACGCCGCCGATCCGCGAGCGCGACGCGCCGCAGATCGTCACGGGCCCGAGCGAGGGGCCGTGGCTTTCGGGGCCATCGGAGAGCGTGCGTAATTCTCTCGGCCTGAGCACCGGCCAGGGCCAGCCGCCAGTGCGTAACGGCACGGCCTCGGCGCAGCTTCCCGCCGACGCCATGGCGCGCTGACGACCTCGCGTGTCATTCTCGGGCGAAGCGAAGCTTCGACCCGAGAATCTCTTGCAGGATAGGGCGCCCTTCCGGGCTGAGACGCTCGGGGCAAGCCCGAGCATGACGGCTCTTGCCCGCTCAGGCGACGCCGAGCTTCTTCTGCAGGCTCGTCGAGGAGGTGGTGTACTGGAACGTCAGCCGCTTCTCCGGATAGACGTAGCGGTGGACCTTCTGGGCGCAGAGCGCGGCTTCGTGGAAGCCGGAGAGGATCAGCTTCAGCTTGCCCGGATAGCTGTTGATGTCGCCGATGGCGAAGATGCCGGGCGTGCTGGTCTCGAACTTCTCGGTGTCGACCGGGATCAGGTTCTCGTTGAGGTTCAGGCCCCAGTCGGCGATCGGCCCGAGCTTCATCGTCAGCCCGAAGAAGGGCAGCATCGTATCGCAGGCGACCTCGAAGCTCTCGTTGTCGGTACCGCGGCAGATCGCGGCCTCTAACTTGCCATTCTCGCCCTTGAGCCCCGTGACCTGGCCGAGCTTCATGTCCATCCTGCCGTCGGCCACCAGCGCGCGCATCTGCTCGACGGAGTGCGGCGCGGCGCGGAAATCGTCGCGGCGATGCATCAGCGTGACGCGCTTCGCGATGGGCTGGAGATTCAGCGTCCAGTCGAGCGCCGAATCACCGCCGCCGATGATCAGGATCGAGCGGTCGCGGAACTGCTCCATCTTGCGCACGGCATAGAAGACCGAGCCGCTCTCGTAATCCTCGATGCCGGGAATCGGCGGCTTCTTCGGCTGGAACGAGCCGCCGCCGGCCGCGATGACCACCGTCTTGGTGTCGAAGACGGTTCCGGCGTCGGTGGTGACGCGGAAGCGCGGTGCCTCAGTCGTGCCGATAGACTCGACCGTCTCGATCATCTGGCCGAGATGGAATGTCGGGGAGAAGGGCTTGATCTGTTCGATCAGGTTGTCGACCAGCGCCTGGCCGGTCACGATCGGGAACCCGGGGATGTCGTAGATCGGCTTCTCCGGATAGAGCTCCGCGCACTGCCCGCCGACCTTCGGCAGGATGTCGACGAGATGCGCGCGGATATCGAGCAGACCGAGCTCGAAGACGGCGAAGAGGCCGCAGGGGCCGGCGCCGACGATGACGACGTCGGTGATGATGACTTCGCTCGCGTCGGCCGGCCTTGCGTCGCTCATGATCCTACCTTCGATCCGGTCAAAACTGTTCGATTTGCCGAATTTGGGACATGAGCCTTCCCCCTGCCGATGGCAAGGGGGAACGTGGTTCAGGCACCGGTATCGCCGCTGAGGCCGGCTGCGGTGATGCCCGCGAGCGCTGCAATCTCGTCATTGTCGGAGGTGTCTCCGGAGATGCCGATGGCGCCAAGGACATCGCCTTGGGCAGAGCGGATCAGCACGCCGCCGATGACCGGGACCAGCGAGCCGCCGGTCGCATGGGTCGCGCCCTGGATGAAATAGGGCCGCTCGATGGCGAATTTCTGCAGCGCCCGCCCGCCGATGCCGAGGCCGATGCAGCCATTCGCCTTGCCGGTCGCGATGTCGCCGCGCTTCAGGGGCGTGCCGTCCTGGGCCAAGAAGAGTTTCAGCGCGCCGCGAGCATCGACGATGGCGATGGCGAGCGGCTTGAAGTTGTTCGCCTTGGCATGGGCGAGCACGCCGGAGAGGATGGTTTCGGCCTGGGCAAGGGTGAGCATGCGGAACTCCGTTATCGAGGGGAGCGTTCTTGCCAGCCCGCCAGCCGGGAGGGAAGGGGGCTCGAGCCGTGTGTCATGATGCGGTCGCGATCGCGGCCAAGACAACCTTTCGTCGCGGGCCGGCTTGCGCACGACCGAGCGACAGGGCTTGATAGCGCGGCGACAGAAGGAGGCACTCCCATGGGTTTATTCAGTTTCATCAAGGAAGCCGGCGCGAAGATCTTCGGATCGAGCCCCGCCAAGGCTGCGACCGCCGATGAGTTGAAGAAGGAACTCGCCGGGCACGGCCTGCCCGCGGACGTGAACGTCCAGATCGACGGCGACAAGGTGAAGGTCTCTGGCCAGGCCGTGTCGACCGAGCAGGCCGAGAAGATCATTCTGGCGCTCGGCAACACCGCGGGCGTGGCCCAGGTCGAATCCGAGCTCGCCGTGACCAAGGAGGCTCCTGCGGCCGTCTTCTACACGGTGAAGAAGGGCGATACGCTCTGGAAGATCGCCGAGGAGCATTACGGCAAGGGCCAGGGCGCCAAATACACCGAGATCGTCAAGGCCAACACGCCGCCGGTCAAGAATCCGGACCTGATCATGCCGGGCTGGGTGCTGCGCATTCCGCCGCTGGCCTGAGGCATTTCGCAGATTTCACGGCCGCGGGCTCCGGCTCGCGGCTGTTTCCATTCAGAAGGTATCCATGATCGTCAACGACCTCGATATCGACGCGGTGAAGGCCGGGCTCGCCGACGGCTCCATCCTGATCGTCGATGTGCGCGAGCCGCATGAATTCGCCGCGGGCCACATTCCCGGCGCGGTTTTGCGGCCGCTTTCGCAATTCGACCCCGCTGATCTGCCCGACGAGCCGGGCAAAAAGCTGGTGTTCTCCTGCGCCGCCGGTGTGCGCTCGCTCAGGGCGCTCGCCTTTGCGCAATCCGCCGGGCTCGACATCGACAGCCACTATGTCGGTGGCTTCAAGGACTGGCTGATGCATGGCGAGCCAATCGCGCAGGACTGAGCTTTCCCGCATCATCGACTACGCATGCTGCAGAGGCGGAACTGGACAGATGACGACCCGAAGCTTTTTCCGTGCCGCCTGCGCCGCCGCCTTGATCATCGCGGCGCCCGCCGCGGTTTGGGCGCAGGGTACGGCTGCCGTTCCGGCGGGCAGCGCCAGCAAGGCTCAGGACGAGGAGCTCCAGGCGGCGATCACCAAGTCGAATGCCTATACGGCGCTGATGAACCGTACGCTGCGCGCGATCCAGTCCTGGGAGCGTTATGCGAGCTGGGTCGACATGAAGAAGGGTCCGACCGGCAAGGAGCGCTATATCGACTATGGGCTCTACAGCCTCTACGACGTGACCGGTGAGATCGCGAAGGCTGAGGAGGCCACGGCGCGCGAGCCGAAGCTGCCGACGATCGACGCCACGGTCCTGCAATACATCAAGGCCTATCAGCAGTTGGCGCCGCTGATCACGCGCGCCGAACGCTATTACGACCGCAAGGACTATCGCGACGACAATCTCGCCGAGGGCAAGGCGCTGCATGCGCAGATGGTGCCGGCAGCGAAGAGCTTTCTCGAGGAGCGGGCCAAGCTTGATTCCGCGATGCGCGTCTACAAGACCGCGCTCGATGGGCAGGAATTGGCAGCGCTCGAAAGCCGCGAGGGCCGTTCCGTGCGCTGGCAGGTCCGCAACGTCATGATCAACGCGCGGGCCGTCATGGATCTGATGCCGTCGAACGAGAAGCCGATCGTCGATCTCACGGCTTTCAACGCTGCCGTCGCCAATTATGCAAAGGCCGTCCGGGAGATGGACGACTTCAAGGACAAGAATCCGGGCAAGTCGCTCTTCGTCGACAGCCAGGCGGGCTCCTGGCTCGGCAAGCTGCGCGATTTCAGCGACAAGCTGGCCAAAAGCAAGGGAGACGCCCGGCGCGGGGCGGCCAACGACGCCAACTGGATCGTCAGCAGCTACAACACGATGATCACGCTCTCGGAAACGGCGGCCCGCTTCCCCAGATAAGGCAATGCGTTGGACGCATCCCGGGCGCATATGGCGCCGGGGCTGACGTCGCTGCGTTTTTGTTCCAGTCTTTCATTTGAACTAACTGAGGATATGCCTCATGCGTCCCATGAAATTCGGTTTCGGCCAGCCTGTGCGGCGGGTCGAGGATCAACGCCTGACGACAGGCACCGGCCGCTATACCGACGATATTGTGGCTGAGGGCGCCTTGCACGCCTTCGTGCTGCGCTCCCCCCACGGCCATGCCCGCTTCGCCGTCACCGACACGGAAGCCGCCCGCAAGATCAAGGGCGTGAAGCTGATCCTGACCGGCAAGGACGTCGCCCATTACGGCGACCTGCCGTGCAAGGGGCACATCAAGACCGTCGCGGGCGAGATGTCGAAGTCCCTGCCGGTCCCGGTGCTGCCGCTCGACACGGTTCGCCATGTCGGCGAGGCGGTCGCCTTCATCGTCGCCGAGACGCTGGCACAGGCGCGCGACGCCGCCGAGGCGATCGCGATCGACTGGGAGCCGCTGCCCTCCGTCAACGGCATCGAAGCCGCGCTCGAGGACGGCGCGCCGCTGGTCTGGGCGGACCGGCCCGGCAATGTCGCTTTCGAGGCCGAGCAGGGCGATCGCGAGAAGACCGAGAAGGCCTTCGCCAAGGCGGCGCGCACCGTCACGCTCACCATCGTCAACAACCGTCTCGCCTCCAACTATCTGGAGACGCGCGCCTGCATCGCCGATTACGACAAGGCGGATAAGCGCTGGACGCTGACACTCGGCAGCCAGGGCAGCCACGGCATGCGCGACCTGATCGCGAATTACGTGCTCAAGGTCGATCCCAAGCGCATCCGCGTGGTGACGCCGGATGTCGGCGGCGGCTTCGGCACCAAGATCTTCCTCTACCGCGAATATCCGCTGACGATGATTGCGGCCGAAAAGCTGAAGCGCCCGGTGCGCTGGGTGGCCGACCGCACCGAGCATTTCCTCGCCGACACCCATGGCCGCGCCAATCTCTCGACGGCGACCATGGCGCTCGATGCCAAGGGCAAGTTCATCGGCCTCAAGGTCGATCTCGCCGCCGAGATGGGCGCCTATCTCTCGCAGTATGGGCCTTTCATTCCGTGGGTCGGCACGACGATGACGCCGGGCTGCTACAACATCCCGGCCGTGCATGTGCGCTTCCGCGGCATCCTGACCAACACCACCCCGGTCGATGCCTATCGCGGCGCCGGCCGGCCCGAGGCGGCCTATCTGATCGAGCGGCTGGTCGACGCCGTGGCCCGCGAGACCGGCAAGGCGCCGGATGCGGTGCGCGCGCTCAACTTCGTCAAGCCCACCGAGATGCCGCACAAGACGCAGACCGGGCCGGTCTATGATTCGGGCGAGTTCGAGGGCCATATGCGCCGCGCCATGGAGGTGGCGGACTGGACGGGCTTCAAGACCCGGCACAAGGCTTCGGCCAAGGCCGGCAAGATCCGCGGCATTGGCATGGCGAGCTATATCGAGGCCTGCGGCGGCGGCGGTCCCGAAAGCTCGACCGTGATTCTTGAGAAGGACGGCACTGTCACCGTGCTAATCGGCACGCAGTCGAACGGGCAGGGGCATGAGACAGCCTATTCGCAGCTCGTCTCGCAGCATCTCGATATCCCGATGGACCGCATCCGCGTCGTGCAGGGCGATACCGATCTCGTCGAAACCGGCTCCGGCACCGGCGGCTCGCGCTCGATCCCGGTGGGTGGCGCGGCGCTGAACAAGGCGACCGAGATTCTCTCCGACAACCTCAAGCACCTGGCTTCCGAGAAGCTGGAGGCGGCCGTCGGCGACCTTGAGATCGTGGCCGGTGCGGTCCGTATCGTCGGCACCGACAAGGAGATGGATCTGAAGGCCATCGCCGCGCTGCCGGGTGCGACACTGAGCCTGCTCAAGGTGCATCAGAGCTGGACGCCGCCGGAGGCGACCTATCCGAACGGCACCCATGTCTGCGAGCTGGAGATCGATCCCGGCACCGGTGGCACCGAGATCGTCAACTACGTCGTGGTCGATGATTTCGGCGTGACGCTGAACCCGTTGATGCTGCAGGGCCAGGTCCATGGCGGCTCGGCCCAGGGCATCGGCCAAGCGCTGATGGAGGAGATCCGCTTCGATCCGGACGGGCAGATGCTGACCGCGACCTTCATGGATTATGCGCTGCCGCGCGCGGTCGATGTCCCGAACTTCCATTTCGAGACGCGCAATGTCCGCTGTGTCACCAACGCCATCGGCGTGAAGGGCGCGGGCGAGGCCGGGGCCATCGGCGCCTGCCCGGCGGTGATGAACGCGATGGTCGACGCGCTCGACCGTGCCGCGGGCATCAAGAAGATGGACATGCCGGCGACGCCGGTGAAGGTCTTCAATGCGCTGAAGGAAGCCGGCTACAGGCTTTGACGCAAAAGCGGGCTTGCGCCACCGCAAGCCCGCTCACGCAAAAGCTAATTGGCGCGGTCATGATCATCCGTTGATTTGGACAAGTTCCAAATGGTGCTATCGGCACCGGGCTTGCCTTGAAGGGGATACGGATGATCCGCAGTGTTTTCGTTCTTGCCGGCCTTGGGCTCGGCCTTTGCGCCGCCATGGCGCAGTCCAACCCGATCGCAGAGCGTCAGCAGGCTATGAAGAGTGTCAGTGCGGCGGCGCGCGAAGGCGCGGCGATCGCCAAGGGTGACGTGGCGTTCGACGCAACCAAGGCGCAGGCGGTCTTCAAGACCTTCGCCGATACCGCCAAGAAGATGCCGGCGCTGTTCCCCGACAACTCCAAGACGGGCGGCGAGACCACGGCCGCTCCGAAGGTCTGGGAGGATCAGGCGGGCTTCAAGGTGGCTTTCGCCAAGTTCGAGGCCGATGCCACGGCCGGCGCCAATGTGACCGATCTCGCCGGCTTCCGCACGGCTTTCGGCGCGGCCACGAAGAACTGCGGCGCTTGCCACGAGAGCTATCGCGTCAAGAAGTGAGGCGCCCCCGTCATCGGGCAACGTCATGCTCGCCCTTGTGGCGAGCATCCACGTCTTGAACGCAAGCCTTCACGAAGGAAGACGTGGATGGTCGGGACAAGCCCGGCCATGACGGGGTGGTGGTAGCCTTCCTCCGTCATTGCGAGCGCAGCAATCCAGAGGACCGGGTGGGACGTTTCACCCAGTCTCCCTGGATTGCTTCGTCGCTGACGCTCCTCGCAATGACGGCGCGCCCACGCTTTGACCTGGTCGGAACCGATCGCCTCTGGAACCCTTCTCATTCCAGGGTTGCCGAGCACCCGCTATCGCGTCCAATCTGGGCGCGCGTCTTCCGGAGAAGCCGATGCTGCTGCAGCTACGCCGCCTGCTCGTGACCCTCGTCTTCCTGGCTGTGCTGGCTCTTGCGGGCTTCTATGTCCTGACCGATCCGCGCCTCGTTTCGCCCTCGCCGGAGGTCGGCGCGCTGCCGGCGGCGGATATCGAGAACGGCAGGCTGCTCTTCGCCGCGGGCGGCTGCGCCTCCTGCCATGCGACGCCGGGGCAAGACGACAGGACGAAGCTCGGCGGTGGGCTCGCGCTCGCCTCGCCCTTCGGCACCTTCCGCGTGCCCAACATCTCGCCGCATACGCGCGATGGCATCGGCAACTGGGGCGTCCAGGATTTCGTCGATGCGATGGCGGCCGGCGTCTCGCCGGATGGGCAGCATCTCTACCCCGCCTTTCCCTACACCTCTTATCGGCTGATCCCGCCCAAGGCGCTGGCCGATCTCTTCGCCTATATCCGCACGCTCTCGCCGGTCGAGGGGCGGGCGCCACCGCATGAGCTGCGCTTTCCCTTCAACATCCGGCGCCTCGTCGGTGGCTGGAAGCTGCTGTTCTTCGAAGGCGGCTCCTTCCGCCCCGATCCGACGAAGAGCGAAGCCTGGAACCGTGGTGCCTATCTCGTCAACGGACCCGGCCATTGCGCCGAATGCCACTCCGCCCGCAACGCCTTCGGCGCGATCCTGCCCGGCACGCGCTTTGCCGGCGGGCCGGACCCGGAGGGCAAGGGCTGGGTGCCAAACATCACCCAATCCGAGAACGGCCTGGCGAAATGGTCGGTCGAGGAAATCGCCGAGCTGCTCAAGACCGGCTTCACGCCCAGCTTTGATAGCGTCGGTGGCAGCATGACGGAGGTGGTGCGCAACATGGCGCAGCTCTCCGACGCGGACCGGGCGGCGATGGCGGAGTACCTCAAGTCGCTGCCGGCCGTCGAAGGCCCGCCGCGGCCGCCAAAGAGCGGGTGAGGATGCCGCCGATATGGGCGGGAAGCCGAACTAGCGCTTAGATCTCGTCGAGATCAGGCCGCGCAGCGCCAGACGGGCGGCTTCGCGAAGTTCAGAAGCGCTAGCGCCGCCGCGAGCCGCCACCTTGAGGCCCGAGCGCAGGACCAGCAGCATGCGGCCCGCGGCGTCGGGATCGAGCCCCGTGTCGAGTTCGCCGGATTCGATCCCCGCGCGAACCCGGGCCGCGAAGGCTGCGACGACGGCCACGCCGGCAGCATCGTTGAGCGCATTGATCTCGGCGTCCGAGCGGCTGAACTCGACGACCGACCCGACACCCAGGCACCCGCTTTCGACATCGTTGCTGGAGCCGAGACCGACCAGCAGGGCCGCCTCGATGCCTTCGGCCGGCGTTCCTTCGCCAAGGGCCTCGCGCATCTGAGCCAGTGAGCCGGCCGCATAACGGCGCAGGGCCTCGAGGAAGAGGCCGCGCTTATCTCCGAAGGCGCCGTAGAGGCTTTGCCGGCCGATGCCCATGCCTTCGAGCAAGTCACTGGTGGAGGCCGCCTCGAACCCGTGGCGCGCGAACACCTTGATCGCGCTGGCGATCGCCTCGTCTCGATCGAACTCGGAAGGCCTGGCCATGGAGCGGTTGTACAAATTCTTGATCGACCAGTCCAGAAAATTCTTGACTGAACAGTCTGGAACGAAGAAAGGATTTTGGATCAATCAGTCAAAAATGGAGATTGCCTATGACCGCCGCCATTTCCCCCACTGCGCCCGCCCTGGTTCTCGGGGGTGCGCGCGGCATGGGAGCCGCGATCGTTCGTCGCCTCGCAGCTGAGGGACGCCCCGTCGCCTTCACTTATGTCAGCGCACCGGATCGCGCCGCGGCGCTGGTCCAGGACGTGGAAGCCGGCGGGGGCACAGTGCTTGCCATCCGTGCCGACAGCGCTGAGCCGGAGGCCGTGCGCTTGGCGGTAGAGGCCGCTGTCGAGCGCTTCGGCAAGCCTGGGGTGCTCGTCGCCAATGCCGGCATCCTGATGGGCGGCGCCATCGATCAGTTCGCCATCGACGATTTCGACCGCATGCTGGCCGTCAATGTGCGTGGGGTGTTTGCCGCGATCCGCTATACCGCCCCGCACCTGCTGGATGGAGGGCGCATCGTCACCATCGGCAGCAACACCGCCGACCGGATCGGCTCGCCTGGTTCCAGCGTCTACGCCATGACGAAGGCTGCCGTGGCCCAGCTGGTGCGTGGCGCGGCGCTCGACTTTGCGCCCCGTCAGATCACCATCAACAACGTTCAGCCAGGCCCGGTGGAGACCGACATGACCGCTGAGCTGATGGCATACATCGTGCCGAAGCTGCCACTGGGCCGCATCGGCAAGCCGGAAGAGATCGCTGATCTCGTCGCCTGGCTGACCAGTCCCGCGGCCGGCTACATGACGGGCGCCAGCCTGACGATCGATGGCGGATGGACCGCCTAGCCGCGGACAGCCGGCGCGGGGAACCACTCTCCCGGTTGAGCGGGCAGAGCATGGGAGATGCCTTCTAGGCCGCCTTGGCGACGCGCGCTGGTTTGGCGACCTCGATGCGGTTGCGTCCGGCCATCTTGGCCCGGTAGAGGGCGCGGTCGGCAGCGGCGAGGAGGGCGGCCAGATCGGCTTCCTGCCCTTTGGCCTCGGCGACGCCGATGCTGACCGTGGCGGGGATCGCCAGCCCGTCGCTCTGCGCAGCCGTCTCGGCAAAGCGGCGGGCGATGTCTTCCGCGACCGTTCGTGCTTCCGCTGCCATCATGTTCGACAAGAGGATCGCGAACTCCTCGCCACCGAGCCGTGCGCTCATGGCGGCGGGGCCTGCCGTGTCCCTGGCGATCTTGGCGAAGAGCTTCAGGACACGGTCTCCGGCCTCATGGCCGTATTTGTCGTTAATTGCCTTGAAGTGATCGAGATCGATGGCGAGAAGCGCATGCGCCACGTCGTTTCCGGCGCGGGTCAGACGTTTCGGTGCCAGCTCGAAAAAGCCCTGGCGGTTGTGGAGCTCGGTGAGGAAGTCGGTGCGGGTCGTTGCCAGCAGCCGGGCGCGATCCTCCTCCCGGACAAGCGCGAGCAGGGACATGGCCATTGCGACGCTGAACAGCACCGCCTCGTACATGGTGATCTGGGCGACCGTGGGCAGGACCTCGTTGCCATGGATCGCGGTGACGATCGGCACGATGAAGGTCCGGGCGGCATAGAAGAGGCTGTGGCAGGCGAAGACAGCGACCGCGATCGGCCGAGAGCGGAGTCGCCTGACAGTCTCGCTGCGGTAGAGGGTGAGCGCCGTCAGCGCGCAGACCACGGCGATCGGGAATGAGCTGACATGGTTCCACAGGAGACTCACCGCACCGGCTCCGGCGACGAACCAGGCCGCGCCGATGGCGGCGAGCAGCCCCGCTATCAGGGCCGGGTGCATCCGCTTGCCGTCCAGCGCCAGGGCGCCCTGCAACATCAGCAGGTAACCGAGCATCATCGCGACATTGCTGATGGCCGGGCCGGCGACGCCGGGAAAATGCATGCGGTTCATAGAGATGACGCAGCCGGCGGCGAAAACGCCATACGCCACCGCCCACAGGCCGAGCTCGCGCGAGCGCTGCGTCTGCGCCTTCCGTTCCCAGAGGGTCATGGCGGCTGCGACGAGCAGCGTTCCAGTCGTCAGATACCAGAGGGTTGCAAGATCCATCGGTATCGTCGTCAGCGATGCCCGTATCCGGTCATGGACATGGTCGCGTGCTCCCAACTCCGCCCAGTAGGTAACACGGTATAACCAGACAGGTTAATTTCAGCTTGTGACAACGCTCCGGGTATCGTTTTTGTTTGGCCTGAACAAGATGTATAGTTTCAAATGAAATTACACCGATATATACCTAAGGTAAGACATGTCTATCTGCGGTATTTTATAAATTCCTGCGAGATTTAGCTATCTATTCGGCGCATGCCTCAGCGCCGGTCTGATGGTTTCGCTGCCGTGATGGGGCGGTGTCCGGACGGTTTCTGTTGGGCAAGGGCTGGCCTGTCCGGACTTGCGTTGTCGATGGCAGGGCCGGCGCTGCCTTAACGCTGCGGGCCATCAATTCTCAGTATTGAGGACACCGACGAGACCGCCGATCCGCCATCGCGGGCGCTTACGCCGCCGGTGCCATTCCTTTCGCGCAAGCCAGTGCGACGGCGTCCGCACCGGCCGGGAAGTGGAGCCGGTCCGAGGTATCGTTCGCGGCCTGCCAGACCGCTTCCGCCACATCCGTCTCTCGCGTCACCAGCGCCGGGTTTGCGAAGCCGGCGAAGATCGGCTCCGCGAAGGCCGCGTAGGATTCCGGGATCAGATCCTGGACGCGCAGCTCGGTGTTGTGGGCGAAGCGTGTGGTCGGGGCATAGCCCGGCTCGACCAGCTTCGCACGGACGCCGAACGCGGCGAGCTCATGAGCGAGCGAGCCGGTGAAACCCTCGATCGCCGTCTTGCTGGCGGTATAGGCCGCAGCCAGCGGCATGTCGGCCAGCGTCACGCTGGAGGTGACGTTGACCACAACGCCGGATCGCCGGGCGCGGAACTGTGGGATCACGGCCTGGGTCATCGCCATGGTGCCGAAGGTGTTGGTCTCGAAGACCTTGCGGATATGGGCCATCGGCGTGGCCTCGAAGGCGCCGACGACGCCGATGCCGGCATTGTTGACGAGCACGTCGATCGGTCCGCTCGCCTCGATCGCCGCCGCGATGCTGTCGGCGTTGGTCACGTCGAGCGGCAGTACGCGGATGCGCTCCGAGGGCGGCAGGATGTCGGCGCGGGGCGTGCGCATGGTGGCGATCACGCTCCAGCCCTGCGCGTGAAAATGGCGGGCAGTCTCGAGGCCATAGCCGGAGGAGCAGCCGGTGATCAGGGCAGTCTTCATGGGGGCAATCTCTCTCGGTTGGGGTTGACGCCGGAGAGATAACGACGAAGATCAGGACTATCGCGGATCGTTGATCCGAATTTGATTGGCAAGAGTCCGGAATTGGCCGATCCCCTGTCGCAGGTCATCGAGTTGCTGCGGCCGCGCACCGTGTTCTCCAAGGGGATCAGCGGCGCGGGGAGCTGGAGCGTCCGTTATTCCGTCTTCGCGCAGCCGAGCTTCTCCGCAGTGCTCGAAGGGACTTGTCGCCTCGCTGTCGATGGGGCCGAGCCGGTCTGCCTGGAGGCGGGTGATTTCGTGCTGCTGCCGGCGACGCCGGCCTTCACGATGTCCAGCCTCGAGCCGGCGACGCCCCAGCATGTCGACCCGAAGACGATGGCCGGGCCGCGGGACGATATTCGCCATGGCCGACCGGACGGCCCGCCCGATGTCCGGTTGCTTGGCGGCTACTTCGTCTTCGATACGCCCGACGCCGCGCTGCTGCTGTCACTGTTGCCGGCCATGATCCACATCCGCGGCGCCCGACGGCTCGCGACACTGGTCGGGCTCATCGCCGAGGAGGCGGGTGGGCAGGAAGCGGGGCGCGACCTCGTCCTCGCGCGGCTGATCGAGGTCGTGCTGATCGAGGCGTTGCGGGGCACGCAAGGGAAGGACGCTCCGCCGGGACTTCTGCATGGGCTCGCCGATCCGCGTATCGCTGAGGCACTGCGGCGGATGCATGACGATCCGGAGCAGGGCTGGACCGTGGCGGAGCTGGCGCGGGCGGCCGGCATGTCGCGCTCGGCCTTCTTCGATCGCTTCACGAGCAGGGTCGGGCTCAGGCCGATGGAATATCTGCTCGCCTGGCGCATGGCGGTTGCCAAGAACCTTCTGGCGGATCGGGATATCGCGCTCGACGAGGTGGCTCGGCGGGTCGGCTATGGCTCCGCGAGCACGTTCAGCACCGCCTTCAGCCGCCATGTCGGGCAGCCGCCCGGCCGCTATGCGCGGGCGAGGGAAGCCAAGGAAACGATGGAAGCGGCGTGCGGCTGACGCTGCGGCCTATGCCTTCGGCGGGCCTGCATACTGCTCGTCGGTGACGTGCTCGAGCCAGTCGACCGGCGAGCCGTTCAGCTTTTCCTGAAGGGCGACATGGGTCATGGCGGTGGTCGCCGTGGCGCCGTGCCAGTGCTTTTCGCCGGGCGGAAACCAGACCACGTCGCCGGCCCGGATCTCCTCGATCGGCCCGCCCTCGCGCTGTGCCCAGCCGCAGCCGGCGGTCACGATCAGGGTCTGGCCGAGCGGATGGGTGTGCCAGGCGGTACGGGCGCCGGGCTCGAAGGTGACGAGCGCCGTCGCGATCCGCGCCGGCTCGGGCGGGTTGAACAGCGGGTCGACGCGGACCGAACCGCTGAAATACTCGGCCGGGCCCTTGCCCGAGGGCCGCGAGCCGTTGCGCAGGATGTCCATGGTTCGTCTCCGTCGCGAGCGCGGGCTATTCCATCACCGCGGCCTTGAGGATGCAGACCATCAGCGCGTGGCCGGGCTCGTTGCCGACGCAGCGGACGACATGGCGGCGGTCGCAGCGATAGCGCAGGGTCTCGCCAGCTTTGGCGCGCTGGACGATGTCGCCGACCTCGACCTCAAATTCGCCCGCCGTCACCGAGAGCGATTCGATCGAGCCGCGCTGGTGGCCTTCCGAATCGAGCTCGCCGCCGGGCTCGGACGAGACGTCGTACCATTGCAGCCACTCGACGGTCTTGATCCAGCCGATGATGGCGAGCTTGAGCTTGCCGTCCTCCGAGACGAGGATCGGGGTGTCGGCGCGGGTGGTCTTGTCGATGAAGGGCTCTTCCTCGCCGCTGGAGAGCACGCGTTCGATCGAGATGTCGAGCGCCTGCGAGAGCCGCCAGATCGTCGCGAGCGTCGGGTTCGTCTCGTTGCGCTCGATCTGGCTGATGATCGACTTGGCAACGCCGGATTGTTCAGCGAGGTCGGAGAGGGAGAAATTATAGGCCTTGCGCAGCCGCTGGATCGTCTTGCCGAGCTGACCCGAGATGACCTGAGCCCCGGACTCAAGCTCCCGCCCGCCGCGCTCTTTCGTCTCGATTCCCATCAGGCAAGTTCCATTTCCAACACGGATCGTTTGCAGAGGCGAACGATCGTTTGCACAAGCGAACAATGCCCGCTCCGCCGCTGACGGGCAAGTTTCCTGTTCGCGGATGACGCCGGGGAGACGGCGTCAGGTGATGCGGGTGGGGCCGCCGACCTCGCGCTGCTCGCGCCGGGCGAGGCCGAGCTGGTGCTCGCGCAGGATCACGTAGATGCCGGAGCTGATGACGATAAAGGCGCCGATCAGGATCGTCATGGCCGGCCATTCGCCGAACCAGAACCAGCCGATCGCCACCGCCCAGAGCATGGTCGAATACTCGAACGGGGCGATCAGCGAGGCGTCGCCATAGCGATAGGCTTGCACGATCAGAATCTGGCCGAACCCGCCTAGGACGCCGATGGCGATCATCGTCAGGCCATCTTGGAGATCCGGCATGTTCCAGCCGAGCATGATGGTCGAGAGACCGAGCAGGCTCGTCAGCAACATGAAGTAGAAGACGATGGCGCCGGTGCGCTCGGTCGAGGTCAGGAGCCGGACTTCGACCGAGGCGAAAGCCGAACAGAGCGCGCCGCCAAGGCCCAGCGCTGCGCCGATGGCGGCGTTGCCGCCGATCGGATGAGCGGCAGCGCCCAGATGCGGCGAGAGCATGACGAGGACGCCGATGAAGCCGATCGTCACAGCGCTCCAGCGATAGATGCGGACCCGCTCCTTGAGGATCAGCGCGGCGAGCACCACGACTACGAGCGGGCCGGCATAGCTGATCGCGACCGCTTCCGAGAGGGGCAGGAACTGCAGTGCCGCGAAGCCGAGGAACATGCCGGTCGAGCCCATGATGCCGCGCTTGATATGCCCGCGCATGTTGTCGGTCTTCAGCGCGGCCGGCAGCTCGGCACGCCAGGCCAGCCAGATCAGCAGCGGGATCATCGCGAAGAAGGAGCGGATGAAGACGATCTCGCCGGTCGGGTAGCGTGCCGAGATCGACTTGATGCCGGCCGACATCAGCGTGAAGGCCAGCGCCGAGATCAGCTTCAGGGAAATGCCGAGGAGAGGGGACAACGGAACGGATTCGCGGGAAATGGGAGTGGTTTCGAACGAAACCATAGTCCCTTAGACCACGCGGCCGGAGCGCGGCAAAGCGTGAACTCTGCAACCCGGCCAGACGGCAGGCGGGGTGGTTATGATTCTGTGAAGGCGCGGCGGAGCCGTCATTATCGAGCGCTCAGCGCCTGCCGGTCTTGCACGGAGCCGGAGCGTCATCCCGGACAAGCGACTCTCGCCGCGCAGATCCGGGATCCATCGGAGAGCGCCTGGGCCCTACGATGGATCCCGGCGCTCCGCTTCGCTACGGCCGGGATGACGGTCTGGTTCCGTGCAAAACAGGTTTTGGTGGTGACGCGAGACTCTCGTGACCAGAGAATGCTGGTTTCCGTCATGCTCGGGTCAAGCCCGAGCATGACGGGTCAGGTGTCGCTCAGAACGTGCCGCGGAAGGAGCCGCCGTCGATCAGGAAGTTCTGGCCGGTGATGTAGCCGGCATGGGCGCTGGCGAGGAAGGCGCAGAGCTTGCCGAATTCGTCCGGCGTGCCGAGGCGTCCGGCCGGCACCGCGGCGAGCCGGTTCTTCGTGGCCTGCTCGATGCTGATGCCCTGCATCTCGGCGACCTTGTTGGTCGCGGTTTTGATCCGGTCGGTGTCGAACACGCCGGGCAGGATGTTGTTGATGGTGACGTTGGCATGCGCGACCTCGCGGGCGACGCCCGAGAGGAAGGCCGTGAGGCCGGCGCGGGCCGCGGAGGACACGTCGAGGCCGGTCAGCGGCGTCACGACGCTTGCGGAGGTGATGTTGACGATGCGGCCGAAGCCGCGCTCGATCATGCCGTCGATGACGCGCTGCACGAGTTCGAGCGGTGTCGCCATGTTCTGCACGACGCCTTCGAGCAAGCCGTCGCGCGTGACCTGGCGGAAGGGCTTCGGCGGCGGGCCGCCATTGTTGTTGACGAGGATGTCAGGGTTGGGCGCCGCAGCCAGCAGAGCGTCCTGGCCGGCTTTGGTCGAGACGTCGGCGACGACGGCGACGATGGTTGCGCCTGTGGCAGCGCGGATGGCGCTCGCAGTGGCTTCGAGGGTCTTGGCGTCGCGGCCATTGATCACCACGGTGCAGCCGGCCTGGGCCAGCGCTTCGGCGCAGCCGCGGCCGAGCCCCTTGCTGGAGGCGCAGACGATGGCCGTACGGCCGGCAATTCCCAGATCCATGACGTTCTCCCGTTAGGCATAAAGATTTGAGGCGCGCAGTCAGAGCACGGATTGGCCGCACCGTCATCAAAGCGCAACGCAAATCAGACAAACGCCCGGAACATCGCAACAATATCGGGCCCTGCGGCATGAGCGACGACAGCGACGCGAAGCAGGTTCGCAGTATCTTCATTTCGGACCTGCATCTCGGCACACGCGGAGCTCAGGCCGATCTTGTCCTGGAATTCCTGCGCGCCTACGACGCCCCGCAGATCTATCTGGTCGGCGACATCATCGATGGCTGGCGGCTGAAGAGCGGCTGGTATTTCCCGCAGTCGCATAACGACGTGGTGCAGAAGCTGCTGCGCAAGGTGCGCAAGGGCTCGACGCTGATCTACGTCACCGGCAACCACGACGACTTCCTGCGGGATTTCACGGGGCTGCAGTTCGGCGGCATCACGCTGGTCGACGAGATCGTGCATGAGACCGCGGACGGCAAGCGCTTCCTCGTCATCCATGGCGACCTGTTCGATCTCGTCGTGCGCAACGCCAAATGGCTCGCGCTGCTGGGCGACTGGGCCTACACGGTCGCGCTCGCGCTCAACATGGCGCTGAACAAGGTGCGTCGCTGGCTACAACTGCCGCACTGGTCGCTCTCGGCCTGGGCCAAGCAGAAGGTCAAGAACGCGGTCAACTATATCGGCGAGTTCGAGACGTGCCTCGCCGCCGAAGCGCGCCGCCACGAGGCGGATGGCGTCATCTGTGGCCACATCCACCATGCGGCTTATCGTGAGATCGACGGGCTGACCTACATCAACACCGGCGACTGGGTCGAAAGCTGCACCGCCTTCGTCGAGCATCTCGACGGGAGCTTCGAGCTGATCCGCTGGCCGCAGGGACGCCTGAAGGGGCAGGCCTCGGTGCCCGCCGCTGTATCGGCGCAGCCCATGCCGGTTCCGGGCCTCGCCGAGGCGGCGCGAAGTGCATTCCAGCCTTCCGAATTGGCGCGCGTGCTTGGCGTTCGGCCGGAAACGGCTGAGCGGAAAGCGCGCTGATGCGCGTCCTCGTCGCCACCGATGCCTGGCGCCCGCAGATCAACGGCGTCGTTCGCTCGCTGGAGCGGATGATCCAGGCTGCGCCGGATTTCGGAGTGACGGCGCAGGCGCTGACGCCGGAGGGCTTCCACCAGATCGGCCTGCCGAGCTATCCGGACATCCGCCTGGCGCTTGCCACGCGCCGGTCGCTGGCAGCGCGGATCGAGGCCTTCGCGCCGGACCATATCCATATCGCGACCGAGGGGCCGATCGGCTGGCTGACGCGCGCCGTCTGTCTCGCCCAGAAGCGGCCCTTCACGACGAGCTATCATACGCGCTTTCCCCAATATATCGCCGCCCGCTGGCCGATCCCGGAAAGCTGGAGCTATGGGCTGCTGCGCCGCTTCCACGGGCCGGCCGCTGCCGTGATGGTGTCGACTGCGACGGTGGAGGAGGAGCTGCGTCAGCACGGCTTCCAGAAGCTGGTGCGCTGGGGCCGCGGCGTCGATCTGGACGTCTTCCATCCGCGGCCGCAGATCGAGAAGCTGCTCGATCTGCCGCGGCCGATCTTCCTCAGCGTCGGGCGTGTGGCGGTCGAGAAGAACCTCGAGGCGTTCCTCTCCCTGCGACTCCCGGGCAGCAAGGTCGTGGTCGGCGACGGGCCGGCGCGGGCTGATCTGCAGCGCGCCTTTCCCGACGTCCATTTCCTTGGCGTCAAGGAAGGCGAGGAGCTTGCGGCGATCTATGCCGCCTCCGACGTCTTCGTCTTCCCGAGCCTGACCGACACCTTCGGCATTGTGCTGCTTGAGGCGGCTGCGAGCGGCTTGCCCGTCGCAGCCTTCCCGGTGCAGGGCCCGCGCGACGTTTTCGCGGGCAGCGGAGCCGCTATTCTGGATGAGGATCTGCGCAGCGCCGCGTTGCAGGCGCTCAGGGTTCCGCGCGAGGCCTGTCTCGAACTCGCCGAGCGCCATAGCTGGACGAGCAGCGCAGCCCAGTTCTACGGGCATATCAAGCGCGTGGCTGAACAGGCAGGCTATTTGCCGACCGAGCTGGAGCTGACGAAGAGCACGAGCTTCACAGCCTTCGCGAGCGGGCGTGCCGGGGAAGGGCGCGTTCGGCCCCCGCGGCGCCTGCCGGCTTGAGCTGAGCGCGGAAGCCGTCGCGCCGCTCGTGAACCGAGGCGATGACGAGGCCCATCGGCACGCCGAGCCCGACCAGCGCTGCTTCCGAGAGCTGCAGGCTCGCCTCGATCGTCTCCGGCACGGCGTCGTTCACGCCGATTTCGTAGAGATGGCGGGCATGGGTCGCGTCGCGGGCGCGGGCGACGATGACGAGGTCCGGCCTCAGCGCGCGGGCGGCGCGCACTGTCTCGTCCACGGCTCGCGCGTTATCGATCGTCACGATCAGGGCCGTGGCGTCCTCGACGCCGCACAGCTTGAGGAAATGCGGTTGCGTGGCGTCGCCATAGAAGGCCGGGCGGCCGGCTCGGCGCTGGCCTGTAATCAGCGTCGCGTCCGAATCGATGATGATGTGGGGCTTGCCGTGTTCGTCGAGCATCGAGCTGACGAGGCGTCCGACGCGCCCGCCGCCGACGACGATGGCACGCGGGGCATGATCGCCCGGCGGCAGCACCTGCGCTTCGCTCGGAAGGACCACTGGCGGTGCGAGCTTCTGCGCCAGATGGCGGGCGTAACGCGCTAGAAGCGGCAGGGCGATCATGGTGAGCGAGACGGCGGCGAGCACGATGCTGCTTGCGTCATGGCCGATGATGCCGAGGCCGCCCGCGGCATTCAGCAGCACGAAGGCGAACTCGCCCCCCGGCGCGACCATGATCGCGGTCTCGAGCGCGCCCGCCTGGGAAAGCCGGAACCGGCGTGCCAGCAGGAAGATGATCACGCCCTTGATCGAGAGGAGACCGGCTGCGATGCCCAGGATGGTGATCGGATGGGCTGCGATCTGGGCCGGGTTCACGCTCATGCCGACGGTGAGGAAGAAGACGCCGATCAGTAGCGACTTGAACGGGTCGATCGTGGCTTCGACCGCGCGGCGGAACTCGGTTTCGGCGAGCAGGAGACCGGCGATGAAGGCGCCCAGCCCCATGGAGAGGCCGGCCGCCGCCGCGATCAGGCCGGTGCCCAGCGCGGTCAGGAGCGTCGCCGCCATGAAGCTCTCGGCGGAATGGGTCGAGGCGACGAGGCGGAACAGCGGGCGAAGCGCGAAGCGGCCGATCACGGTGATCACCAGGATCGCCGCGAAGGCCTGGATGAAGGCCTGGACGAGGCCGGCGAGCAGCGAGCCGCTGCCGTTCTGCGCATCGAGCACGCTGATCAGGAAGAGCAGCGGGATGACCGCGAGATCCTGGGCGAGCAGGATCGCGAAGCTGGTGCGACCGGCGGTCGTGGTCGTGCGCCGCTGGTTGGCGAAGAGCTCGACGACCATTGCGGTCGAGGACAACGCCAGGCCGAAACCAATGATGAGTGCCGGCGTCGCCGGCTGGCCGAGCGCATAGGCGATGAGGCCGATGATGCCTGCGCAGAGCCCGACCTGGCCAAGGCCGAGGCCGAAGACGAGCCGGCGCATCGTCAGCAGGCGTTCGAGCGAGAGCTCCAGGCCGATGACGAAGAGCAGGAAGGCGACGCCGAGCTCCGCTGGCCCCGCCAGGGCCTCGGCGTTCGAGATGGTGAAGGTGCTCAGGAAGGGCAGCTTGCCGGCGAGGCTGCCCAGCCCGAACGGTCCGAGCAGCGCGCCGCAAGCGACAAAGGCGATGACCGAGTTGATCTTGAAGCTCTTGGCGAAGGGCACGACGACGCCCGCGGTCGCCAGCACGACGACGGCATCCCGATAGGCGGAAGGATCGACTGTTCCGGCCAAGACCTGACCTTACCTTACGAATCGTAGCGGAGAGGGTGTGCCGCAATTCTGAGGGCTGGGGGCAGGGCAGCACAACCTTTGAATCGCCTCGGCGGGCAGAAATTTGCCTTGCCCGATGAGAGCTTAGCTCGAGGCGCATGGCCGGGACCGGAAAAAACCGGTTTCCGTGGGCGCGGGCGATGGGATAGCGTCCCGGCCGCACGCCAGAAGGATCGTCCATGCGCTTTGCCGGCACCGAAAACTACGTCGCGACCGAGGATCTCACCGTCGCCGTCAACGCTGCGATCCGGCTGGAACGCCCGCTCCTGGTCAAGGGCGAGCCCGGAACCGGCAAGACCGTGCTGGCCGAGGAGGTCGCGGCCGCACTCGGCGCACCGCTGATCACCTGGCACGTCAAATCGACCACCAAGGCGCAGCAGGGCCTCTACGAATACGATGCCGTCAGCCGCCTGCGCGACAGCCAGCTCGGCGACGCCCGCGTCTCGGACATCGCCAACTACATCAAGCGCGGAAAGCTCTGGGAGGCCTTCGCTGCCCCGGTCCGGCCCGTGCTGCTGATCGATGAGATCGACAAGGCCGATATCGAATTTCCCAACGATCTGCTGCTCGAACTCGATCGCATGGAATTTCACGTCTACGAGACGGGCGAGACGATCAAGGCGGCGCAGCGGCCGGTGATGATCATCACTTCCAACAACGAGAAGGAGCTGCCGGACGCCTTCCTGCGCCGCTGCTTCTTCCACTACATCCGCTTTCCCGACGCGGAGACGATGCAGGCCATCATCGAGGTGCACTTCCCCGGCATCAAGAAGCGGCTGATGGAGGAGGCGCTCCGGCTCTTCTTCGAGGTCCGCGAGGTGCCCGGGCTGAAGAAGAAGCCCTCGACCTCGGAGCTGCTCGACTGGCTGAAGCTGCTCGTCGCCGAGGATATCGGCCCCGAGGTGCTGCGCGAGCGCGACCCGCGCAAGCTGATCCCGCCGCTGCATGGCGCCCTGCTCAAGAACGAGCAGGATGTCTCGCTATTCGAAAAGCTCGCCTTCATGGCGCGGCGCGAGAGCCGGTGACGTTGGGCCGGGATGAGCCGCTCCAGCTTCATCATCCTGGTCGCCATCCTCACTGGTCTGATCATTTATCTCGCGCGCAAGCAGAAGGACGGAAAGCGGAGTTCGCACGAGGGCGGCAGCACCGACATCGATGATGGTGGTGGAGGCGACGGTGGGGAGTAGGGGCTGATCTCACTGCCGCGCTCTCGCAATTCGACCTCGGCCCCGCTAGATATTCTCCATGCGACGCCTCATGCTTTTGCGCCACGCCAAGTCGAACTGGCCCTCCGGTGTGGCTGACCGCGACCGGCCGCTCGCTGCGCGCGGGCGCGAGGCGGCCCCGATCATGGGGCGCTATCTCGCCGATGAGATGCTGTTGCCCGATCTCGTGTTGATCTCGCCGGCCAAACGCACCGTCGAGACCTGGGAACTGGTGGCGCCGATGCTGACGGAAAAGCCGGCGACGCAATATGAGCCGCGCATCTACGAGGCCAAGGTCGGGCGCCTCCTCGACGTCGTGCAAGAGATCGAGGGCGATGTCCGGACTCTGCTGATGATCGGCCACAATCCCGGTTTCGAGGAGCTGGCGCATCTGCTCACCGGCCATGGCGACCGCTATGCGGCGGCGCGGATGGGGCAGAAATACCCGACCTGCGGGCTGGCCGTGCTCGATTTCGCCGTGGATGACTGGCGTGATGTGACCGAGCGGGGCGGCCGCCTGGACAGGTTCGTCACGCCGGCCTCGCTGGGCGAAGGCCCGGACGAGTGAGCGACGCCTCCTATCTCGACAATGCTCGCAACGCAGCGCTTGCCTTCGGCGACAGCCTGCTCGGGCTGGCGAGGCCGCGGTTGCGCATCGGGATCACGGGGCTTTCGCGCTCGGGCAAGACGGTCTTCACCACTGCCCTGATCCAGAACCTGATGGAAGGCGCGAAGCTACCGGTGCTGAAGGCCGCTGCGGAAGGGCGGATCGCCCGCGTTCGCCTGGTGCCGCAGCCCGATGCGGATGTGCCGCGCTTTCCCTATGAGGCGCATCGCGCCGCCATGAGCGGGCCCGACCGCCGCTGGCCGGATTCGACGAAGCGCATCTCGGAGCTTCGCGTCGAGATCGACTATGAGCGCGCCGCGGGCTGGTTCAAGGGACCGGCGACGCTGACGCTCGACATCGTCGACTATCCCGGCGAATGGCTGCTCGACCTCGCGCTGATCGGGCAGGACTACAAGGCCTGGTCGGCGCAGGCCGTCGCCGATGCGCGCAAGGCCCATCGTCGTGACGCCGCGGCCGATTGGCTGGCCGATCTCGCCGGGCGTGATCCGGACGGGCCGCCGGACGAACTGGTGGCGGAGGCCGCGAGCGACCTGTTCAAGGGTTATCTCGCCAGACTCAGGGCCGATCCCGAGGCGGTGGCAGTGACGCCGCCCGGCCGTTTCCTGATGCCAGGTGATCTCGAAGGCTCGCCGGCGCTGACCTTCGCGCCGCTCGACCTCGGCCATGACCGCGAGCCGCGGCCGGGAACGCTCGCCGGGCTGATGGCGGAGCGTTTCGAGGCTTATAAACGCGTCGTGGTGGCGCCCTTCTTCCGCGATCATTTCGCGAGGCTCGACCGGCAGATCGTTCTGGTCGACGTGCTGGCGGCGCTCGATGCCGGCGCGCCGGCGCTCGCCGATCTCGAAACTGCGCTCGGGCAGGCGCTCGCCGCCTTCTCGGTTGGGCGCAACAGCTGGATTTCGAGCCTGTTTGCGCCGCGCATCGAGCGCGTGCTCTTCGCCGCAACCAAGGCCGACCACATCCATCATGCGAGCCATGACAGGCTGGCCGCGGTGATGTCGCATCTCGTCGGGCGGGCGCTGGCGCGGGCGCAAGGGGCGGGCGCTCAGGTCGAGGCGATGGCGCTGGCGGCGGTGCGGGCGACGCATGAAGTCCGGATCAAGCAGGGGCGCGAGGAATTGCCCGCCATTGCCGGCGTGCCGGAGGCCGGCGAGGAGATCGACGGGCAGGTCTTCGACGGCATTGCGGAGGCTGCGGTGTTTCCCGGCGATCTGCCGGAGCGGCCCGAAGCGATCTTCGACCCCAAGGCGCAATGGCAGGTGAGGGCGCCGCGGTTTCGCCCGCCGCTGGTCGCGGCCGATGCGGGCGGTCGCGTGAAGCCGCCGCCGCAGATCCGCCTCGACCGCGCGCTGGAATTCCTGCTCGGCGACAGGCTGGCATGAGGGGCGTGTCGTGAGGGAAACCGGGTCATGACCAAGGCACCGCGCGCGATCCGTCTCGACAGCCCGACGCAGGAGGATGGGGCCGGCGAAGGGCTAGTCCGGCGCGGCGAGGTCGCGATCCTGCCCGAAAATGAGCCGATCGATGCCGGCGAGCCTGCAGCCGTGCCGGTGGCGAAGCGCCGCTCCGGGATTCTCGGCTTGTCCTGGGGCTCGCTCTTCGTTGCGGGGCTCACAGGCTTCCTGGCGCTGGTGGCCGGGGTCTGGGTCGAGAACACGATCACCGCGCTGATGAGCCAGAACCCAGCACTCGGCTATGCGGCGCTCGCCTGTGCGGCCGTCGCATTGCTGGCGCTGCTCGTCATGCTGGGCCGCGTGCTGCGGGATATCCTGCGCGAACGCAAGGTCGAGACGCTGCGAGAGCGCGCTACCGCGGTGCTCAAGGAGGGTTCGCCCGATGAGGGACGCGCGATCACTCACGATCTGCTCGGCCTCTACAAGGGCCGGCCGCAGACGGCGCAAGGGCGCGCGGCGCTGGAGGCTGCGCTGCCGCAGCTCTTCGCGGCGCGCGACATGCTGACGGTGGCGGAGCGCAGCCTGCTGGCCCCACTGGATGCGCAGGCGCAGGCCCAGATCGCGCAGGCCGCAAGGCGCGTCTCGCTGGTGACGGCGGTGAGCCCGCGGGCGCTGGTCGACGTGGTCTTCGTGCTGGTCGCCTGCGCGCGGCTGCTGCGTTCCATCGCCGGCATCTATGCCGGAAGGCCGGGCACGCTCGGGCTGCTCAGGCTGGCCCGGCAGGTGCTGAACCATCTCGTCCTGACCGGGGGCATCGCTGCGGGCGATGCCGTGATCCAGCAGGTGGTCGGGCAGGGGCTCGCGGCGCGGCTCTCGGCCAAGCTCGGCGAGGGCGTGATCAACGGCATGTTGACGGCGCGGATCGGGCTCGCTGCTCTGGCCGTCTGTCGGCCGCTGCCCTTCGTCGAGGAGAAGCCACCGACTCTGTCCGACGTCGCCGGCGATCTGGCCTCATGGCGGGGCGGGAATCCTGACGCTTGAGCCCGGCAGAATCTGCCGGCCCAGCCGATTCTGCCCGGTCGGGACTGCCAGGATACGCTTCGTAAAGCATCCAAGCCCTTGAAATATCGCCCATAGCCGCATGGCATGGGCCGTGCAGAACCTGGCTTCGAGAGTTGCGGGCCGCCCTTGGGGGGCAGCCAGTCGAGGCGAGGGTACCATGGGTGTTTTCAGTGCGCTGACGACAGCGGTTACAGGCATGACGGCGCAGTCCTATGCGCTCGAGAACATCTCCGGAAACATCGCGAATGCCCGGACGACCGGCTACAAGCGGATCGATACGACCTTCTCGGATCTCGTGCCGGATACGGCACTGAACCGGCAGGTCGGCGGCTCGGTCGCCTCCTACAGCCTGGCGACGAACACAATCCAGGGCGACCTTCAGGCCACCCGCATCGACACCAATGTCGCGATCAACGGCGACGGCTATTTCGTGGTCGACCAGCGTTCCACCGGCATCGGCGCGAACATGAAGTTCGACGGCAAAAACCTCTATACCCGGCGCGGCGATTTCGATTTCGACGCCAACGGCTATCTGGTCAACGGCGCCGGCTACTATCTCAAGGGCTTCTCGATCGACCAGGCGACGGGCCAGCTCATCGGCACCCAGCCGAACGTGATTCAGATCGCCAAGACGCAATTCCCGGCCAAGGCCACGGCCGGGATCGATTACAGCGCCAATCTGCCATCCTATCCGAAGACCAACAACACCAGCACCAGTACCGTGCCGGGCGCGGAGCTGCTCTATGACGACTCCTCAACCTTCGCCGGGACCTATGCGGACAGCGCCGCGATCCCGGGCCAGCCCACCCGGGTGATCTCCGGCACGGACATGACCAAGTTCCTGACCCGCTCGATCGAAGGCGGATCGGTGACGGTCTACGACGCGCTCGGCCAGGCGGTTTCCGTCAACATGCGCTGGGCGAAGCTCGACGATGGGGCGCCGCCGGCGACAACGGGAACCTGGCAATTGTTCGTCGCCGAGAACACCTCCGCGACCGGCGCGGGCCAGGTCGCCTACCGCGCCGCAGGCGTGACCGCCGAGTTCGGGCCGACCGGACAGATGGTCACTCCGACAAACGGCATCATCCAGCTTCCGCAGCTGACGATCGGCGGGACGGCGATCAGCACCGCTGCCAGCCCCATCAACCTGACGATCGGTACCAACGGCCTGACCCAGAACGGCGACGTCAGCGGTCTCATCGACGCGCGCAGCATCCGCCAGGACGGCTATACGGCCGGCACGCTGGACCGGGTCTCCGTCAATTCGGAGGGGCAGGTGATGGGCGTCTTCAGCAACGGCCAGATGGTGGCGCTCGCTCAGATCGCGACGGCGCGCTTCAATGCCGACAATTCGCTGAAGCGGCTCGACGGCGGCGCCTTCGAGGAGACGGTGGAATCCGGCCCGCCGATCACCGGCCTGGGCACCTCGCAGCTTATCGGCGGCAATGTCGAGCAGTCCAACACCGACATCGCCGACGAGTTCTCGAAGATGATCGTCACCCAGCAGGCCTACTCGGCCAACACCAAGGTCATCAGCACTGCGCAGGACATGCTGTCCGCGGTCTTCAACATCATCCGCTGAGCCCAAGTCTCGGTGCCGCCCAGGAGGGCGGCTTCTAACGACAGGAGTTGAGGATGGGCCTGAGTACCTCCCTGAACACGGCGATCGGCGGACTCAACGCCACGCAGGTCGGCATCGGCGTCGTCTCCCAGAACGTCGCCAATGCCGGGTTGGCGGGGTATATCCGGCGCTCGGTCTCGAACACCGAGGACTATTCAGGCTTCAATTCCAGCGTCCAGAGCACCCAGGTCCAGCGGCTGCTCGACAAGATCGTCCAGCATCAGCTTTGGCAGGAGGCTTCGGGCGCGGGCTACACCTCCACGCGCGCGAGCGCGATGTCCAACCTCGACCAGCTCTATGGTGCGCCGGGCAGCTCGACGGCGCTGGACACGATCTTCAACAAGTTCACCGCATCGCTGCAGGCCCTGAAGAACGATCCGGCGAACTACAATTTGCGCTCGGACGTGCTCGATACCGCGACGGGGCTGGCGCGCCAGCTCAACACGCTGTCGGCCGGCGTGCAGTCGATGCGCACCCAGGCCGAGAGCAGCATCGCCGATGGCGTGACCAAGGTGAACGAGCTGCTCGGCGCGCTGGGGGACGTCAACACCCGCATCGTCGCGCGGCCCGCCGACAACACGACGGCCGATCTGCGCGACCAGCGTGACCGGATCCTCTCCGAGCTGTCGCAATACGTCGACATCAAGACGACGGAGGATGCGCGCGGTTCGATCACCGTCATTACCGGCTCGGGCACGCAGCTCTTCGACGGCACGCCGACGGTGAAGTTCAGCTTCGACGAGCATATGGGCCTGAGCCCGGACGACCAGTGGAGCACGGATCCGACCACGCGCGGTGTCGGTACGATCCGGATGCTGGACAATTCCGGCAATGCCTCGGACGCCATCGCCAGCAACGTGTTCCGCTCCGGCTCGATCGCCGCCAATATCGAGCTGCGCGACAAGACGCTGGTCCAGGCGCAGGCGCAGCTGGACGAGATCGCGGCGCAAATGTCGCGGGCGCTCTCCCAGCAGCAGATCGATGCCACCATGACGCCGGGTCCGGCAAGTCAGGCCGATCTGGCCTTCGACCTGTCAAATCTGGCGCGTGGCGACAGCCTCACCTTCGACTATCAGGCGACGCCCGGCGGCCCGAAGCAGCGGCTGACCTTCGTCAATGTCGCGGCTGGCACCACACTGCCCGCCTCGGCGGCGGGCGACGCCAACAACCGGGTCATTGCCGTCGATTTCTCCGCTGGCCCAGCAGCGATCCAGACCGCGATCCAGACCGCGCTGGACGGTGCGGTGGGCGCCGGAGGCTTCACTGCGACCTATACGGGCACGACACTCAGCATCGCCGATGACGGTGCGGCTGGCACGCGCGACGTCGTGGGGCTGACGGCGCGGCCGACGAACACGGTGCCTTCCTCCGCCGGCGGGCCGGCGGAGCTGCCGCTCTTCGTCGACGGGCTCGCCAGCAAGCCTTTCACGGGTTCCTATGAGGGCGGTTCGCAGACGGTTGGCTATGCCGGCCGGATCACGATCAACCCGGATATCGTCGCGAACCGCTCGCTGCTCGTCGTCCATGACAGCGCGGCGCCGACGGCCGAGGGCGACTCCGCCCGCGTGACCCTGATGCTGGACCGGCTGACCAAGAGCCAGCAGGCCTTCACCAATGCGGTCGGGCTCGACGGCAACAGCTCCACGCAGTCGATGAGCGTCGCGAACTTCGTGCAGCGCGTCGTCAACTCGCAGGGGCAGGCGGTCGAAGCCGCCAAGCGGCTCGACGAAGGGCAGCAGGTCGCGCTCGCCTCGATCCAGAGCCGCTTTCAGGAAACCTCGCAGGTCAACGTCGACCAGGAAATGTCGCTGCTGATCGAGCTCCAGACGGCCTATGCCGCCAACGCCCGCATCATCTCCACGGTGAAGGAGATGATGGATGTGCTGATGAGAGTGTAAGCCCATGACCATCACGGCCTACGGAACCGGAGCCTACCGCATGGCGAAGCCGAACAGCTTCGTCTCCTCGCGCAGCGAGCTCGACAACCTCCAGCGCCAGCTCGACACGGGCAAGCGCGTCACGACCTATGGCGATCTCGGCGTCGACCGGCGCGTCAGCCTCGATATCAACGGCAAAATGTCGTCGCTCGATTCCTGGCTCGACGGCATCAAGCTCGCCGACACCAACCTGAAGATCCTGTCCCAATCGACACAGAACTTCGCCACGCTGACGGGCGAGACCAAGAAAGATGCAGCCGCCGACAGCTATCTGCCGAGCGCCAGCGGACAGTCTCCGCCGCAGATCATGGCGCAGGAGAAGCTCAAGCAGGCGCTCGACCTGCTCGATGCTTCGGTAAACGGCCGCTATCTCTTTTCCGGCAAGACCTCAGACATCTCGCCGACGGCGAGCTTCTCGGAGATCATGAACGGCGACGGGGCCCGGCAGGGCGTCAGCCAGATGATTGACGAACGCCAGCAGGCCGATTTTGGCGCCGCCGGCCTCGGCCGGCTCGAGGTTCCTCCGGCCGTCGCCACGACCGTGACCATCGGCGAGGAGGTGCCCGACCAGCCTTATGGCTTCAAGCTGGTGAGCACGACCGCGAGCTCGCCGGGCTCTTTGGCGGTCACGCCCACGGCCGGCCCGCCGGCCAGCGTCGCGATCGACGTCGCTGCCCAGCCGGTCGCCGGCGACAAGCTGACCATCAAGCTCAAGCTGCCGGACGGCACCGAGGAGGAGATCGTGCTGAAGGCGCGAGCCAACGGCTCGGAAGCCCTGGAGCCCAACACCTTCGAGATCGGCGCCACAGCCGACGACACGGCGACGAATCTGCAGGCGGCGATAGCGGATGCGGTCGGCAAGGAGGCGCGCACGACGCTTTCGGCCGCGTCCGCACAGGTGGCGGCGAAGGAATTCTTCGCCGGAACCGCTGCAAACCCGCCCAAGCGCGTGCCGGGTCCGCCGCCTTACACTACGGCGACGCTGCCGCCGGACAACACCGGCGCCTACGCGACCAGCACGGTGATCTGGTATCGCGGCGAGAGCGGCACCGATCCGGCGCGTAGCACGGCGACGGTCCAGGTCGATCAGGGTCAGACGGTTGGCATGGGCGCACGAGCGAACGAGGAGGTCTTCCAGATCGGCCTCGCCCAATTCGCGATCATGGCGAACGAAACCTTCCCGGCCGACGACCCGGAATCGAAGGCGCGCTATGGTGCGATGACCGAGCGGGTCAGCGACAAGCTCGCCTATGGCGGCACGGCGCAGAAGCCGACCGAGATCATTACCGATTTCGCCTCGGCGCAGCTCGCGATGACGAGCGCGAAGGACAGGCACACCGCCACCAAGAACTATCTGACCACGGCGCTGGAAGGCGTCGAGAACATCACGCCCGAAGAGGTGGCGATGCAGTTCATGTCTCTGCAGACGCGCCTGCAGGCAAGCTACGAGATTACCTCGACGCTTTCGAAGCTGTCGCTGACGAACTATCTCTGAGCACGGCCTAGGCCACCTGCAACGCAAAAACGCCGCCCGATCAGGGCGGCGCTTTTGTTTGTCCGGATGCTGTGGGCGCGGGCTCAGCGCCCGCGCAAGCCTGCAGCGATGTCGCGGTTGATGTTGATGAGGATACCGAGCCTCTGGGGCTGCGGATCGGCCGCGATCTGGAAGGTGTGGTTGAAGATGAAGTTCGCGAGCCCGAGGATGTTCTGCTTGATGCCGACGGGCAGCGGATTGTCTTCGGCGATCACCGCGGAGACCAGCAAGGTCCAGAGCCGGCGGTTGTAGGAGAGGGCGTCGTCGAGCTCGTTGGCTCGCTGGTCCCAATTGTCGGCGACGATCTGGAGCCGGGTTGCCGCCTTGACCAGAAGGGCGGCTTCGAGTTCTCGGGGGGATACAACGGCTTGGGCTGTCTTGGCAGCGGCGGCGTAGGCGTTAAACCCGTTTTGCATTCTCGATCAGATCCGCTTCGTAGGCGATCAGCTTTCTGGCCGCTTTCAAAGCCTTGTACAGGTCGCCGCTTAAAATGCGGTTATTGATCTCGTGAACATGCTCCAGAGCGCTGGGCGCCGCCGTTAGAAAATCGCGCACGAGCTTGAAGAAGACTTCGTGCTCGTAGGTCGGGTCTCCCGCCAGATACATGAGCTGGACGGCGAGATAGATCTTCTTGGCAGGGCTGTCGGCGCTCGCCGCGGTAAGGATGTCCTTCTCGCGCAGAATCGGCGCGTCGCCCTCGATGAAGAAGCGCGTGCGCTGCTCGTCGTTGCGGATGACGACCTGCCCGATGATGATCCGCTCGCGCGGCTTGAGCTCGACCTTGAGGGCCATATCGGTCCTGCCTTCTGGCTGGAGGGGAGGGGCGTCTTCGTCCGCTGTAGGATCAGCCGAACAGGCGCAGCACGCCCTGGTCCGCCTGGTTGGCGAGCGAGAGTGCCGTCTGCGAGAGCTGCTGGCGCGTGTTGAGGGCCAGCAGGCTGGCGCCTTCTTCGTTCGGATCGGCAAGGACAAGGTTGTCGGCGCCGGTCTTCAGCACGTTGACCATTTCCTTGGTGAAGTCCTGACGGGTCTGGGCGACCGAGAGGTTCGAGCCGAATGTCGAGGCGAGCCCGCGCAGCGAGGTCAGAGCGTTCTTCAGCGTGTCCGAGGCCTTCTCAAGATCCAGGTCGTTCTGGAAGTTGATGAAGCCGTCGAGCTGCGTGTTGGTGGCCTCATTGATACCGAGCGTCGAGGCGCTCAGGATCGAGCCCTGGACGTCGAGCTTGGTTTGGTTCGCGCCGGTCTTCTCGTTGAAGACGATCGTCAGCCGGTCGCCCTGCAGCAGGTTGATGCCGTTGAAGCCGGTGTCTTTGGCGAGCTTGTCGATCTGCTCGCGCAGGTCATTGAACTGTTGGATCAGGTTCGAGCGGACGGACGAGGTGAGGTTCTGGCCCTTGATCGTGGTGGTCGCAAGGACCGCGTCGCCGGTGGCGAAGCCGAGGGCAGCGTTGTTCGTTCCGGAGTCGGCGGCGGCGAGGGCCGCAGTGTTGGCGGCATCGATATCTGCTTGGGCAGCAGGCGCGGCAACGTCCGTCTTGGCGAAGCCGAACTGCACGGGTTCGGAGCCGACGCCCTTGATATTGAGCTGGCCCTTCTCGTCGACGAAGGCCGTAGCCAGGCCGGACTTGTTGATCTCGTTCACCACGTCACGAAGGGTCGCGTTGGCCCCGTCGAAAGTTGACGTGTAGGTCATCTGATTCGGCGCTGTTCCCGTCTTGAGCGAGATGGCCAGACGAGTGCCATTGGCCCCTTGGATCAGCCCGAGATTACCTGAATTTGTCGGGGTGGCCGTGGGGCTGTCGGCGGCGCCGTCGGCGCCGGCTACACCCGTCGTATTGTTCACGGCGTCCGGGCCGACGACGCGCTTGTCGAGAGCGATGTCCTTCAGGCTCTTTGACGTGACGGTCGCTTCGGCCGGCGTCGCGAGCACGTTGCCCGCCTTCATGGGGCGGTTCTGAGCCGCGTCGGACTGGGCCTGCTTGATCACTGATTGCAGCGTCTGGACCATGCTCGTGGCGCTGTCGATGCCCTTCGAGGCTGCCTGGATGGTCTGGATGCCGTTCGAGATGCCGTCGAGCAGGCCGGTCAGCTGGCTAGACCGATCGTTCAGCGTCAGCGAGGTGAAGTAATTGACCGGGTTGTCGACCGCGGAGTTGACCCGCTTGCCGGTGGCGAGGCGGTTCTGGATCACGGTCTGCTGCGATGTCGTCTGCTGCAAGGTCAGCAGATTGGCGCGCACGCCGCTGGAGAGGATAGTTCCGGCCATCTTCGGTCCCCTGAAACGCGAATCCGCGCCCGCAAGTTCGATTGGACCGATAATTCCTTGTTAAGGATAAAAAAGAGTTAACGCGGCCGAAGCCGGGTAAACAACGCGAAAAAGCAGAAGGCGGCGGAGCTTACGCTCCGCCGCCTTTTGTCTTCGCCCACCTTCTGTGGGGTATCCGCTTCTGCGGACGAAGGATCAGAACAGGCGCAGGACGCCCTGATCGGCCTGCGAGGACAGCGAGATCGCGGTCTGCGAGAGCTGCTGACGGGTCTGCAGAGCGAGCAGGGAGGCAGCTTCCGCGTTCGGGTCAGCGTTGACGAGGTTGTCGGCGCCGGTCTGCAGGACGTTCGACATGTCCTTCGTGAAGTCCTGACGGGTCTGCGCGACCGAGAGGTTCGCACCGAAGGTCGAGGACAGGGACTTCAGCGAGGTCAGGGCGCCGGACAGCGATTCGCTCGCCTTGGCGAGATCGGCGTCGTTCTGGAAGTTGGTGAAGCCGTCGAGCGTGGTGTTGTTTGCCTCGACGATGCCAAGGTTGTCAGCGCTCAGCGCCGAACCCTGAATGTCCATCTTCGACTGGTTCTTGCCGGACTTCTCGTTGAAGGTGATCGTCAGACGGTCACCCTGCAGCAAGTTCAGGCCGTTGAAGCCGGAATCCTTGGCCAGTTCGTCGATCTGCGTGCGCAGGTCGTTGTACTGCTGGATCAGGTTCGAGCGGACGGCCGAGGTGATGCTCTCGCCCTTGATGCCCGTGCCGGCCACGGCATCGGCAGCAAGGAAGCCGAGGGCGTCGTTGTCGGTGCCCGTCTTGGCCGCAGCGATCGCGGCGTCGCTGGCGGTCTTGAGTTCAGCAGCGGTAGGCGTGGCACCGGCGGCGGTCACGTCAGTCGCGGCGAAGCCGAACTGCACCTCTTCCGAGCCGTTGCCCTTGACGTTGAGCTGGCCCTTCTCGTCGACGAAGGCGGTGGCGATGCCGGACTTGTTGATCTGGTTGACCACGTCGCGGACCGTCGTCGTCGCGCCATCGAAGGATGCCGAGTACTCGTCGTTGCCCGACTTCAGGTAGATCGCGAGCTGGGTGCCGTCGGCGCCCTTGATGATGCCGAGGTTACCAGTCTCGGTCGCGGTCGCGTCCGGGTTGTCGGCGACGGTGTCCGCGCCGGCCGCACCGGTGGTGTTGTTGAAGGCGTCATCGCCGAGGACGCGCTTGTCGAGCGCGATGTCCTTCAGGCTCTTGTTGGCGTCGGCCTTTTCGACCGTCGTCGCCAGAGCATCGCCGGCCTTGGTCGGGCGGTTCTGGGCCGCGTCGGCCTGGGCCTGCTTGATGGTGGACTGGAGGGAGCCGACGAGCTTGGTGATGCCGTCGATGCCCTTCGAGGCCGCCTGGACGGTCTGGATGCCGTTCGAGATGCCGTCGAGCAGGCCAGTGAGCTGGCTCGAGCGATCGCTCAGCGAAGCGGCGGTGAAGTAGTTGACGGGATTGTCGACCGCCGTGTTGACCTTCTTGCCGGTCGAGAGGCGGCCCTGGATCGCAGTCGCCTGGGAGGAGACGCTCTGCAGGGAGGTGAGGGCGTTGCGAATGCCCGCGGAAAGCGTAACAGCCATGATCGTTTACCTTCTGGTATGTTGCCATTCTGGCGCCCAGCCATCCTGGCCGGGTCGAGGCGACATTCGGCGGTCGCCTCGTAACAAGTGGTAAATTTCCGCGGTTGGATTGCCGCCAAACCGGGCAAAGCCGGGGCTTGGTTAAGCGGGCCTTAAGTCGCCTCCGGCGCCCGTTCCAAATGCCAACCGCCCGCGCGAGGCGGGCGGTTGGCGTTCTCACGATGCGGGCGAACGCGGGACGTCAGGCGGAACGCTCGACGTGGTGGTTTTCCTGCATCTGGCGATCCCGCTCGGCGAGCTGGCGCGTATAGACACGCATCTTGATCAGGGTCTCGTCCGGCAACTGGGAGACCGTCTCGCCAGTGTCCTTGTTCTTCTTCTGCAGAATGACGGAGCGCGTCCGCGGATCGACCACCAGCTTGCGCTCGACGGTCTCGTCCAGAACCTGGTTGGAGGCGCGGCCGTTGCGATCGGAGTCGTAAGCACGCCTCTCGCCGCTGGCGCGGCTCTGCATATCACGCGCCTGCGCGCCAACCTCGACATGGACAGCGGTGCCGGCCGAGGCGGATTGCACGGTCTTTTCTGGAGGAAGCTCCACTGCGACGCTGCCCGGCTGGGCGACGACGTCCGAACGGTTGACGGCCAGCAGCCCCGGCGGGGGCGCAAGCCTTGGAGCATTGCCGAAATCCATGACCCACTCCTTCTGGAGTCAATCCACGGCGCCGTCGCGCCGCCTCCTGCTGTGCGCCGGGACACGCTCATGCCGCCCGACGGAGTGGAGTGTGTCAGAAATGACTGAACGTCCCGTAAGGGAATTAGGTAAATATTGAGAGGTTCCGAGGCAGCCGCGCGCCGGCGTCGTGCCCGGGCTCGACCCGGGCATCTCAGGACGGAAGGGCACCTTTGCGGGATGCGGTTCTCGGGGCAGGCCCGAGAATGGCGCTGGCTCAGCCCTTACAGTCGGCGCGAGACCACGAGCGGGCCGGAGTTCGGGCGGGCGAAGGCACCGGCCCCAACCGAAGCTGCGGGGCCGTAACCGTTAGCGCGCATCGGCTTGTTGGCGTCGGCGGCTAGATCGCGGATCACGGACTCGGAGACGGCGCGGGCGGTTGCCAGCACGATCTGATTGGTCTCGATCAGGCTCTGGAAGTCGAGATGCGCGTCCTTCAGCCGCTTGACCTGTTCGGGGACGAAGCGGGCCAGCGCCACAGCGTTGAGCTTCACTTGCTCGACGCCGCGCATATAGACGCCGCCGAGTTCAGTCTTGCGATCCTCACGGCTCAGCGCCTCAGGCAGGCGGCCGGCGCGGACGAGCTCGGTCTCCTCGCCGACGAGATGGGAGAGCGCGCCGAGCGCTTCCAGCACCGCCTCGATCAGCGCACGCGCACCGAGCGCATCCGTGACGCGGGGGCGTTCATCGACGATCTGCCTAGCTGCCAACATTCTGCGCTCCACCGGCGCTTTGCGCCTGCAGGTTGATCAGGTCCCGCATGATCTGGTCGGAGAGGCCGATGCCGCCGGCCTTCTGGATCTGCTTGGCGTATTGCTGGCTGAGCTGCGAGCGCCAGACGCCACCGCCCTGGCCGTTCTCGCCCAGCGGGCCCTCGGTGCCTTCGCTGCTGGCGAAGAGCCGCTCGGTGAACTGCTCGAGGAACATGGTCTCGAAGTCGTCGGCCTGCTTCTTGATTTTGGCCTTCGCCGGATCGAGCGCATCGGTGACGCCCTTGACGACCTTGCCGGCGACGCCGAGCGCGAGGTTGGCGACGGGGAGAGCGAGAGCAGCCGTCATCACATCACCTCGATTTCGGCCTGGAGGGCGCCGGCGGATTTGATGGCCTGGAGAATTGAGATCAGGTCGCGCGGACCGATGCCGAGGGCGTTCAGCCCATCGACGAGTTCGGCCAGCGTGACGCTTTCCTTGACCAGAGCGAGCTTGTTGCCGCCTTCGGTGTCGACCTTGACGTTGGTCTGTGGGGTGACGACGGTCCGACCGCGGGCGAAGGGCTGGGGCTGCGAGACCTGCGGCTGTTCGCTGATCGTGACGGTGAGGTTGCCCTGTGCCACCGCGACGGTGGAGACGCGGACATCCTTGCCCATGACGATGATGCCGGAGCGCTCGTCGATGACGATGCGGGCGAGCTGGTCGGGCTCGACGCGCAGCTGCTCGATATCGGTGAGCAGCTTGATCATGTTGCCCTTGAAGCGCGGCGGGATCTGCAGGACCACGGTCGAGGGGTCAGTCGGCTCGGCGGAGTCGCCGCCGATGAAATCGTTGATCGAGGAGGCGACGCGGCGTGCCGTCGTCAGGTCCGGATTGCGCAGCGACAGGCGCAGCGTCGAGAGCTTGTTCAGCGCGAAGTCGATCTCGCGCTCGACAACACCGCCATTGGCGATGCGGCCAACGGTCGGCACGCCGCGGGTGATCTTGCTGGCGTCGCCCTCGGCCGAGAAGCCGGAGATCGCGACCGGCCCCTGCGAGACGGCGTAGACCTCGCCATCGGCGCCGAGCAGCGGCGTGACCAGAAGCGTGCCGCCCTGCAGCGACTTGGAATCGCCCATGGCCGAGACGGTGACGTCGACGCGCGTCCCTTGAGTCGAGAAGGGCGGCAGGTTCGCGGTCACCATGACCGCCGCGACGTTGGCGGTGCGCATGTTGGCGCCGCGCGTGTTGACGCCGAGGCGCTCCAGCATCGCCTGCAGCGACTGCTTGGTGAAGGGCGTGTTGTTGAGCGTGTCGCCGGTGCCGTTCAGGCCGACGACGATGCCGTAGCCGAGCAGCTGGTTAGAGCGCACGCCTTCGACAGAGGCGAGATCCTTGATCCGCGACAGCGCGAAGACCGGCTGCGCCGAGAGGCCGACCGCAACCGCGAGGGCGGCGGCCAGCGGCTTCAGCAGCTTGGTCAGGACGGAGTTGCGGAACATGCTTTCGGCACCGGAAACAGGAATGGTCGTTTGGGCCTTGCGAGCCGCGTGCCAGTCCGAGTAAAAGCGAAAATCGTTCTTTATCAATTATTTGGAGTTCAGCTCCATTCTCGGGGAGGGCTAGCGCAGAGGGCGCTTCCTGCCGGGGCGGCAGTTTCTGCCGGGTGATTTACCGGCTGTTAACCACGCCGGAGGAAGGCTTAGCCTTACTCTCTTACGAGGCCGCCATGATCAGGATCGACCAGCGCGCGCCCGTCTCGAATGCCGGCCCGGCCAGTTCCGCGAGGCGCTCGAGCGGCGCGGCCTTTTCACTTCCGACGCAGGATTCAACCGAATCCGCGAGCACCGCGCGCAGCGCCGGCGTCGGCGCCGCCGGGCCGCTCGACATGCTGCTTGCGGTACAGGAGCAGGGGGATCAGCAGGAAAGGAAGCGCCGGCAGGCGCGGCGCGCGCATGATCTGCTCGACGGACTCGATCGGCTCAAGGCAGCTCTACTGTCTGGCCGCGTCCTTCCTTCCGAGCTGGAGCGCCTGCGCGCCACGCTGACGCAGCAACGTGAGACGACCGACGATCCGCGCCTCGACGAGGTGCTCGCCCATATCGAGCTGCGCGCGGCGGTGGAGCTGGCTAAGCTGGGGCGGTAGATCGCCCTGCATCCTCTCGGACGCAAAATGGCGATCTAGGCTCTTGTTCGGGCATCAGATTTTCCGAAAAGTGGAATCCACTTTTCGGTCCGATGCCCTAGCGTTGCGCTACGGCCGCGAGCTTCGGCGCGGGCAAGTCCTGCTGCGCAATCCGGCCGATCTCCTCCGGGCGGAGGGTTTTCAGCCTGACGAGAAAATCACGGATACCATCGCCATAGGCGCGGTGGCTGATCGCGAAGAGCATCACCCCCGCGCGTCCGTTCGCGGTCTTGAATGGGACATAGCGATAGGCATTCCACTCGGCGATCTCGGTGCCCTGCGCATCGCGCCCGCCGAGCAGGAAGTCGACGATGATCTCGCCGCGCCGGCTGTTCTTCACCGCAGCGACATTGGCGAGCGGGTCCTTGCCCTTTCGAGCTTTGATCGACTGGACCTTAGCCGAGGCCGCGCCGGCGACCGTGCCGCCGTCGAGCACCTCGACCATCAGCATGCGCTCATAATGGTCGAGGCTTTGACCGGTGGGCAGATATTCCTGCTTGTAGTAGGTCGGCTGGGGATGGGAACTCCAGGCCAGGGCATAGTTGGTGCCGGCGAAGGCGAAGGGGCCTGGGACGCCGATCCGATCCAGGCCCTGAGCGTTCGCCGCATGGCTGAGGGTGGCAAGGACCAGTGCTGCCAGCCAGGCTATCCGTCGCGTTGCCGCAGAAGCCATCGCCGCCCCTCCGCGCCTATTCGCTAACGAATGAACTGATCGACATACTCCGCGCCGAGGCCGTTCTGGGCGTAGTGCGCCCGGCATTTGTCGATGCGGGTGAACACGTCATCGTAGCCGAGGCATTTGCCGTCCGGGTCGACATAGATCATCGCCCCGTTGACCTGGAACATGGTGATCATCTCCTCGACATCGGGGTCGACGACCAGCGTGTGCGTCTCGCCCGGCGCCTCGTAGACGTAGGAGCCTTCGGTCGCGACCCAGTCGTGCTCGAGATAGCGCCACTTGCCCTTGAGCACGTAGCCGTGGACCGGGAGGGGATGGCGGTGGCGCGAGAGCACGCCGGCCTTGCGAACCTTGAGCAGGTTCATCCAGTAGCCGCGCGAGACGCAAAGCAGCAGGGGGCGGAACCAGACGTTCTCGTCGACCGGAACCCAGACGCGCTCGTCGGTCGGGATGACGTTCGGGACGACGAGTTCCGGCGGGGACTCCTTGGGCTGGGGATGACGGTAGGGAGTCCAGCGCTCCTCCGTCGTGGCGGCGACGGGCATCGGGCTCGTCGTGTTCATGGCTTCTCTCCCATGCTGATATTTTGATTCAAGCTCTGCGCGGATTGATTCAGTGTCTGCGCTTAGATCATTGATTTACATCAGTTTCCTAGACGGCGAGGTAGCCGCCGTCGACCGGTAGGATCGCGCCGGTGACGAACTGCGCCGCGTCCGACAACAGGAAGGCGATGGCGCCGCCGACGTCGCCGGGCTTGCCCCAGCGGCCCATCGGCGTGCGCGCCAGGATGGGCGCCGAGCGCACCGCATCCTCGACCAGCGGGCGGGTGAGCTCGGTCTCGATCCAGCCTGGCGCGACGGCGTTGACGCGGATGCCCTCGGGGGCCCAGGCGGCGGCGAGCGACTTGGTGAGCTGACCGATGGCGCCCTTCGAGGCGGAATAGCCAGGCGCGAAGGGCGAGCCGTGGAAGGTCAGCATCGAGGCGATATTGACGATGGCGCCGCCTTCCTTGCCTGGCCCCTTCGCCGCGAGCTTGTCCTTGGCGGCAAGGCACATCCGCATCGTGCCGTTGAGGTTGACTTCGATGGTCAGGCGGAAGGCGTCGATCTCGAATTCCTTGCCGCCGCGCTGGATCATGCCGGCGCAGTTCACCAGAGCGTCGATGCGCGGGCAGGTGGCGACGATCGCCGCGACCTGATCGTCGCGCGTCACGTCGAGCCGGGCGTGGCGGATGGCGGGGTGGGGCGGGGCGGCCGCGACCTCCTCTTCCGTGAGACCGGTGGCGAGAACCTCGTAGCCGGCCTGTGCGAGGGCGAGGGCGGCGCCGGCGCCGATGCCGCGGGCGCCGCCGGTGACGAGAGCGAATTTGGGGGAAGCAGGCTGTGTCATGGCCACGACGCTAGAGCGACAGCCGCGGATGGGGAAGCCCGCCCACTGCAGATCGCCATGCCGTGGCGGTCGGGCCTGTTACTGCAGCTGGTATTTGAACGAGATCAGCGCGGTGCCGCGCGTCTCGTAATCGCTGGCGACGAGCGGCAGCTTGCGGGCGAGCGACACGTCCAGCGAGGTTTGCCAAGGCAGATCGGCGGGCTTGGCGAGATCGACCGAGAGCTTCATCTCGGGCGTGAGCGCGGAGTGGAAGCCGCCATCCTGCGCGAAAATGTAACTGCCCGCCATGCCGAGCTGCGAAGTCAGCGTCAGGTGATCGAAGATGCGCTGGCGATAGCCGACTACCGCATCGCCGGTCTGTTCCGGCCGGCCGGTGAGGTTGGTGTTGCCGCCCGTCGAGGCGCCCCAGACGAAGCCGGTGCTCGCGGCGACAGGCTGAGCTAGCTTCCAGCTCAGCCGTGCATCCTGCGACGAGCCGGGGCTTGCCGGCTGGGAGAGGGTGGTCTGGACCGAGAGCACATCCTTGCCGAGCTTGAAGCCAACGGAGCGATCCTGGTTCGGACCCGTGGTATCGGCACGCGCTGCAAAGCCTTCGCGGATGATGTCGACCGGGATGGGCGCGCGGGCGCGCAGATGCGCTCCGGACGAGGCAGCCGCCCGGCCAACCACCGCGAGACCGGGCTCGAACAGGAGCACCTCGACGCTGTCCGGAGCGGCCGGCAAGTCGGCGGTTTCCTCTGCCGTGGGGTCCAGCAGGGCGGCGCGGGGTATCGGCAGCGGCAGCGGCTGTGGTGCCTCGATCGGTTCGGCCCAGGCAGGGGAGAGCGCGACCGCAGCGATGGGCGCGGCCGGAAGGAAACCGGCGGTTCTTCTGACGATCATGCGGAGCACGACGGCGATCCTTGCTGTACCGAGCGTGAGCGCGAAGCCTGGATCGGGAAGATGCCGATTTTGCGGCAGTGCAGCATCCGGGGCCAATATTGCCCGAAAGCTGCGCTTCCCCCGCCGCTGCTAACCGGCTAGGAAGCGTCCCAGCCTGAGCCGCGGCCAGCGCTGCGGCAGCGGATCGTTCTATCTGGAGAGCACAGGGGTCATCGCATGAGCAAGATCAAGGTCGCCAACCCGGTCGTCGACATGGACGGCGACGAGATGACCCGGATCATCTGGCAGAAGATCAAGGACACGCTGATCTTCCCGTATCTGGATCTCGAGCTCGATTATTACGACCTCTCGGTCGAGAACCGCGACGCCACCAACGACCAGGTCACGATCGACGCCGCCAACGCCACCAAGAAGCATGGCGTTGCCGTGAAGTGCGCGACCATCACGCCGGACGAGGCCCGCGTGAAGGAGTTCAACCTCAAGGAGATGTGGAAGAGCCCGAACGGCACGATCCGCAACATCCTCGGCGGCGTTATCTTCCGCGAGCCGATCATCTGCAAGAACGTGCCGCGCCTGGTGCCGGGCTGGACCCAGCCGATCGTCATCGGCCGCCACGCCTTCGGCGACCAGTATCGCGCGACGGACTTCAAGTTCCCGGGCAAGGGCACGCTCTCGATCAAGTTCGTCGGCGAGGACGGCAAGGTCATCGAGAAGGAGGTCTTCAAGGCCCCCGAGGCCGGTGTCGCGATGGCGATGTACAACCTCGACGACTCGATCCGCGACTTCGCCCGCGCCTCGCTGAACTACGGCCTGATGCGCAAGTACCCGGTCTATCTCTCGACCAAGAACACCATCCTCAAGACCTATGACGGCCGCTTCAAGGACATCTTCCAGGAGATCTACGAGGCCGAGTTCAAGGCCGAGTTCGACAAGCTGGGCATCACCTACGAGCACCGCCTGATCGACGATATGGTCGCCTCGGCAATGAAGTGGTCCGGCGGCTATGTCTGGGCCTGCAAGAACTACGATGGCGACGTGCAGTCGGACACCGTGGCGCAGGGCTTCGGCTCGCTCGGCCTGATGACCTCCGTGCTGATGACGCCGGATGGCAAGACCGTCGAGGCAGAGGCCGCGCACGGCACCGTCACCCGTCACTATCGTGAGCACCAGAAGGGCCGCGAGACCTCGACCAACTCGATCGCCTCGATCTTCGCCTGGACGCGTGGCCTCGCCCACCGCGCCAAGCTCGACGGCAATGCCGAGCTCGCCAAGTTCGCCTCGCTGCTCGAGAAGGTCACGGTCGATACGGTCGAGGCCGGCGACATGACCAAGGACCTCGCGCTGCTGGTCGGCGCCGAGCAGAAGTGGCTCTCGACCACCGGCTTCCTCGAGAAGGTCAGCGAGAACATGCGCAAGGCGATGGCGGCCTGATTTCAGGCTCGCCTTGCCCACGACATCAAGCCCGGCCAATTTGGCCGGGCTTTTTTCGTATGCGGACCTGTCTGAGAGCTTCACGATGCCCGATGCCCCGTCGATCACAGGCGGCTGCCAGTGCGGTGCCGTCCGCTACCGGCTGTCCCGCCCGCCTTCCGAGGTTTCCATCTGCTTCTGCCGCATGTGCCAGAAGGCGGTCGGCGGCTATTTCGGCGCTTTCGCCACCGCATCGTTGGAAGATGTCACTTGGACTAAGGACAGGCCCAGCTTCTTCGCCTCATCGGAGGTGGCCGAGCGGGGCTTCTGCCCGGCTTGTGGCACGCCACTGACCTTCGCCTATCGCAACAGCGGCCGGATCTCGGTGAGCTGCGGCAGCCTCGACGATCCGGCTGCCTATCCGCCGAAGGCTGCCTATGGCGTCGAGGGGCGCGTCGATTGGTTCGACGATCTTTGCCTGCTCGCGGGAACGCGGACCGAGGACGACGTGCCGGCGAAGGATCTGGAGCGCTATCGCTCGCGCCAGCACCCCGATCACGAACCCTGAACGCGACGCGCCGCCGGCTTCAGCGCTTGATCTCGATCTCGATGAAGGTGAGGTGGGTGTTGCCGGCGTTCTTCACGTCATGCTTCACGCCTGCCGGGCGGATGTAGCTCTGGCCGGTCTTCACTTCGGCCTCCGTCACCACCCCGTCGACCTCATAGGCCATGGTCGCGTCGGTCATAATGACGACCGCATAGTCCATGCCGTGTTCGTGCCAGCCCGTCGTCGCGCCCGGTTCGAAGTCCCAGCGCGTGATCTTGGCCTTGTCGTCCTCGGTGAGGACGGTGGCGACGGCGGGAATCGTGCATTCGAAAGGCATAAGCAGGCATCTCCTCTATCAGGCGTTCTGCCAGCAGGATGGCAGCCGCGCTCGGGCCGATGCAAGCTTGTGGCCCTGGGGCCGAAGGCCGCGCCTTACTCCACCCGGAGCGGCCGGCGCGCGAGGATGCGTAGACCGCTGACCGGAGCGTTCAGCAGATAGCGAAGCTCGTAGAGGCCGGGCTCATCCGGCGCTTCCAGCGTCGCTTCGACATTCTCTGCCGGGAAGAAGCGGGGACCTTCGGCATCGACGGCTGCGTCCGGCGTCACCAGCACGACGCGGTCGAGTTCGCCATTCGGGCCGATGCCGCGCACGGGTAGATGCTGGCCACGGCCGACCTTGTCCGGCGCGGCCAGCGTCGCCGTCGGCTCGGTCGTCACGAGGGGCTGGCGCAGCAGGATGAGCGGTGCGCCATCCTTCTCCACCGTCAGGCGCAGCTCATAGGACCCGGCGATGCCGGGCGTCGGCAGGGCCGGCACCATGTTCTTCGGCTCCACGACGACGATGGCGCTCGTGGCCGGATCGTCGGGGCGGGCGATGGCGAGGCGCGCGCCCTGCGGCGGGCGGGTCAGGAAGACGCTGAGCGGGGCGCCGGCCACGATGCTGCGTGCCGCGGAGATGGCGGGCCCTGTGCTGGGACGCGCGGAGGGCTTGTTCTGCGCGGCGGCAGACGGCGCAAGCACCAGCAGAGCAAGGCCGGCGAGACAGTGACGGCGAGAGATCATCCGCGTGCCAGAGTCCGAATATGCGCGACGAGTTCGGGATGGCGTATGGTCAGCGCGCGAAAATCGATCGGGTCCAGGATCAGCAGCTTGGAGGGCGCCGTCGCGACCGCTCCTTTCAGGCTCGGCGAATGGCTTGCGATTGCGACGTCCTCGTGCAGCAGTTCCCCGAAGAAGTGCCCTTCGTCGAGCCGTCTGCTGCCGTCCGCGAGCGCGACCTCGACCTCGCCGCTGGCGATGAAATAGAGCGCCTGACCCGGTTCGCCGTGATGGATGATCACGGAGCCGTTGCGGACGGTCCGGGCGCGTAGGAACTGCATGACATTGGCAATCTCGCCAGCGCTCAAGGCGCCGAACAGCGGCACCCGCGCGATCATGCTCCAGGTGACGACGAATTCGCGGCGGTGGATCTCCTGGGCGAAGGCCGTCGCGACGATGCCGACCGGCAGGGCCAGCATGATCAGGCCGAGCACGGCCGTGATGGAGGCGACCACCTTGCCGGCGGCAGTGATCGGGTAGGTATCGCCGTAGCCGACCGTCGTCAGCGTCACGATCGCCCACCACATCGCATCGGGGATCGTGCCGAATTTGTCGGGCTGGGCGTCCTGTTCGACCAGATGCATAAGGCTGGCCGTGATCAGCATGACGCCCATCAGGATGACGAAGCAGGCAAAGAGCGCCTTCCGCTCCGAGGCCAGTGCCGCCGAGAGCGAGGCCATGCCGGGTGAATAGCGGCCGAGCTTGAAGAAGCGCAGCAGCCGGATCAGCAGCAGCGTCTTGAGCTCGCCGAAACCCAGCAATCCCAGCAGCAGCGGCAAGGTCGCCAGGAGATCGATGATCGCCGGCAACGACAGCGCATAGGAGAGGCGCGCCCGCATCGGGGGGATGCCGCGGTAGCGGGCATGCTCGGGCGCTATCCAGAGCCGCAGGAGATATTCGAGCGCGAAGATGACGAGCGAGGCGCGCTCGAAAAAGTCGAATCCCGCCCCGTACTGAGCCGCCAGCGAGGGGACGGATTCAAGCACGATCGCGACCACATTGGCGCAGATCAGGGCGATCAGCCCCTGATGGACCAGGGTCGCGACGAGATCGTCGCCCGCGCCCTGATCGAGCCAGAGATGGACCTGCCGCCGCCAGCTCGGACGAGACGCGGCGGCATCCATCCGTCGTCAGCCCATCGCGGCCGCGACGGCGTCGAGCGCTTGCTGCGCCTTGCTGCCGTCCGGCCCGCCGGCCTGGGCCATGTCGCGACGGCCGCCGCCGCCCTTGCCGCCGAGCTGCTCGGAGGCCGCGCGCACCAGTGCGACCGCGTCGAAGCGCTCGGTCAGGTCCGGCGTCACGCCGACGACGACGCCGGCCTTGCCGTCATCGGCGACGCCGACGATGGCGACGACGCCCGAGACGACGCGAGCCTTGGCCTCGTCGGCGAGGCTCTTCAGGTCCTTCATCTCGATGCCGGTGACGGCGCGCGCCAAGAGCTTGGCGCCCGCGATCTCCTGGATCGGATCCTCGGCCGCGCCGCCGCCACCCATGGCGAGCTTCTTGCGGGCCTCGGTCAGATCGCGCTCCAGCTTGCGGCGCTCCTCGATCAGAGCGGCGAGACGGTTGCCGGCCTCGGAGGCGGGAACCTTGAGCAGGCTCGCCAGCCCGTCGAGCAGGCGCGACTCCTCGTTGAGGCGCAGGCGGGCGCCGTTGCCGGTCATCGCCTCGAGACGGCGCACGCCGGCCGCGACCGCGCTCTCGCCGACAACGCTGACGAGGCCGATATCGCCGGTGCGCGCCGCATGGGTGCCGCCGCAGAGCTCGACCGAGAAGTTCTTGCCGGCCGGGTTGGTGCCCATCGAGACGACGCGAACCTCGTCGCCGTACTTCTCACCGAAGAGGGCCCGCGCACCGGAGGCGATCGCTTCGTCGACGCTCATCAGCCGGGTCGTGACCGGCTCATTTCTGAGCACGATCGCGTTGGCGATCTCCTCGACCTCGCGCAGCTCCTCATCGCTGATCGGCTTGGGATGCGAGAAATCGAAGCGCAGGCGATCGGGCGAAACCAGCGAGCCCTTCTGCGCGACGTGGTCGCCGAGAACCAGGCGCAGCGCCTCATGCAGAAGATGCGTCGCGGAGTGGTTGGCGCGGATCGCCGAACGGCGGTCACGGTCGACGATCAGCTCGACGGCCGCGTCACGCTTCAGCTCGCCTTCCTTGACCGTGACGCTATGGGCGAAGACATCGCCGAGCTTCTTCTGGACGTCGGAAACCTCGACGACCACGCCCGGCGCCTTGATCAGGCCGGCATCACCGACCTGGCCGCCGGACTCGCCATAGAACGGCGTCTGGTTGACCAGCACGAAGCCGCTCTCGCCGGCCTTCAGCACATCGACCTCGGCATTGTCGCGCACCAGCGCCGTGACGACGCCTTCCGCTGTCTCGGTGTCGTAGCCGAGGAATTCGGTGGCGCCGAGCTTGTCGCGTAGCGGGAACCAGAGGGTTTCTGTCGCGGCCTCGCCGGAGCCGGACCAGGCAGCGCGCGCCTTGGCCTTCTGCTGCTGCATGGCGGCGTCGAAGCCCTCGACATCGACCGTGATCTCGCGAGCGCGCAGGGCATCCTGCGTCAGGTCGAGCGGGAAGCCGTAGGTGTCGTAGAGGGTGAAGGCGACGTCGCCCTTCAGGCTCTGGCCGGCCGTGAGGTTCTTCGAGGCGTCGTCGAGCAGCGAGAGGCCGCGCGCCAGCGTGGTGCGGAAGCGGCTCTCTTCGAGCTTGAGCGTCTCGGTTATCAGCGCCTCGGCGCGGACGAGCTCCGGATAGGCGCGGCCCATTTCGCGGGTGAGCGCCGGCACGAGCTTGTGCATCAGCGGCTCCTTGGCGCCGAGAAGCTGCGCATGGCGCATGCCGCGGCGCATGATCCGGCGCAGCACATAGCCGCGGCCCTCGTTCGAGGGCAGCACGCCGTCGGCGATCAAGAAGACGGAGCAGCGCAGATGGTCGGCGATGACACGGTGGCTCGCCTTCATCGGCCCGTCGGCATCGACCGAGGTGAGGTCGGCGATGGCGCTGATCAGGGCGCGGAACAGGTCGATATTGTAGTTGTCATGCGTGCCCTGGAGCACGGCGGCGATGCGCTCCAGCCCCATGCCGGTATCGATCGAGGGCCGCGGCAGGTTCGTCCGGACGCCGCCCGCAGCCTCCTCATACTGCATGAAGACGAGGTTCCAGATCTCGATGAAACGGTCGCCGTCTTCCTCGGGCGAGCCGGGCGGGCCGCCCCAGATATGGTCGCCATGGTCGAAGAAGATCTCGGAGCAGGGGCCGCAGGGGCCGGTGTCGCCCATGCGCCAGAAATTGGCGGAGGTCGGGATGCGGATGATCTTGTCGTCGGTCAGGCCGGCGATCTTCTTCCAGAGGGAATGCGCCTCGTCATCCTCGGAATAGACCGTGACCAGGAGCTTGTCCTTCGGCAGGCCGAATTCGCGGGTGACCAGCGTCCAGGCGTGGGTGATCGCCTGTTCCTTGAAATAGTCGCCGAAGGAGAAGTTCCCCAGCATCTCGAAGAAGGTGTGGTGGCGAGCGGTGTAGCCGACATTGTCGAGGTCGTTGTGCTTGCCGCCGGCGCGCACGCATTTCTGCGCGGTGGTGGCGCGCGAATAGGGACGCTTCTCCTGGCCGGTGAAGACGTTCTTGAACTGCACCATGCCCGAATTGGCGAACATCAGCGTCGGGTCGTTGCGCGGCACGAGCGGGCTCGAAGCCACGACCTCATGGCCCTGGGACTTGAAGTAGTCGAGGAAGGTCGACCGGATATCGTTGACGCCGCTCATCGCTGTTCGAACTCTTGCTGTCTTGAGGCTCCGCCCGGGCGCGGGCCGGCGGTTTCAAGCGTTCTAGTCACGCCGCCGACGCCTGTCGAGAGACTGCGACGGCTCAAGGCCTTGGCTGCAAATGAAAACGGGCGGCCCCGAGAGGCCGCCCGCTATCCATACCGTGTTACGGCGCAGCCGCTCAGGCCTCGCCTTCGTCGAGATCGTCCTCGCTCGGCGTCGCCTGGTCGAGGATGCGGTCGGCGACGAGGCCGGAATTCTGGCGGATCGTGGCCTCGATCTTCGCGGCAACGTCGGGGTTGCTCTTGAGGAAGGATTTGGCGTTCTCGCGGCCCTGGCCGAGGCGCTGGCTGTCGAAGGAGAACCAGGCGCCCGATTTCTCGACCATGCCGGCCTTGACGCCGAGATCGATCAGCTCGCCGACCTTGGAGATGCCTTCGCCGAACATGATGTCGAACTCGACCTGCTTGAAGGGCGGCGCGACCTTGTTCTTGACGACCTTGACGCGGACCTGGTTGCCGGTCGCCTCGTCACGCTCCTTCAGCGTCGAGACGCGGCGGATGTCGAGGCGCACCGAGGCGTAGAACTTGAGCGCGTTGCCGCCGGTGGTCGTCTCGGGCGAGCCGTACATCACGCCGATCTTCATGCGGATCTGGTTGATGAAGATCACCATGCAGTTCGAGCGCGAGATCGAAGCGGTGAGCTTGCGCAGCGCCTGGCTCATCAGGCGGGCCTGCAGGCCGGGCTGGACCTCGCCCATCTCGCCCTCGATCTCAGCGCGGGGCGTGAGTGCCGCGACCGAGTCGATGACGAGCACGTCGATGGCGCCGGAGCGGACGAGGGTGTCCGTGATCTCGAGCGCCTGCTCGCCGGTATCGGGCTGGGAGATCAGCAGGTCGTCGAGATTGACGCCGAGCTTGCGGGCATAGACCGGGTCGAGCGCGTGTTCGGCATCGACGAAGGCGCAGGTGCCACCCCTCTTCTGCGCCTCGGCGATGGTGTGCAAAGCGAGCGTGGTCTTGCCCGAAGATTCCGGCCCGTAGATCTCGATGATGCGGCCCTTCGGCAGGCCGCCGACGCCGAGCGCGATGTCGAGCCCGAGCGAGCCGGTCGAGATGGTCTCGATCTCGACCGCCTGCGGGTTCTTGCCGAGCCGCATAATCGAGCCCTTGCCGAAAGCCCGTTCGATCTGAGAGAGCGCCGCGTCCAGCGCCTTGGCCTTGTCCATCGAGGAGCCTTCCACGAGTCTGAGATTCGCCTGATTCACGTTTCGGGCTCCTTATGGCAGGGCAACGGGGACATCTCAATGCGTCTTGACAGGAGAGTGGTCACGCTTTGTTCCTCTCCGCAAGTTCTTTTTTTGTTCCTGTTGTCAGTCTTTGTCAGGAGGGGCCGCAGCGGGCGGCGGAATGCTTGTTTGTTATGCATCCAGATTGTCGATTTTGATTTCAGGTCGATTTGATATGTGATTGACGCATATCGAGCGCGCTGCGTTTCGCATGCCCCCGCCGGTGCTTTCCTGATATTGCGCGCCCCTTCACCGCATTTATCGAAAGTTGCCAAATTGTCGCCCGCACCGTCCGAATCCGCCGCATTGAACTCGCCGGCCCGCGTCCTGCTCGCCAGCCTGATCGGCACCACGATCGAGTTCTTCGACTTCTATATCTATGCGACGGCCGCGGTGATCGTATTCCCGAAGCTGTTTTTTCCCGCCAGCGATCCGACCTCGGCGATGTTGTCGTCATTCGTGACCTTCGCCATCGCCTTCTTCGCCCGTCCGGTCGGCGCCGCCTTGTTCGGCCATTTCGGTGATCGGATCGGCCGCAAGGCGACGCTGGTCGCGGCGCTGATGACGATGGGCTTGTCGACCGTGGCGATCGGCGTTCTGCCCAGCTATGCTCAGATCGGCATCGTGGCGCCGCTGCTGCTGGCGCTGTGCCGGCTCGGGCAGGGACTCGGCCTCGGCGGCGAGTGGGGCGGGGCGGTGCTGCTCGCGACCGAGAATGCGCCCGCCGGCAAGGAGGCCTGGTACGGGATGTTCCCGCAGCTCGGCGCGCCGATCGGATTCATCCTGGCGACCGGGAGCTTCCTTCTGCTGTCCGATGTGCTGAGCGAGGAGCAGTTCTTCGCCTTCGGCTGGCGCATCCCGTTCATCGCCAGCGCGCTTCTGGTCTTCATTGGCCTGTGGATGCGGCTGAAGATCAGCGAGACACCCGCGTTCCGCAAGGCGATGGACAAGCAGGAGCGTGTGAAGGTGCCGCTGGCGAGTGTCTTCGCGCAGCACAAGCTGCCGCTGCTGATCGGCACCTTCGCGGCGCTGGCGACCTTCGTGCTGTTCTACATCATGACGGTGTTTTCGCTGAGCTGGGCGACCACCAGGCTGGGCTATAGCCGCAATCAGTTCCTGCCCGTGCAGATGGCCGGCGTCGTCTTCTTCGGGCTGATGATCCCGGTCTCGGCGGTGCTGGCCGATCGCTTCGGCCGTCGCCGCGCGCTGATCGGCACCTCGGTGGGCATCGCGCTGTTCGGCTTCCTGGTCGGGCCGCTCTTCGTCGCCGGGAGCATCCCCAGCGTGTTGCTGTTCTCCATTCTGGGCTTCGCGCTGATGGGCTTCACCTATGGGCCGATTGGCACGGCACTCGCCGAGATCTTCCCGACCGCGGTGCGCTATACCGGCGCCTCGCTGACCTTCAATCTGGGCAGTATCGTCGGGGCCTCGCTCGCGCCGTTCATCGCGACCTGGCTCGCGAGCACCTACAGCCTCTCCCATGTCGGCTACTACATGACGGCGGCGGCGCTGATCACGATCGTCGCGCTGCTGGCGATGAGCCAGCCGGTCGAGGAGAAAGCCGCTGCGGCCAAGGTCGTTCCGGCGGAGTGAGGCTAGATCGCCGCGCGTCCTATCGGACGCAAAGTGGCGATCTAGGTCCTTGTTTTGGCATCGGATTTTTCCGAAAAGTGGATTCCACTTTTCGGTCCGATACTCTAAGGCGCGGTCAACCGATCTTCGGCGGCATCTGCAAGGCGCCGCCGAGCCGTTCAAGCTCGAGCGTGTAGCAGTAGAGCGCGAAAAGGATGGCGATCAGCAATGCGCCCCGCCAGGCGATGTCGAGCGGGGCGAGCGCCAGTTCGGGCACATGGCGCAGGAAATAGACTGAGAACAGCGCGCCGCCGAAGATGAAACCGAGCCGGCTGGCGAAGGCCAGGAGATGGCCGAGCGCAATGTTCCGATAGTTCGCCGGTATCGGCACGTTGCGAAGCCGATACCAATAGCAGATCTGGCCGAGCACCGCCGCGGTCAGGATCGGGATCAGCGCCGCGGGGCCGGCGGCGTCCGGCGAGCCGATATTCTCGATCACGAGGCGGAAGCCCGCGTGGATGTTCGCGAGCACGACCGCGGCGCAGGCGGTTTGCGCGAAGAGCAGCAGTCCGTAACGCAGCAGCTTGCGGCTAGCCATGATGACCGTGCCATCTCCAGCCGCGTTCGCCTCGGCCGGGCGCAAGCTTCATCCCATCGCCGCCTTAACGGTCTCGACGAGCTGCTTCATCGTGAAGGGCTTGGGCAGGAAGTGGAAGCCTTCGCCCTCTGGCAGGTTCTTGCGGAAGGCCTCTTCCGCATAGCCCGAGACGAAGACGACCTTGGTGTTCGGGTTGCGCTGGCGCAGCTCGCCGAGCAGGGTCGGGCCGTCCATCTCCGGCATCACCACGTCGGAGACGACGAGGTCGATCTGGCCGTCATTCTTCTCGAAGATGTCGAGTGCCTCGACGCCCGAGGCGGCCTCGTGGACGGTGTAGCCGCGCGAGACCAGCATGCGGGCGTTCAGCGCCCTGACTGCGTCCTCATCCTCGACGAGCAGGATGACGCCAGCGCCGGTATGGTCGGCGGCGAGCTTCTTCGGCGCTTCCGCAGCGGCGGCCTCGGCCGCGATCTCCTCCTGGCTCGGGACATGGCGCGGCAGGAAGATCTGGAAGGCTGTGCCCTTGCCGACGGTCGAGTCGACGAAGACATAGCCACCGGTCTGCTTGACGATGCCATAAACCATCGAGAGGCCGAGGCCCGTGCCCTTGCCGACCTCCTTGGTGGTGAAGAAGGGCTCGAAGATCTTGTCGAGATGCTCTTGGGGGATGCCGGTTCCGGTGTCTTCGACCTCCAGCAGCACATAGTCGTCCGCGGGCAGGGCGGCGTGCTGGAAGGACGCGCAATCCTCGCGGGTGACGTTGCGGGTGCGGACGGTCAGCTTGCCGCCATCCGCCATGGCGTCGCGGGCGTTGACCGCGAGATTGACGATGACCTGCTCGAGCTGGCCGAGATCGGCCTTGACCGGCCAGAGGTCGCGGCCCTGGCGAACATCGAGCGTCACCTTGTCCGCGACGACGCGCTTCAGCATCAAGGAGAGGTCGGAGAGCACCTCGCCGAGTTCCAGCACCTGCGGCCTGAGCGTCTGGCGGCGCGAGAAGGCGAGAAGCTGCCGGACCAGCGCCGCGGCGCGGTAGGCGTTCTGCTTGATCTGCATGATGTCCGGGAAGGACGGGTCGGTCGGCCGGTGGCTCGCCAGCAGGAACTCGGAGGCGTTTATGATGACCTGCAGCACGTTGTTGAAATCGTGCGCGATGCCGCCGGCGAGCTGGCCGACGGCCTGCATCTTGCCGGCCTGGTCCATGTTGTCGCGCAGCTTGCGCTCTGCGGTCGTTTCGAGCGCGTAGATGATCGCGCGCTCGCCGTCGCCATCCTCGGTGGCGGAGACCGGCGTCAGATAGAGCTTGGCCGAGCGGCCTTCCTCGCCGGCGAGAGCGAGGTCGAGCGGGGCGGGGACGGAACTGCCCTCGACCAGCTCGGCAAGCGCGCGTTCGAGGCCCGAGGCTGGCGCCGCGAGATCGAAGATGGTGCGGGGCTGCACGCCCTCCGGCGTCAGCCGGGCGAAGGCGGCGTTGGAGCGCAGGATCGCGCCGGTCTTGTCGACGGTCGCGATCGCCATCGGCGTCGAATGGAAGAAGCGGGCGAAGCGGACCTCCGCATCGCTGCCGCCATCGGCGCCGGCCTCGCCCGGAGCGCGGTTGAGGACGAGGGTGCGCGAGGGGCCGGCGCGGCCATCCGCTCCGAAGGCGACCTGATGGTGCAGGCGCACCGGCAGCGGCGCCCCGTTGCGGCGCTTGAGGTCGACGTCCAGCACCTCGACGCGGACATCGCCGGGCTGGCCACGGATCGCCTGGATCAAAGCGGCGGCCGCGGGCGTGCAGACATCATCGAGATGCAGGCCACCGGAGCCGAAGCGGGCGAGGTCGAAATCGAGCCAACCCGAGAGCGTGGCGTTGAGATAGGAGACCTCGCCATCGGCGTCGATCGAGATGAAACCGGCCGGCGCGTGATCGAGATAGTCGATCGCGTGCTGAAGCTCCTGGAAGGCGTTCTCCTGCCGCTCGCGCTCGGGGGTGACGTCGGAAACGGTCCAGAGCGTCGCGGTGCCGGCCTCCCTGCGTACCGGCGAGACGCGGACGCGATACCAGCCGACCTCTCCGCGCCCGTTCAGCGCAGGCTCCAGCCGCACCTCCTCGACGAGGCGGCGGTTCTCGCGGGCGGCGGCGGCGAGCCGGTAGATGGCTTCCGAGACGTCGGCGCGGCCGGTCAGCAGCCGGCCGACGGGCCTGAGGTCGTTGGCGCCGGTGGCTCCCGCAAGCGAGAGATAGGCCTCGTTGGCGTAGACGATCTCGTTCTCGCCTTCGGTGACGACGATGCCGTCATCGGCGCGGTCGACGATGTTCTTGGTCAGGTCGTTCCGAGCGGCACGGCCGGAGAACTGCATCAGGCCGATGGCGAAGGCGAAGAGCCCGAAGACGCCGACGACCGAGAGGATGGCGAGCAGGCCGAGGATGAGTGGCTGCGCCCATTCATGGGTGAGAAAGCCAAGCGCGATGGCGGCTGCGACGAGCAGGCCGGCGACGAGCAGGATCACGCCGATATGGCCTGGCTTGTCCGAGCGATCGATCGTGGTGGTGCCGCTCATGCGGGTAACGTCCGTCCTTCGCGTTCCATGCCGAGTTAGGCGCGCCGACCCTTCAGGCGCAAGACGTAACCGATGACTTCGGCCACCGCCGCATAGTGTTCGACAGGAATTTCTTCGTCGATGTCGACGGTTGCATAAAGAGCGCGCGCCAGCGGCGGATTTTCGACGATGGGCACGCGGTGCTCGCCGGCGACTTCGCGGATCTTGAGCGCGAGGGCATCGACGCCCTTGGCGAGGCAGAGCGGCGCCGCCATGCCTGCCTCGTATTGCAGGGCGACGGCGAAGTGGGTCGGGTTGGTGATGATCACCGTCGCCTTTGGCACGGCCGACATCATGCGCTTGCGCACGCGCTGGGCGCGGATCTGGCGCAGCTTGGCTTTGACCTCGGGATTGCCTTCGGAGTTCTTGAACTCCTCCTTGATCTCCTGCTTCGTCATCTTCTGGCGCTGGTACCAGGAGAAGCGCTGCCAGCCGAAATCGCCGATCGCGATGATGGCGAAAAGGGCGAGCACCGTGCCGAGCAGCTTGATCGAGAGCGAGAGCGTCGCCGGCATCAGGGCCGAGACGTTCATTTCGACGAAGGCTTCGAGCCGGTCGTGCTCGCCCCAGAGCATCATCCAGACCACGGCGCCGATGAGTGCCGTCTTGGCGAGGCCCTTGGCGAAGTTGACCCAGGCTTCCTTGCCGAACATGCGCTTCAGGCCGGCCATCGGCGAGATACGGTCGAATTTCGGCGTCAGCGGTTCGACGGTCCAGAGCGGCTTGTGCTGCAGCAGCGCGCCGGCGAGCCCGGCGACGAGAATGAAGGCGAAGGGCATGCCGAGCGCCATGAAGCCGGTCAGCACGCCCTGCTGGGTGACATGCATGAAGGACGCGCTGTCCGAGGGCACCTGATGGGCATTCATCAGGAAGGAGCGCAGCGAGAGCATGGCGTCGCGCGCCGACCAGCCGGCCGTGACCAAGAGCGCGAGCGTGAGGCCGCTCAGCACGAAGAAGGTGCCGATCTCCTGTGATCGGGGTACGTCGCCTTTCTCGGTGGCTTCGTCCAGCTTTCGCTGGGTCGGGTCTTCTGTTCTGTCTTCGTTTTCAGCTTCCTCGGCCATGGCGCCCTCAATTCACGAATTGGCGCAGGAAGGTGCCGAGATCGTCCATGAAGACGCTCATCATCACGCCGATCACGACGAGCAGCACGAGCATGCCGCCGAAGATCGAGGCCGGCACGGCGAGGAAGAAGACCTGGAGCTGCGGCATCATCCGGGCCAGCACGCCGAGGCCCAGATTAAAGAGCAGGCCGAAGACGAGGAACGGCGCCGAGATCTGGACCGCGAGCGCGAAACCGCGGGCCGCGGCGCGCACCACCAGTGACAGGATGTCGGTCAGGTCCGGCGTGCCGCCCGGCGGCAGCAGGCGGTAGCTCTCGTGGATCGCCGCGATGGCGAGGTGATGCAGGTCCGTGGTCAGGATCAGCGTGATGCCGAGCATCGTAAGGAAATTGCCGACCGAAGGGTTCTGCGTGCCGCCCGTCGGGTCGACGGTCATGGCGAAGCCGAGACCCATGGCTTGGGCGACGAGCGTGCCGGCGGTCTGCAGCGCCGCCATGACGAGGCGCGCGCTCAGGCCGATGACGAGGCCGATCAGCAATTCGCTGATCAGCAGGGTCGCGACGCCCGTCATATCCGGCGGCACGCGTAGCGTCGGGCGGGCGACCGGCAGCAGCATCAGGGCGATGAAGAAGGCGAGCGAGAGCCGCGCGCGCGAAAAGATGAAGCGCTCGCCGATGCCCGGCATCAGCATGACCAGCGTGCCGACGCGCGCGAAGACGAGCACGAAAATGGCGCTGATCTCGGGCAGGATCGCGATCTGCATCGTGCCGCGGGCACCCACGCGCCAGGGGAGGTGCCGCGAAGCTGTTCCGGCGAAGGCCGGCTGCAGCTGCGGCGGGGTCATCCGCCCGTGGCGATTCGGGCGGCGACTCGCCCCATATAACCCGCCATGGCATCACCCATGAACGGCAGAAACAGCAGGAGCGCCGCGAAGACGGCGATGATCTTCGGCACGAAGACGAGCGTCTGCTCCTGGATCTGGGTCAGCGCCTGGAACAGCGAGACGACAAAGCCGACGAGCAGCGCGATCGCCATGAGCGGTCCGCCGACCTTGAGGAAGACAACGATGCCGTCGCGGGCGACGTCGAGAATGGCTCCGGAATTCATCTGATAATCTCGTTTCCGCTGCCGTCAGACCGGCATCCGCATGATTTCCTCGTAGGCCGCGATGACGCGGTCACGCACTGCGACCAGCGTCTCGATCGCCGCCTCGCTCTCGGCCACCGCCGTGACGACGTTGACGATGTCGGCCCGGCCGCCGGCGACGCTGGCGGTCTGGACGTCAGCCTTGCGGCCCGCCTCGGCGGTTGCGTCGAGCGCCTTGCTGATCAGGGCGGAGAAGTCCGGACCGGCAGCTCCGCCCTCCGAGGCGAGCGGTTTGCGCATCAGATTGCCGGCGCCCATGCCCTTGATGGACGCGTAGGCGTTCGCGGCGAAACCCGGAGTGGCCATGGCGATTGAGTCCTTCTGGAGCGGGGCGCTCAGGCGCGCAGGATGTCGATGGTGCGCTGGATCATCCGGCGCGTCGAAGAGATCAGATTGAGGTTGGCCTCGTAGCTGCGCTGGGCCTCGCGCATGTCCACCATTTCAACCAGCGGATTGACGTTCGGCATCTGCACGTCGCCATTGGCGTTGGCGGCCGGGTTGCCCGGCTCATGCTTGGTCTTGAAGGGGCTCGGGTCACGCTGGACCTTGCCGAGCGCGACGAGCTGGGCGTCGAGGCCGCGATCCATATGGCGTTGGAAGCTGGGAACCTTGCGGCGATAGGGCTCGGCGCCGGGGCGCTCCGGGCCGGAATCGGCGTTGGCGATGTTCTCGGAGATGACCCGCATGCGGCCGGACTGGCTGCGCAGGCCTGACGCCGCGACGGCGATGCTCTTCATCAGGTCCATGGTCCGGCTCCTTCGCGATCAGCTCTCAGCGACCCTTGCCGATCGCGATCTTCATCAGGCCGAGACCCTTGCTGTAGAGCGAGGCGGCCAGCTGATAATCGGACTGGTTCTGCGCGACCTTCATCATTTCGTCCTCGAGATTGACGGCGTTGCCATCAGGCGTCGTCTCGAAGCGCGGGGCCCCGGTGCCGTCGAAGCCGCCATTGGCGGTATCGAGCTGCATATGTCCGGCACGGGTGAGGGCGATGTGCACGCCGGCCCGGTTCGGATCGACGCTCGGCGGCTTCAGATCGGTCGGGCGGAAGCCGGGGCTGTCGGCATTGGCGACGTTTTCGGCCAGCACCTTCTGACGGGACTGCTGGTAGTACATGCGCGTCTTCAGCGCCTGCATCAGCCCGCCGCCGATGCTCAAGCCGTCATTCGCCATGGCCTTGAGGCTCCCGCAATTGCCGCCGGACGAGTCCGGCCACTGGGCAAATCCTGCCGGGTGCATGGTTAACGCCGCGTTAATTCCGGGGCATTTCATCGGTCGAATTAACCAAGCATTCACCATGTTTCCCGCTGAAGGAAGCGTTGTGCTATAGCCACGGTGTTGAACGTCGGGCGAGACCGGTCGAAACTTGGCCAGTTGGATCGCCGTGGCAGAAGAGGCGTACCTTGCAGAGCTTGTTCGGATTGGAACTGTCCACCGCGCAGAAGGTGATTGTTGCCTCTGTCGTCATCCTCGTTCTTCTCGCTCTGCTCGGGCTTTTCGTGAGACAGATCCAGGGTGGTCGCCTGCGCCTGCGCGGCCAAGTCGCCGGCCGCCAGCGCCAGCCCCGTCTCGGTGTTGTCGATACCTATGATCTCGATCGCCAGCGCCAGCTCGTGCTGATCCGGCGCGACAATATCGAGCATCTCGTCATGATTGGCGGCGCTTCCGACGTCGTGGTCGAGACCAATATCCTGCGCAGCGGCAGCCGCTCGGTTGCGCCGAGCTATGCCGATACGGCCATGCCCGACCGGCCGCTGCCGCCCTTCGAGACGCTGGTTCCGCCGAGCGAGCCCGCCTATCGCGCGGTGGAAGAGGGGCGTCGCAACGGCGGCGCAGAGGTGCCCGATCTGTTGCCGCCTTTGCCGAGCCGGGCCGCGCCGCAGCCAGATTTCTCAGCCGCGAGTGCCGGCGTATCGCAGCCCGCTCCGTCGCCTGCACCCGCCAAGCCGGCCGTGGTGCCGCCGCCCGCGCCGCCTATAACCACCGGGCCCGCTCCGAGCTTCGCCCGCGAGCATGCGCCTCCGCCGCCGGTCAGCCCGGGTGAGCTCGACGACATGACGCGCCAGCTGGAGGAGGCGCTGAAGCGCCCGTTCTCCGCCGTGCGCCCGGCCAATCTGCCGGATGAGGCGCATGCCGCGAGCGCTGCACCGGCCGTCAAGCCGCCGGTCCCGACGCCTGCGCCTGCCGCGCCGCCCGTGGCCGCGCCGCGGCCCGAGCCCAAGCCCGCGCCCAAGGTCGTGCCGGCTGCGCCGCATATCCCGGTCATGCCGGCGCCCGCTCCGGCACGCCAGGATGCGTTCCAGTCCAATGTCGAGGCGGAACTCGCCGCGGCTCTCGGCCTGTCGCCGGAGCCTGTCGTCCCCAAGGCGCCGGAACCCAAGGCCCCCGAGTCCAAGGTTGTTGAGCCCAAGGTCGTTGCCGAGCCTAAGCCGGTTGCTGCTGCCAAGCCAGTCGCGTTCCAGGCTCCCGAACCTGCCCCCCTGGAGGTCAGGCCGGCAGAACCCAAGCCGGTCGAAACCAAGCCGGCTGAGCCTAAGTCTGCGGAACCCAAGCCCGCCCCCGTGAGGTCGGAGGAGCCGAAGCCTCAGCCGGCGCCTGCGGCGCAGCCGGTGGTCGAGCCAGCGCTGGCACCCGAGCCGCCGCTGGCTGCCCCCGAGCCGAAGCCGCCGGTCGCTGAGGCGAAGCCGGCGCCAAAGCCCGAGCCGGAGAAGCCCGCAGCTCCCGAGCCGCAGGAAATTGATCCCTTCTCGGTGGACGCCATCGAGGCCGAATTCGCCCGGCTGCTCGGCCGCGGCCCCAAGGACAAGCCCTGAGCCTGGCATTGCCGCCGGCCTGACCGCCGGCGGCCATCAACAGGAATGTCGCGCTTGCTGGCGGCCGCAACTCCGCGGCAGTTGCGCGGCCCTTTCCGACGGCTAGCTTCGTGTCGCCCGATCGGTTGAGTCGGGCGGCAGCGGCGGCCCTGCGTGAACCCCAGCCTGAGACAAGTGAGACGGCATCGGTGCGGGCGCGTCCTGATCGCGGCTGCGTTGCTTCTCGCCTCCACCACGCCGGCCCTGCCGCAGACGCTTTCGCTCGATCTCGGGCAGGGCGGGGGCGTGGCCGAGCGGGCACTGCAGCTCATCGCCGTCATCACGGTGCTGTCGCTGGCGCCGTCGATCCTGATCATGGTGACGTCGTTCACGCGGATCGTGGTGGTGCTGTCGCTGCTGCGCTCGGCGCTCGGCACGCAGACCGCGCCGCCGAACTCCGTCATCATCGCGCTGGCGATGTTCCTGACCGGCTTCGTCATGGCGCCAACGTTGCGCGAGGCCTACACCACGGCGGCTGCGCCACTGATCGCAGGGCAGATCCAGCCGCAGCAGGCCTATGAGCGCGGCATCGTGCCCTTCAAGACCTTCATGCTGCGGCATGTCCGCGAGAAGGATCTGATGCTGTTCCTCGACATGTCGCAGGGGCCACGGCCACAGCAGCCTCAGGACATCGGCATCGAGGTGCTGGTGCCGGCCTTCATGATCTCGGAGCTGAGAAGGGCCTTTGAGATCGGTTTCCTGCTTTTCGTGCCCTTCCTGATCATCGACCTCGTGGTGGCGTCGATCCTGATGTCAGTGGGCATGATGATGCTGCCGCCGGTCACGGTGGCGCTGCCGTTCAAGCTGATCTTCTTCGTGCTTGTGGACGGCTGGGGGCTGGTCACCGGATCGCTGGTGAAGAGCTATACGGGCGGGTGAGGGGAGGCGCCGTCAGCGCTTCTTTGCGGCCTCATAAACCTGCGATCGTTCACGCTTTCCGACAGCGACGACCACGACCGTGATGCGCTCGTCCTCGACGCGGTAGACCAGTCGATAACCGGCGGCGCGAAGCTTGATCTTGTAGTGGTCCGGAAGCCCATGAAGCGCATCGCCCTGTACACGAGGGCGCATCAGGCGCTCTGCCAGCTTCTTCTTGAACTGCTCGCGCAGCGTTGACCCGAGCCTGTCCCATTCCTTGCGAGCCGAGGACAGGAGCTCGAGACTATAGGTCATCGAGGCTGACTGGCTCGCCCTTCTCGCTCGCCCGCGCCTTGGCGATCTCGACGAGCACCTGGTCGTCGAGCGCGTCGATCATCGCCTCATAGGTCTCGGCCGGTACCATATAGGCCATGACGCGGTTGTGGTTCAGGATCGCGACCGGGTTGCCTCGCGCACTGTCGACGACCGCCGTCGGATTTTTCTTGAGGTCGGAAACGCTAACCGCGATCTCCGCTTCGACACGCTGCATGGTTCAGTCCTCAATTCAGGACGAAATTTAGACCCATATATAGCGTGTTCCATTTGTCCCGCCAGAGGCGTCAGCTCACCACGACCTTGCCGCGCTGGATGCGCAGGCTGAGCTGGCCGCTCTTCAGTGCCAGCGCCTTCTCGCCGAAGACGCCACGGCGCCAGCCTTGCAGGGCCGGCACGCCGTCGAGCTCGTCGGAGGCGATGGACTCGAGGTCGTCGCTGGAGGCGATGATCTTGGGCGCGACGCGCTCCGCGTCGGCGACAGCCTTGAGCAGCACCTTGAGCAGGTCGAGCACCGCGCCATTGGTCGGGCGGCCGCGCTCGCGCTCCAGACGCGGCAGGGTCTTGGGATCGATCGCGGCGGCGCGCTCGATCGCGGCCAGCACCTCGCCGCCCGAGCGCGAGCGCTCGAAGCCATTGGGGACGGAGCGCAGCTCCGCCAGCGCCTCGACCGAACGCGGCCCGCGCTGGACGATATCCATCAACGCGTCGTCCTTGAGCACACGCTGGCGCGGCACATCGCGCGTCTGCGCCTCACGCTCGCGCCAGGCGGCGATCTCCATCAGGAGTGGCAGCTCGCGCGGCTTGCGGACACGCCCCTTCAGGCGCTGCCAGGCGTTCTCCGGCTTCACCTCATAGGTCGAAGGCGAGGAGAGCACCGCCATCTCCTCGGCGACCCAGCTCTCGCGGCCCGAGGCATCGAGATCGGCCTTCAGGCCGAGATAGATCTGGCGCAGATAGGTGACGTCCGATTCCGCATAGGAAAGCTGGGCCTCGGTAAGGGGACGGCGCGACCAGTCGGTAAAGCGCGAGGACTTATCGATGCGCGCCTTGGCGAGATCGTTGGCGAGCTGCTTATAGCCGACCGAGTCGCCATAGCCGCAGACCATGGCGGCGACCTGCGTGTCGAAGAGCGGCACGGGGAGCACTCGCCCCAGCAGCCAGACGATTTCGAGGTCCTGCCGCGCGGCGTGGAAGACCTTGACCACCGCCTCGTTGGTCATCAGCCCGAAGAAGGGGGCGAGGTCGATCTCGGGGGCGAGCGGATCGACCAGCACGGCCTCATCCGGCGAGGCGAGCTGGATCAGGCACAGCTTCGGATAATAGGTCGTCTCCCGCAGAAACTCGGTGTCGACCGTCACGAAGGGGTGGGTCGCGAGGCGCTCGCAGGCCGCGGAAAGCTCGGCGGTATCGGTTATCAAGTGCATGGACGGCTCATAGAGCATGCAGCGCCCTAGGGAAATGCCATTCTCCCGACGTCATGCCAGATGGGCGGTCGCCTGATCGAAGGCGGCGTCGTCCCCGAGCGCGCGCGCCAGCAGCATCGCGCCTTCCAGCGTGGCGAGCACCTGCAGCCCGGCCTGGCGAGCCTGCGCCCCGCCCAGAGAGGAGGCGGTCGCCAGATCGGTGACGCCGCGCTCGAAGAAGCGCCGCGCCTCGGAAAGGACTTCGGACGGAAGGCCCCCGGCCTCGGCGCCCAGCACGCCGCACAGGCACATCCGCCCATCCTCCCGCAAGGAGCGACGGAAGGCATTGCGCCACGCGGCCACGGTCGTTGCGCCGCCGGCCCGTTCCTGCGCGACGGCGGCATCGAAGCGGTCGCTGTAGCGACGCGCGACGGCCGCCGCGAGCGTCGGCTTTGTCGGGAAATGATGGTGAACGCTCGCGCTCTTGATGCCGACATCGACCGCGAGCTCGCGAAAGCTGAAGCCGTTGTAGCCGAACTCGCGAATTCGTCGTTCGGCCGCATCCATGATCGCCTCGACCGTGTTGGTCTGCATCTCAAACTCCCGCATGCCTATCGATAGATAGGCGTTGACTCCCCGAAAAACCAGAACTAATTACCTATCTATCGATAGATAGATGTTGGAGATTAGCATGCGTTTCGAGAGCAAAGTGGCTTTGATCACCGGCGGTGGTTCCGGCATCGGCAAGGAGGTGGCGAAGCGCTTCGTCACTGAGGGCGGCTCGGTCCTGATCAACGGCCGGGACGAGGCCAAGCTGAAGGCTGCTGCGGCAGAGATCGATGGCAGTGGCCAGCGTGTAGCCATTTACGCCGGAGATATCGCCGATCCGCGGACCGGGCGCGCGCTGGCTGAGGCGGCGGTGGCGCGCTTTGGGCAACTCGACGTGCTCTTCAACAATGCCGGCGTCTTTCGTCCGAAGCCGTTTCTTGAGCTCGACGAACAGGATTTCGACTGGTTTCTCGACACGATCCTGAAGGGCAAGTTCTTCGCAGCCCAGGCGGCAGCGGCAGCCATGGTCGGGCGCGGCGGCGCGATCGTGCAGACGGGTTCGATGTGGGCTCTGCAGGCCGTGGGGGCGACACCATCCGCCGCTTATTCGGCGGCCAATGCCGGCGTGCACGCCCTCGTGCGCAACCTCGCCATCGAGCTCGCGCCGCATGGCATCCGGGTCAATGCGGTCGCCCCCGGCGTGGTCGAGACCCCGGTCTATGGCACCTTCCTGAGCGAGCAGCAGGTTCGGGAGGTTCTGCCGGGCTTCAACGCCTTCCACCCGCTCGGCCGCAATGGCCAACCGGCCGATGTCGCCGAGGCCATCCTGTTCCTTGCCTCCGATCAGGCGTCGTGGATCACCGGCACGGTGCTGCCGGTCGATGGTGGGGTCATGGCCGGCCGGCAGTGACTGCGATCGCGGCCTTGCCGTCGCTTTGGCGCGGCGAGGCCGTTTTGCTCGGGCGTCCTTGACAACTGCGCTGCGCGCGTGTGGTTACGGCGCGAGATCGTTTGCGAGCCTGCTTCGGCCGCATGGACGCCCGGAAAGCTGATCCCGTGACCTTGCATCGTTACCGTTCCCACACCTGCGGCGCGCTCCGCGACAGCGACATCGGTCAGACCGTGAGGCTGTCCGGCTGGTGCCATCGCATCCGTGATCATGGCGGCGTGCTCTTCATCGATCTGCGTGACCACTATGGCGTGACGCAGGTGGTGGTGGATCCGGATTCGCCGGCCTTCGCCGATGCCGAAGCCGCGCGTTCGGAGTGGGTCATCCGCATCGACGGCAAGGTCAAGGCGCGTCTCGAGGGCACCGAGAACCCGAATCTCGCGACCGGCAAGGTCGAGGTCTTCGCGACGTCGCTCGAGGTTCTGGGCCCGGCGGCCGAACTACCGCTGCCCGTCTTCGGCGACCTCGAATACCCCGAGGATACGCGCCTCAAGTACCGCTTCCTCGACCTGCGTCGCGAGAAGCTGCACAACAACATCATGCTGCGCGCGAAGGTCATCGACTCGCTGCGCACCCGCATGAAGAACAGCGGCTTCAACGAGTTCCAGACGCCGATCCTGACCGCTTCCTCGCCGGAAGGCGCGCGCGACTTCCTGGTGCCGAGCCGTCTGCATCCCGGCAAGTTCTACGCGCTGCCGCAGGCGCCCCAGCAGTATAAGCAGCTCCTGATGATGGCGGGCTTCGACCGCTACTTCCAGATCGCGCCTTGCTTCCGCGATGAGGACCCGCGCGCCGACCGCCTGCCGGGCGAGTTCTACCAGCTCGACGTCGAGATGAGCTTCGTCGAGCAGGAGGACGTCTTCGCGACGATGGAGCCGGTGATCACCGGCGTGTTCGAGGAGTTCGCCGAGGGCCGGACGGTCGCGAAGAACTGGCCGCGCATTCCTTACGCGGAGGCCATCGCGAAATACGGCTCGGACAAGCCGGACCTCCGCAACCCGCTGGTGATGCAGGATGTCTCCGAGCCCTTCCGTGGCTCGGGCTTCAAGGTCTTCGCGCGCATCCTCGAAGGCGAGAAGAGCCAGGTTTGGGCCATCCCGGCGCCGGGTGGCGGCTCTCGCGCCTTCTGCGACCGCATGAACTCCTGGGCGCAGGGCGAAGGCCAGCCCGGCCTTGGCTATCTGATGGTCAGGGAGGATGGCGAGGGCCAGGGGCCGATCGCCAACAATATCGGGCCGGAGCGCGTCGCGCAGATCATTAAGCAGATGGGGCTGAAGGGCGGCGATGCCTGCTTCTTCGTCGCGGGCGATCCGGAGAAGTTCTACAAGTTCGCGGGCAGCGCCCGGAACAAGGTCGGCTCCGAGCTTAAGCTGATCGACGAGAACGCCTTCGCCTTCGCCTGGATCGTCGACTTCCCGATGTTCGAGTACAATGAGGACGAGAAGAAGGTCGATTTCTCGCACAATCCCTTCTCTATGCCGCAGGGCGGCCTGAAGGCGCTCACCGAGGAAGACCCGCTTTCGCTCAAGGCCTTCCAGTACGACATCGCCTGCAACGGCTATGAGCTCGCCTCCGGCGGCATCCGCAACCACAAGCCGGAAGCGATGGTGAAGGCCTTCGAGATCGCCGGCTATGGCGAGGAGACGGTGATCGAGCGCTTCGGCGGCATGTATCGCGCCTTCCAGTACGGCGCGCCGCCGCATGGCGGCATGGCCGCCGGCGTCGACCGCATCATCATGCTGCTGGCCCGGGCCACGAACCTGCGCGAAGTGGCCCTGTTCCCGATGAACCAGCAGGCCGTCGACCTGCTGATGGGGGCGCCGGCCGAGGCGACGCCGAAGCAATTGCGCGAGGCGCATCTGCGGGTCAACATGCCCGAGAAGAACGGCTGACGACCATGCCTGCCCTGCCTACCGGGCGAGCGACGACGCTCGCCTGCCTGCTGCTGCTGCCGCTCGGCGCCTGTGTCTCGCAGCATGCCGACAGCAGCGCCGGCCGCGCCTCGGCGCTGGCGACGACGGTGTCGCGCGCCACGGCCTGCAAGGCGGGCTCGCCGCAGCGCGGGACGTTCGACCGTTTCCTTGCGGCCGAGAAGGCGCGCGGCGCCAGCGATGATCAGCTTGCTGCCGCCCGCTCGGCCTATGTCTCGATCTCGGAGGCCGAGACGGTCAATCAGAGCGTCCGCCCGCAGCGCTGCACGGCCGAGGAACGGGCGGAGCTTAAGGCGCGCATGGCCGCCATCCGGGCCGGGACCTTCGACACGCCCTGAGCACCCGATGTCGAGCCTGCCTCTCCTGAAGCCCGGTTGCGCGGGGGTACTTTTCGCCACGCTCGCGGCCTGCACTGTTGCCGGGCCGGCGCCGGGCACGGTCGAATATGCGGCGGCGACCGTCTCGCGCGCCTATGATTGCGGCTTGCGCGTTGATCGCGGCCGCATCATCGCCAAGCTTGGCCGGCAGGAGCGCCAGCGCTTCGTCGAGGCCAATGCGCAGTATGCCGTGGCATCCTATCGGGCGCCGCATGCCTGCGACACGGCGGAGCGCGAACGTGTGCAGGGTGAGGTCGTCGCGCTGGTTCGGCGCTAGATCACCGCACGTTCCACCGGACGCATGGTGATCTAGCGATTTGTCCGCGCATCGGATTCGTCCGAAAAGTGGATTCCACTTTTCGGTCCGATGCTCTGAATTCGCTTGCGTCCGGGAGCCGGCATGGCCAGAAGCCCTCAATGCCCGCCCCAGCCATCACAGCCATCGTCGTTGCCTATGACAGCGCAGAGGTTCTGCCCGCCTGCCTTGAAGCGCTGGCGGGGGAGGGCGTGCCGGCGATCGTCGTCGACAATGCCAGCGGCGACGGCAGCAGGGAGGCCGCGGAACGGCGCGGCGCGCGCGTCATCGCCAATGCTCGCAACGAGGGCTATGGGCGCGCTAACAATATCGGTGTTGCGGCAGCCGAGACGCCCTATGTGCTGATCGTCAATCCGGATCTGGAATTGAGGCCGGGCGCGGCGGCGGCGTTGCTGGCTGCGGCCGAGCGATATCCAGACGCCGGCATGCTGGCGCCGCGCATCGTCGAGCCTTCAGGGCGCGTCTTCCTGCAGCCGCGGTCGCTGCTCTCACCGCCACATCTCAACCGCAGCGGCGCAATGGTGGTGCCCGAGGGCGATGCCTGCCTGCCCTTTCTCTCCGGCGCCTGCCTGCTGATCCGCCGTGAATTCTACCGCGCGCTCGGGGGGTTCGATCCGGCGATCTTCCTGTTCTACGAGGACGATGATCTGTGCCGGCGCATGCGCGATGCCGGTCATGCGCTCGTCCATGTCCACGGGGCCGAGGCGCGCCACGGGCGCGGACGCTCGACGGCGCCTTCGCCACAGCGGCGCTTCAAGGCGCGTTGGCATCTTGCCTGGTCGCAGCGCTATGTCGCGCGCAAATACGGCCTGCCTCAGCCCGGGCCGATCGGCACGCTGGAAAATCTCGGCAAGGCCGCAGGCTACGCCCTCCTGCTCAACAGTGAAAAAGCCCATGCCCATGCTGGCTCCGCGGCCGGCGCGCGGGCCTGGGCGAGGGGGGAGACGGCCTTGGCGCATGAGGGCTTGGAGTCGAAGCCATGATCCGCGGCGCTCCCACGGTCGCGAAGGCGCTGGCCAATCCGCACAATAATTTCGGTCTGCTGCGCGTCGCCATGGCGGTGGCGGTGGTGGTTTCGCATGCCTTCAGCGTCACCGATGGACGGGTTTCCGAGGAGCCCTGGTTCCACACGACTGGCTTCACGCTCGGCGAGCATGCGGTCAACGGTTTCTTCGCGATCTCCGGCTTCCTCGTAACGATGAGCTTCGTCAAGCGCGGCTGGCGCGACTATGCGCTGGCGCGTCTGCTCAGGATCGCGCCGGGGCTGATCGCAGCCACGCTCATTGTCGCGCTGCTGATCGGCGGGGCCATGACCACGCTCGACAAGGGCGCCTACTACAGCGATCCGCGGCTGTGGCGCTTCATCAGCGGCACGCTGACCAGCTTCAAGAGCGCGGCTGCGCTGCCGGGCGTGTTTTCGAGCAATCCGCTGCAGTTCCCGATGGGGACGGTTTGGACGCTGAAATACGAGACACTCTGCTATCTCGGCGTGCTCTTGGTCGGGCTTGCCGGCCTGCTGGCGAAGCCGCGACTGGCTTTGGCCGCTCTCGTCGCGCTCGCGATCGCCGTCGTTGTGCGGGAAGTGGTGACGCCCCATGGTCCGAAGGGTACGGAGACCGTTCTGCGCCTGCCGCTGATCTTCCTCGCCGGCGGCGTGATCTATCTCTATCGCGACCGGGTGCGGCTCTCGCTGCCCTTGCTGGCGCTGGCCCTGATCGCGCTGGTTCCGCTGTCCTTCACGCCGCTCTACAAGGCCGCGCTCTATCTGGTCACGGCCTGGGGCGTTCTGGTGCTGGCGCTCGCGCCCGCGTTGACGCGCCGGTCGGTCGAGCCGCCGGCCGATCTCTCCTATGGCGTCTATCTCTATGGCTGGCCAGTGCAGCAGGCCTTGCACGCGCTGTTCCCCGCTCTGGGTGCAGTCGCGCTGCTTTGGCCTTCGCTGGCGCTGACCGTCGTCGTCGCGGCCTTGTCCTGGTACCTTGTCGAGAAGCCGGCGCTTGGTCTCAAGCGCCGCTGGATGCGCGGTTCCTGAACGCTGCAAGGAACGCGTCGACCCGCTCGCTCATCAAGAGCGGCAGGAGCGGGTCGAGCGCATCGCGCGGCAGATCCCACCATTGGCTTTCGAGAAGCGCGGCCACCGTCGCCTCGTCGAAGCGCAATCTGACGACGCGTGCAGGATTGCCTGCGACGATCGCATAAGGCGGCACGTCGCGCGTGACGACAGCGCGCGCTGCCACCACGGCGCCATGGCCGATACGGACCCCCGACATGATCATGCATTGTGAGCCGAGCCAGACATCATGGCCGATGACGACGTCGCCGCGGCTGGTGTGGTGGTCGCTCCGGCCCGCGGCCTCGGGCCAGAGGCGGGGCAGGGCGGGGAAGGGATAGGTCGTTGCCCAGTCGAGCCGGTGGTTGCCGCCGAGCAGAATCTCGACCCTATCCGCGATCGAGCCGTAGCGGCCGATCACGAGCTTTGCTCCGCTTTCTCGGAACCGCACCTTCGGCCGGCCATAGGTATAAGGGCCGGCCATGACCTGGCCCGGCCGCCGGCCGATGAGATGCGCCAGGTGCAGCCGGGTCTGGTTGTGCGGGTTCAGCCGCTTGCGCAGCCAGCCGCGCGGGACCGGCGCCAGGCCGGCCCACCATGCCTGCAGAGCGGAAGGGCGCCAGTCGCGGTCTTCAAGCGAGAGGCCATCTTCGGGCGCGGGCGCGCCCGCTACTTTATCGGGCATCGGCTTTCAGATCGATCTTGTCGAAGAGCTCCGTCGGCTCTGCCACGGTGATGACGTCGGCGAGGCCAAGGCCGCTAGCCGATTTCGCGCTGGCCTCGACAGTGAGCGTGCCGGGCCGGGCGACGAAGCGCGAGACGGCGGCGGTCAGCACCTTGGCGGCGTCGGAGGGGCCGAGGATCGCCGCCAGCCCGAGATTCGCGATCATCGAATATTGCTGGCGAACCTCCTCGACCTTGCGCTTCGACTTGCGGGCCTCGTTCTCGATCAGCTTCTCGACCAGCCCGAAATTCTGCAGCTTGACCTGCACATTGCGGGCGGTGGCGCCGAGCGCTGCGACCTGCGCCAGCGCGAGGTCGCTGGAGAACAGGTCCTTCGAGACGTTGCCGAGCGTGCCGGAGGCGTCGATCTGCGCGAGCCCCGCGCCGCCGAGCGAGATCGAGCGGATCGCGAGCTCGTTCTTCGCTGCCTCCCAGGCGAGCTCGAGCTTGGCCGAGAGATCGAGCGAGCGGATGCCCATCGCGATCATGTCCTTGGCGGCGGGATTTTCGGCCGTGTCGACGACCGGTGCGACGAGGCGGTCGATGGTGAGCGCGAGGCTGGTCGGGATGCCGTTGAGCTGCTCGCCGGCCTTCACTTCGAAGGTGCCGAGGGCGACCTTGATCGGCTCCTTGGCGGGCGGCATCGGCGGCGCGTCGACGCTGAGGCCGGTCATGCGGACGGTGCCCAGCGTCGGGATGAGGCGTCGGACGTCGATCTGGTCGAGCGGCTTCTCGGGCTCGCTCAGCATGGCCTTGAGCTCACGCAGGGCCGAACCGAAGGAGAAGCCCGAATAGCCGATGAAGTCGACGCCGCCCTTGGCCGGGCCGGCATTGAAACGCAGGCCCTCCATCGCGAAGCCGGACTTGGCCGGCGTCGCTTCGCCGAAGGCCATGCGGCCGATCTTCATTTCCACCGCTTCCGGCTTGGCGCCGGTCTTCGGCGGCGCCTGGAGGTTCATGACGAAGTCGCGCGCCTCGCCGCTGCCGTATTCGAACATGTCGAAGAGGGCGATCATGGAGAGAGCGAGCGGCTTGATCGCGTCGTTCTCCGCCGCCTTGTCGCCAGCGGCCTCCTTCTTCTCGACATCGGCGGAGGCCTTGGCGACCTTGGCGAGAACATCGAGCAGGGGCTCGGGGCCGACGCGGCCGGCGAAGCCGCGCCCCGTCGTCTTGCCGAGCGACATCCGGCCGGCCTTGCCCATGTCGAGGCTGTAGCCGTCCTGCTCGAAACTCTCGATCAGCGGCCGCATCGGCTCCTCGACGCCGGGGGCGGCCTTCTCGGTCAGGATGCGGGTCGACAGGCGCAGGTCGAAGCCGTCGAAGGTGGTGCGCTTCATCTCGCCCGTCACCGGGCCGGTCGGGCCGCCTTCGGCGGTAACCGCGGCGCTCGCCGATTCGCCATGTCCGATTCGGCCTTCGCGGATGTCGGTGAGGCGCAGGTTGCGATAGGTCGTGCGCTGCTTCTGATCGCCGATGGTCTGCAGCAGCGTGAGTTCGGGCGCGCTGATCTCGGCGGCGGTGAGGCGCGCGGCGCGGGCGGCGGCGGGATCGGCGGCGGAGGCGCTGAACAGCGCCAGGAATGCGTCCTTCTCCAGTGTCGAGCCCTTGATCGCGATGCGCGGCGCGCTGATGACGAGATGGCCGAGATCGATGCGGATGTCGTCGAGCTGGAAATCGGCCGCCCAGGACGGTGAGGCGAAGGCCAGGAGGAGGGCGGTCAAGGCCGTCCCTGCGAAATGCGTCGGCCGAGAAAGGCGCGCCACGGTCATAAGAAGCTCCTGCTGAAAAGGCCGGCCCAAACTGCCGCAAGCGAATGGCGAAAGAAAGCAGCCAGACCACCGGAGCATCGTCATTTCTTCATAGGATGACGAAAGGCTTGACCGGAAGGCGGCGGAGGCTGCCATCTGCCGAAGATTCGCCACCGGCCTTTCCTAGGGCTTGCGCTGGCCGCTATGGAGCCCGACACGATGCTCGCCCTCAGAACCGCTTTCACCGCCTTCGCCTTTGCCCTGATCGCGCTCATGCCGGCCGCGCCGCAGGCGCAGAGCCAGCCGGCCGCAGCCGGCGCCGGGCTCGAGGGGCTCACCATCATCAGCGGCGGCACGCGCCATCCCTTCCAGGTGGAGGTGATGCGCACGCCGGATCAGCGGGCGCGTGGCCTGATGTATCGCAACTACATGCCGGCCGACCGCGGCATGCTGTTCGATTTCGGCTCCAGCGAGCCGGTGGCGATGTGGATGCAGAACACCTATATCCCGCTCGACATGCTGTTCATCCGCGCCGACGGCACGATCGCGCGCATCGCGGAGCAGACCGAGCCGCTCTCGACCCGCACGATTCCCTCGGGCGAACCGGTGCTGTCGGTGCTGGAGATCAACGGCGGAATCAGCCGGCAGCTCGGCATCAAGCCGGGCGACAAGGTGGAGCACACGCTGTTCAAGCGTTGAAGATTGGGCGGGCGGGTGGCTTTCGCTTGCGGGTTCGGCCCGCGGCGTGATAGCCAACCGCAACGTTTTGAATGCCGTCGGGGTATAGCGCAGCCCGGTAGCGCATCTGCTTTGGGAGCAGAGGGTCCCAGGTTCGAATCCTGGTGCCCCGACCATTCAAGACCCGAGACAACAGATCTGGTGACGGCCGAGCGCTATCCATGACCGCACGCATCTACCGCCCCGCCCGCACGGCCATGCAGTCCGGCACCGCGAAGACCGAGCGCTGGCTGCTCGAATACGAGCCGGAGCGCCCGCGCGAGATCGAGCCGCTGATGGGCTGGACCTCGTCCTCGGACATGAAGAGCCAGCTCAAGCTCTGGTTCGACAACGAGGCGGATGCGGTGGCCTATGCCACGCGCAACGGCATCCCTTTCCGGGTCGAGAAGCCGAACGAGGCGAAGCGCCGCACGCTTTCCTATTCCGATAACTTCAAGTTCTCCCGCGTCGGCCAGTGGACGCATTGACGCCGATCGGCGGGGGAAACCCCGCCTTCGGGCCCGTAGCTCAGTTGGATAGAGCAGCAGCCTTCTAAGCTGCTGGTCGCAGGTTCGAATCCTGCCGGGCTCGCCATTTGATTGCGTTGCGGAATTCCTCTCGGTCTCCGCGGTCTCTAAGCCCGGCCTTGGGAGGCCGGAGCTTATGGCGTTGGATTGGGCCTGGAAATCTACTCCTTCTTGCCCGCTGCCTTCACGACCGCAACCCGCTCCTTTTCCGCGGCTGCGCGCCGGCGTTCAGCCTCCCGCTTGGTAATGAACTGACCATCCTTAGAGTCGCGGTGTACCGTCTTTTTCTCCGGTGGTTTTGCCATAGCGTTCCCCCATTTTGGCGGCTAATCGTCAGCTCGCCATGGCGGCAGGGCAATGAGACCTTCGTAGTCTCTCTTGCCGGAAACGCGTTAGTCCGCCGCAAGGGGCGGCAGAATTTGCGCTAGCGCAATGAAGCGCGCGGACGAAGGCGGATAATCTCCCAAAATGGGAGGACATGGCCATGCGTTTCGCAGAACCTGTGCGCCAATGGTTGCGCGCCCACTTCTCGGCGAGGGAGATCGACGCGCTCGACCCCGCCATTCTCGGCCAACTCGCCCGGGACAATGCCTTGGCCGAGGCCGATTTTCACGACCTCGCGACACGGCAGGACACGAACGCGGCGCTGCTTCGGCGGCAACTCGCGCGGGCGGGCATCGATCGTGAAAAGCTCGTTCAGACGGCGGCGAGCGTCATGCGGGACATGGAGATCGTCTGTTCAGGATGTTCCGCGACGCGTCGGTGCCGCCGTGCCCTGGACCGTCAGGATGCTGGTCTGCACTCTGCGCAGTACTGCCCGAACGCGCACACGATCGATACCCTGCGCCTCGGCTCAACGTGAATTCGATTGAGCTGCGGCTTCTTCCATCTGCGCGGTCTCCTGCACGATCCATTGCTCGAAGGCCTTGATCAGCGGGGAGTCCTGCTGCGCGCGAGGGTAGGCGAGGTAATAGGACCGTTGCGTGTTGACCCTGAGCGGTAGCGGCGCCACCAGGCGACCGGTGCGCAGATCGTCCTCGACGAAGGCGCGCTGCGCCATGACGATGCCGAGCTCGTCGATAGCGGCCTGATAGGCCAGCGCGGAATTCTCGAACTTCAGCCCGCTATTGCCGTCGATCGTTTTGACCTGCGCGGTGCCGAGCCAGTCCGGCCAGTCTTCCGCGCGGTGCATCGAGCAGAGCAGCACGAAGCGGGCGAGATCGGCCGGCTCCTGCGGCGGCGGCGCGTTCTTGAACAGGCCGGGGCTGCAAACCGGCGTCAGGATCTCGCCGAAGAGCTTGCGGCAGATGGCGCCCGGGATCGGCGAGGCACCCGAATGGATGCAGAGATCGACATCGTCGCGGTCGAACTCGACCTGCTGATGCGAGGTGGTGATCTGGACGTCGATATGCCGGTTGAGGGCATGGAACCGCGCCAGCCGCGGCACGAACCAGCGAATGGCGAAGGTCGGTGGCAGCTTGATCCGCAGCGTGTTGTCGATCGAGCGCGCCCGCAGCCGCTGCGTCTGCGCCTCGATCTGGTCGAAGGCGGAGCGCAGCGCCGCCGCGTAGGCCGCCCCCTGTGGCGTCGTCTCGATGCCGCGGCGCAGGCGCAGGCAAAGGCGCACGCCGAGCCAGGCTTCGAGCTGGGTGACGTGCCGGCTGACGGCGCCTTGCGTCACCGAAAGCTCCTGCGCGGCGCGCGTCAGGCTGCCGTTCCGGGCCGTCGCCTCGAAGGCGCGCAAGGCGTTCAGCGGGGGCAGGCGGCGTGTCATCTGCTCTGAGTTTTCCTGAGAGAAAGCTGCGTAAATTGTGCCTTTGCGGCAGCATTCCCTGACATTACTCTGAGTCAAAATCAGGTGGCAAACACGCATGTTCATTGTGCGTTGCGAAAGCCTGACAAGAGAACGCGAGGCGCGCCCAAGCGCCCCATTCGGAGGAAAAGTCATGCCACGGCTCGCCTTGAGCCTCGATGACGCGTATTCGTGCCGCGCCGGGCTTCGCGATGACCGCTGAAGCCGCGCCGTCGACCGTCTTCGACAAAATCTGGAACGCGCATCTCATCGAGCGGCTCGACGACGGGCGCGACCTCGTCTTCGTCGATCGCCATGTGCTGCAGGAAACCACCAGCGCCGTCGCCTTCGCCGGGCTGAAGCGCACCGGCCGCAGCGTCCGCCATCCCGAGCTGACGATCGCGACGCAGGACCATATCATCTCCACCGCCCCCGGCCGTGACGAGGAGAGCTATCCCGGCGGTCGCGAATTGCTGACCCTGATGCGCGCGAACGCCTTCGCGTCCCGCATCAAGCATTTCGGCGTGGATGATCCGCGCCAGGGCATCGTGCATGTGATCGCGCCGGAACTCGGCTTCGCGCTGCCCGGCAGCATCCTGGCCTGCGGCGACAGCCATACCTCGACGGTCGGCGGCCTCGGCGCACTCGGCATCGGCGTCGGCACCAGCGAGGTCGAGCATGTGCTGGCGACGCAGACCCTGGCGCTGACCCGGCCGCGCAACATGCGCGTGCGCTTCGAAGGCAAGCTCGGCGCCGGCATCACGGCCAAGGATCTGATCCTGCGGGCCATGGGCGAGCTCGGTGTCGCCGGTGGGCGCGGCTGTGCCGTCGAATATGCTGGTTCCGCCATCGCGTCGCTGCCTGTCGAGGCGCGGCTGACGATCTGCAACATGTCGATCGAGCTGGGTGCAAGGCTCGGCCTGATCGCGCCGGACGAGGCGACCTTCGCCTATGTGAAGGGCCGCGAGTTCGCCCCCACGGGCGAGGCCTTCGAGCGCGCCGTCGCGAGCTGGCGGAAGCTGCGCAGCGACGAGGGCGCGCCGTTCGAGCGCGATATCCTGATCGATTGTGCGACGATCGCGCCACAGGTGACCTGGGGGACGACGCCGGAGCATGTCGCGGGCGTGGGCGAGCGAGTGCCGGATCCGGCCTCGCTTTCCGATGCCAAGCGTCGCGAAGGCGTTGCCCAGGCGCTCAACTATATGGGCCTCGAGCCCGGCATGCCGCTGGCTGGCATACCGATCGATGTCGCCTTCATCGGCTCCTGCACCAATTCGCGGCTATCGGACCTGGAGGCTGCCGCCCAGGTGGTGAAGGGTCGCAAGATCGCGCCGGGCGTCCGCGGCCTCGTCGTGCCCGGCTCGATGTCGGTCAAGCGCGAGGCTGAAGCGCGCGGCCTGCACGAGGTCTTCCGCGCCGCCGGTTTCGAGTGGCGCGAGGCGGGTTGCTCGATGTGCGTCAGCATCAATGACGATGTCGTCGCCCCTGGCGCTCGCTGCATTGCGACCTCGAACCGCAATTTCGAGAACCGTCAAGGCCCGCGCAGCCGCACCCATCTGGCGAGCCCCGTCACGGTCGCAGCCGCCGCGCTCGCCGGCCATATCACCGACGTCCGGGAAGGGCTGGCGGCATGAGAAAGCCCGTCCGCGAGATCAGGGGCGTCATGGCGGTGATGCCCATCGCCAACATCAACACCGATGCGATCATCCCTTCCGTCTGGCTGCGCACCGCGACGGCCGACATGGGCAAGGGCCTGTTCGGCCGGCAGCGCTATGACGAGGAGGGCCGGGAGAACCCCGACTTCATCCTCAACCGCCCGGCCTTCCGTGAGACCAAGATCCTGCTCGCGGATGAGAATTTCGGCTGCGGCAGCTCGCGCGAGGCGGCGGTCTGGGCCCTGGTCCAATTCGGCATCGGCTGCGTGCTGGCGCCGAGCTTCGCCGACATCTTCTATGAGAACGCGTTTCGCAACGGGCTGATCGCCGGGGTGATCGAGCCGGCGACCTATCAGGTGCTAAAGGCGGCTGCGGCGGCGCATGAGGGCAGCCCGGATTTCCGCGTCGACCTTCCGAGCACGAGCGTGGTGGCGCCTGACGGCCGCGCTTACCCCTTCGCCATCCCCACCTCCCGCGCGCTGGCGCTGATGCGCGGCGACGACGAGATCGCCATCACGCTGCAACACGCGCAGGTGATCGAGGACCACTATCAGGTGGCCAGGACCACGAGCGACTGGCTCTTTCCGGCTGCCCTGGAACGGAGCACGGCGCGATGACCCGCAAGACGATCCGCGAGGCGCTCGCCCGTGAGACCCCGCTCGTCACGCCGCTCGCTCATGATGCGCTTTCGGCCCGGCTGATCGAGCTCGCCGGCTTCCACGCCTTCTCCATCGGCGGTTCGGCGCTGCTGGCGGCGCGCCATGCCTATCCCGATATCGGGCTGATCGGGCTCACCGATATGGTCGAGGGCATCCGCGACATTGCCGCCGCCTCGACGCTGCCCTTCATGGCCGATGCCGATGACGGCTATGGCGATGTGAAGAGCGCCGCGCGTCTCGTCGCGGCCTATGAGCGGATCGGCGTCGGCGGCTTCCTCGTCGAGGACCAGGACCGCGACCACAAGCAACAGCGCGCCGACAAGGCCGCCGCCGTGGTCGACGAGAGCGTAATCGAGGCCAAGCTGCGCGCCGCGATCGCCGCCCGTGCCAATCCCGAGACCTTCATCGTCGGCCGCACCGACGCCTATGGCCCGCTCGGGCTCGATGCTGCGATGCGCCGGGCCGAACGCTTCCTCAAGCTTGGTGCCGACGGCATCTTCATCGCGGGCCTGCGCACCGAGGATGATTTCCGCCGTGTCGGCGCAGCCTTCCGCGGCACCTATTGCTCTGCTGCGATGTTCGAGGGTGGCGATACGCCCTGGTTCACCCCGGCCGAGCTCGGCGCGATGGGTTTCATGCAGGTTTCGTATCCGGCGAGCCTGATCTTCCGTGCCACCGAAGCGATGCGCGACGGGCTTCAGGCCCTGCGCCAGCATGCCGACGGCACAAAGGCGCTGAAGCCCATGGAGAACGGCGCGGGCGTTCGCGCTACGCTGGACCAGGCAGTCGACCTCGCGCGCTGGCGCGCGGTCGAGGCGGCGCAGCGCCCGGCTTCATGAAGCAGGCGTCCGCCGGGTGGCGGACGAGGATGAAAACGATCCGCACCAAGAGCGGAGCCTCGGGAGGAGACGAAGACATGACAATGAACAGGATGAAGTCGCTCATCGGCCTCGCCGCACTCGGCATCGCCTTGGCCGGCCCGGCTCGGGCGGAAGAGATCGTCGTCAGCAATTACGGCGTCTCGGCCAACGGCATGCCCTATGCGGTCGCCCTGCAGAAGGGCTTCTTCAAGGAGGAGGGGGCCAATGTCACCGGCATCCTGACCTCCGCTGGCGGCGGCACCACGCTGCGCAACATGCTCGCCGGCAACGCGCCCTATGCCGAGGTCAACCCGAACGCCGTGATCGCTGCCGTGCAGCAGGGCGCCGACGTCAAGATCATCGCCGACACGGTCTCGACCGTCGCCGAATTCGTCTGGGCGGTTAAGCAGGATTCGCCGATCAAGTCGGTCAAGGACCTGAAGGGCAAGAAGTTCGGCTACACCAATCCGCGCTCGACCAGCCAGGCGCTGGCGGTGCTGGTGCTGCAGTCGGGCGGGCTGAAGGCCGAGGATGTCGAGCTGGTCAAGACCGGCGGCTTCGGCGAGGGCATCGCGGCGCTCGATATCGGCCTCGTCGACATCACGCCGGTCCCGGAGCCGCTCTGGTCGAAGTACAAGGACAAGTACCGCCCGATCGCCAGGGCCTCGGAGATGCTGCCGCCGATCGCGAACGTGCTCGGCGTCGCTGCGGGCTCCGGCGCGGCCGGCAAGGACGATTTCATCAAGGCCGTGATCCGCGCCCGGCGCAAGGCCGTCGCCTTCATGGCTTCGAACCCGGATGAGTCCGGCGACATCATCGCCAAGGTCTACAATATCGAGCCCGAGGTCGCCCGTGCGGCGGTGAAGAACCTGACCAGCAGCCGCACCAATGGCATCGAATATTGGGGCGCTGGCCAGATCAATATGGCCGGTCTGCAGAAGGCCGTCGAAGTCCAGAAGATGGTCGGCGCGATCACCGGCGATGTCGACCTCTCGAAGATGATCGACACCCGCTATCTCCCCGATGATCTGAAGGCCCTGAAGTGAACATGACCCAAATCGCGCAGGTTTCGCTGCGCCAGGTCGACAAGGAGTTCAGCCGGAGCGGAAAGCCGGCTGACACGGTCCATGCGCTTGGCCCGATCGACCTCGAATTGCGCCACGGTGAGTTCTTCGCCGTGGTCGGCCCGTCCGGCTGCGGCAAGTCGACCCTGCTCGAGCTTGTCGCCGGGCTTTCGACCGCGACGCGCGGCGAGGTTGCCTTCGAAGGCAAGCCGATCGAGGGCCGGATTCCGGACGGCGTCGGCGTCGTCTTCCAGGAGGATGCCTCGTTCCCCTGGCTGACGGTGACCGAGAACATCGCTTTCGGGCTCAGGCGCATGAAGCTGTCGCCGCAGGAGAAGGCCGCGCGCATCGAGAAGGCTCTCGCGATGATGGGGCTCATCCCCTTCGCGAGCAGCTATCCGGCGCAGCTCTCCGGCGGCATGCGCCAGCGCGTCTGCATCGCGCGGACGCTCGTCACAGAGCCGCGGCTCATCCTGCTCGACGAGCCGTTCGGCGCCCTCGACCAGCAGACCCGTCTGCTGATGGGCGACGAGGTGCTCAATCTCTGGCGCAAGACTGGCGCTACAGTCTTCCTGATCACCCATGCGCTCGACGAGGCCGCGATGCTGGCCGACCGCATCGGCGTGATGTCGGCTCGTCCCGGGCGGTTGATCGACATCGTCGAGACCGGTTGGTCGAAGGATCGTGACAGCCGCATCGTCCAGGAAGAGCGCTTCGGCGCGATCACCGCGCGGCTTTGGCGCTCGCTGCGCGAGGAATCGATGAAGTCGCTCGGCAAGGCCGGGGCTGCGAAATGAGGGGCCCGCTGCTCTGGCGGCTCCTGGTGCTGGCCGGCTTCGTCGGCCTGCTCGAGGTGCTATGCCTCACCGGCGTGATCAAGCCGCTGACGATGCAGGCGCCACACCGGATCGTCACCGATCTCGTGGCGATGCTGGTTTCGGGCGCGCTGAACCGCGCCATCGCCAAGACATTGGGGAACGCGTTCATCGCCTTCGTGATCGCGGTGGTGCTCGGCGTGACGAGCGCGCTCGTCATCCATCGCCTGCGCCGGGTACGCGACACACTGGAGCCGCTCTTCGCGACCTACTACGCCATTCCGGTCTTCGCCTTCTATCCGCTGCTGATCATCCTGCTCGGCCTCGGTGACGCGCCGCAGATCTTCATTGGCGCCATGCTCGGCATCGTCGCTGTGATCGTGAACACGCTGAATGGGCTCGACCGCGTGCCGAACGTTCTGCTCAAGACGGCGCGGGTCAACCAGATGGGCGCGGTCGAGACGGCGCTGCGCGTCACGTTGCCCTGTGCCTCGCCCTATATCCTGACCGGGGCGAAGCTCGCCGTCGCCTATTCGTTGATCGGCATCATCGGCGCCGAGTTCATCATGTCGAGCGGCGGCATGGGTTACGAGATCAGCTTCGCCTACAACAACTTTGACAACGCCACGATGTATCCGCTGATCTTGCTGATCCTCGTGGTCTCCATCACCATCAACATGGGCATCGCGCGCTGGGAAAAGGCGCTGATGGCGCGGAGGGGCCTGCGATGAAACCGCAATCGGGCTCTATCCTGCGCAACACGCTGACGCTGATCGTCGTCGTGCTGCTCGCCTGGCAGGCGCTCTACTGGATCGTCGGTGAGGTGGCGCTGCGCTCGCCGCTGCAGACCTTCGCCTTCGCGGCGAAGTTCATGTCGACGCCGCAATTCGCGCAGCATCTGGCGGAGACTGCGCAAGCCTTCGGACTGGCGCTGCTGCTCGCCATCGCGATCGGGCTGACGATCGGCTTCACGCTCGGTGCCAGCCGCTTCCTCAGCGACGTGTTCGAGCCCATGCTGATCGCGCTCTATTCGATCCCGAAGATCACGCTCTATCCGATCCTGCTGCTCGCCTTCGGGCTCGGCATGTCGTCGAAGGTCGCCTTCGGCACGATCCACGGCGTCATCCCGATCGCGCTCTTCACCATCACCGCGGTGCGCAACGTCAAGCGCGTCTATCTCAAGACCGGTCGGGTCATGGGCCTGTCTCCGCTGGACACGATTGCGCGCATCGTGTTCCCGGCGGCGCTGCCCGAGATCTTCGCCGGCCTGCGCATCGGCTTCTCGCTGACGCTGATCGGCACACTGCTCGGCGAGATGTTCGCCTCGCAGCGTGGGCTCGGCTTCCTGCTGATGAGCGCGATCGGCCTGCATAATGTCGATCTGATCATGGCGCTGACGCTGCTTCTGACCGTCTTTGCCGGCACGGCCAGCGTCGTGCTGCTGGCGCTCAACCAGCGGCTCTACGCACGCTCCCGCTAGGGGGCGTGACGGCCCAACGATGCCCCTGCTCTCCGGCTTGCCGGAGGCAGGCTGCGCCGTCAGGCGGGCTAAAGCAATTCCGTGCGTGCGACCGTGCGGACGGCTTCGGTGAGCTGATCGAGGATGCGCGACGCCAGGCGCGTGCGCTGCCAGTAGAGCATCACGCGGACCCGCGTCTTCGGCGGCAACTCGACCAGCCTCTTCGCTGCGATCAGCGGCGCGCCAAGCGACAAGGGGGTCATCGACCAGCCCAGCCCTGCAAGTGTCATATCGAGCATCCCCTGAGTCGATGGCGTCCAGTGGGTTGGCGGCGAAATTCGCCCTCCGCAGGCCTGCTCGACCCACCTCGCCTGAAGCTCATCGCGCCGATCGAAGCGCATCATCGGAGCGGCCTGAAGGCTCTGCGCGTCGATGCCCGCGGGGAAATGCCGGTCCAGAAAGTCAGGGCTGGCGACGGCGACATATTCCATTTCGCCGAGCGGGTAGGTCCGGCAGCCGGAGACGGGAGCGGCATCGGCCGTCACCACCGCCAGAACCTCGCCGGTGCGGAGACGCTCCGCCGTATGCGCCTCATCCTCCAGGACGAGGTCGAGCAAAGCTCCGCTCCCAGCCGTGAACAGCGAAGCCGCCCTCGCGAACCAGGTGCCGAGGCTGTCCGCGTTCACCGCGATCCGCAGGGAAGGCGGGCCGGGTTCCTGCGACGGAAAGCGCGGCAGATCCGCGACAACTTCGCTTTCCAGCAGCCGGACCTGCTCGACATGGGCACATAGTTTCGCGCCGATTTCGGTCGGGCGGCATGGCGCACCTCGCGTCAGGAGCACCGCGCCCAACCGTTCCTCGAGCCCCTTGATGCGTTGGGACACGGCCGACGGCGTAACGCCGAGCACCGCCGCGGCCTTTTCAAAGCTCCCCTCCCGGGCGACGGCGGCAACAGCGGCGAGGGACAGATAATCGAGCATTAGATCATCTAATGATGAATTAGGTGATTTAGCTAGACTGCATTGGTTCGCCCGCTCATCAAGCCGGCATGACAAGCGCTCTTCTTCCCGCCGCTGCCAAAGGCTTTGCCCTGTCCGCCGGTCTCATCGTCGCCATCGGCGCCCAGAACATGTTCGTCCTCCGGCAGGGGCTGAAGCGCGGGCATGTCTGGCCCATCGTTCTGTTCTGTGCGGCAGCCGATGCTGCGTTGATCGTCGCCGGAGTGAATGGCCTCGGCAGCTTTCTGGCTGTCGTCCCCGGCCTGTCGCTGGCACTGAGCCTTGGCGGGGCGGCGTTTCTCGCCTGGTATGGCGTCTCGGCACTGCGCAGGGCGGCCAGTTCATCCGCGCTGATCGTGGAGCAGGCGGCGAGCATCAGCCTCGGCGCTGCGCTCGCCGGCACAGCCGCCTTCACCTTCCTCAACCCCCATGTCTACATCGATACAGTGATGCTGATGGGCGCCGTCGGGACGAGCCTGCCGGCCGCAGAGCGCACGCCGTTCATCATCGGAGCGATAGTTGCGAGCTTCGCCTGGTTCGCATCGCTCGGGTTTGGCGCCCGCTTCCTGGCTCCGCTCTTCGCGCGTCCGGCGGCATGGCGCGGCCTTGACCTGGCTGTCGGGGCGCTCATGCTCGCGCTCTCTTTCAGCCTGTTCCGTGGTGCGCTCGCGGGGTGACTGCATGAGGACGCGCTGAGCCGAAGCAGGCGCCTGGCTCGGCCAGTACGCAGGCGCGGGCAAGACGAGCAGCATAGGTAGGCATCATGGCTGATGTAGCGATCTTCAAGGGGCTTTCCGCCTTTCCATTGACGCCCGCCAATGCGGACGGTGTGGTCGATACGGAAGCCTTCGCCCGTATGCTCGAACGGCTCGTGGTGGCCGGCGTCGATTCCATCGCGGTACTCGGCAGCACGGGCACCTATGCCTATCTCGATCGCAGCGAGCGCTCGCGCGCCGTGGCGGCTGCGGTCGAGACCATCGCGGGCCGCGTGCCGCTCATTGTCGGTATCGGCGCGATGCGCTCCTCATGGGTGAACGAGCTCGCCCGCGAGGCGGAGCTCATGGGGGCAGACGGGCTGCTTCTGGCGCCGGTTTCCTACACGCCCCTTACGCAGGATGAAGTCTTCGCTCATTTCGAGGCGGCCACCGCCTCCACCGGCTTGCCAACCTGCATCTACAACAATCCCAGCACCACCCACTTCACCTTCTCTCCGGAGCTGATCTCGCGGCTGTCGCGACTGGCCGGGGTCGCGGCGATCAAGATGCCGCTGCCGTCGGATGGCGACTTCGCCGCCGAGATCGGTGCGCTGCGGGCATCCTGCGTGGAGGGCATGACGATCGGCTATAGCGGCGATTGGGGCGCAGCCACAGCGCTCCTTGCCGGGGCGGATGCCTGGTACAGCGTCGTTGCCGGGCTTCTGCCCGAGCCCGCCCTTCGTCTGACCCGCGCCGCGATGGCCGGCGATCGCGATGCTGCGCTGGTGGCTGACGAGGCACTCTCGCCGTTGTGGAGGCTGTTCAAGGCCCATGGAAGCCTGCGGGTCATGTATGTGATCGCCGAGCGGCTCGGGCTTCGCGCCGGCCTGCCGCCTCTGCCGATCCAGCCCTTGCCGAAATCGATCGAGGAGGCGGTCGGCGAGGCGCTGCAGGGCATGTCGGAAATCGCTTGATCTCACTGCTGCTTGGCGCAGCGCCTGACGCCACGACCGCGTGAGGCAGCCATGGTCGGTTGCGCCGGCGCGAGCCGTTCCGACCGAGATCGAGCCGCGCGACAGCTTGCGTCAGCCGCGACGATTGTCGCAGCTGACGCACTCAGCCGTGGCGGTGATCACGGGCAGCGAGCTTCGAACCTGCGGCCGTAGCGATCCTGATAGATGCAGTTGTTGGGGGTGGTCGCGCGTCCGATCACAGCGCCCGCCACGCCGCCGACCGCTGCACCGATCGCCGCGCCGCGCCCGCCGCCGGCGATGCCGCCGATCACGGCACCGGTGCCGGCGCCGATGACGCCGCCGCCCAGCGTCCGCTGATCGGCGGAGCTGGCATTACAGCCCGCGAGTGCCAGGCCCACCGCAATGATTGCAAACTTCCAACGCATCGTTTCCTCCCTCAGAAGCGCCAGATCAAAGGCACGATGAAGACAGCGACGACGAAGAACCAGATTAAGAGCGGTAATCCGAGCTTCCAATAGTCGCTGAAGATGTAACCGCCGGGACCCATCACCATCAGATTGGTCGGGGTCGCGATCGGGGTCAGGAAGGCGCCAGCGGCAGCAACAGCGGTGCTCATGAGCACGGGGCGTGGCGAAATGCCCATGGCGGTCGCCGCGGCGACGCCGATCGGGATGACGATGAGGGCCGTTGCGGTGTTGCTGATGAGCTGGCCCATGATGGCCGTCAGCACGAAGAGGCCGGCCAGCAGCGCCGTCGGCCCGGCATCACCGACCACGCTGACGAGCCTGTCGGCCATCAGCTTCGCCGCGCCCGTCTCGATCATCGCGGTCGAGAGCGGCATCATCGCGCCGACCAGGATCACGGTCGTCCAGCTGATCGCGCGATAGGACTGCTCGACGGTCATGATGCCGCAGAGGATGATGGCGCCGGCCGCCAGCAGACCCGCCACCGCCGAAGGCACGATGCCCGTCGCGAGCATCAGAACCATCGCGAACAGGATGATGACCGCCTGCTTGGCGCCCGGCCCCATCGGGACGGCCTGCCGCCGCACCAGTTCCGGAGAGCTGACGACGAGGACGTCGGGGTCGTCGAGACGGGTATCGAGCGCCTTCCAGGTGCCCTGAAGCAGCATGGTGTCGCCGGCCTGAAGCGCGACGCCCGCCGGTTTCGTCGTGCCCGCGCTCGGAGCCTCGCCCGCGCCGCGCTGAACGGCAAGAATGATCAGATCGCCGCTGTCGGTGACCATGCCCGGGAACACGGTCTTGCCGATCAGCCCGGAGCGCGGCGGGATCACGACTTCCGCCAGGCCCGAGCGGCGGTTGAAGAGGGTATCCGCGCCTTCGCCGGCGCCTTCTTCACGGAAGGCGAGGTGCATCTGCGCGGCGAAGCTGGCCGCCGCTTCGGCGTCGCCCCGGATGAGCAGATGGTCGCCAACTGCGATCGTCGTACGGCGCAGTGGTTGGGCTGTGTCGCCTTCCTGGACGACCACTAGCTGAAGCCCGGGCCATTGATCCAGCTTGACCGCTTCGGGGGCCGCTCCGATGAGGGGACAGGTCGCGCGGACGCGCATTTGATAGAGGCCACTCGCAAGGCCGTATTGCTCGACCAAGGTCTTGGCGTGCCGGCTGAAATCTGCTGGCATCGTGGCGCCGTTGCGCTGAGGTAGCAGCTTCTCGCCGAACAGGATGATTATCGCCATCGTGCCGGCCAGAAGCGGAATGCCGGCGAGTGCGAACTCGAAGAAACCGAAGCCGCCGACGCCGGCATCGAGCCCAGCCTCCGAGACCAGCACGTTCACCGGCGTGCCGGTCAGGGCGAGCATCGAGCCGGCATGGCCGGCGAAGACCAGCGGCATCAGCAACTGCGAAGAGTTGCGCTTGAGCCGGACAGCGATGACCACGACGACCGGTAGCAGTGCGGCCACCGCTCCGTTCAGGCTGATCAGCGCGACGAGAAGGGCGACCAGCGCCATCATCAGCAGCAGGAGCCGCGTTCGGCTTTCCTCGCCGGCGCCCTTGATCAGGAGTTGGCCCGCCCAGGCGGTTACGCCGGTGACCTCAAGCCCCGAACTGACCACGAAGAGCGAGGCGATGAAGATGACCGCCGGGTCACCGAGACCGCCGAGCGCTTGCGGCAGGGTCAGCACGCCTGTCGCCCAGAGGCCGAGCGCGGTTCCCATCGCGACGAGGACGACTGGAACCTTGTTCGTGACGAACAGGACAACGGCAATGGCGACGATGAGGCCGGTATAGGCGATTGGGCTCACGCATCAGCTCCTTATGGGTCGCGCTCGATCGCAGACCCGTGTGAAAGGGTCTCAGTCTTCGAGCGTCGCCATCAGGATGCCGAGGCGGCAACCCTTCTCGTATTCAGTCAGGTTCACATATTCCTTGATCGTGTGGATCTCGGCCTGGCCGGCGCCGATCGTGATCGTCGGCACGCCGTGCTTGTCGAGCCAGTTGGCGTCGAGGCCGCCATTGGAGAACAGATAGACCGGCTCGATGCCGAGGATGCCCAGCGCCTTGGCGGCGCGCTTCACCACGGGCGAGCCCTTGTCGAGCTCGAAGGGCGGGTAGGCGGGCTTGTGAGTAAACTTCACCTGCGCGGTCTCACCGCCATCGTCCTTGACCTCGGCCTGCGCCTTGGCGAAGGCGGCCTTGAAGGCTTCGGCAATCTTCGTGGCGAAAGACGCCTCCGGGCTGCGGGCCTCGCCGCGGATATAGGCATAGTCGGTGACAACATTGGTCGCATCGCCGGCTGCAACGGTGCCACCCTTGCCGCCGAAGATGCCGACATTGCTGGTGCCGCGGCCATCCGACTTGACGATCTTGCCGAACCAGCCTTCGCGGCGCGCTTCGGCGATGGCGATCGAGCCGACCAGCGTCGCCGAGATGCCCTTCTCTGGGGCGACGCCGGCATGGGAGGCCTTGCCGGTGATCTCGACTTCCCAGTTCTCCTGGCCGACGGCGCCGATCAGCAGCTCAGAGGCGAGCTGGCCATCGACGTTGATGCACATCGCCGCGCCGCCGAGATCCTTCGGGTTGAGCTCGCGCGCCCCGTGCAGGCCACTTTCCTCGCGCACCGTGAAGAGCAGCGTGATCGGCGGGTGGGGCAGCTTGTTCTTGATCAGCGTCTCAGCCAGCACGACGAGCAGCGCCACGCCGGTGCGGGCATCGCCGCCGAGCGCCGTGGTGCCATCGGAGACGATGCGGTCGCCCTTCCGCTCCGGCTTGGCGCCGGCGCAGAGCGGCACCGTGTCGAGGTGGGTCGAGAACAGCAGGCGCGGGCCGGCCTTGGTGCCGGGCAGATCCACGATGAGGTTGCCCGTCTCGGTCGGCAGCGGGATGCGCTTGTTGGCATCGTCGAAGCGGATGGCCGAGGCCGGGACGCCGACGGCCTTCAGCGCGTCGCTGACGGCGGCACCGATATTGGCCTCATGGCCGGTGACGCCCTCGACCGAGAGGAAGCGCATCAGATGCGCGATGGCGGCTTCGACGTCGAGAGGGATGGCGGGTGTCGACATGATCTGCATCCGGTTGGGTTGGAGTACCGACTGGGAATTTTGCGGGCGGCCGGTCACAGGCCCCAGGGCAGGCCGAGCATCTTCCAGACGGCGAAGAGCGCGGTCCACAACACGAACATCCAGACGACATAGGGCAGCATCAGCGAGACCACGGTGCCCACGCCGGCGTTCCTGTCGTATTTCTGGACGAAGCCGACCACGAGGGCGAAATAGGCGTTGAGCGGCGTGATCGCGTTCATCGGCGAGTCACCGATGCGATAGGCGGCAAGCACCGCTTCCGGCTCGACGCCGAGCTTCATCAGCAAGGGCACGAAGACCGGGGCGAAGATCGCCCATTTTGCGATTGCGCCCGTCAGCAGCAGGTCGATGAGCGCGACCACCACGATGAAGCCGATCAGCAGCGGCAGGGCGCCGATATTGGCCGCCTGCAGCACGCCGGAAAGGCTCAGCGCCATGACGGTGCCGATATTGGTGTAGGTGAAATAGGCGACGAACTGGCTGAGCACGAAGAACAGGAAGATCGTGCCGCCCATGCTCTTGATCGACTTCTCGATCGCCGCGATGACCTCGGCCAGCGTTCTCATCGTGCCGGCGCCGATGCCGTAGGCCCAGCCCGACACGAGGAACATCAGCATGATCAGGGCGATCAGCCCGTTCATGAAGGGCGAGTTGCCGATCAGTTCGCCGGTCGTCGGGTTGCGCAGCGGGGCGCCCGAGGGAAGCGTCAGGACACAGAACACGGCGATCAGGGCGAGAAGGCCGAGCCCGGCGAAGCGAAGACCGCGCGACTCCGTCTCGGACAGGACGGCGCCTTGCTCGGTGACCGTTCCCTCGGCTGCGAGCTTCGGATCATAAGCGCCCAGCCGCGGCGCGATCATCTTGTCGGTGATGAACGCGACGATAACGGTCAGGAACAGCACCGAGGCGATGGAGAACCAGACGTTCGAAGCCAGGCCGATCGTGCGATTGGGGTCGACGAGGCGCGCAGCATCATTGGTGAACTCGACCAGAACCGCATCGAGCGGCTTGATCAGCATGTTGACCGTGAAGGCGCCCGCGACCGCCGCGAAGCCCAGCGCCAGGCCGGCGACCGGATGGCGCCCGACGGCGAGATAGGCGATGCCGGCCAGCGGGATCAGGACGAGATAGCCCGCATCGGCCGCGATGCTGGCGAGGATGCCGACGAAGGCGAGGATGTAGGTCAGGGCCCAGTGCGGCGACACGATGACCAGCTTGCGGATCAGCGCGGTGACGAGCCCGGATTCCTCGGCGACGCCGGCGCCGATCATCGCGACGATCATGAGGCCCACGGCCGTGAAGCTCATGAAGTTCGGGATCAGCGACGAATACATGAAGCGGATGCCTTCGATCGTCAGCAGGCTGCGGATCGCCGTGCTGGCCGTCTCGATCTTGTGCGTGTCCGGATTGATGCGCTCGAAGGTGACGGCGGCGCCGAAGAGCCCGAGAACCGCCGACAGGGCGATGACGATACCGATCAGGATCAGGAAGATGATGACGGGATGGGGAACCATGTTCCCCACCTTCTCGACCGTATCGAGAAACCTCTGCATGCTGGTCTTCGGCGCGGCGGTGGCACTCGACATCGCTCTCATCCCCCTAGAGCCGGAAGCCGTCGCGCAGGATTCGCTGCGCACGCCGGGAACAGGTTCCGGCACAGACAAGATTCCGAGTCTCAAGGGCGAACCATAATTCCCGGCGCGGTGAGGACATCGGCAGAGAATCCCAAAGTCTGGGCCGCCTGTCCCAAAAGCGAGCCTCGCGGCATTTGCTGGCTGCACTCCGTCTTGCCGGTGGCGGGGCGGCTTTCTACGGTCCGGTCAATGTCGAATACCCCGCCGAAGACCATTCGGGTCAGTGGCGAGGGCGTTCGGCTCCGCCGCTGCCTTCCGGTCACGGCTCGGATGTGGGGGATGGTACCGTAGGGGCGCCTCAGGGTTGACGCCATGTGATCATGGTGCCAACATTTGGTTGATACTTAGGGTTTTAAGTTCTTTGCCTTAGGTGTTGTTCTGATTGAGCTTTATTGATTTGGATCAATTCAGGACGAATTTATTCAATGGCAGGAATTGTTTCTATTCGGTGGGGTGCAGAACAACCGGAGTGATCGATGCCGGCTTTTTCTCATGGCGGGGTGAGAAAGGACGTCAACGTGTTTTCCGTGGCGCATTTTTGTACCGCGGAGTTCCAGGCAAAGGACCAGTTCGATGCCTGGAGAGGCTTGCACGAGGACACGATCGAACTCTTGCCGACGCGGGATGCATCCGCCGGGTTTGCCGCGGAATTCTCGTCCTGGCGTCTCGGCGAATTGGCGCTGACTCATATCGTCTATTCGGGTGCGCCCGACAGGCAGTGGCGGCATCGCCCCAGATCCTATCTCGACCACTGGTGCCTGGTTTTGGCGCGGACGGCGTCCGCCGAGGGCCAGACCAGCGAGGAATTGAGCTTCCGTTCGCTCGCGCTGCCTTACGAAGGGCGGGCGCGGGACAATGAGGTCATCACGCTCTACATCCCGCGCGACCAGCGCCCTGCCGACGAGCAGCGCCTGGACGGAGCGCATGGTCTCGATGTGAGCGAAGATTTCGCGCCTCTGCTCATCGCCTATCTGGACGGGCTCGTCCGCCAGCTGCCGCATGTCGCTCCCGAGCATGCGGCCAGCCTGGAAATGCCGACCCGGGCGCTGGTTGCTGCCTGCATCGCGCCGCAACTGTCCTGCCAGGAGGCGGCGAGGGCGCCTTTGGGCTCGGTGCTCGTCGACCGGGCGCGCACCGTCGTCAGGCAGAACATGGCGTCGCCGGATTTCGGGCCCGACAGGCTGGCCCGGCTGCTGGCGATGTCGCGCTCCAAGCTCTACCGGATGTTCGAGCAGAGCGGCGGTGTCGCCCATTTCATCAACCGGGAGCGCCTGCGGGAGGCGCATCATCGGCTGAGTTCCCGCCGCGAGATGCTGTCCATCCATGCGATCGGGAACGAGGTGGGCTTCGTCGATCATTCGACGTTCAGCCGGGCCTTCCGCAGGGAGTTCGGCTACAGCCCGACCGAGGCTCGCGAACGTGGTCTCGTGCAGTCCTTCGCCGATGAGCCGGGAGCAGCCTCGGAGGCTGTGCCGTATTACGCGAGCGCATCCTGAGCGGCGAGAGCCATCCTTCTTCTCGCGTGAACGGACCGGCCGTTGGTGCTGGGGCAACCGGCAAGAGGCTGTCTTGGCTCTATGGCTTCCTGTTCTTCGAGCTGGGGGTCAATCTTCCGTTCTTTCCGCTCTGGCTGCAGGCGCAGTCGCTCGGCGCTGATGCGATCGGCATCATTCTCGCAGCGCCATTGCTGACGCGGATCGTGGCCAACCCCGCAGTCGCCGCGCTGGCCGATCGGAACGGGCGCATTTCCGCGGTTCTCTCGGTCTGTGCCGTGCTGGTCGCGGCCGGCACCGCCTTGTTGGGCTTTGTCTCGGGGTTCTGGCCGATCCTGCTCGTCGTCATCGCCATCGCTCTGGCGCAGGGCCCCTTGATCGCGCTGGCGGATGCGATGACGCTCAGCCGCATCGCCGGCGAGCCGCAATCGGAACTAACCTATGGGCGGATCCGCCTGTGGGGCTCGATCGGCTTCGCCATCGCCAATCTGGTGGCGGGCTGGTCGCTGGAATGGTTTGCTGCCCCCTCGATCCTCGTGCTGCTGTTGCTGTCGGCGGTTCTTACGGCCGGTGCCGCGATGCGCTGCGGGACGGTGGTTCAGGGCAGCGTCAAGCCGGCTTTACCCGGCGGCGGGTTGTCGAGACCCTCCCTGCTTCTCGTCGGCACGATTGCCGGGGCCGCATTGGTGCAAGCGAGCCATGCCGCCTTCTACGGTTTCGGCACGTTGCATTGGCGGGATAGCGGTATCTCCGGCGCCGCGATGGGCGGGCTCTGGGCGGTCGGCGTCGTGTCGGAAATCGCGCTGTTCGCGTTTCTCGGCTACCGCATTCGTGGGCCGGCGAGCGCATCCGCCCTGCTGGTCCTGGCGGCTGCGGTCACCATGCTGCGCTGGGCAGGTATGGCTCAGGATCCCGGCATCGTGGCGCTCTTGCTGTTGCAGCTGACGCAAGGCGTGACCTTCGGTGCGACGCATCTCGCCAGCATCTTTCTGCTGGCCCGGCTGGCGCCGGGCGGGATGCAGGCGCGTGCGCAGGCCTGGCTGGCTGCCGGCTGGGCTGGCGTCATGGCGGGGCTGACCACGCTGTCCGGCCGGCTCTACGAGAGCTGGGGCGAGCAGATCTATCTGGTGATGTGCGTCGTCGCGGCCGTCGGCCTGATGCTGCTGTTCGGCGTCATGATCGGCTTGCGGCGCGCACCGGTGCGTGGGCCGGCGAGCCTCGCCTGACGGCGGTATTGCACTGCGTCGCAACAATGGGATGAGCAGCCCAGAGTTGGGATTCTGAGCTCATCCGCGCCCCCTTCGCTGTTGCTAGCGTCGCAGCCTCGCCCCGGGACCTTCTCGGGGCGCGGGCGCGTTTGCGAACGCGTTGCGTGGCGGCCGTCAGGGGAAGAGTTCGATGCGTAGGCGAGGCTTGCGGCGTCCGGATGCCGCGATGCGGCGCGCAGAGGCCGCCGGGGAGCGGGCATGAGGCACAGCGAGACCTCATCGCGCCTGGCTGGCGTCGCCGCCGCGGCCGTCATCGCGCTTACTGTTGCCTCCTGCAACCGGGAGGAGAAGGCGGCGCCGCCCGTGATCCGCTATGTCCGGACTGTGACGGTCGAGCCGCCGCGTCAGGCGCCGGATCTTACCTTCACCGGCCATGTCGAGGCGCAGGATCAGGCTTCGCTGGCCTTCCGCATCGGCGGCCGGCTGGCCGAGCGGCTGGCCGGTGTCGGCGCCAGCGTCCGCCAAGGCGAGACGGTCGCCCGCCTCGATCCCGAGAACGAGCTCAACGATCTCCGTTCGGCTCAGGCCGCGCTGACAGCCGCGCAGGGCGATCTGCGCAAGGCCGATAACCAGTTCCAGCGGCAGAGCCATCTGCTCGAGCGACACATCACGACGCAGGCGGATTTTGAAAGCGCGCAGCAGGCGCTGACGGCCGCCCGTGCGCAGGTCGACGCGGCCCAGGCGCGCGTCCGCTCCGCCGAGGACGTCGTCGGCTTCACCACGCTGAAGGCCGATGCGCCGGGCATCGTGACCCGCGTCGGGGCGGAGCCTGCCGAGGTGGTAGGTGCCGGCCGGATGATCGTTCAGCTGGCGCGGCGCGAAGGGCGCGACGCCGTCTTCGAGATTCCCGCCGATCTGGCCCGTCAGATCGTTCCCGGCATGCCGGTGCGGGTCTCGCTCAGCGGGGAGGCGGGTGCGGAGGCTGGCGGCCGTGTCCGCGAGATCGCGCCGCAAGCCGATCCGGTGACGCGCACCTTCCGCGTCAGGGTCGGTCTCGCCGATCCGCCGGCGGCCTTCCGGCTCGGCGCAGCGGTGTCCGGCTCGATCCGGGCGAGCGAGGCCGAGGCGATCAGCATTCCCGCCACGGCGCTGACGCAGCGGGACAAGGCGACGGGTGCCTGGGTGGTCGATCCCAAGAACCTGACCGTCTCGCTGCGAAAGCTCGACGTGGCCAGCTGGGATCCCGCGGCCGCCAAGATCTCCAAGGGGTTGGACATAGGCGACATCGTCGTCACCGCCGGCGCCGGGCTTCTCAGTGAAGGCCAGCGCGTGCGCCTGATCGGAGCGGAGTCGCGATGAGCTTCAACCTGTCGGAATGGGCGCTGAAGAGCCGCTCGGTCGTGATCTATCTCATGATCGTCGCGGTGGCTGCCGGCGTCTTCGCTTTCATCCGGCTGGGCCGCAACGAGGACCCAGCCTTCGTCATCAAGACGATGGTGGTCTCGGCCGTCTGGCCCGGCGCTACCATGGAAGACACGCTGAGCCAGGTGACCGAGCGCCTCGAACGGCAGCTCGAGGAGACGCCCGGCCTCGACAGCGTGCGCAGCTACACCAAGCCCGGCGTGACGACGATCTTCGTCAACCTGAAGGGCGAGGTGCCCGGCAGCCAGGTGCAGGACACCTGGTACAGGGTGCGCAACCTCATCGCCGACATGCGGCACACGCTGCCGATGGGCACGCTGGGGCCGTTCTTCAACGATCGCTTCGGCGACACCTTCGGCATCATCTACGGCTTCACCTCGGATGGTTTCAGCAGCCGCGAGCTGCGCGACCATGTCGAGGCGATCCGCTCGCGGCTGCTGCTCGTGCCCGATGTTTCGAAGATCGAGATCGTCGGTGCCCAGGACGAGCGGATCTTCATCGAATTCTCGGTGCGCGAGCTCGCCAATCTCGGCCTCGACCGCTCCGCGCTGCTCGGTGCCCTGCAGGCGCAAAATCTGGTGCGGCCGGCGGGCGAGGTGCAGACGCAGGACGAGAAATTCTCGGTGCGCGTCTCCGGCGCCTTCCAGTCGGAAGCCGACCTGTTGAGCATCAACTTCCCGGTCGGTGACCGGATGGTGCGCCTCGCCGACATCGCCACGGTGCGGCGCGGCCAGGCTGACCCGCCGACGCCGATGTTCCGCGTGAACGGGCGCGAGGCGATCGGGCTCGGCATCGCCATGCGCGACGGCGGCGACATCCTCGCGCTCGGCAACAATATCAAGAAGGCCATGGCGCAACTCACCGCCGGCCTGCCGCTCGGCATCGAGCCCTATCTGGTCGCCGATCAGGCCGTGACGGTCTCGCACGCGATCGACGACTTCATGACCTCGCTCTGGCAGGCGGTCGGCATCATCCTCGTCGTCAGCTTCATCAGCCTCGGCGTGCGGCCGGGCCTCGTCGTTGCGCTCGCCATCCCGCTGACGCTCGCCATCGTCTTCGCCTGCATGCTGGTCGCCGGCATCGACATGCAGCGCATCTCGCTCGGTGCGCTGATCATCGCGCTTGCGCTTTTGGTCGACGACGCCATGACGACGACCGACGCGATGGTCACGCGGTTGGCGGCCGGCGAGCCGAAGATGAAGGCGGCGACCTTCGCCTTCGAGAAATACGCGGCCGCGATGCTGGCGGGAACGCTGGTCACGATCGCCGGCTTCGTGCCGATCGGCTTCGCAGCGAGCTCGGCCGGCGAGTACACCTTCTCGCTCTTCGCGGTGGTGACGATCGCGCTCGTCGTCTCCTGGTTCGTGGCGGTCATCTTCGCGCCGGTGCTCGGCGTCGCGATGCTGAAGGCGCCGGATGCCTCGGCGCAGAGCAAGGAGCCAGGGCGGGTCGAGCGGGGCTTCCGCTCGCTGCTCTCGGGCGCGATCAGGCTGCGCTGGATCACTATCGCGGTGACGCTCGCCCTGTTCGCCGGCGCCATCCTGGCGCTGCCGCTGGTGCCGCGACAGTTCTTCCCGGCCTCGGACCGGCCGGAACTGCTCGTCGACCTGACCTTGCCACAGAACGCCTCGATCTATGCGAGCGAGGATCTCGTCAATCGCTTCGAGGCCTCTCTGAAGGGCGATCCCGATGTCGAGCGCTGGAGCACCTATGTCGGCCGCGGCGCGATCCGTTTCTATCTGCCGCTGAACGCGCAGCTGCCGAACGACTTCTTCAGCCAGGCGGTGATCGTCGCCAAGGACGTCGCGGCGCGTGAGCGGCTGCAGAAGAAGCTGGAAGTGCTCCTCGCCAAGGAATTCCCGAACGTCGTCGGGCGCGTCTCCCCGCTGGAACTCGGCCCGCCGGTCGGCTGGCCAGTCCAGTATCGAGTCAGCGGCCCCGACATCGCCGAGGTCCGCAGCATCTCGATGCGGCTCGCCCAGGTCGTGGCCGCGAACCCCAAGGCGCTGCAGATCAATTTCGACTGGATCGAGCCCTCGCGCGAGCTGCGCCTGCGCGTCGACCAGGACGAGGCACGCCGGCTCGGGCTCAGTTCGGCCGCGGTGGCGGCGATCGTTAACACGGTGGTCTCCGGCACGGTCGTCACGCAAGTGCGCGATTCCATCTATCTCGTCGACGTGGTCGTGCGGGCGCAGGATGCCGAGCGTGTCTCGCTCGATACGCTGCGCAGCATGCAGGTCGCGCTGCCGAGCGGGCGCTCCGTGCCTGTCTCGCAATTCGTGAGCTTCAGCTACGGCCTCGACGCGCCGCTGATCTGGCGCCGCGACCGCGTGCCGAACCTGACCGTCTCGGCCGACGTTCCGCCCGGCACCCTGCCGGACGAGGTGGTGAGCGCGCTGCAGCCCTCGGTGGAGGCCCTGCGGAAAGCGCTGCCGGCTGGCTACGACATCACGGTCGGTGGCACGGTCGAGGAGAGCGCCAAGTCGCAGGCCTCGGTCATCGCGGTAATCCCGGTGATGCTGCTGATCATGTTCACGGTGCTGATGGCCCAGCTCAGGAGCTTCCGGCTCTTCGGCATCGTGCTCAGCATCGCGCCGCTCGGGCTGATCGGCGTCGTCAGCGCGTTGCTGCTCTCGGGCAAGCCGCTCGGTTTCGTCGCACTGCTCGGCATCCTCGCTTTGATCGGCATCATCACCAAGAATGCGGTCATCCTGATCGGGCAGATCGAGGATGAGCGGGCGGCCGGCAAGAGCGTGGTCGAAGCCGCGATCGATGCCGCAGGCACGCGCTTCCGACCGATCATGCTGACGGCGGTCTCGACCGTGCTCGGCATGATCCCGATCGCGCCGACGGTGTTCTGGGGGCCGATGGCGTTCGCAATCATGGGCGGCCTCTTGGTCGCGACGGTGCTGACCCTCGTTCTCCTCCCCGTCCTCTACGTCACCGTCTTCAGCGCTGCGGCCTCGCGGGGCGAGCCGAAGCGGACGGCCAGCGCGGGAGGCTCCCTGTCATGAGCGAGATCGCGATGAGGCGGGCGTCGGCAAGCAGTTTCGGGCGGGCGGCGGCGATCGTGCTGCTGGGTGCGGCGCTAGCGTCCTGTGGCAACGAACAGGCGCCGCAGGCGGAAGGCAGGCTGGTCGGCGTCGTCACGGTGGAGGCCGGGCAATTCGCCGAGGACATCCAGCTTAGCGGTGAGATCCAGGCCAAGAAGGATGTCGGGCTCGCGTTCCGCATCGCCGGGCGCGTTCTCGAGCGCCCCGTCAATGTCGGAGACCGGGTCACGGCGGGCCAGCTCATCGCCCGGCTGGACCCGGCCCTCGAACAGAACGCGCTGGTCGCTGCCAAGGCGGCGCTGGAGGCGGCGCGCGGCGAAGTCAACACCGCACGCAGCAATTTCGAGCGCCAGGACCGCCTGATGGGGCAGGGTTTCACGACGCGGCTGCGCTTCGACCAGGCGCTGCGGGCTCAGGAGACCGCGCAGGCTGGGCTGGAAAATGCGGAGGCTCAACTCGAGCTGGCGCGGGACCGGCTCGGCTTCACCGAACTGCGCGCCGACGCGGCCGGTGTCGTCACGGCGCGCCAGATCGAGCCGGGCGAGGTAGTGCAGCCCGGGCAGATCGTCGTCCAGATCGCCCGCGACGACATCCGCGATGCTGTCTTCAACGTGCCGGCTGCCATGCTCGACACTCATCTGAGCGATGCCCGGATCCGCATCGCGCTCGCCGATGTGCCGACGGTGACTGCCTATGGCACGGTGCGCGAGGTGGCGCCGCAGGCCGATCCGGTGACCCGCACTTTCGAAGTCAGGGTCGCGCTGCAGAACCCGCCTGAGGCGATGCGGCTCGGTTCCACGGTCGTCGGTCGCGTCGAACTGCAGAGCGCAGCGATCGTTTCGATACCGGCCAGCGCACTGACCCAGCAGGGCCTCTCGCCCGCGGTCTGGATCGTCGACCCGGCGAAGTCGACCGTCTCGCTGCGCGATGTCGACGTGCTGCGCTTCAATCCGACCACGGTCGTCCTGTCCCAGGGGCTGGAACCGGGCGAGGTGATCGTTTCGGCAGGGATTCAGGCCTTGCATCCGGGTCAGCGCATCAGGCCGCTGCCGGGGACGCGGGCTGCGCCCGGACAGCAGGCCGCGTCCTCGACCCGACCGCCGTGACCGGGTTCGCAGGGCTGCGGCTGAATCCTCGCGAGACGATTCAGATCTGGCCGACCGAGTTGATGTTTCCCTGGCAGAGGGCGTCGATGGAGATCATTCCGGCAGTCGGAGAAGCGGAGAAACTCGGGACCGAGCTGCTCGTTCTGGGCGCCTTTTGCGACGGCCCGCTGACGGGATCGGCGCGGGCGGTGAACGACCGCTCGGCCGGTCGGCTCGCCGCCGCCCTTGATGAGGCTGCATTCGGCGAGACCGTCGGCACGACGATGCTGATCGCCCGGCTGCCCGGTGTCGCCGCACAGCGCATCCTGCTGGTCAGCCTCGGGCGCGCCGAGAGCTTTTCCGAGCGCGCCTACCGGCAGGCGCTCGCGGCCGTGTCGAGGAGCCTCAGCGAGCATCCGGTGACCGAGGTCGTCGTGACTCTGGCGGAGAACGAGGTTCCGCGCCGTGCCCTCAGTTGGCGGGTGAAGCAGGCGGGGCGGATCCTGGCCGATGGCCGCTATGATTTCGCCTTGCCCGACCGGCCGATGCGAGAGGAGCGGCGCAGCATCATGCTGCTCGTGCCGCAGGCGCTGACGTCAGAGCTCGTCGCGGCGCTGCGGCAGGGCGTGGCGATCGGGGAGGGCGTCTGCTTCGCCAAGGAACTCGGCAACCTGCCTCCCGATCTCTGCACGCCGGCCTTCGTCACCCGGACCGCGGAGGCCATGGCGCGCCAGTTCGGATTCAGCATCGAGGTTCTCGGGCCGCATGAGTTCGAGAGCTATGGGCTCTCGACCTTCCTCGCTTTGGAGAAGGCGGCCGCCGGCGATTGCAAGCTGATCGTCATCAGAAGCGGCCACGACGAGGCAACTGGCCGCCCGATCGTGCTGATCGGGAATGGCGTGGCGGCGTTCGAGGCTCTTCCCGAGCAGGAGCAGCGTCTGTACCGCGCCCCGATCCGGGACATGCGTGGCATCGGCAGCGTGCTCGGGGCGATGCGAGCCGTGGAGCGGCTGGGACTCGCCCTCAATATCGTCAGCCTCATCGTGGTGAGCCAGGGCAGGCCGGTCCAAGGTATCAAGCGCCGGCAGAGCGTAACTGGCAGTGTCGGGCGAGGGGCGCCGGAGCCCTCGCTGCTAGGCGACGTGCTCTGCTATGCCGCGCATTTCTCGCCGAGCTGCGTCATCGATGTCGCGGCGCTGACGCGAGCCTGCGTCGTTGCGCTGGGCAGCCGGGCGAGCGGCCTGTTCGCCAATGACGAAGCCCTTGCGTCCGAGCTGCTCAAATGCGGCGGAACCTCCGGCGATTGCGTCTGGCAATTGCCACTCTGGGATGAAGACGCCGCGGCCTCATCGGGACAGGGCGAGGCCGATCAGAGCGACGGCCCGCCAGACGCCACCGCCGCCGCCTCCAATCTGGCGCGTTTTGCGACCGCCTACCCCTGGGCGCATCTCGACATCTCCGGAACCGCCTCGACGGCCGGCGGCATCCGCAGGGCGACGGGGCGCCCTGTTCCTTTGCTGGCCGAATTCCTGATCGGCCGGGCGCGGAGCGCGCCGGGACGATCGAACCTTCCTCACCCCCCAAAAAAGGAACTGCACTCATGAGCGATCTCGTTTTCATCGGCTTTCCAACCGAACAGAAGGCTGAGGAGGTTCGTCAAAAGGTCCTCTCGCTTCAGCGCGAATATCTGATCGAGCTCGGCGACGCCGTCGTCGTGGTCAAGGACGACAAGGGCCATGTGAAGCTCAACCAGATGATCAACATGACCGCCACGGGAGCGGCCTCGGGCGCTCTGTGGGGCACGCTGATCGGCTTCATCTTCCTGGCGCCGCTGGTCGGCACGGCGATCGGCGCGGCCTCGGGCGCGCTCGGCGGCAAATTCAGCGACATCGGCATCAACGACCAGTTCATGAAGGACGCGGCCTCGGCTCTGCAGCCGGGCACGGCGGGGCTCTTCCTGCTCATCCGCAAGATGACCACCGACAAGGTCCTGGCCGATCTCAAGGGCACCGGCGGCACGCTGATCAAGACCTCCTTCGATGAGACCAAGGAGGAGCAGCTGCGCGAGGCGCTTTCGGCGGTCGCGAGCGCGCAACCGGCGGCGTGATGGCGCTGGACTGGAGTCCGGATGCGGAAGCTGCCGCTTGGGCGGCGGCGACCGCGCGTCTCGACAATTTCCGGCCACTGCTTCCGGCAGAGGAGGAGATCGTCGCTAGGCTCCAGTCCGGCAATTTCGACCGGCTGGGCGACGGCGTCCTGCCCACGGAGCCGGACCCCGACCGTGTCGTGCGCGCGACCTTCCTGCGCTTCCTGATCCTGGGTGGCGAGCCGGGGTTCCGGCCGCATGAGAAAGGCGTTCTCGTCCGCGGCGCCTGGATCTCCGAAGTCCTCGATCTGGAAGCCTGCCGCGTCTTTCGCGACATCGGGCTAAACGATTGCCATTTCGAGGCGACGCCGATCCTGCGCGCGGCCATCATCAACCGCCTGTTCCTGGATGGTTCGCAGCTGCCCGGCCTGCAGGCGGAGCGGCTGGAAGCGCGCGGCGGGGTCTATCTGCGCGGGGCCGAGGTCGAGGGCGCCGTCAATCTCGATCAGACGCGGCTGGGCGGCAATCTCGAATGCGACGGCGCAACCATCCGCAACCGCGGTGGCTACGCCCTGCTCGGACGGAGCCTCGAAGCGCGCAACGTGCTGCTGCGCGGCGCGACATTGCGCGGTGGCGCCAACCTGTCCGGCGCCGTGCTGGCCGCCGATCTCGACGCGGCCGGGGCCGTCATCCCCGCCTTCGAGGAGATCGCGCTGGAGGCGCGCGAGCTGACCTGCCAGGGCAGCATCATCCTGCGCAACGCCCATCTCACCGGCGAGGCACGCCTGACAGGCTCCCATATCGCGGGTGATCTCGATTGCACCGGCACGATCGTCGAGAATGCAGGAGCGACCGCGATCGAAGCGAGCCGGGTCGTCCTCAAGGGAGCGTTCTTCCTGCGGCGCGAGGCGCGGCTCGATGGGACGCTGGCGCTGACCGGCGCCTCGCTCGGCACGATCCATGACGAGGCGGCCTGCTGGCCGAAACCCGGCGACCTGCTGCTCAACCGCTGCCGCTACGGCGCCTTCATCGACGCTCCCGTCGATGCCGAGAGCCGCCTCGACTGGCTGGCACGCCAGGCGCCCCAGCGCTGGGGCGAAGATTTCTGGCCGCAGCCCTATGAGCAGCTCGCGTCGGTCTTCCGCGAGATGGGGCATGGCGAGGATTCCAGTGCCGTCCTGGTCGTCAAGGAGAGGCTGCAGCGGCGTGCGCGGCGGGCGCGGACGGAGAACCCGGTCTGGCGCGCGGCGCTCTTCGTTGCGGACGGCGTTCTCGGGATCACGCTCGGCTATGGCCGCAGGCCGCTTTATGCCCTTCTCTGGCTCGTCTTCTTCTGGCTTCTTGGTGTCGCGATCTTCGGTCATGCCGAGCGCGAGGGCGCGATCATGCCCAACAGCGCCGTCGTGCTGCGCGCGCCGGAATGGACGCTATGCGGCATCGAGCAGGGCGAGCAGAGGTCGCTCGTCGCAAGCGGGGTGTCGCAAGGGCTGGCGGCGTCCGGCCAGAACCAGCTCGCCTGCTTCCGGCAGCGCTGGGAGGCGTCCAGCTTCCCCGCCTTCAGCTCCTGGATGTATTCGCTCGACACGCTGCTGCCGGTGCTGGACATGGGCCAGCGCAGCTTCTGGCGACCGAACCCGACCAAGTCGGGCGGGCGGGTCGCGATCAATTATTTCTACTTCCACTCGGTCGTCGGCTGGGCGCTGAGTCTGCTGGCCGTCGCCGGCTTCTCGGGGCTGGTGAAGTCGTCCTGAGCCCAGGATTTCTACCGCGACTGCGAGAATGGGACGTGGCGCACAGGAGTGAGACAGCGGGCTGATGTTGCCTGCCGGAGCGGGCGCTACCTTGCGGCGAAGGCCGTCGAGGTCCGAGCGGAAGCGGGTATTCGGATGAGGGGAACGTCTGGAGCCGACCATGTGCCGTTGTCGGCGCTTCTGGTGCGGGCTCTCGGTCTGCTGCTGCTGTGGATCGTCCTGATCGGGCCGGCGCCCGGGCATCTTCCGCTGGGGCTGGTCGCCAGCGCCACCGGTGTCTGGGCCAGCACGCTGCTCTGGCCGCCGGGCGGCAAACTTTCATGGGTCGGGCTTGTCCGCTTCCTTCTGCGCTTCCTGCCGCAATCGGTGGTCGCCGGGTTGGACGTGGCGCGGCGCGCCTTTGCCCGCGTGCCTGACCTGCAGCCTGGTATCGCAAACTGCCGCTCCTCGATCCCCGCCGGCCTTGCCCGCGAAACGGCCTGCGCGGTGATGAGCCTCCAGCCCGGCAAGCTGCCGGTCGGCGTCGACCCGGACGGGATGCTGCATGTCCATTGCCTCGATCTGCGTGAGGCCGTGGCGGCGCAGGTGGCGGCCGACGAGGCGGCGTTCAGGCGCGTGCTCAAGCCGGAGAGACGCGATGGCTGATTTTCTGGTCGCGGCTGCGCTCTTCATCCTGGCCGTGACGGCGATTGCGCTGTTCCGCATCCTGAATTCCCGCATCGCCGCGGAGCGCATGATGGCGGTTCAACTGCTCGGATCGGGCGGGGGCGCGGCGCTCCTGCTGCTGGGAGCCGCCACGGAATCACCCGCGACCAGCGATGTCGCGCTCCTGCTCGCCTTGTTCGCTGCATTCTCCTGCGTGGCCTTCACGCTCGGCGCCAACGCTACGCCCGGCGCCCAGCAGGAATCGTCGAAGGAGCGGCCGTGAGCGGCCTCGGCGACATCGTCACCGTCGTTCTGGTGACGGCAGGCGCGCTGCTCTTCCTGGCCGGCACGCTCGGGCTGCTGCGCTTTCCCGATACGCTGAGCCGCCTGCACGCCATCAGCAAGGCCGATAATCTCGGGCTCGGGCTGATCGTCATCGGCCTGCTGCCCCAGGCGGCGAGCCTCACCGGCGGTCTCAAGCCGATTTGCGTCTGGCTGCTGGCACAGCTTTCAGCAGCGACGGCAAGCCAGTTACTCGCGCGCACGATCTACCGCGACCCGGCCGAGCCATGACGCTCCTGCTCGATATCGCGCTCGTTGCCTGGCTTCTGGCCCTCGCGGTCCATGTCGCCGTGCAGCAGGAGGAGCGCAGCGCGATCATTGCGCTCCTCGCCTTCGGGCTTCTGCTCGGATTGGCCTGGGTTCGGCTCGCCGCGCCTGACGTCGCCCTGACCGAGATCGCCATTGGTGGAGGCGGGACGGCTGTCCTGCTGCTGCGGGCGGAGGCTGCGCTTCGTGGCCGCGACAGGCAGGAAGAGGAGATGACGCGGGCGGGCAAGCTCGCGGTCGCGGCGGCTTGCGCCGCCATCTCGGCCGGGCTCGGATTCGCGGTGCTGACCTTGTCCGCGCCGGCCCCGACGCTGGCGCCGGCCGCCTCCGAGGCGCTTGCGCAAACCGGCTTGGGCAATCCCGTGACGGCGGTCCTGCTGGCCTACCGCGCGCTCGATACCCTGCTGGAAAAGGTCGTGGTGCTGCTGGCACTGGTCGGGGTCTGGTCGCTGGCTCCCGATGGCCTTTGGGGAGGCGCCCCTGACGTCAAGCCGAGTGCGGTTCCGGCGCCGCTCTCCTATCTCGCCCGTGTCCTGCCGCCTTTCGGCGTGGTCATCGGCATCTACATGTTCTGGGTCGGAGCGGATGCGCCGGGCGGCACTTTCCAGGCCGGAACGGTGCTCGCCGCGATGTGGTTGCTCATGATGATGGCGGGGCTGACCCCGGCACCGGACACCGCGCGGCCGCTGCTGCGGATCGCGCTGATGGGCGGGCCGGCCCTGTTCCTGGTGATCGCCTTCCTCGGCTTCGTCTTCGCCGGCGGCTTCCTCGCTTATCCCGAAGGCTTCGCGAAGCCGCTCATCGTGGCGATCGAGGCGGCGCTGACGATCTCCGTCGCTGCAGCGCTCGCCATGCTGGTCGCAGGCCCCGCCCGGAAGGCGCCGGCGCGATGACGGCCCTGTTCCAGCCCGGCGCGCTGTTCGGCGTCTGCGGCGCCGCGCTCGTCGGCATCGGGCTTTTCGTCGTGGTGACGCATCCCGGGCTGCTGCGGCGGATCGTCGGCTGCAACATCGTCGGCGCCGGCATCTTCCTCGTCTTTGGCGCAGTGGCCCGGCGCGGTGGCGCCGCCGGGCTCGAGGCCGATCCGGTGCCGCAGGCGCTCGTGATCACCGGCATCGTCGTCGCCTTTTCGGCGAGCGCGCTGGCCGTGGCCCTGTTGAAGCGCCTCTCAGAGCTGAACACGGGTGATCGCGCCGAAACGACCGAGCTGCGGAGCGGATCGTGACGCCGCTCGTGCATGCCACCACGCCGGGCGGCTATCTGCTTGTCCTGGCCGTGATCCTGCCGGTCTGCGCGGTGCTCGCCATCATCGCCTGCGGCCCGCGCAGCGCGGCGCGGATCGCGATGATCACGCTGGCGGCCGGGCTCGTCGTCGCCACCGCGACCGCGCGCGAGCTGATGTCGAGCGGCACCGCTCTGTCCTATGTCGTCGGAGCCTGGCAGCCGCCGCTGGGCATCGCGCTGCGGGCCGACGGGCTTGCAGGCGCGATGCTCGTCATGACCGCGGTCGTCGTCGTGGCGGTCGGGCTGTTCGCGCGGGCTCAGTACGGGCTGCAAGAGAGCGCGGGCGAGGGGCGAGCGCAGGCGACGTTCTGGATGATGCTGCTCGCGCTCTGGAGCGCGCTGAACGCCGTCTTCATCGGCGAGGATCTGTTCAATCTCTATGTCGCGCTGGAACTGCTGACCTTCGCTGCGGTGCCGCTGGTTTGCCTCGACGGTCGCGCCGAGACCGTCAGTGCAGCCCTGCGCTACCTGCTGTTCGCGCTCATCGGCTCACTGCTCTATTTGCTCGGATGCGGGCTGATCTACGGCCAGTACGGCACGCTCGACCTGCTCGCACTGTCGCGGTTGAGCCGGTCCGACCCGGCGCTATTCGCCGCGCTGGCGCTGATGATCGTGGGGCTTCTGGCCAAGGCGGCGTTGTTTCCGCTGCATCTGTGGTTGCCGCCAGCTCATGCCGGCGCGCCCGCTCCGGCGAGCGCGATCCTCTCGGCGCTGGTGATCAAGGCGCCGGTGTTCCTGATCCTGCGGCTGGTGCTCGATGTCGCGCCGCCCCAGGCGGCCGCGATCGTGGGCCAGCTACTCGCGGTCCTCGGCGCGGCGTCGATCCTGTTCTGCAGTGTCATGGCGCTGAGGCAGGCGCGGCTGAAGCTCATGATCGCGTATTCGACCGTCGCGCAGATCGGCTATCTCTTCATCGTCTTTCCGCTCGCTTCCGGCAGCGCCGATCTGCCGCCTTGGGGAACGATCGCCTGGACGGGCGGCGCGCTGCAGCTCATCTCCCACGCTCTGGCGAAGGCTGCGATGTTCCTCGCTGCCGGCGTGATCGCGCAGGCCTTCGGCCACGACCGCATCGCCGATCTCGGCGGGTTCGGCCGTGTTCTGCCTCTCAGCGCCGTGGCTTTCGGCCTCGCCGGCCTTTCGCTGATGGGCATACCGCCGAGCGGCGGCTTCATCGCCAAATGCCTTCTGCTGACGGCAGCGGTGGTCGAGGGATATCCGTGGCTGGCGGCGACCATCCTGGCGGGTGGGCTTCTCGCCGGCGCTTACGTCTTCCGCGTCATCAACAAGGCGCTGGCGGTCCCGGCCGTTCCGATCCAGCCGCGCCGGACGGTCCCGCAGCGGCTGGAATATGCGGCGCTTGCCCTGGCGGCCGCCGCGGTGCTGCTCGGCTTCGTGCCGCTGCGCCCCTTCGGGCTCCTGCAGATCGGACGTGGCGACGTGAACCTCGCGTGGACGCCATGACCGTGGCCGGTGTGCTTCTCGCGGCGGCGCCGCTCTTTCCGCTCCTTCTCGCGATCTGCTGCCTTTCGGCCTGGTTCAGGGCGAGAGCGCTGGCCGCGCTCGTCGTCGCTCCGCTTCCTGCGTTGGCAGCGGCTGCCCTGGTGCCTGAAGGCAGGTTCGCCTTCTTCCCCGCGCCCTTCAGGCTGACACTGGTGCTCGATCAGCCGGGCGCGATCCTGCTCGGTGGCGCCGCCTTGCTCTGGAGCGCTGCCGGTGCCTATGCCGCCTCGTCGATGGCCCGCGATCCGGCCGCGCCGCGCTTTGCCGTCTGGTGGCTGCTGACGCTCGCCGGCAGCCTCGGCCTCTTCATCGTCGGCGATGTCGTGAACTTCTACTTGCTGTTCACGCTGGCGAGCCTCGCCGCCTATGGCCTGATCATCCACGAGCAGAGCGCAGCCGCGCATCGCGCCGGCGCCACCTATGTCGCATTGGCGCTGCTGGCCGAGGCGTTCTTGCTGATCGGGCTGGTGATGCTGGCGGCCAATCATCCCGACGCCAATCCACAGATCCGCAGCGTCGTCGCCGACCTGCCGGCTTCGCCGATGCGCGACGGCGTCGTCGTCTTCTTTATCCTCGGCTTCGCGCTGAAGATGGGGCTGGTACCGCTGCATATCTGGCTGCCGCTGGCGCATCCGGCGGCGCCGACGCCGGCCTCCGCGGTTTTGAGCGGGGTACTGGTCAAGGCCGGGGTGATCGGGCTGATCCGGTTCCTGCCTTTCGACGCCAGCATGGCCTTCTGGGGCAGCGTTCTGGCAGGAGTCGGCATCGTCACCGCCTATTTCGGCGTGATCGTCGGCATCACCCAGCGGCGGGCCAAGACGATCCTGGCCTATTCCACCGTGAGCCAGATGGGGCTTCTGGCCGTTCTGCTCGGTGTCGGGCTCGACACCGCCGATCCGGCGACCATGCATCTCAGCGCCTACTATGCCGTTCACCACACGCTGGTGAAAGGCGCGCTCTTCCTCGGCATCGGCATCCTGGCGGCGACCAGCGGGCGGCGTCTGAATCTCGTTCTTCTGCTGATGGCCGTGCTCGCACTCAGCCTCGGCGGCATGCCGCTGACCAGCGGCGCGCTGGCCAAGCTCGCTACGAAGCCGATGCTCGGCTATGGCTGGCTCGCCGGAGCGATGACCCTGGCCGGCGCTGGCAGCACAATGCTGATGGTGCATTTTCTGCTGACCGTCCGGCGGGACACTGCCGACAACCCCGTCGCGTCGCCGCTTCTCGCGCAGCTCGTGCCCTGGCTGATCGTGGTGGTTGCTTCCTTCGTCATCCCATGGTCGCTCTATCCGGCGGTTTCCGGCGAGGCCGTGTCCAGCCTTGTTCAACCGGAGGCGCTCTGGAAAGTGACCTGGCCGCTCATCCTCGGCGTTGCCGCCATGCTGCTGGTCCGACGCTGGCCCTGGCGCATCGGCGCTATTCCGGAAGGGGACATTATCGTCCTGGTGGACGAGGGCGGGCCGTTCCTACGCCGGTTTTCGGACCGTATCGGCGAGATCGATACCCATCTCCGGCGCTGGCCCGTAGCGGGGCTCGGCCTGACCGCTCTTGCCGTCCTGCTCGGCGGTGCTTTGATGCTCCGCGGCTGATTCAGGCCGACGGGAGGCCATGACGTGACGCCGATCCAAAGCACCGCGATCATTCTCGTCGTCACGATGGCCCTGCTGGCCTTGAACAGGCTTCCGATCGTGATCGTCGCGATTGCTTCGGCGCTGGCGCTTTGGGCGACAGGCGTCGTGACGCTCGATCAGGCTCTCGCCGGTTTCGGCGACCGGGTCGCGATCTTCGTCGCCAGCCTCTTCATCGTCAGCGCCGCGCTGGAGAAGACGGGCGTGACCGCCTGGGCCGGCCAGTATCTGATCGCCAAGGCCGGCGCCGAAGGGCAGACGCGGCTCCTGATCATCATCATGATCGCGTCCGGCTGCCTGAGCGCGCTCATCACCGGCAGCGGTGCGGTCGCAGCGCTGATGCCCGTCGTCGTCATGGCCGCGGTCCGGCTGCGGCAGTCGGCCTCCCAGCTCCTGATGCCGCTCGTCTTCGCCAGCCATGCCGGCGCGAACCTGCTGCTCACGGGGGCGCCCAAGAACATCCTCGTCTCGGACGCCTTGGAGGATGCCGGCCTGCCGGGCTTCGCCTTTGCGGAGTTCGCCTGGGTCGGCGTGCCGCTGCTGGCCGGAACCGTCCTCATCATCCTGCTTTTGGGAAAGCGCCTGCTGCCGCTGCAGAGCAGCGCCCGGCTGCCGGCCGATTTCAGCAGGCACGCCCAGACCCTCGTCGAACATTATGGCCTGAGCGACGGCATCTTCCGTCTGCGCGTGCGTTCGACCTCCTCTTATATAGGCGTCGCTCCTGACGGGATCGATCTCGGAGCGGCCGGGCGGCTCACGCTGATGGCCGTGCAGGCGGGCGATACCCGCGCGCCGCTGCGGGCGCCAGCCGTCGGCCATGGCGATTATCTGCTCGTGCGCGGCGATGCCGAGGCCGTCGCGACGCTCGCAGCCGAAAGGCACCTCGCCCTGCGTGAGGAGGAGGCGCAATCAGGGCTCTTCAGCCGCCGTTCGGGCCTCGCCGAGGTGGTGATCCCGCCACGCTCGGCTCTCGTCGGCCGCGCCCTGTTTCCCGGCATGGTGACCGACAGCGGCGATCTCGTCGTACTGGCCGTGCAGCGCGCCGGCCTCGACATCGAGCCGGGCGATACGCTGCAGGCGGGCGACACCATGCTCCTCGAAGGCAGCTGGGAGGCGCTGGACCTGCATCTCGCAGATCCGGACGTGCTGGTCGTCGATTCACCCGAGCTGGTCAGGCGCCAGGCCGTGCCGATGGGGACGGGCGCCGGCGTGGCGCTCGCGGTGCTCGCCTGCCTCATGACGATTCTGGCGACCGGCATCCTGCCGCCAGCGGTCGTCGGGCTGCTCGCCGCCGGCGCGCTGATCCTCGCCGGCATCCTGACCGTCGAGCAGGCCTATCGCGCGATCAACTGGACGACGGTCATCCTGATCGCGGCGATGATGCCGCTTTCGACCGCCATGGTGCAGTCGGGCGCGGCCAAGCTCGTGGCCGACCATCTCGTGACCCTGACCGGAGGGGCAGGGCCGATCATGTTCCTCGCCGGCCTCTTCGTCCTGACGACGACCCTCGGCCAGATCATGAGCAACACCGCAACGACGATGCTGGTCATCCCGATTGCCACTGCAGCGGCGGCCAGCATGGGCGTGTCGCCACGGCCCGTGCTGATGAGCCTTTGCATCGCGGGCTCCGCCTCATTCCTGACGCCGATCGCGACCGCGACCAACATGATGGTGATGGGTCCGGGCGGCTACAGCTTCGACGACTACTGGAAGATGGGGCTGCCGCTGACGCTCTGGTTCTTCGTCGTCGCAGTCTTCATCGTCCCGATGATCTGGAGCTTTTGACGGCTCGGCATGGCGGCCAGGGCTGCGGGAGCGCTTCGGCCGGCCTCGAAGTCTTCCTGCTTCGGCTTGCCGTGCCTCGCCCGGCAGCGTAAACCGCGCGCGGCTTCGCCTTGCTCATGCCCGAAAGGGCCGGCATCGGGGCGGCGTTCCTGCGTGATGCGCATTTCGAGACAGGCGCGGCCGGGCGGCCGCGGGGATGGATGATGTTTTCGCTGAGCCCCGCGATCGAGCGGCTTCGGGACTGGGCCACGGTCAGCCATGCGCGGGCTTGCGGCTTGCTGCTCCTGCTCTCGCTAGCCTGCTTCCTGCCGGGCTTCGTCACCCTCCAGCCGCTGGACCGCGACGAGCCGCGCTTCGCTCAGGCCAGCAAGCAGATGCTGGAGACAGGTGACTTCGTCGATATCCGCTTCCAGGACGAGGCCCGGCACAAAAAGCCGGTCGGCATCTACTGGCTGCAATCTGTTGCCGTGAAGGCCGGCGAGGCGCTCGGCCTGCCGCAGGCGCGCACGCAAATCTGGCTCTACCGCATCCCCTCGCTGATCGGCGCGATCGCGACCGTTCTCCTGACCTATTGGGCTCTGCTTGCGTTCCTGGCGCGGCGCTATGCGCTGCTCGGGGCCTGCCTGATGGCGGCGGCGGTGCTGCTCGGCGTCGAGGCGCGCATCGCCAAGACCGATGCCGTGCTGGCCGCCTGCGCCGTCGCCACGATGGGCGCGCTGGCGAGGGCCTGGCTCGATTGGACGCGCTCGCTCGCCTTCGTGCCGAACCGCCACAACTGGCTGGTGTTCTGGAGCGCGACCGCACTCGGCCTGCTGATCAAGGGGCCGATCGTGCCGATGGTCTGGGGTCTCGCCGTGCTGGTGCTGAGCGCGAGCCAGCGCTCCTTCCGCTGGCTGAAGCCGCTGCGCTTCGGGCCCGGGCTTCTGCTCTGTCTGCTCGTCGCGCTGCCCTGGTTCGTCGCGATCATGCTCAAGACGGGCGGCAGCTTCTTCGCCGAGAGCGTCGGCCAGGACATGCTCGGCAAGGTCGCCGAGGGGCAGGAGAAGCATTGGGGGCCGCCGGGGCTCTATCTGCTGATCTTCTTCGGCACCTACTGGCCGGCGGCGGCCTTCGCGGCGATGGCGGTGCCTTTCGCCTGGGTGCGGCGCAAGGAACCGCAGATCCTGTTCTTGATCGCCTGGATCGTGCCGTCCTGGCTGGTCTTCGAGTCAGTACCGACCAAGCTGCCGCACTATGTGCTGCCGCTCTATCCGGCCGTCACGGCCCTGCTGCTGCTGGCGGTCATCAATCGCGGCATAGACCGGTATCGTACAGGCGCGGTGGCGACGGCGCTGCTCGTCCTGATCGTGCCGCTCGCGCTGATGGGCGTGATCCTCTTCGGCAACTGGACGCTCGATCACGCCGTGCCGTGGCCGGCGCTGCCGCTCTTCGCCCTGGTTTTGCTCGCCACGGCGAGCGTCGTCGCCGCCTTCCGGCGTGAGGATCTCGAGGGCGCGCTCTGGCGCTGCGTGCTGGCGAGCCTGCTGCTGACGGCGGCGGTCTATCCCTTCGCCATCGAGAGCCTGCGCTCGCTGAAGCTCTCGCCGCGGCTGGCGGAGGCCGCGAGGGCGGCCTGTCCGGATCCGGCCGTGGTGACACTCGGCTATCGCGAGCCGAGCCTCGTGTTCCTGACCGGCACCGACCTCGCCATGGCGACGAGCGGCCAGCAGGTGGCCGAGTTCCTCAACAAGCCGGGCTGTCGCGTCGCCTTCGTCGAGAGGCGCTTCGCCGACGATTTCAAGGCGGCGCTGGCGAACGCTGCGGTGAAGCCGCGCCTGCTGACGACGATCCACGGCTTCAACCTCAATGGCGGGCGCAGGCTGGAGATCGCCGTCTTCACCGGCGAGCCGGGTTGAGGTCCTGTGCTGGGAACCCACTGAACATGCGCCAGCCATGGGCCTCGTGGCGCAAAAATGGTTCCCTCGCCGGCGCATCTTGCTCTAGAGCAATGCCGACCGTTTTCCGGATGAATTCGATTTGACCGAAACCTCTTCCCATCCGCTGCTGAGCGTCGTGGTGCCGGTGCGCAACGAAGTCGGCAACATCGCGCCGCTCGTCGCCGACATCGAGAAGGCCTCTGCCGGCATCGGTGCCTTTGAGATCGTCTATGTCGATGACGGCTCGACCGACGGCACTGCGGCCAAGCTGGCGGAACTCGCGGCGATGCGGCCCTGGCTGCGGATCGTCACCCACGCGGCGTCCTGCGGCCAGAGCGCGGCGGTGCGTAGCGGTGTGCGCCATGCTCGCGCGGCCATCGTCGCGACGCTGGACGGCGACGGCCAGAACGATCCGTCCTTCCTGCCGCAGATGGTCGAGACGCTGCAGAAGGGCGGACTCAGGGCCGGGCTCGTGCAGGGCCAGCGCGTCGGGCGCAAGGACACCGGCTTCAAGCGCTGGCAGTCGAAGGTCGCCAATGGCGTGCGCTCGCGCGTGCTGAAGGACGACACCCGCGACACTGGCTGCGGGCTGAAATGCTTCCGGCGCGAGGCCTATCTGTCGCTGCCCTATTTCGACGCGCTGCACCGCTTCATGCCGGCGCTGATGGCGCGCGAAGGCTATGAGGTGCTGCATGTCGATGTGCGCGATCGGCCACGGCTTTCCGGCGTCTCGAATTACGGTTTCTTCGACCGGCTCTGGGTCGGCATTCTCGACCTGGCCGGGGTCTGGTGGTTGATCCGAAGGCGCCGACGCGTGCCGCAGATCGTTTCGGAGACGCCGTGATGCTGATCCATATCCAGCAAGCCGTCGGCGACTATTTCCACGACGTCTTCGTCAACAACATCGACTGGTGGGTGCTGCTCGGCGTTGTCGCGCAGGGGCTCTTCACCATGCGCTTCGTCGTGCAGTGGCTGGCGAGCGAGAAGGCCGGGCGTTCCGTCGTCCCGATGACCTTCTGGTGGTTCTCGATCGGCGGGGGTGCGCTGCTCTTGATGTATGCTCTCTACCGTCGCGACCCGGTCTTCATCCTCGGGCAGGGCTTCGGTGTCTTCGTCTATGTCCGCAACCTGCAGTTCGTGCTGCGGGCCAAGGCGCGCGGCGAGGACACGAACTCGTCGCCGGGCTGAGCCGGCACGTCATTCTCGGGCTTGCCCCGAGAATCTCGGAAACCTGCTCTCTGGTCATGAGATGCTCGGGTCGAGCCCGAGCATGACGGCTGAGGCTTTTCAGCTTTTCTGCGGCGTTGCCGGCTCGGCCGCTGCGCCATCGGTCGGGGAGGGCAGTGCCTCGCCCTCCGGCTTCGGGTTGCGCATCGCCGGCGCCAGTGCCGGATAGCGCTCCCGATAGGCGCTCAGGAATTCCGAGACCGTGTTGGCGCCGGCCGTGGCGCGAGCCATCTCGCGCAGATCGCCCGGGCGGGCGCGATTGGCGGCCGTGACGAAGGCGAAGGTGCGGGCATCGATGCTGCGCGCCATCTTCGGGGCGAATTTGCTGCGCAGCCGGTCGAGCGACAGCGTTTCGTTCGCCATCACATAGGAGACAGCCGCGCGCATCGCGTCGGCGCGCTGGCCATCGGTCAGGGGCGTATCGTCACGCCAGCTCTCGCCGAGAAGGCGTTCGTAGGATTCGCCCGCCTCGCGCCAGCGCCGGCCGGTCCAGTTGACATCGGCACGCAGCCGGTCGATCTCGGCGCCGCTCTCGCCATCCAGCATCTCCAGCGCCTGGTCGGTGCGAGACAGGTCCGAGAGCCCCTTGGCCTCGAGCAGGAGGCGCGCGCGCTTCACATCTGCCGGCAGCTCGACGAGCCGGGTGCTGTTGAGGGAGCGGATCGCGTCGGCCGGCTTGCCGTTCATCAGCTCGACCATGGCGAGCCGCGCGGCGACGGTGGAGCGGGCCGCGCCAGTCAGGCGGCGCTCCATCTGATACTTCAGGATCTCGGCGGCCTGGTCGAGCAGGTCGAGCTCCACCAGCCGGTCGGCGAGCAGGCGCGTAATCTCGTCGCCGCGCCGGCCGATCGGCAGGAATTCCTTGAAATCGTAGAACAGCGCCAGCGCATCGATGCGCGAGAGGTTGCTGCGACCCTCGCCGCTGAACAGCTCGGCGAAGCGCTGCGCCGTCTCATCATGCAGCCGGCGGGTCAGCGGATCGTTCGGGAAGGTCTCATTGGCGCGGCGGGCGACGGTGAAGGCATCGCGCCAGCGCTGCTGGTCGGCATAGAGCCGGCCGAGCTCGGCCAGCGTCTCCATTTCGACCCGGCCGCCGCGCCAGATCACTGAGACCGTCTCGAGCCGGGCTATCGCCTCGTCGGGGGAGAGTTCGTTGCCTTGCTGCTTGGCATTGGCGAGCTTGACGGCGAGAAGCTGCGCCTCCGCCGCGATGGGCCGGCTCTTGGCCTCGAAGAGTTCCTTATAGCCGTTCATCGCGGCCTGCGGGCGGCCGCTGACCTCGTTCAGGCGAGCTTCCATCAGATCGAGGCGTTCTCGGTCGAAGCTGCCCTTCGGCAAGGCGCCGAGAAGCTGCACCTGCGCATCGGCGGTGCCGACATCCTGCATGGCGAAGGCAGCGCGTGCCATCGCCTCGCGGAACTCGCCCTGGAGCTCGGAGGGGTAGCGATCCAGCACGGCCTCGGTCTTGCGGAACCCGGCCAGCGCCGGCGCATTGCGGTTGAGCCGCTGCTCGATCAGCGCGCGCCACAGCCCAGCCTCGGCATCCTCCTTGATCGAGCCGGCGTCGAAAGCGGCGAGCGCCTCCTCGTTGCGGTGCATGCCTGCCGCGACGACGCCCTTCAGGAAGGCGGCCTCGCGGTTGCCGCGCATGGAGGCGTCTTCGGCCAGCAGAGCGTCGAGCGGTCCTGCCGCTTCCGGCATCAGTCCGTTGGCGACGTAGAAACGGGCGAGCGCGAGGCGGGCCTGCGACTTGCGGCTGCGCGTCACGTCGGTGGCGTCGAGCATCAGGGCGCGAGCGTTGTCGCGCAGGTTGCCGCGGCGCAGATTCTCCCATTGCTCGGTGTCGAGCAGCGGCGGATTGTCCTGCTTGCGGGCTTGCGAGGCTTCGGTCCGGTCGACGGCTGGTCCGGGGATGTCGAACGAGACGGTGAGCCCGCCGGACCGACCGATGCGGACCTGCGCCGAGCCGGCGCGGACCGCGATATCGTCGGCGCGCGGCTGGACGACGACGCCCTGCGCGGTCTGGAGCAGGCCGAACTCGACGAACTGGTAGGGCTTCGGCGTCAGCCGCACCGGACCGGTGGCGGTCGCGATGGCTACGGGGAGCCCAGCCGGACCGGATTCGAGCCAATGCACGCCGGTCAGCCCCGGCAGCGGCACCGTGAGCATGTTCTGGTCGCGCTCATCCATGCCGCGTTGCGGCTCGACCGGGACGGCGGCGGATTTGCTGGCAGCTTCGCCGAGATCGAGCGACCAGCCGGTGCCGTCGTCGAAGAACCGGGCGAGGGGCTGACCGATGAGACGCAGGCGCACCAGCGTCGTGCGGCCTTCGCGGGTGACGGTGCTCTCCGCGATCAGCTTGGGGAGAAGGCCGTTCAGACGGGCCGGGTCGATGGTGTCGCGGGTATCGAAGACCAGCGTCATCACCCCGGCATCGAGGAAGGCGGCGGCGCCGGTCGGGCGCGGAAAGCGGAAATCGAGACGCTTCTCGGCTGCGGAGATCGCGACCGGACCGGGTGGCGGTTCGGGCGCTGCCGGGGCGGCGGCCACGGCTTGCGGAGCGGCGGCGGGCTGTGTGGCCGGCTGGGGCTGTGCCGGCTTGGGTTCAGCCGGCTTCGTCTCGGCGGATTTGGCCTCAGCCGGCTTCGCAGCTGGCGCTGGTGGCGCTGCGGGCTGCTGCTTTTCGAGATCGGCGAGCGACAGGGCGTTGGCCGTGGCGGGGCGCAGCAGGTCGACGACGAGGCCGGTCTCGTCGTTGAAGCTGCGCACCTGCCAGTCCTTCGGGATGGTGAGCGTGAGGCCGACGCTCTCCTTGCCGGAATCGAGCCCGGCGAGCTTCACATGATCGGGCAGGGCGCTACGGATCGCCGGTGCCTCGACATTCATCGGCCGGTCGAAGCTGAGCTTGAGCGTGCCCTCGGAGAGGGTGTTGGTCAGCTTGGTCTCCGGCGGCGCCTGGAAGATCAGCCGCTCCAGCGTCGGCAGCGTCGCCGAGCGCAGCGTCAGCACCGCGGGCTGCGGATTGCGGGCGGCTTCCTTCGCCTTCGCCTCGGCAAGGCGCAGCCGCTCGGTCAGCGCCGCCAGCGCATCGGCCGGCGGTCCGGGCATGACGCCGGTCCAGCTCTGCGGCAGGATGTCGATGAAGGCTTTGTCGCCGGCCTCGATCAGATTGGCCTGGTAGCCTTGGGTCAGCGCGAAGCGCATGCCGCGGCCGTCAGGGTCGAGCCGGGCGACGGAGATGTAGTTGGGCAGTTCGCGGGCGACCTTGGCGAGATCGACCTGAACCGGGCTGCCAAAGCCGACGATCAGCACGCCATTGGAGACGTTGATGCGGGTCTTGACCGGCTCTTCAAAGGCGAGCGAGAGGCGCCCGAAACCGGCCGGCATGGCCTCGCCGCGCACCGTCGCGCTCGCTGCGAGCGCAGGCGCGTCAAGTCCGGCGGCGAGCGCGAGCGCCGCCAGCCCGATACCGAAAGCGAAGGAACGCGATAGACGCAAACCGGAACACTCGACCCAACGCGACACCGGGCCGCGCCAGATCCGGCGGAGTTGGAGCGGCCCTCGGGCACGCTAGCGTGTCAACCATAACTCGGGGTTAACGGGAGAGGTGTCGGCAGGCGACGCTTCGTGCCGTTCTCACCGCTGCGGAACCGGAGTGATCGCTGGCAGCTCGTTGCTGGGGAGCGGCATCTCCACGGCCAGCCTTTCGGGCTGCGGGGCGCGGCTCGACGTCGCCAGGGCGATGGTCAACTTCTCGGCGCGCTCGGGCGCCATCGCTGCCAGAACCTCGGACATCTTGCGCGGATTCATCTGCTGCACGACCGGGACGAGCACTTCGAGGCCGAGCCGGTCGAAGACGCGGGCGGCATCCTTGGGCTTCATCGCCTCGTACATGATGACGAGGTTCTTGATCGCCTTGGCTTCCTCGACTGCCGGCTTCGGGGCGGCGGTGCTGTTCTTTTCCTCGATCGCCTTGAGATCGCCGGCGCGGCCATCGAGCCGCTTCTCGGCGGTGTCGAGCAGGCGCTCGCGGATCTCCAGCTCGCGCATGCGGCTCTCGATCTCCCCGCGCCGCTCGCCGAGGCGCTCAAGGATGGCCTTCTCAGCCGGCGAAACCGGCTGCGCCGTCCCGTTGATGATGCCAGCCTTGTTGTTGGGGTTAGCGGCGAGGGCGGCTTCGGCTTTGGCCTCCGCTTCCTTCTTCTCCTGCTCCTTCTTTGAATCGGGAGCGGGGTTCGAGCCCGTCGTCTCCGGATCGAAGAAGCTCGGAGCCTGGGCGCGCGCGATGATCTTGGCGAGACCCCAGTCCTCCGGCTCGGACTTTGCTGGACTAGTCGAAGGCTTGCTGGTCGCGGACTTGCCGGCGACCGGCGTGGCCGCGGCGATGCTTCCGGCGGGGGCGGGCAGATTGACGGCGGGACCGCTCGCTCCGGTCCAGGCGAGCAACTTCAACGCCAGGAGACCCATGGCGCCGAGGATGACGGCAGGAAGGAGGCGAGGCCGCTCGATCACGCCGCGTCTTCCTCCAGCCTACGGGCGGCGCGATTGCGGATAGCGGCGGCGGATTTGGCAGCGTCGTCGAGGCGCGAGACCGAGGAGTACTCGGCTGGGGCGGGTTCGGCGACCGGGCGGCCGATGCGGTTGGCGGCGGCGACGATCTGGGCGATGCGCTCCATGACGGCGTGACCGGCCTCGACCTGGGCAGCAAGGTCGGCAGCATAGCGCTCGGCGGTGCGCAGGCGCTCATCCAGAGTGCGGTCGCAATCGCCCAGCGTGACCTTCAAGCTGCCGATGGCGCGCTCGGCGTTGTCGGTGGCGGTGATCAGCGCACCGACGGTCTGGCGCATGCCGGCTTCGTCGGCCTTCAGCCGCTCGATCCGGCGAGACAGCACGAAGCAGGTGATGATGGTGGCGACGAGGAGGCAGGCCACCAGAGCTTCGGCGATGAGGTTGATCGTCATGTCATCCCGTCTCAGGTCTGAGCGCCGAATTGGCTGGCCAGGCTGTCGAAGGCCGCAAGCGTGGTCTTGGAGCGCCGGAGCGGGCCGGTGACCTGGACGGCGATCTTGCCGTCGACGCGCCCGATCCGGCCGTCGGTGACGACGAAGTCGCCGCAGCGCAGCGAGACCGCCGCATCCGGGCGGGCATCGAACATCAGCGTATCGCCGATCTCCAGCCGCATCACGCGCTTCAGCGGCATCTGCGTCTCATGCAGCACGCAGGTGACGTCGACATCGGCCTGCCAGACTTCAGTCGCGAGATGGCTTTCCCAGGTCGGATCGCGACCCAGCTTCTCGCCCATGAAGCTTTCGAGCAGAAGCTCGCGGATCGGCTCGATCGTGGCATAGGGCAGCAGGATGTGCAGCGCGCCGCCGCGGCCTTCCATGTCGAAGCGCAGCTCGACGCGGATCGCAGCATTGGCAGGGCGCGAGATCGAGACGAAACGCGGGTTCGACTCGACGCGATCGATCGTGAAGGTCACCGGCGAGAGCGGCTTGAAGGCGGCTTCCGCATCGCCCAGCACCAGCGCGATGACGCGCCGGATCAGCCGGATCTCGATCGAGGTGAAGGGGCGCCCATCGATGCGCGGGGCGGGCTGGCCACGCTTGCCGCCGAACAGCGTGTCGAGCACCGAATAGATCAGCGCGGACTCGATGGTGACGAGGCCGAAATTGTCCCACTCCTCGGCCTTGAACACCGAGAGCAGCGCTGGCTGCGAGATCGAGTTGATATAGTCGCCGAAGCGGACTGAGCGGATGCTCTCCAGCGTGACTTCGACATTGTCCGTGAAGAAATTGCGCAGGCTGGTCGAAAGCAGGCGCACCAGACGCTCGAAGATGATCTCGAGCATCGGCAGACGTTCATAGGCGACCGAGCCGGAATCGACGATCGCCTGGATGCCGTTGCGGTCGTTCTTGTCGTCGCCGTCGGTGAAACCGAGCATCGTGTCGATTTCGTCCTGCGACATCAGGCGGTCGGTACCGCCTTCCTGTTCGCTGTCGACTTCGACGACCTCGGGCATGGCCACCCAGCCGGCGGCCATGTTCTCTGGCGTAAGCGGCTCGTCGGCGGCGAGGGTGTTGTCGCGATCGGTGCTCATCGTTCCGTCGTCATCTCTGCGCTGGGCTCAAGCTGCCCGCTCACTGCACCAGAAGTTCCTTGAACAGCACCGCATCCACCTTGGCCGGATAGACCGTCAGGTTGACGCGCCGCAGCAGCTCTTCCTTCAGCCGGTACATGCCGGCCGAGCCTTCGAGGTCGGAGGGGCGCAGCTCCCGCATGAAGACCTGGAAGGCGTCCTCGACGCGCGGCAGCAACGGCTTCACCTCGTCCGAGATCTTCGGGTCGGCGACTTCCAGCACGACCTTGATCTTCATCATCGGCGCGCGCTCGCCCTGGGTGCTGGCGGCGGCCATGCCGATCGTCATGTCCTTCATCTCGATAAAGGTCGCGGGCTTCTTCGCCTTCGCGGCGGCCTCGGTGGCGGCGACCTGCTCGGCGCTGGGCTTCTTCAGGAAGAACCAGCCGCCGCCGCCAGCGGCCGCCAGCAGCACGACCGCGCCGGCGATGATGAAGAGCTTCTTGCGGCCACCGCTCTTCGGCGCGTCTTCGCCGGGAGCCTCCGCCTCTTCCTTCTTCGGCTTCTTCGCCATCTCGATCTCAACGCCCCGGCGCCCGGCGGCTTCTGCCGCCCTTCCTGCAGAGCTTCGCCAATCACGGTTAACGCGTCGTTAAGGGCGGCAGATTTTGCCGGGCCATTCTTGCCGTTCCAGCAGCTCGTGCCGGGTGAATCGTGTGGCATGATTTCGGGTAATCTATCGAGATATCAGGTATTTAGCGGAATTATTCCGGCTGGCACGGCGATTGCGGATGTCGGGGAGTGGCGGCTTGCGCTGGGGAGCGTCGAGGTTGCCACGGGACATGATCGGGAGCCAAAGCCGTGGAGAACGCGCTTCTCATCGGCCTGTCGCGTCAGGTTGCCCTGGCGCGCGAGCTGGACGTCATCGCCAACAACATGGCGAACGTCGGAACAAACGGATTCAAGGCGCGCAGCGCGCGCTTCAATGAATTCATCTCGCCGCGCGCCAAGGCGGATGCGTTCCAGCCGCTGGACCGGCCGCTCTCCTATGTCATCGACAAGGGCACCCCGCTCGATCTCTCGCAGGGCGCGGTCGAGCGCACCGGCAACCCACTCGACGTCGCCCTGAAGGACGACAACTACCTCGTCGTGCAGACACCGAATGGCGAGCGCTACACCCGCGCCGGCTCGCTGACGATCGACCAGCAGGGCCGGCTCGTCACCCAGAGCGGCCAGCCGGTGATGGGCGATGCCGGGCCGATCGCCTTCGGTGCGGCCGAATACGACATGCGCATCGCGCCCGACGGCACCGTGACCAGTGACCAGGGCGTGCGCGGCCGGCTGCGGCAGGTGCGCTTCGCCGATCCGAGGGCGCTCGCGAATGACGGCGCCAACCTGTTCTCCTCCGCCACGCCCGCCCAGCCGGCAGGGCCGCAGGCGCGGCTGGAGCCCGGCGCCGTCGAGCGCTCGAACGTGAAGGCCGTGATTGAGCTGACCCGCCTGATGGAGGTGCAGCGCAACTACCAGAGCGTCGCGAACATGATCACCAAGGCCGATGAGCTGCGCAGCAAGGCGATCTCTCGCCTGGCCGACCAGCAGGCCTGATAAGGAACCCGCACCATGCGCGCCATGCTGACTGCCGCAACCGGCATGATGGCCCAGGAGATGAACGTTCAGGTCATCTCCAACAACATCGCGAACGTCCGGACCACCGGCTACAAGCGCCAGCAGATTCATTTCCAGGATCTGCTCTACGAGAATTTCCGGCGCGCGGGCTCGGCCACCTCCGACCAGAACACCCAGGCTCCGGCGGGCACCTTCGTCGGCGCCGGCGTCAAGACGGTCTCGACCGGCCGGGTGATGACGCAGGGCAATATCACGCCAACCGAGAAGCCCTACGACCTCGCCATCCGCGGCGAGGGCTTCTTCCGCATCTTGCTCCCCGATGGCCGCACCGCCTATAGCCGGGACGGCTCCTTCGACCTCGATTCCCAAGGGCAGATCGTCACCCGCGACGGCTATCAGGTCCAGCCCGGCATCACCGTGCCGAACAACGCCACCAGCGTCAGCATCAATGCGCAGGGCATCGTCGAGGCGCAGATGCCGGGGCAGACAGCGCCGCAGCAGCTTGGCCAGATCCAGCTTGCGCGCTTCGTCAACAAGGTCGGCCTCGAATCGATCGGCGACAACCTCTTCATCGAGACGGCGGCCTCGGGACAGGCGATCGACGGCTTCGGCGGCGGCGAGGGCTTCGGCACGCTGCAGCAGAACTACCTCGAAGAAGGCAACGTCCAGGCCGTGACCGAGCTCACCTCGCTGATCGCGGCGCAGCGCGCCTACGAGATGAACTCCAAGGTCATCACCGCCGCCGACCAGATGATGTCGGCAACCACCCAGATGTTCCGCGGCTAGCAGGGGAGCACGCATCATGATCCGCCTTGCCCTCGTCGCCCTCCTGCTTTCCGGCACCGCCGCGCTGGCTGCGCCGCAGCAGAAGCACGCCGCGCCGGTCGCGGTTGCTGCGGTCGCTCCGGCGCCGGCTGCCGCCGCTCCCGCCCAGCCGCAGCGGCTCAGGCTCAGGCCCGAGCTCAACCTGGCGCGCGATCTCGTCACCTTCGGCGATCTCATTCCCGGCCTGGCCGGCGATGCGGCGAGCACCGCCGCCTTCCGCGCTCCGGGGCTCGGCGAGACCGGCACGATCCAGGTCGCGCGCATCGTCGAGGCGGCCCGCGCTGCCGGCATCGTGCGCGAGGCCTCGGATCTGGAGAGCCAGGGCTTTGCCCAGGTCGTGGTGACGCGCGCCGCCCGCCGGATCACCGCAGCCGATATCGAGACCGCGGTGAGGGCCGGGCTGCAGGAGCGTTTCGGCGTCGATGCGCGGCTCTTCGCGCTGGCGATCGACGGCGGGGCTCCGGCCGTCGCGGTCGAGCCCGAACTCACCGGCGATGTCGGTGTGGTAGATCTGTCCTTCGACGCCCGCTCGCGGCGGGTGCTGGCTCGGCTTTCGGTGCCGGGCAGCATGGCGATGCGGCTGAAGCCGCTGCGCATCTCCGGCCAGCTCGTCGAGACCGTCGAGGTCGTGGTGCCGAAGCGCGCGATCGCACGCGGCGAGACGCTGACGCTCGCGGATGTCGCGGTCGAGCGCCGCCCGCGCGACGGGCAGGGCAGCGAGATGCTCTCCGATGCCCGCACGGCCATCGACAAGGTGGCGCGTCGGGCCCTCATCGCCGGGGCGCCGCTACGCGCGAGCGACATCCAGCGCGAGGAGATCGTCGCCAAAGGCGACCTCGTCACGATCGTCTACGAATCCCCGGGGCTGATCATCACCCTGCGCGGCCGGGCCAACGAGGCCGGCGCCATGGGCGACGTCATCTCCATCACCAATCCGCAGTCGAAGCGCGTGCTGCAGGGCAAGGTCAGCGGGCCGGGCAAGGTTTCCGTCCAGCCTTCCGCCGCCGGCCGCATCGCCAGCGCCGAATGACGGCCCGCCAGATGACTGCCAGCAAAGTGACAGCCATGGAAAACGCCATGACCATCTCCCGTCTCGCCAAGCTCTCCGGGCTCCTGCTGCTCACCGCCTCGCTTGGTGCCTGCGGCATGGCGGATCGCCTCGCTAATGTCGGACAGGCCCCGAACCTCTCGCCGATCGAGGACCCGACGGCCGCCAAGGGCTACAAGCCCGTGCAGATGCCGATGCCGGCGATGGAGCACGCCTCCTACGCGCCGAACTCGCTGTGGCGGACCGGCTCGCGTGCCTTCTTCAAGGATCAGCGCGCTCGCAATGTCGGTGATCTCGTCACGGTGAAGGTCAAGATCACGGACCGGGCCCAGCTCAACAACTCGACCAAGCGCAGCCGCAAGAACGGCGAGGATTTCGGCGCTGAGAACACTTTCGGCATGGAGAACAAGCTCGACAAGTTCCTACCGGACGGCGCCAAGGCCTCCTCGCTGCTGAAGCTCGATTCCGAAGGCTCGAGCGAAGGCTCCGGGACGATCAGCCGGGCCGAGCAGCTGACCACCAATGTCGCGGCCGTCGTCACCCAGAACCTGCCCAACGGCAACCTCGTGATCGAGGGTAAGCAGGAGATCAGGGTCAATTTCGAGGTGCGCGAGCTGATCGTCGCCGGCGTGATCCGGCCCGAGGACATCGAATCGGACAACACCATCGATTCGACCAAGATCGCCCAGGCCCGCATCGCTTATGGCGGCCGCGGCCAGATCACCGACGTTCAGCAGCCGCGCTATGGCCAGCAGGTGATGGATATCCTCCTGCCGTTCTGAGGCTCTCAGCAGTCCGGACGGCGCGGAACGCTCCCCCTTTTGTCTCCGCGCCGCTTCGGCCGGCGGTCTCTCCCGAGCCGCCGACAGCCCCGGCCGCCCGCCACGCTCCCCAAGCTCTTCAGGCAGCGGCCCGAAAGCCCCGCGTTCTCCCGACGCGGGGCTTCTTGCTGCGCGGCTTCTTGCTGGCTGACGCTCCAACTATTGTTTGCCGCATTTTCTTCACGCGAACCGGTGCCCACTTCGCTTGAAAATGCTCTGGCGCTCAGAACTTCTCGCCCGTGATGTTCTCGAAGTCGTTCAGTCCGAACTTGCGCTGCCGGACGATATTGTCGACTCGCGCGAGCCAGCGGACCGGTTGCCGGTTGCCGAGCTGCTTCAGCGCCGGAATGTTGAGGACCTGTCCATTCAAGCCTTGGGTCATGTGGCCCCAGTCCCTCGCGACCGTATAGGACATGCCGACCATCGGGCCGACCCCGCAATACATCAGCCGGTCGAAGACGGGATCGTATCTCTTGACCTCGCGGAAGTCGTTATAGTCGATGCCGCGGTCGATGTGCTGGATGCCCTTGAGGCGGATCTTCCAGTAGTCGATGTTCATGACCTGCGCCCAGGCGATCCACATCGCCAGCTCGGCCTGCTTTCGCGCCTTCTCGGATCTGGCCCATTCGATCTGGGAGGTGCCGGGCTGCTGATTCAGGAAGCTGCCCTGGATCAGGCTTTCGCGAAATTGCGCCGCGCTCTTCGCGGGAAACCTGCCCTCGTCGGTCAGGAACTGGTAGCGGCGGACATTCTCCTTCAGCACCGAGGCGCAGATGCCGATCTCGATGCGCTTCAGCAGGTCGAATTTATGCGGGTCCGTCTCCGGGGGCTGAAAGACGGCATCGCCGTCCGAGGGCTTCGGCGGAGCGGGGGCCAGGAACTTCTCGAGCTCCAGCTTCTCGACGCCTTTGACGCCGACCTCCTTGGTTCCTTCGAGGATCGTGGTCTGGCCGATCTCGGTCGCCTTGTTGACGCGGCCCTGGAACCTCTGCTGCTTTTCGACCGCCTCCAGCGCTCGCGTCCGGACATGGGCCGGGATTGCCGGCTCGCGATAGGCGATCGTCATCGATGCGAGCTTGCTGTTGGTCTGCGCCGCCAGCCGGCGGCCGATATAGTTGCCGGCCCGATTGAGGATCGGGGTGATCAGCATCCCGGCGACACCACCGGCCGCACCGGCGACGAAGGCCACCAGGATATAATAGAACAGACTGCTGCTCTCGGATTTGAAGCGCTGCTCGACGGCTTTCAGCGTGTCCGTATGGGCCTTGTAGGCTTCCTTGTAGGACAGCGACAGGGCGGCGCCATAGGTGTCCCATTGGTGATGGGCGGAATCGATCTTGCCGATCAGGTCTTCGACCGACCGCGCGGCCTCGGATTTCGCCTGGTAGTTGAGAAGATTGGGCTCAGCCATCGTCCAGCTCCGCATGTGAGAGGATAGGCATCGGCAGGCCGGGCAGAGTGCGTTCGGGCCGTATGGCGGTCGCCGCGCACGGATGCGCTCGAGACGGTCGGGCACCCAGCAAGGCAGAGGCCCCGCGAACGAAGCGCTCAGGGGTCGGCTGAAACGGCCGACTCTAGGCCTTCGTCGCGCGCCGTTGTCGCTGGGTTCACCGTCGCTGGAAAAACATCGAAGCGCCGCATGGGCGATCGCCGGTGGGGCGACTTTCGGCTGGCGCCTTGCTCACAGGATGGAGCATCGACTACGGGCTGCTGGCGGGACCCGTGTGGGAAAAGAGCAACGACCCTGGAAAACCCTGGGTCGGCGCGCGATTCGCATAGCTGCCGAACGATCTTGCATAGATTATGGGCAGTACCTGGTTAACCCTGATTCGCCGAGATCCTATGCCTAGCCGCCGTCCGCAGCGCGCGACCCTGACACGCGCAGCTCTCCTTCTCCTGGCGACAGTTTCTGTCCCCGCACTGGTTCTCACGAACGCTTCGGTGGCCCAGGCGCAGCTTGCCGGCGCCAATGGCGGCGACGGCGGCAATGCCTCGGGGGCGACCGGAGGGGTGGGCGGCACCGGCGGTTTGGCCGGCGACGGCAGCTTCACGGGCGGAGCCGGCGGTGTCGGTGGTGTCAACGGCGGCGGCGGAGCAGGTGGGGGACCCGCGGGTGGCGCGACCGGTCCCTCCGGGCAAGGTACCGGCTCCGGCGGAGGGCCGGACAGCGGAGGCGGCGGCGGTCGCTCCAACACAGCCAGTGCCGGAGCTGGCGGCGGTGGCGGCGGTGGCGGGCGTGGAGCCACGGTTACGTCGGCGCTGACCAATGCGTCAACCATCACCGGCGGTAACGGCGGCAAGGGGGGCAACGGCGCCAGCAGCAGCTCTTGGGCCGGCGGCGGCGGCGGTGGTGGCGGCGGGGCCGGCGCCGTGCTCGACGGTACTTCCATTGTCAACAGCGGCTCGATCACGGGTGGCAACGGTGGGAATGGCGGCGTCGGGGCCGGAACCGATTATTTCGCCAGCTATGACGACGGCACCGGCGGGACGGGCGGGTCCGGTATCGTCGTGAATACCACGACCGGCGCGACCATCGAGAACACCGGCTCGATCACCGGTGGCAATGGTGGCTTGGGCAACGGGCCGCAGGGCGCCGCCGGCGTCGGCATCAGTGGCCAGAACCTCACCATTATCAATTCGGGCACGATCGTTGCCGGCAGCGGCAGCGGTAACATCGACGCCCTGCGCTTCACCGGCGGGGTGAATGCGCTGACGCTCACCAACGCGACCTCCGGCCTGACCGGCAACATCGCGGTTCAGGCCGGCTCGCTCACTTTCGCCCAGCCGACCGACGTCACCGTTGCGAATGCGATTACCGGAGCAGGCTCGATCGCCAAGACCGGAGGGGGCACGCTGACGCTCACCGGCACCAACACCTACACCGGCGGCACCACCGTGTCGGAAGGTACGCTGGTCGGCAATTCGGCGAGCATTCGCGGCGTGCTCGCGAACAACGCCGCCGTCATCTTCAACCAGACCGCGACCGGCACCTTCGCGGGTGCCATCAGCGGCAGCGGCTCGCTGACCAAGGAAGGGGTCGGCAACCTGACGCTGTCGGGCGTGAACACCTCGACCGGTCCGACCTTCGTCAAGGCCGGGATGCTGACCGTGACGGGCGGCAACGCGATCGGCGACAGTGCTCTCGTCGTGATCAGTAGCGGAGCGACGCTGGCGGTCGCCCAGAGCGAGACGATCGGCTCGCTGTCGGGCGTCGCCGGCGCGAACGTCACCATCTCCAGCGGCCAAACGCTCACGACCGAGGACAACAGCGCCTCGGCCTTCGCCGGCACGATCTCAGGTGCGGGCGGCGTCCGGCAGAACTTTGCCGGCACGACGACGATTTCGGGCACGAGCACCTATACCGGGCCGACCAACGTCGCCAACGGCACGCTCATCATCAATGGTTCGATCGCGTCCTCGTCGGGCGTCACCGTGGCCAATGGCGCGACGCTTGGCGGCAATGGCCAATTGCCCTCGACCACCGTGTTCGGAACGATCTCGCCCGGCAACTCGCCCGGCGTTCTGACGGTCAACGGCAACCTCACGCTGAACGCGTCTTCTCTCTATATCGCTGAAATTCAGGGCGCGGTCGCCGACCGGATCAACGTGACCGGCAGCGCTGCGCTGGCAGGCACGCTCAGGCTGGTTCCGCTCGGCGGCGCCTATGTCTTCAACAGTCCCTATACGCTGCTTTCAGCGGCGGGCGGTGCCAGCGGCTCGTTCGGCACGGTGGACCCGACCGGCTCGTTCGGCGACGGCGTGACGACGGCGGTTTCCTACACCAGCAACGAGGTGTTGCTGACGCTGACACCCAAGAAATTCACGACGCTGGGCGTTACGTCCCCGGCCAATGCCTTCGCTGTTGCATCGGCGATCGACAGTGCCGTTGCGCGCGGCGCGGACGCCTCGTCGCTGTTCGGGATCTACAATCTGCCGGCCGCCGCGATTCCGGCTGCGGTGAACCAGCTTTCCGGCGAGGTTCATGCCGGTGCGCCGGCCCTGGCCTCGCGGGCTGCCGGACAGTTCCTCGGCACGATGCTCGATAGCGGCCTCGCGGGCCGGTTGCAGAGCGCAGGGGCAGCCCCCGGTGCTGCCGCATTCACCAGCCGTGTGAGCAAGGGCCGCGACGTGCCGGCGAAGCCCAGCTTCCTGGACGAGTCGCGGTTCTCGCTGTGGGGCGCCACGTTCGGCTCGGCTGGTCGAACCGATGGCGAGGCGGCCATCGGCTCCACCAAGCGTGATCTCGACGACGCGCATCTGGCTGCCGGTGCGGATATGCGCATTGCGCCCGGAACCGTTGCGGGCGTCGCCGTTGCGGGCGGCAAGGCCCGCGCGTCGCTGTCGGGCGGCCTCGGCAAGATCGAGAGCGACGTCTTCCAGGCCGGCATCTACGGCGCGACCCGGCTTGGCATCTTCAACCTGTCGGCTGCGGGTGGCTATGCCCGGCTCGACAACGATGTGACGCGCGCGGTTCCGACGCTCGGCAACAGCCTGACCTCCTCCTATGTGAGCACCGCCTGGAGCGGGCGCCTGCAGGTCAGCGCGGCGGTTGCGAACTGGAATGGCTTCACGATCTCGCCCCTGGCGGCCCTGCAGGCGGTCCATGTCCGCAGCCCCGCTTTCCTCGAGCAGGCCGGACTCGGCGGGAATGCCGGCGCTCTCGCGGTCGGCAAGCGCAATGATATGACGAGCCGGTCCGAGCTCGGCGCGCAAATCGACATGCAGGCCGTCTGGGGCAGCGTGCCGGTTACGGGCTTCGTGAAGGCCGCATGGGCCCATTATTTCGAGCGCGATGCCTCGCTCTCCGCGAGCCTCGTAGCCTTGCCCGGCGCCAGCTTCACGGCGATCGGTGCCAGGCCCGATCAGAATGGCGCGCTGCTCGCCGCCGGGGTCGATGCAAAGCTCAGCGATCGCGTTTCGCTGGGAGTCCGCGTCGACAGCGAGTTGTCGGGCAACACCCGCACGATCGGTGGCACTGCACAGCTCAGGGTCAGCTTCTAAGCGAAGCTCGATTGATCCCGTCTATATCGACCCGCCCACCTTCACCGGGGGCGGGTCTTTTGCGTTGGCCGGGGCCGCGAAAAACCGCGGCTTCGGCGGCTTGGCACCGCCAGCTTCCGTCAGCGTCGCGAGTGCGGGGCGCTTCGCCGAGCGTCGCGAGGTCCTGCCGAGTCGCCGTATGATCTCGATCCGCGCGAAGGCATTCGCCGTCGTCGCACTTCGGGAAGGGGGCTACGAGGCTCGAGGCTCGGTGACCCCGCTACAGCTCCGATCGTTCCAGCAGCGGAGATCAGATGGTTGACCGAATGCCGTTCTGCCACTCGGCGAGCGAGCGGTGTTGTGATTCGGCGCGGCTCAATATTATAAAGACTGAAGATCGGGTTTGAGACCGTTCCTGCCCTCGGGGCCTCGGGCGTTACCGGGAGGGCAGGGGCGTATTGTCGGCTTTGCTAAATTGCTGCAGTTCTCATCAGGTTGAGTGATCTAAATGTATAGGGCTCGGGCGTTTTTCCTGACGATCTTACTGGCCGGATCTCTGGCGGCTCCTGCGGCCAATGCCCGGGACGTCGTTTCTTATAACGGCAACGACGAGCCAGGTTCTATCGTCATCAAGACGAAAGAACGACGACTATATCTCGTCCTGGAAGATGGCGTTGCTATTCAATACCGGGTGGCAGTTGGCCGCTCGGCCAAGCAATGGGTCGGCACGGTTCAAATCGAAGGCAAATACATCGAGCCGGCCTGGTCGCCGCCGGATGAAATCAAGCGGGATAATCCGAAGCTCCCGGATGTCATCGCTGGAGGCTCGCCGCGCAATCCGATGGGGGCGAGGGCCATGACCCTTTCCGGCGGAGGGCAATATGCGATCCACGGAACGAACAGGCCCGATTCGATCGGGACCTTTGCATCCTATGGATGCTTTCGCATGCTCAATGAAGACATCATCGACCTGTTCCAGCGCGTTCCTGTCGGAACGCCGGTGATCGTCCGTCGATAAGGGGCGCTTGGCGCGTCAGACGACGCGCGAGCACGTCGAGGAGGCTAGTCCGCCGCTACGCGGGTGCCTCCACGCGAAAAACGACGCACCGCCAGCGCGGGCCTTACTTGTTCCTGACAAAAAAAGAACCCGCGTGGGTCACTGATTGCCGTGCGAAGAGAACTGCGGCTCGAGGTTTCTGCGAGAATTGATATTGCGAAGGGCAGAGATGTACTCTGCCGGATAGAGCAGGGTGTTGTCGGGCGCTTTCAACCCCATATAAGTGGCGACTTCGCCGACCCACCGGTTGCAGTTGTTCATGACAGCGTGCCACATCGTCGAGGTTCTTTGCTTGCGTTTGATGTAAGCATAGACCCTTCGATATTGCGCTTCGTCCATCACCACCCGAAAGCGATTGGAGATGTACTGATCTTCCATGTCGCCGTCGCTGGGGCCGGTTTCCGCAGGAACGGGAACGACATGGCCCATGGACCATAGTTGCGGTCCCTCTCCCGCAGGATGGAGGCCCGCGACCTGTTCTGCCGTGACTTGTCCCACTTCGCCTCTCGCATTGAGGCGCCCGTGAACCAGGAATGTATGTCCATAGCTCAGCGCGTAGCGCGAACGAAACTCGACGAAATACTGGCCTCTATCGCGTGATGGATGTGGCCGCGTCGTGTGTGACGAGGGGAATTCCGTGTCACTCTCGGTGAAGCCGGCCGGGTCGCGCGCAAGCGCCGCATCTGGCCTGAAGGCCAGCAAAAGGCCCGTCAAAGCGCAAGCCAGGATCCAGAAGCGTGTTGGAGGGATCGCCGCAAACCGCATCATAGGCCTCCTGATCAAGTCGAGCTATGCGGTTCGCCCTTTCCATCTATCCGAGCGCCGCATTTGCGATTCCCGAGGAGAAAGCGGCCGAGCGGTGGCCGCTTTCTTTTTTAAAGACTAGCCCTTGGTTACGATGGGCGCCGCGGCGGGAGGTGGCGCCTTGCCCTTCCCCTTACCGATGGAGGCGCACCCGCCGACGCTAATGAGTGCAACAGATACGGCCAACACTACGATCTTTTTCATCGGTTCGCCCTCGTTTGAAAAAGCCCAGTTTTAGCTCAGCGCAATCCAATGCTATTGAAACTGCGCAACGTCGTGCCGAACAATTTAGGATACAAATCGTCGGGTGGCACATCGTCGAGCATCTCAGATGCCATGAGCAATTTCAACTGACAAAAAATCTTTCACCTGACTGTTAATGAGTTATGGTTGCCAAACGAGATGTACAAGGCAAATAGGCGCCAAGCTTCCTGCGGTCCGACTGCTCGCTAGCGCGGCTGATGAGGGCTGCTCAAGCGTGGGATAATGCGGCCGGTTCGATTCATGTAGTCCCGGTATTCGCTTCCGAACGCTTCGCACATGAGCTTTTCTTCCTCGCCAACGCGAAAGAAGTAGAGCGTTCCAAAGCCGATGAGGCCGGCTGGTCCGGCAATCCAATTCGGCAACAGCAGGGCCTGCGCGACAGCCCACAGCCAAAAAGCTGAATACATTGGGTGGCGCACGTAAGTATATATTCCGCTCGTTATTAATTTGTGATTCTCGCGAAGGTCCAGGGAAACGGACCAGTTCCGCCCCAGGGCGCGATGCGTCAGATAGAACAGCCATAATGCTGCTGCCGCCACCACGGCTCCTGCCCAGGCCAGTGAAGGTTGGAACGGATACTTCGCAAACCGGGGGAAGCCGAATGCAACATATATGAACGGCAGTATACCCAGGCCCGACAAGGAAATACTGAGCAGGACGAGTTCCTTGGTTCCTCGCGCCGAGCGGGAAACGGGCGTGCGGCGAGCGCGCCGTTCGTGAGGAATGCGGATGATGTACCAGCCGATGGCAAGCGCCAGGTAGATCGCCTTCGCGATGGCAGGGGTCATGGTTTGACCGCCCCGACCGCGTTGAACTCGAGCGGGAAACCGGTCGCTTCAATCAATCGACCGTCTGCGTCGAACATATCCATTGCGCCTCGCTCTGATCGCGCGTTTCTCTCCGCCGAAAGGGGCCCGCATGTCGACATGAAGTAGTCGTATGGGGCTCGACGGTCGTTTCCTCTGACAAATTGGCAGTGCATCCTGTACCAGTTCTTGCGGAGGCGCGGATAGCGGGCCGGCGTGATCATCCGCCGGATACTCACATTGCGAGCGAGAGGCGAGCCGGTTGGCGGCAGCTTCAGATGCGACAGCAGATCCGCCCCGAAGAAGTTCATGACATCCGAGCGAGCCCGGTAATCCGCCCAGAACACGTCGCGATTCGCGCTCACGCGTCCGATCGCGGCACGAAATTCCTGCGCGGCACGGTGCAACCCGATCTTGAGAATGGAAGCGCCGACTGAGAGGAAGGCGATCTTGCGGCTCCCGCCCGATGATTCGCGTTCGATTTTCACGGCGCGATCGATGAGATCGATCGCGAGTACGGCGCCCAGGCTGTGCCCAACGATCAGCGTCTCATCAGTGGCCTCGTTGCCGGGGCAACGACTTATCTCTGCGGCGACACGCTGCAGGCGCTCAGCCAGGATACGATTGCCGTTTCGAATATAGTCTCTTGCGAAGATCCAATCGTCGATCAGCAATCCGAGATATAGCCAGCGATCAGCCGCATGGAGCAGGAGCCAGGCTGTGCCGAGAAAAATCAGCAATGAAATGAAATAACTTCCTTTGAGCGCGAACGAAAACAAGGCCGCGCCGATGCATAATCCGGCGATGACGAGCAATATAAAGACAGGATAGAGAAAGAACATCGCGTAGCGCCAGCTGGAGCGCAGATATGCGCCGAGCGCTCCTGAAATCAGGAAATCGCCAAATGCCACGATTCCCGGAGCAAGGCGGCTCCACGCGGGGCGCTCACCGGCGCTGCTTATGACGTCGTCCCATCGGACGAGGTTCATCTCGGTCTCGGACTGCCAATTCGGACCGGAAGCCGATACCCGCCAGCTGGCGAGATCGTCCCGAACGACCAGTTCCGAGACCGTCGTGCGCGCGCCCCATGTCTGTTCGAAGCGCCGCAGCTCCTTGACGAAGCGCCCGAAGACCGCAGCCGGCGGCGCAGGATCGTAGCCCCCGATATAGTACACTCGACGCTTCAGGACCCGCGTTTCTGTCATTCTTATTGTCTCGCGCAGCGCGTGATGATGAAGGCTCGTCCTGTCGAAAAACAGCTGTCATTCCTCGAAATCAAAAGTCGGAAATCGTCACCGGCTCGTTGAGCCGGTCGCCGTGAAGGCGAGGGCTCCCACCATGTCTCTCCCTCGATCGACTAGCTCAGTTGCCGTGAAATCTTCTCGGCCGTCGCCAAGATATGTTCCGCAAGCGCGGGAATGGCGTCCGGGGTCAATCGGCTGGACGGTCCCGATATGCCAATCGCCGCCTCGACCGTTTCGCCCGCGAATATGACAGGCACCGCGATCTCGCATTCCGTTCCGCGCTTCTCGTCGAGATGGATAGCGTATCCCCGCGAGCGGATAAGCTCGAGCTCGGCCCGCAACGCTTCGGGGTCAGAACCTTCGGTCGCCGCTGCAGAAAAGCTTCTTTCCACTTCGTCGATCACTCGAGGGGGCTGGAACGCGAGAACGGCTTTCCCCAAGGCGCAATCTTGCACACGCCGTTTCGCGCCGACCGCGAATGCGGCCATAGCGGATTCCGGCGAATTGGTACCCGCAACCAGGACAATGTCCTTGTCTGCAATCACGCCTGCATACACCGACTCACGTGTCTCCATCGCTAGTTCCGACAGATGGCGATCTGCCGCCCGCTGAAGAGCTATCGGATCTTTCAGGCAAAATCCCAAGCTCCATAGCTTTGGTGAAAGAGATATGCGTGAAAAATTCGAGGTTGGCGAGATATATCGCGTTGCTTCAAGGATTCTTAGTGTTTCTTGGATCGTCGCTTCGTCGAATTGTGTCTGAGAGCTTATCTGATGTATCGTGCTGTGACGGCTATTGCGAGCTAGGGCTTCGAGAATCGCCAATCCTTCTTCGAAAGATATGTTCATGGCCAAGCTCTCGCTCTTGCAACAGTTGAGGGTTTGGGCCGCTCTTCATCGGGGCGGCTAGCTTCATCCGGTGTTCTCTCCGCGTCAGTCAGGCCAGACCCGCGATCCACTTATAGTGGCGCAGGACAAGTCGATAACTGGATTGTGATCCCGTCGCCTGCGCAGGGCCAGCGCAATTATCGCGGGTCCCCAGCTTTGAACGTCCGATTTCCGCCTGTCCTGGCTGGCGCAGGGGCTTTGACAACGGGCTTGCCTGAAGCGGCTCGGCTCCGATGTATCTGCGGCGTTGCGCTCGATGTCGAGAATGACAATCGCCGTCGAGATCGGCGTGTGGCCCGGCTTGCTTCCGGGCGCTCCAAGGCGCCGCGCCGGCCGGCTCAGGTTGACGGCTTCCCGGTTCGACAGGCGGCCTGGCCCGCCAAGCAGAAGGCCCCGCAGTTGCCTGCGAGGCCTCGAGAAGCACGACGGGTAAGGTCTCGTCTCTCAATCGTCCCGGAACACGCGCTCGTTGCGCTCGTGGCGTTCCTGAGCTTCTAGCGAGAGCGTGGCGATCGGGCGAGCTTCCAGGCGCTTCAGCGAGATCGGTTCCCCGGTTTCCTCGCAATAGCCGTAGGAGCCGTCGTCGATCCGGGAGATGGCCGCATCGATCTTGGCGATCAGCTTGCGCTGCCGATCGCGGGCGCGCAACTCGATGGCGCGATCCGTCTCCGAGGAGGCCCGGTCGGCGATGTCCGGGTGATTCTCGCTCTCGCTCTGAAGCGTAGCGAGGGTCTCCTTCGCCTCTCTGAGGATCTCGTCCTTCCAGGCGAGGAGCTTGCCGCGGAAGTACTCACGCTGACGATCGTTCATGAACGGCTCGTCATCGCTCGGTTTGTAGTCCGCATCGAGGATGATCTGCTTCGACATGGGCGCGCTCTCTACGTTGTCCGCTCACGCGCCCACCGGCTGTGCCGCGGGAGGGTGAGCCGATTTGGCGCCCTTATAGCGATCCGCATCAAGCGGAACAATCGCTTCCATCAGTGCTTCAACGGCTTCTTGAACGAATTAGCTAGAAGCGCGGATTCTGTCGGATTTTCCGTGCATTTCGCCCTAGTCGAGATTGCGGATAGCTGCGGCGATGTCCGCCTCGATCAGCCGGGCGATGGGCTGGCGATAGTGCGTGTGGTCGAAGAAGAGATTCGAATCGCGCAGTGCAGGCCTGTCGAGGCGCCAATTCAGAACGACTGTATGCGGCCTGCGGGCGGCGAACTCGGTATAGACGCGCATGCACGCTGCTTCGGCCGCGCTGCCGGGAGTTCCAGGCTTCGGGAGACCGGAGATGTAGATCGGTGGGCGGACAAGGACGAGCTTCGTCTGGGCCGGAGCCGACTGCATCAGCGCTTCGAGCGCGGTCGCGGCCGGGAAGGGGCCGTCGACATTGCCGCCGCCCGATTCGATCGGCTTCTCCAGTTTTTCGCGCAGGTCTGGTTGGGTCGCGTAACCTTGGCCTTGATAGCCAGATTCATAGTCCCAGTACCCATCGGGCCGGGCGCGCTCGGCCTTGGACGAGAGGACATAGCCGACGCGGCGCAGGATCTCCTCGATCACCTCATAGCGCATCAGCTTGCCGAGATATTCCGGAAGGCTGCGGCTCAGAAGCCAGAACGGAAAGGGCCTGTCATTGGGAAGCGCCGGATCCGGCGTGCACCAGGTATCGTCGACCCCGATGACAACCGCCCGAGGTACTGGATCGTGATGGTGGCGCACGAACCAGTCCAGTGTCAGCAGCATTTCCTTTGGCTGCGACCCCGGCGCGATCAGCGAGACGAAGGGAATTCCGGTCTGCTCACGCAGCTTTTCCGGTGAAACGAGCTGGATATGCGAGTTGCCGAAGATCGCGCCGGTGAATTGCGGGTCGCGCCCACGGCTTGCCAGCGCCGTGCGCGGCCCCTGCGGACGGACACCGTCCTTCAGCTTTAGTGGCGAGCGGCCGGAATCGTATGGGTCGATCAGGAAGGCGGCGGCACCGAAGACGAACGAAAATACCGCCGCCGCTGCCAGCAGCGTTGTTGTAAAGCCGCTCCATATCGTCGCCCGGTCCCACACGACTGGCTGATGCCGATTTGAATGGCCCCCCGATCCAGCTTAACGCACGGCTCGGGTTTGGCGAGAGTATGATAATCAGATTTCTCCCGGTCACACGTTGCAGCCTGCACGGCGTGGTCTTTGCAACGGCGCGATCACCATCTCTCGAAGCTACTGCTGTTTGATCGCGGCCAGCTCAGTAAAAGAGTGGTGAGTGGAATCGTCAAAGCGCGTTGAGCGTTCTCTTCGGGCTCGCGAAGGCGGCGGCTGTCCCGTCAATCGGCTGACGCTTTCATTGACGTTCGCTTTCGGGTCAAGATTCGCCGCTCAGAACTGGAAGTAGATGAACTCATAGTTCGCGTCTTCGCCGATCTTGAGCAGGATAATGACGAGCAGTAGCCCGGCAAGCACGGCGATCCAGCGCGCGGGCGGCAGCTTGTGGACGAGGTTCCAGGCTGTCGGCCCGATGATGGCGAAGGCGGCGGCCGTCACGAGAGCGCGCCATTTGAAGCTGCTGCCGATGGGGCCGAGGCCGATGAGGCCCTTATAGATGGCCAGCGCAGCCTCGAAGCTCGTGGCGCGGAACAGCACCCAGCAGGCCATCACGAACAGGAACGTCAGCAGCCAGCCGAGTGGGGCGGGCATCGGCAAGTTAGCGCGGCGCCAGAACAGGGCGACGATCAGCGCCAGGCCATGGGCCACGCCCCAGGCGACGAAGGTGAGGCCTGCACCGTGCCAGAGACCGCCGAGCGCCATCGTCGCGAACAGCGCCCAGATTTGGGTGGGCAGGCCGCTGCGCGAACCGCCGAGTGGGATATAGAGATAGTCGCGCAGGAAGCGCGATAGCGTCATGTGCCAGCGCCGCCAGAAATCCTGGATCGAGAGCGAGCGATAGGGCACCTCGAAGTTCTGGGGCAGCACGATCCCGAAGAGCAGGGCAAAGCCCAGCGCCATGTCGGTGTAGCCGGAGAAGTCGAAATAGATCTGGAAGGTGAAGGCAAGCGTCGCCTGCCAGGCTTCCGCCATGCTGATGACCTTGCCGGCGGCCGCGGCGGCGAAGACCGGGTTGGCGTATTCGGCGAGCGGGTCGCCGATCAGCACCTTCTTGGCGAGGCCGGCGGTCAGCAGCAGCAGGCCGCGCGCGAAGCGTTCGGCTGCGTCCGGGCGCTGATAGGGCCGCTCGTCGAGTTGGTGCATGATCTCGCGCCAGCGCACCAACGGGCCGGCGAGGACCTGCGGGAAGAAGGCGATGTAGAGCGCGTAGCGGACGATATCGTAGCGCGGCGCCTGACCGCGCCTCAGATCCGTCAGGTACATGATGTGGTGGAAGGTGAAGAAGGAGATGCCGAGCGGCAGCGCGATGTCGAATTTCGCCGCCGGCAATCCCGGAATCATTCCAGCGAGATCAGCGAAGAAATTGAAGTACTTGAACACCGCCAGCACTGCGAGGTTGAGCACGATCGCGAGCGTGATCAGCCCGCTGGCCTTGGTCTTCTGGAAGGCCTCCGCAATCAGCCAGTTCAGCCCGATCGACAGCGCGAGCAGCGGCAGGAAGCGCCAGTCCCACCAGCCATAGAAGGCGAAGGACAGCGCGACCAGCACCAATAGCCGCAGGTTTGGCGCGAAGCGTTCCGCCAGCCAATGCAGGCCGAGCGCCAGCGGCAGGAAGGCGAGTAGGAAGACGAAGGAGTTGAAAAGCATTTGAGCCGGGGGAACTTCCGGGATGGTTGTCGCCTTAGCGGATTATGCCGCGCGAGTCATGCCGATGCTGTTTCTCCTAGCTTGCAAAATGATAGTAACTGGCGTAGCGAGGCGCCATGCAAGCAAAACCCGGCGTGCTGCCCGAATGCCCCTGTGCTGCCACGGTCGAGACCGTCGGCGAGTGGTGGAGCATCCTCATCCTGCGCGACGCGATGCAGGGCTTCACGCGCTTCGACCAGTTCCAGCGCAGTCTCGGGATCGCGCCGAACATGCTGGCGCGGCGGCTCAAGCACCTCAGCGCGAGCGGAATCTTCGAGCGGCGCCTCTACAGCGCGCGGCCGGCCCGTTACGAATATGTGCTGACCGAGAAGGGGCGCGACTTCTTCCCCGTCATCGCTGCGATGGTTGCCTGGGGCAACCGGCACTTCGCCAGCGAGGGCGCGTCGCTGCTGCTCGCGGACCAAGCGTCGGGATCTGTGCTCGATCCGATTCTGGTCGATTCGGTGAGCCTGCAGCCGATCGACGCCGATACCGCGATGGCGGTCGCTGGCCCGCAGGCTAGTCCGCAGATGCGCGAGCGGCTCGCTGCCGTCGCTGCTCTGCGCCTGATTTCCTCTCCCAACCCATAGGCAGTTCCATGCGTCGTATTGTCGTGACAGGCCTCGGCGTGGTGTCGCCGCTCGGCTGCGGTACCGAAACAGCCTGGAGCCGGCTTCTCGCCGGCCGTTCGGGCCTCAGCCGGTTGCCGGAGACCATTGCCGAAACACTGCCGGCCAAGGTCGCGGGTATCGTGCCAGAGAAGGCAGAGGACGGCGAAGGCGGTTTCGATCCGGACGCCGTCATCGCGCCGAAGGACCAGCGCAAGATGGATCGCTTCATCCAGTTCGCGCTGGTCGCGGCCAAAGAGGCGCTCGAGCAGGCGAACTGGCATCCGCAGAGCGAAGCCGAGCAGGAGCGGACGGCGACTGTCATCGCTTCCGGCATCGGCGGTTTTCCTGCTATTGCCGAGGCGGTGCGGACCAGTGACGAGCGCGGCGTCCGCCGTCTCTCGCCCTTCACGATCCCGTCCTTCCTCGTCAATCTGGCGGCAGGCCAGGTCTCGATCGAGCATGGCTTCAAGGGGCCGATGGGCGCGCCGGTGACAGCTTGCGCGGCTGGCGTGCAGGCGATCGGCGATGCGGCGCGGATGATCCGGGCCGGCGAGGCCGACGTCGCGCTCTGCGGCGGCACCGAGGCCTGCATCGATCTGGTCGCGCTCGGCGGGTTCGCGGCGGCGCGGGCTTTGTCCACGAGCTTCAACGAGACGCCCGAGCAGGCCTCGCGGCCTTTCGATCGGGATCGCGATGGCTTTGTCATGGGCGAGGGGGCGGGGCTGCTGGTGATCGAAACGCTGGAGCATGCGCAGGCGCGCGGGGCGAAGCCCATCGCGGAATTGGTGGGCTACGGCACGAGCGCGGATGCCTACCACATCACGGCGGGGCCGGAGGATGGCTCGGGCGCAAGGCGGGCGATGGAGGCCGCGCTGAAGCAGGCCGGGCTTTCGCCCGCCGATATCGGTCACCTCAATGCGCACTCGACCTCGACGCCTGTCGGGGATCGCGGTGAACTCGCCGCGATCAAGGCCTTGTTCGGGGCAGAGGGCGGCATCGCGATCAGCGCGACAAAGGCCTCGACCGGCCATCTGCTCGGTGCCGCCGGCGGGCTGGAGGCGGTCTTCACCGTGTTGGCACTACGTGACCAGATCGCGCCGCCGACGCTCAACCTCGCCAATCCAGACGAAGCCGCTGCCGGCCTTGACCTCGTCGGATCCGAGAAGCGGAAGCTGGAGACGGAGTACGCCATCTCCAACGGCTTCGGCTTCGGCGGCGTGAATGCCAGCGCGGTGTTCAGGCGCTGGGGCTGATCCGGCCCTCCGGCGCGGTCCGGTCAGATATTGTCGCCTCGCAGTGCCTCGCAGACGGCCTTGGTGACCTGTTCCGTGGTGGCCTTGCCGCCGAGATCGGACGTGTGAAGTTCTGGATTGCCGGTCACACGCTCGACGGCGCGCATCAGCCTGGCGGCGGCTTTGGCTTCGCCGAGATGTTCGAGCATCATCGCGCCGGTCCAGAAGGTCGCGACGGGGTTTGCGATTCCCTTGCCGGTGATGTCGAAGGCCGAGCCGTGGATCGGCTCGAACATGGAGGGCGTCGTGCGCTCCGGGTTGAGGTTCGCCGTCGGCGCGATACCGAGCGAGCCTGCGAGCGCCGCGGCGAGATCCGACAGGATGTCGGCATGGAGATTGGTCGCGACGATGGTGTCCAGCGTCTCCGGCTTCAGCGTCATGCGCATGGTCATCGCGTCGACCAGCATCTTGTCCCAGGTCACATCCGGGAATTCCTGAGCGACCTCTGCGGCGATCTCGTCCCACATCACCATGCCGTGGCGCTGGGCGTTCGACTTGGTCACGACCGTCAGCAGTTTGCGCGGGCGCGAGCGGGCTATCCGGAAAGCGTGGCGGATGATCCGCGTCACGCCGGCGCGGGTGAACATCGCGACATCGGTCGCCACCTCTTCCGGCAGGCCCTTGTGCACGCGCCCGCCGACACCGGCATACTCTCCCTCGGAATTCTCGCGGACAATGACCCAGTCCAGTTCAGGCCCCGAGACATGGCGCAGCGGGCTGACGATGCCGGGAAGGATGCGCGTCGGCCGGATATTGGCGTATTGGTCGAGCGGCTGGCAGATGGCGAGCCGCAGGCCCCAGAGCGTCAGGTGGTCCGGAATGTCGGGCGCGCCGACGGCGCCGAAGAAGATGGCGTCGAAGGCGCGCAACTGGTCGGCGCCATCAGCGGGCATCATGACGCCGTGCTTGCGGTAGTAGTCCGAACCCCAGTCGAAGGATTCGACCTCGAGGCGGAAGCCGCCGTCGCGCTCGGCGCAGACCTCCAGGGCCTGCAGGCCCGCAGCGATGACTTCCGGGCCGATTCCATCGCCGCCGATCGCGGCGATCCGGTGTGTACGCATGACGTTTCTCGCAATCTTTCCGTTTCAACCACCAAGGCGCCGGAACCACTCCGGCGCCGTCGGTTCCTCACTGGGCGGTGACGCCCGCATTGCGGATCACAGGCACCCATTTATCGATTTCGCTGCGAACCAGTTCGCCGAGCGCGGCAGGGGTCTGTCCTGCATCATCCGGAAGCTCGGCGCCGAGATCGAGCAGGCGCTTGCGCGTGGCTGCGTCCTTCAGCGCGGCGCGCGCCGCAGCGTTGAGCTTGTCGACGATGTCCTTCGGCGTGGCCTTTGGGGCGAACATCGCGTTCCAGCCGGTGGCCAGGAACTGCGGCAATCCCTGCTCCGCGGAGGTCGGAACGTCGGGGATGACCGGCAGGCGATTCTGCACCGCGACGACCAAGCCGTTACCTTCCTTGGCCTGTACGGTCGGGACGATGGCGACCGTCTGGTCGCAGACATAGTCGACCTGTCCGCCGAGCAGCGCGTTGAGCGCGGGGCCCGAGCCGCGGAAGGGGACATGCTGCGGCTTCACCCCGAGCAGGGAGTCGAGAAACAGGCAGGTGAGATGGGATGTCGAGCCGACGCCTCCGGAGCCGTAGTTCAGCTTCGCGGCGTTTGCCTTGAGATAAACGACGAACTCCCGGAAATCCTTCACCGGAAGGTCTTTCTTGGCGACGACGAGCATCGGCGTCGAGGCCGAGTTCATGATCGGCTCGAAATCGGTGCGCGGATCATAGGCGAGCTTGGGATAGAGGCCGACGCTGGCAGCCTGCGTGCCGAGATTGCCCATCAGCAGCGTATAGCCGTCGGGCGCTGCCCTTGCGACGCGGTTGGCCCCGGTGGTTCCGCCGGCGCCGGCGACGTTCTCCACGACCACGGATTGGCCAAGCGTGCGGCCCATATGGTCGGCCATCAGCCTCGCCACGATGTCGGTCGTGCCGCCGGCGGCAAAGGGCACCACCAATGTGATTGGCTTGGTCGGATAGGTGGTCTGCGCTACGGCCGGCGCCAACGCGCAGAACCCGAAGCCCAATGCGAACAGCAATCGCTTCATGTTTCCTCTCCCCGATCGAAGGCTCTTTTGCGAGCCCTTGTCCAACAGCTTCCATGGAAGTTTGGATGCGTCATGCTTGCCGCGAGCGAAGCTGCTGTCAACCATGCATTCGTTCTTGCATGGAACATCACAGCGTGCTCAATCGACGGTATGGTGGAGCTGGCGCGCAAGGATCAGTCGGAGCATGAGGGCAAGCGCCCGTCGCTGGTCGACGAAGCCTATGCCGCGCTCAAGGAGGCGATCCGCAACACGGCCTTCCCGCCAGGCTATCAAGGCTCGGAGCAGGAAATCGCCGTGCGGCTTGGCATGAGCCGCACTCCGGTACACGAGGCGATCATCCGGCTGCAGGAGGATGGGCTGGTCCGCGTGCTTGCCAAGCGCGGCGTGCTGATCTGCCCGCTGGCGCCCGAGGATATCGGCGAGATCTACGAGGTTCTGATCGCGATCGAGGCGATGGCCGCCGAACTGCTGGCCGGGCTGCCCGGGTCGGAGCGGGAGGCTGCGTCAGACGAGCTGGAGGCGGCGAACGCCGAGATGGATGCGGCCCTTGCGCAGGACGATCTGCGGCGCTGGGCAGAGGCCGATGATCGCTTCCACAGGCTGCTCGTCGAGCGCTGCGGCAATGGGCGGCTCAGGCGTGTCGCACAGACGGTGACCGACCAGGCCCACCGCGCACGCATGCTGACGTTGAAGCTTCGCTCACGCCCGACGGGAGCGGCGGCGTCGCATCGTCGGATCGTCGCGGCGATCCGGGCTGGCGATGTGTTGCAAGCCCAGCACGAGGCGCGGGCGCATCGCGTCGGCGCCCGCGATGAACTCGTGCCGCTGATCCGGGATATCGGCCTGCGCCACCTTTGAGGGCGCAGGCCCGCAGCTCAGAGCGGAATGTTGTCGTGCTTGCGCCAGGGCCGCTCGACGCTCTTCGTGCGCAGCATGGCGAGCGCCCGCGCGATGCGGCGGCGGGTCGAGTGCGGCATGATCACCTCGTCGACATAGCCACGCTCGGCCGCGACGAAGGGGGACATGAAGCGGTCCTCATATTCCTTGGTCTGGCGGGCGATGGTGTCGGCGTCGCCGCCGCGGAAGATGATCTCGACCGCGCCCTTGGCACCCATCACCGCGATCTGCGCGGAAGGCCACGCATAGTTCACATCGGCGCCGACATGCTTCGAGGCCATGACGTCATAGGCGCCGCCGAAGGCCTTGCGCGTGATGATCGTGACCAGCGGCACCGTGCATTCGCTATAGGCGAAGAGCAGCTTGGCGCCGTGCTTGATCAGGCCGCCATATTCCTGCGCCGTGCCGGGCAGGAAGCCGGGAACGTCAACGAAGGTGACGATCGGGATCTCGAACGCGTCGCAATAGCGCACGAAGCGCGCTGCCTTGCGGCTGGCATCCGAGTCGAGCACGCCGGCCAGCACCATCGGCTGGTTGGCGACGATGCCGACCGTGCGGCCCTCGATGCGCCCGAAGCCGGTGACGATGTTGCCGGCGTAAGCCGCCTGGATCTCGAAGAAGTCGCCCTCGTCGACCGTCTTCAGGATCAGCTCCTTGATGTCGTAGGGCTTGTTCGGATTGTCGGGGACGAGCGTGTCCAGGCTCATGTCGACGCGGTCCGGCACGTCGAAGGACGGCCATTCCGGCACGCCGACCGTGTTGTTGGCCGGCAGGAAATCGAGCAGGCGGCGGACCTGCAGCAGCGCCTCGACATCGTTCTCGAAGGAGCCGTCGGCGACCGAGGACTTGCTGGTGTGGACCTTGGCGCCGCCGAGTTCCTCGGAGGTCACGGTCTCGTTGGTGACGGTCTTCACCACATCCGGGCCGGTGACGAACATGTAGCTGGTGTCGCGGACCATGAAGATGAAGTCGGTCATCGCCGGCGAATAGACGTCGCCGCCGGCGCAGGGACCCATGATGACCGAGATCTGCGGGATGACGCCGGAAGCGGCGACATTGCGCTTGAACACCTCGCCATAGCCGCCGAGCGCCGCGACGCCCTCCTGGATGCGGGCGCCGCCGGCATCGAACAGGCCGACGATGGGCGCGCGCATCTTCAGCGCCATGTCCTGGATCTTGATGATCTTCTGGGCGTGCGTCTCGGAGAGCGAGCCGCCGAAGACGGTGAAGTCCTTGGAGAAGACGAAGACGGTGCGGCCATTGACCGTGCCCCAGCCGGTGACGACGCCGTCGCCGGGGATCTTCTCGGCCTTGTCCATGCCGAAATCGACGGCGCGGTGCTGCACGAACATGTCGAACTCCTCGAAGGAGTCCTTGTCGAGCAGCAGCTCGATGCGCTCGCGCGCCGTCAGCTTGCCGCGCTTATGCTGCGCCTCGATGCGCTTTTCGCCGCCGCCCTTGCGGGCGCCCTCGCGGCGGGCTTCGAGCTGTTCGAGGATGTCCTTCATGGCGGCAGGCTCCGGACCGTAAAACGTCTCAAGAGCCGGCTTAAGCGGCGGGGCGCTCCAAGTCCATTACGACGTTTGCGGAAGCCGGAACCGCAATCATGCGGATGGTGCGGTCGGGTCGCCGAGTTCGGCATTCAGGCGAACGGCCTCCTGCACCAGGGCCGTCACAGTGGAAGCGTCGATGGCATCGCCTTCGCGCAGCTCCCAGGTCGCCAGTTCGTATTTGCCGCCGGGTTTCAGGCGAGGCGCGATGTCGCGCAGACGCGATCCGCGCCAGAAGCCGAAGAGCACGCGTTTTTCCTCGGCTCGGATCAGCAGGACCGGTCCGTTCGAGACATAGACGAGATGGGTCCATTTGATTCGTTCGTCGAGCGGGGCTGCGGCCTGCACGGCTGCTCGCAGTTGCTCGACCAGGGCGCGCTGCCAACCGGTCAGGGCCGCGACGTAGGCATCAGGAGATGTCGCCGCCGGTCCCATCGCCATTGGATCTATCCATTCATCAGCAGCAGAACCGCGGAGTCGAATTCCCGCTTGCGGATGGCGCGGCGCTCCGCTGCCTCCTCATCCTGGCCCCAGACCTCGATCTGGTAATCCTCGTCGAGATGGGCAGCCTGCCAGGCGGCCTCGGCGTCGATCGCACCATCCGCCAGCGCGAGCATGATGATGGTTGAGCCGGTGAGCGTCATGACGTTGTGCGCGCCGGCGAGCGCAAGCGGGGCGGCGATGGCCTCGACCCGTCGGGCGACGGCCGCGAGCAACTCAGCCGGCTGTTCAGTGAAGACGACGCCTTTCGCCAGCAGGAAGCGGGCGCCGATGCGCGCCTCGACGCCGTTCAGGATCGGCTGCCAGATGTCGTTCTGGCGCGAGACCAGCGCCTCGGGCTCGCCGGCGCGGTAGCAGAGCGCGTCGGAGCCGGCATAGCGCACGATCTCGGCACGCACAGCTTCCTGCTGGTCCGCGACGCCGTCCAGCGCCGAGTTGACGAGGCGAGTCAGCGGCATGTGGGCCGGGTCGATGCGTTCGGCCTGCGCGTCCCATTCGGCGGCAAGCGCCTCCGCGACCGGGCGCGAGCCGACGGCGAGGGGCTTGCGTGCCGGGGTGCGGGCGGTCTTGCCGTCGAGCGCGACATGGTAGAGGCCGTCGCGCTCCAGCACGCCGGCCTCCTTGTAGAAGCGGGCCGGCAGGGGATTGCGCATCGCCTGCTGGGCGGCGGCGACGGGATCGGGCTGGCGCTGGCCTTCGGCGCCGAAACGGGCCAGGAAATCGTCGGTGGACATGGCGCTGCCTTAGCGCATTTCCGAGGGCCGCGGGAAGCTTTTGGAACTTCTCCGTCATTCCGGGGCTTTGCGGAGCAAAGAGCCCGGAACCCAGAACCGATGCGCGTGCCAAAGAACGCGCTTGTAGCCTTTCGCCCTTTTGATGAAGCGGTATCGGCTCTGGGTTCCGGGCTCAGGCCTTTGGCCTGCCCCGGAATGACGGCGTGGGTCCGTGCAAGATGTCCTAACCGCCGAACCGATCCCGCCAGGCCGGCAGTGCTTTCGGAAAGGGCAGGGCCGTTGCTGCATGGACGCCGCGCGCGACTGCGCGCGCCAGCACATCGGCTGCGGTAGCGCAGAGTTCGGTCAAGGCGAAGGCGTCGGAGGGGGCGCCGCTATAGCCCGTGGCGGCGGCGAAGACGATGTCGCCGTCGAGCGGGGCATGCACGGGGCGCAGAGCGCGCGCGAGCCCGTCATGGGCGGCGAGCGCGAGGCGCCTCGCCTGCGGCTTGGTCAGTGCGGCGTCGGTGGCGACGAGCGCGATGGTGGTGTTCTGGCCGGTGCTGCCCTTGAAGCGCAGGCCCAGATCATCGGGCGCGATCGCCGTTGGCCAACCGAGGCCGCCGAACTCGCCGTCGCGCTCATAGGGGGCGGCCCAGAAATGGGGGCCGTCGCCAATGGTGGCGCTGCCGACCGCGTTGACCGCGACGAGCGCGCCGACGATCTGGCCCGTGGCGGCCCGGGCGCTGGCCGAGCCGATGCCACCTTTGAGCCCGGCGGTGGTCGCGCCGTAGCCGGCGCCGGCAGTGCCGAGCGCGAAGCTCTCGGCTGCTGCCGCCGCTGCCTTTGCGCCCAGCTCGCGATAGGGCGTCTCGCCTTCGCCGCGCGCCCAGCGCTTGTCGCCGCCATTGCCGAGATCGAAGAGGATTGCCTGCGGCACGATCGGTACGCGGAAGGAGCCGACCGGGAAGCCGCGCCCCTGGCTCGCGAGCCAGCTCATCACGCCGTCCGCCGCGCCCAACCCCCAGGCAGAGCCGCCCGAGAGCACGATCGCGTCGATATGCTCGACCGTCATCTCGGGCAGGAGGAGAGCGGTGTCGCGGCTGCCCGGCGCGCCGCCGAGCACGGCAGCTGATGCGATGGTCGGGCGCTCGAAAATCGCAGCCGTCACGCCGGTTGCTGCCGTTACGTCATCTGCGTGGCCGACACGTACGCCGCGAACATCGGTGATCAGATTGTGCATGAGGGCTTCCGTGCCGAACCGAACCGGAGGGCTCGCGTTGTTGCCACATTACGATCTTTTCATTTTCGGGCCACTGCCGGTTCAGACACCGGAACCCAGACTGACCTCATCGCCTCACGGTTTCGAGACCCGCCGAGCGACAGACTGACCGGATTGCCCAAGGGAGATCCACATGAAGCCCATTACACTTATTGCCGCCTCCACGATCGCCATGTTGGCGGGAGGTTTCGCCTTGGCGCAGCCGCAGCCGGTTCCACCCGCAGGCGGCGGACAGCAGACCCAGGAACAGACCCGCGAGCAGCGCCGCGATGACTTTCGCCAGCGCCGGGCCGAGCGCGTTAAAGCACGACTCGATGAACGGCTCTCCAAGCTGCGCGCCGATCTGAAGCTCAAGCCGGACCAGACCGCCGCCTTCGACAAGGTCGAGGCCCTGATCCGGCAGCGCAGCGAGCAGCGCATGGCTCGCTTCGCGGCGATGCGCGAGCAGCGCGAGAACATGCGCCATGCCGATATGATGGAGAGGCTCGACGCCATGGCCAAATGGCAGGGCGAGCGAGCAGCCCAGGCGAAGGAACTGGCCGATACCGTGCGCCCGCTCTGGGCGACGCTGGCCGACGAGCAGAAGACGGTGCTGCGCCGCTCGGTGCGTGAGGCGATGGCGGAGGGGCGCGAGCGCTTCCGCGAGATGCGCGCCTGGCGCGGCGGCGGCTGGCACCATGACGATGAGGACGGCGATCGCCGCGGCCGCCGCTGGCGGGACCGGGACGGCGAGCGCGACTGATCCGGTGCTATTCGGAAACTATCCAGGGCGCCTGACTAGCCCTGGGGCGCCCGGCACATCGCCGGGCGCTTTTTTTATGGCGAGGCCGCCCCTGCTGGCGAATCGGGAGACGAGAGAGGCCGGGAGGCCGTGGCCAATGGCGCCCGGAGCCGTCCCGGCCGAGACCGGATCGGGCTTTCGCCCTGCTTTCGCCAAAATTGATAACGCACGGAAGACAAACGGATTTCCGGAATTTACCATATCCGTTCAGTTGCGATTCACGGCTCGCCGTTTACGCTTTGTCAGTAACTGCGATGCGAGAGGTGAGCCATGAAGCACACGTGGTTAACATGGACTATGCGGGCCTTCATCGGCTCCGTATTCATCCTGTGCCTCTTCGGGCCCTATGCGCTGTCGATCCTGATCGGCTGCCTCGGTCTCGGCTGCTACTTCTTCCGCCACGAGGTCGGCTCGCATTTGTGAGCCCGGTTTCCAGCCATACGGATACGAAAAGGGCGGCTCGCGAAGGCCGCCCTTTTCGTATCCGCTGAAGGCTCGGTCAGCGGCGCGTAACGATTCAGTCGAAGATCTGGAACCGAGCGAGGTGGCCTCGATCAATGACCCGGTCGGCAGGCTGCATGCCATGAAAACGAAATGGGGGACGGCCACGAGGTGCCGTCCCCCATCGAATTTGTAGCAGACGGATCGGATGATCCGTCGGTGCCGATCAGCGCGAGTAGAACTCGATGACCAGGTTCGGCTCCATCTGCACCGCGTAGGGCACGTCCGTCAGGGTCGGCGTGCGGGTGAAGGTGGCGGACGACTTGCTGTGGTCGGCGTCGATGTAGTCCGGCACGTCACGCTCGGCGAGGGTCGCCGACTCGATGACGATGGCGAGCTGGCGCGAGCTCTCCTTGATCGCGATCACGTCGCCCGGCTTGACCGAATAGGACGCGATGTTGACGCGCTTGCCGTTCACGGTGACGTGGCCGTGGTTGACGAACTGGCGGGCAGCGAAGACGGTCGGCACGAACTTGGCGCGGTAGATCACCGCGTCGAGACGGCGCTCGAGCAGGCCGATCAGGTTCTCGCCCGAGTCGCCCTTGAGGCGGATCGCTTCGGCGTAGTAGCGGCGGAACTGCTTCTCGGAGATCGAGCCGTAGTAGCCCTTGAGCTTCTGCTTGGCGCGCAGCTGCGTGCCGAAGTCGGAAGGCTTGCCCTTGCGGCGCTGGCCGTGCTGGCCGGGGCCGTACTCACGACGGTTGACCGGGGATTTCGGGCGGCCCCAGATGTTCTGACCGAGACGGCGGTCAATCTTGTACTTCGCCTCGTGGCGCTTCGACATGTCGCGTGTCCTCTATGGTTCGCGATTTTGAGGACCGCGCCCTCCTGCTTCCCTCGCGGGATGACAGATCCAGCTTCCGAAGAGAGCGGATCGCGGGTGCGGAAAAAGCCACGCGGCCCCGTGAGGAGCCGCGCGACGAAGGGGCATATGGCGGAAAGCCGGCTTTGAGTCAATTCCGCCGAGGCGAAAAGCCGGATTCAGCGCCAATGGCGATAGTGGTGATAGCCATAATAGTGGTGGCGCGGGCGGTGCTTGTACCAGCCGTGATGATGGCCGCGGTTCCAGCCATAATGTCGCCGGGGGCCGTGCCGGTACATGCCGTGATGTCCGTGCCCTCCGTGCCAGCCATGTGGCTTCGCCTGGGCTTCCAAGCCTGATCCGAAACCGAAAAAGGCGAAGCCTGCGGCAAGCACCGCGAGCAGCAGCAGTTTCTTCATGACGTTCCGCTCCATTCTGACGTCATCGCAAGGGCTGGAGGAACGCCCGGGCTTCCAATGCAGTTCCGTCAGCTGGCCAGCGGCATCGGCTCGATGGCGATCCGCGCGAGGCCATAGCCCGCGAGCGCGATCCGCAAGGGCCCGCTCAGATTCTGGCCCGCGGTGAAGACGGCGGTAGCCTCGGGGCAGGGGATGCCGGCGGCAGGTCCGAGCAGTTCGGCGACGCGGCGGGCGATCGCCGGAGCAGGGTCGATCCATTCGACCGGCCAGGGGGCGAGGCGCCGCATGCGCTCCAGCAGCAATGGATAATGCGTGCAGGAGAGCGTCACCACATCGGTGCGGCGGCCGGCCCTCTCGACGAAGCAGGGCGCAATCTCGGCGATGAGAGCATCGTCATCGACCGGCTCGCCCTTCAGCGCCTGCTCGGCAAGGCCGGCGAGCTTCGTCGATCCGATCAGTGTGACCTCGCAGGTGGCGGCATAACGCTCGATCAGCTCGCGGGTATAGACGCGGGCGACGGTGCCGGGCGTGGCCAGCACCGAGATTATGCCGCTCCTAGTCGCGCCGGCGGCGGGCTTGATTGCCGGCACGGTGCCGACGAAGGGGATGGCGAAGCGTGCCCGCAGTGCCGGCAGTACCAGCGTCGAGGCCGTGTTGCAGGCGATCACCACGAGATCGGGATGGAAGCGCGCGACGAGCCGCTCCATGACCGCGAGCACGCGGGTGACGAGCGCATCCTCGCTCAACCTGCCATAGGGGAAGCCAGCATCGTCGGCGGCATAGACGATATGGGCGCCCGGGCAGATTTCCGTGGTGCGCGAGAGCACCGTCAGCCCGCCGAGGCCGGAATCGAAGACGAGGATGGTGGGTTGGAGCCGGGGGATCGCGAGGGGGCGGTGCCCCGTTCCGGCCAGAAGATCGCACTGCATGGCATTGCTGCGGGCTGTTAAAGCCCGATTGCGCCAGAGACCCGTTAAGGGAAGGTCAACGCTCCGTTTCGGCACTGTCTCGAATTTAGTTGACTCAGTCCATTAAATCGACTGGCGTGGCTGCGGAGGTGCGCCATGGATGCTATCGAGACCGCCGCTGTCGCCGCGATCCGCCGCTTCAACCGCTTTCATTCGCGCTGGATCGGGGCGCTCGACGGCAATCTCCATGGCTCGGGCTTCGCGCTGACGGAGGCGCGGGTGCTTTACGAGCTGGCGCAGCGTGACGACTGGCAGGCCGCCGAGCTGGCGAAGGCACTCGATCTCGACCCAGCCTATCTCTCGCGGATCCTGCAGCGTTTCGCCGAGCGTGGCTGGCTGGACCGCAGCCGCTCCGCTGCCGATGGCCGCGCCTGGCGGCTCTCGTTGACGGAGGCGGGCAGGGAGGCGTTCCGCCCGCTCGACGAGGCTTCGCGGGGGCAGGCGCTGGCGATCCTGTCGCGTCTGGCGCCGGCACAGCAGGGCCGGCTGGTCGATGCGCTCACCGATGCGGAGCGGCTGCTATCCGGTGAGACTGCGGAGCGGCCGGCGCCGATCGTTCGGGAGCACCGTCCTGGCGATATCGGCTGGGTGATCAGCGCCCATGGCCGGCTCTATGCCGAGGAGTATGGCTGGGACCTCAGCTTCGAGGCGCTCGTGGCAGAGATCGCCGCGAAGTTCCTGCGCGAGTTCAGGCCCGGCCGCGAGCGCTGCTTTATCGCCGAGCTGGACGGCTCACCTGCCGGCTCCGCCTTCGTCGTGCAGGAGGATGAGACGACCGCGAAGCTCCGGCTCGTGCTCGTGGAGAGGCGTGCGCAAGGCTATGGCCTCGGCAAGCGGCTGGTGCGGGAGGCGGTCGGCTTCGCGCGCGCGGCCGGCTTTGCGCGCATGGTGCTCTGGACGAACGACATCCTGCATGCGGCCCGCGCGATCTATGTCGCTGAGGGCTTCACGCTCGTGGCGGAGGAGCGACACCATTCCTTCGGGCAGGATCTGATCGGGCAGAACTGGGAGCTGGGGTTCTAGGCTTTCAGCCGAGCCAGCGTCGCTGCCGCTTCCCGGCCGGCCAGCGTCGCACCGCCCACCGTCATGGCGCCGCCACCGGCCGTCGCCTCGCCCGCGATGAGGAGGCGCCCGCCGATCGGCTGGGCCAGCGCTGCGCGTGCACCCTCATGGCCGGGGGCGCAGACTGAATAGGAGCCGTGTGCGAAGGGGTCGGTCCACCAGGCCGGGAAGGAGACGGCCTTCACCGCCTTGCGGAAATCCGCGCCGACCATCTGCGCCAGCAGGTCGACGACCTGGGCGCGCGCCTCCTCGGTCCCGGCCTCGGAGAGCTTGCGCGCATAGTCGCCGCCGCAATAGCCGATGACGAGATCCTTGCCGTCCGGGAACATGTCGAAATTCATCAGCCGCTCGGGCGCGGCCGCCTCGAGAAAGCTCGTGCCGGGCGCGATGCCGAAGCGATCGCCCTCGACGCGGAAGGCGATCTTGGTCAGCGCGCCCATATGCATCCCCGCCAGCGCATCGCGTGTTGCGGCCGGCAACTCCGGGGTGAAGCGAATGCCGCCTGCTTTCAGCACGCCGACCGGAACCGTCAGGATGCAGCCCTGCGCCCGGATCTCGCCGGAGCGGCTGGTGATCGTGACGCTGGAGCCGCCCCAGCGAATAGCCGAGACCGGCTCGTTCAGGCGGATATCGAGGCCGGCGCCGTAGCTGGCGACAAGGTTGCCGTAGCCGGTCGGCACGACGAGGTCGTCGCCCGACCAGAGGCGCTGATAGTCCCGGGCCGAGATGCGGCTCGATTCCTCGCCGATCGAGAGCAGCAGGCCGGAGGCGGCGATGGGCGCACTGTCCGGGCCGAGATCACCCAGCAATTCCGCGATCGACATGTCTCGCGGGCCAAGATCGACCGTCTCCAGCCGCCGGTCGATCTGGCGGAAGGCGTCCCGCCGGCGGCGGCGATCCTCTTCGGCCATCGGCCGGCCCTCGGCGAAGAGGCGGAAGCCTCCGCCCCATGATTCGGCCGCCGTCTTGATATCGAGATCGCGCGCGATCTGAACCCAAGGGTTGCGCTCGGCCCAGTGGATGAACATCGCGCCAGCATCGTAGCTCGGGCCGAGCGAAGCGTCGGTAAAGGCGCGCCCGCCGATGCGGTTGCGCGCTTCCAGAACGATCGGCTTGCGCCCGGCGTCACGCAGGCTGCGGGCGGCGGCAATGCCAGCCGCGCCCGCCCCGATGACGACGATATCGGCGTCGGCCGCGGCGGCCCCGCGTCCAGAGATGGCGAAAGCAGCGGCCATGGCTCCGCCCCCCGAGAGCAGCCTGCGACGGTCGACCCTGATCTGGCGCGGTTTCATGACAGGACAATGCGCCCCGTCGCGAACGTTGCAATGACGCATGCCGCCGCAAGCGCAGCACGACCGTTCACGACATCGGGAGCGGCATTTCAGGCCTCTGCGGGGGCTCTGCGTAAATCTACATTAGAATAATTATGTATTGGAACGGCTCTATTGTTTTGTTTTGACGATGACTCGAATTGACAGGTCATAATTGAGTCAATATCCGTCCGATGAGCCGAATACGAGAGTATAAGGCATTCTTTTTACTAATTTTAATCTGCTGCGCCTGCCCTGAATGGGCCGCGTGGCGAGGGGATTGGGGCTATGGGCTATCTATCCGGCCAGCTTCGCGGGGGCGTTGCGCTCGGCAGCTTGATGTTGGTGCTTCTGGGATCTTCGGCAGAAGCGCAGCAGCGTAATCGCACTCCGGCCCAGCCGGCGCCGGCCGCCGAGGCGCCGGTGGTGCTGGACCAGATCAACGTGCAAGGCGAGGGTGTGCCGGGTGGCGCGCTGCTCAGCGGACCGACGACGACGCGCGTGACGCGTGAGGAGCTCGACCGCGAGCAGATCACGAGCCTGACGGATCTCTCCAACCGGGTCGAGGCCGGCATCACATTCAACCGGACCAATAACTCGCTCAACATCCGTGGCCTCGATGGCGCGCGCGTGCTGACGACCATCGACGGTATCCGCCAGCCCTTCCTGATCGATACGCGCATCAGCCGCGGCGGCGCCAACGCCTTCGATTTCGACTCGCTCTCGACGCTCGACCTGCTACGCGGCGGCAGCGGCGCGAGCACGCTGGGCTCGGGCGCGCTCGGCGGCGCGCTGGCGGTCCGCACGCTCGATCCCGAGGATCTCATTCGTAACGGCCGCAACTACGGTGCGTTGGCCAAGACGGGCTATGACAGCACGGACCGCGCCTGGTTCGGCAGCGCTGCCGTGGCGGCGAAGTGGGGCAGCACCTCCGCCTTGCTGCAGGGCGGATTCCGCGACGGGCACGAGATCGACAACAAGGGCAGCAACAAGTCGATCGGTGCGGCGCGTACGGCTCCGAACCCGAGCGACTTCAACCAGTACAACCTGCTCGGCAAGGTCTATCACGAGATCGACGGCGTCCATCGCTTCGGCCTGCAGGGCGAGTTCTTCAAGCGCGCCGACCGCACCCAGACCCGCACCAGCACTGTTTCGCTGACCGGCAATTTCCGTCCCGGCTCCTATGAGACGGGCGAGGATATCGAGCGCAACCGCGTCTCGCTGACCTATGACTACAAGATGCCGGGCTCGTTCTTCGACGAGGCTCACGCGATCGCCTACTGGCAGAAGCTGAAGCGCAACGATCTCGTCAATGCCTGGCGCTACACCAGCATCGTCGGCCCCTATGTGCGCGACAACGAGAACGAAGAGAACGCGTACGGCTTCAACGGCCATGTGATCAAGAACTTCCAGACCGGGGCGCTGACGCACCGGCTGCTGTTCGGCACCGAGCTGCGCATGTCCTCGCTCGAGCAGTTCTCCTCGGGCGTCGACAACTGCCCGGCGAAGCCGGCCTCGGGCCAGTTCACCGGCGCGTTCGCGACCTGCAACAACCTCCACACCAACCAGGCAGACCAGCCCAAGGTCGACGGCAAGATGCTGGGCCTCTACGTGCATGACGAGATCGGCATGCTCGACAACCGGCTCCGCATCACGCCCGGCGTCCGCTACGATTGGTATGAGGAAGTGCCGCAGAACACGCCGGCCTACTTCTCCGGTGGCTCGCGTCCGACGAGCCTGCCTCCGTCCTCCAGCGATACCGGCTGGTCGCCGCGCGTGCGCCTCGAATACGATATCCTGAAGAACACGCCCTGGGTGAAGGACGTCACCTTCTTCGCGCAGTGGGCCAAGACCTTCCGCGCGCCGACGGCGAACGAGCTTTACGGCCGCTTCGGCGGGCCGGGCACCTACCTGCGCATCGGTAATCCGGAGCTGCAGCCGGAAGAGGGCAACGGCATCGATGTCGGCCTGCGCTTCGGCGACAAGCAGCTGGGTGGCTCGATCACTTATTTCTACACGAAGTATCACAACTTCATCGACCAGGTTCAGGTCGCACCGCCGGGCGGTCTCTATCCGCAGGGCGGCATCATGAGCTTCCGGAGCATTCCTCGCGCCGAGATCCAGGGCGTCGAGATCAATGGCCAGTATGCCTTCGCGCAGAACTGGCTGGTGCGCGGCTCGTTCGCCTATACCCGCGGCGTGAACGAGACCGACAACACCTTCCTGAACTCGATCCCGCCGGTCCAGGGCATCGTCGCCATTGCTTACGGCACGGACACCTGGGGCGCCGAGGTTTCGACCAAGCTCGCCGGCAAGCGCGACGACGTCGCGGCGACGACCGGAACCAACGCCGGCTTCCGCGCGCCGGGCTATGCGATCTTCAACGCTTCGGCCTGGTGGCGCCCGATGCCGCAGATCGCCGACCTTGAATTGCAGGTCGGCGTCTACAATATCTTCGATCGCAAGTATTTCGACGCGGTCAATGTGCCGACCGGCACGCTGGCTCAGGCCCGCGACTACTACAGCGAGCCGGGTCGGACCGTGAAGGCGACGCTGAAGTACCAGTTCTGAACCGGGTGTTTCGAGACCCCCGCTTTAGCAGGCCGGCCCTTCGGGGCCGGCCTTTTTTTATTCGCCGGATTGTTCGGGAGCGTCCGCCTGCCGTGCCAGCAGCCGGGCCTTCTTCGGCCCTTCGATCAACGACTTGAAGACGCCGCGCAGGGTGCGGGCCTCCTGCTCGGTCATGTCGAGCCGGTGCAGGATATCGCGCAGATTGGCGGTCATGACCGGCTTCTTGCCGGCCGGGAAGAAGCCGCTGAGGTCGAGCTCGGTTTCCAGATAATCGAACATCGAGAGGATTGTGGCGCGGCTTGCCGGCGGGGACGGGTTGTTCTCGCGGAAGGGCGGTTCGCCGCCAGTCGACTTGAACCATTCATAGCCGGTCAGCAGAACGGCCTGAGCGAGGTTGAGCGAGGCGAAGGCCGGGTTGACCGGGAAGGTCAGGATCGCGTCGGCGAAGCTGATCTCCTCATTGGTGAGGCCGATCCGCTCGCGTCCGAACAGGATGCCGGTGCGCTCGCCGCCGGCGATGCGTTCGGCCACTTCCGGCATCGCTTCGGCGGGAGTGAGCACGCGCTTCATCTGGCCGCGCTCGCGGGCCGTGGTGGCGAGCACGTGGTTGAGATCGGCGATGGCCTCCGCCGCTGTGGGATAGAGGCGGGCGTTCTCCAGGATATGCGTCGCGCCTGATGCTGCGGCCGTCGCGCCCTTCTTGAGCCCGCCGCCGCTCGGCCAGCCGTCACGCGGGGCGACGAGGCGCATCTCGGAGAGGCCGAAATTCGCCATGGCGCGGGCGCACATGCCGATATTCTCGGCGAGCTGCGGCTCGACCAGGATGACGACGGGGGAAGCGGCCTGGACGGCCGGGCGGGTGCGGTCAGTGCCGGAACCGGTCATGGAGAATTGAGGTCTTGTCTTCGCGGTGATGCTGGCGTCAGACCCGGATCGGCCGGGCACGAAGCGCAAGCTCATACGTCATGCTCGCCCCTATGGCGAGCATCCACGTTCTAAGCACGACGGCTGAGCATCGAAGACCTGGATGGTCGAGCCGAGCCCGACCATGCCGAGGGTGGCGTCAATCCGCTTCCTGCTCGACGGCGCGCAGCACTCGCAGCGTGTTCCCGCCTGCGAGCTTCACCAGATTATCCTCGGACCAGCCGCGACGGATGAGCTCCGCGATCACGGAGGGGAAGGTGCTCGTGTCTTCGAGGCCTTCCGGATTGACCCAGCCGAAGAAGTCCGAGCCGATGCCGACATGGTCATGGCCGATGCGCTTGGCCAGGTAGTCGACATGGTCGCAATACTCGGCGAGCGTCGCCTTGGGGCGAGGCCCCGCCTTGGCAACGATCTCGGCCTCGACCTTGCCGGTGTCCATGCCCTCGGGCGTCTTGCCGTACTGATCCTTAGCCGGGCGGTGCCAGTCGCGCGAGGCCTGGCTGATGAAATCGGGCACGAAGGTCGCCATGACGACGCCGCCATTGCCGGCGACCCGGTCGAGCACATCGTCGGGCACGTTGCGCGGGTGGTCGCAGAGCGTAAAGGCGTTGGAATGCGACCAGACGACGGGGGCACGGGCCACGTCGAGAACATCATGCATCGCCTTCGGCGAGACATGGGCGAGGTCGACGACCATGCCGACGCGGTTCATGCGGCGGATCACGCGCATCCCGAAGGAAGACAAGCCGTCATGCTTGGGGGCGTCGGTGGCGGAGTCGCACCAGTCGGTGGTGCCGTTGTGGCAAAGCGTCATCAAGCGCACGCCGAGATCGTAATAAGCGTCAAGCGCGTCGAGCTGGTTGTCGATGGCCGAGCCGTTCTCGATGGTCATGAAGAGCGCGATGCGCCCCTCCGCCTTAGCTGCCTCGACATCGGCTGCCGAGAGGCCGGGCCGGAAAACATCGTCGTGGCGCCGGAGCATGTCACGCATCAGCGCGATCTGGGCCAGCGCAAAGCCGGCAGGTTTCGGCTCGTTCGGCGGTACATAGGCCGCGAAGAACTGGCCGGCGAGCTTGCCGGCCTGCATCCGTGGAATGTCGGTATCGACATTCGCATGAACCGTCGTCAGATCGTAGGTCTCGACATCGCCCTTCGCGGTCGCGTCCTTGCGGATGACATAGGGCAGGTCGTTATGGCCGTCGATCAGCGGCACGCGGTCGAGCAGCGCCAGCGCGGCCACATAGGCATTGTCCTGGAGGGGCGGTTTGGCGAGGGCCATGGCAGGGTCTCGGTCGGAATCGGAAGCTGGATCGTGACAGCAGGCGCGCCCCGAGGCGAGGGGGGATTGCGCGGGTCTGTCATCCCGCACGCGCCGCAGCACGATAGTGCTGCTGCGCAGATGCGGGAGCGTGTGACGGGAAGGCGCCCCTTCCTGAGGACGGTCCCGTGTATGCGCAGCAGCGTTGCACGTTGCAGCGCGCACGGGATGACCGTCGCTTTATGAGAACCGCGCCGGCGAGAAGGGCGCGGGATCGACGAAGACCTTCTGGCCGGTCACCATCTCGGCGATCATACGGCCGGTGACGGCGGCGAGCGTCAGCCCGTGATGGGCGTGGCCGAAGGAGAACCAGAGGCCCTTGTGCTTCGGGGCCGGGCCGATGATCGGCATCATGTCCGGCGTGCAGGGGCGCCGGCCGAGCCAGGGCTCGGCCTCGACGCGCTCACCGAGCGGGAAGAGCGTCCGGGCGATCGGCTCGGCGCGGGCAAGCTGCACCGGGGTCTTGGGCGCGTCGCGGTCGGCGAATTCTGCGCCGGTGGTAAGCCTGATGCCCTGCAGCATCGGGGCGAGGAAATAGCCGCGCTCGGTGTCGAGTACCGGGTGGTTGAGCACGGCGTTGCCTGCCGGCTTGTAATGCATGTGGTAGCCGCGCTTGACCGCGAGCGGCAGGTGGTAGCCGAGCTTGTTGGTCAGCACATCGGCCCAGGGGCCGAGCGCGACGACGACATCCTTGGCCTGGGCGGTGGTGCCGTCGGCGAGGGTGACGCTCCATTCGGCGCCTTCCTGCCGGAGCGTCGCGGCATCGCCCAGCGCCAGCTTGCCGCCGAGCTTCTCGAACAGCGCGACATAGGCCTTCGACAGGCCGAGAGGATCGACGACCGTGGTCGGGTCGGTCCAGTGCAGGCCGCCGACCAGGCTGGCATGGTCGAGATGAGGCTCCTCGGCCTTCAACGTCGCCATGTCGAGGGCGCGGTAGTTCAGCCCGAATTCGCGGTTCCAGCGGGCGGCCTCGGCCAGGCGCGTCTCGCGCTCCTTCTCGGTGCGGAACACCTTCATCCAGCCCTTGCGACGCAAGAGCTCGGTGGCGCCGGCTTCCTGCGCCAGGGCATCGTGCTCGGTGACGCAGTGCTCGATCAGCTTCGCGTATTTATGGGCGATCGCCTCATGGTGCGAGGCGCGCGAATGCATCCAGTAGGAGAACAGGAAGGGCGCGAGCTTCGGGATCGCCTTCCAATGGTAATGCGCGTCGATGGTGTTGTTCAGCGCATAGCGGAACAGCGCGCCGAAATCATGCGGGAAGCCGTAAGGGTAGACGCCCTCGCGCTGGATCAGTCCGGCATTGCCGTAGCTGGTTTCCTCGCCGGGCCCACGCCGGTCGACGAGTAGGGTGGAGCGGCCGGCCTTCTGCAGGTGCAGCGCCACCGAAATGCCGACGACGCCTGCGCCGAGAACGATCGTATCCACCCGCATCAATCTTGCTCCTGCCAGTCCCCACCGCAAAAAGATACCGCTTTGGGCCGGCTTGTCAGCGCCGCGGCGGGTTTTTGCGTCGTTTCCGGCAATCTTTCGCAAGTTATGTGCCAGCCGAAGCCAGGGCTGAACTTGCGGCATGCATTTGGTGTTGATCGCGCAATTTTATGCCGACGCAGGGCGCCCCCGCTCAGCCGAGAGGTGACGCCCCGTGTGGCTTGGGCCAGTGTGCGGGCCCCGCCGCAAGCGATTCCAGAGCAACTTCAGAGCCGTGTCGATGTTTCCAGCCGCCTTTCTCGCCAACGGGCTCGCCTGGCTCGGGCGCTATGGCACGCAAGGTTTCGCGCTTTCCATCTTCCTCGGGCTTGCTCTGCCGCAGTTCTCGGCGGCGGCGCGGCCGGTGCTGCCGATCACGATCTTCTGCTTCACCACCGTTGTCTTCATGCGGGTCGATCTCAGCATCACGGCTGGGTTGCTGCGACGCCCCGCGAAGCTCGCGGCCGCTTGCCTCTGGCTCATCACCGCGCCGGTCCTGCTGATTGGTGGGGCCTTCCTCCTCGTCGGGCGCGAAAGCCTAGACCCCGGCCTCGTGCTGGGCTTGGCGATCATGGGCGCGGCGCCGCCGATCATGTCTTCGCCCGCGGTCGCGATCCTCTACGGCTTCGAGCCTTCGCTGATCATCGCCAGCGTCATCGTCACGACCATCATCAGCCCTATCGTCGCGCCGTTCCTGGTGGAAATGCTGGCTGGGGCGGCAGTGCCGCTCGATCGATGGGTGCTGGCGCTCCGGCTCCTGATCTTCATCGGCGGCGGCATGGCGGTCGCCGCAGTGATCCGGCTCTGGCTCGGCATCGACCGGATCCGCGCGATGAAGGCCAATCTCGATGGCTTCGGCGTGCTCATGTACTTCATCTTCGCGATTGCGGCGATGGACGGCGTGACGAAGGCCGCGCTCGATAATCCAAGGCTCGTGCTCTTCATGCTGGGTTGCGCCTTCGCCGTCTCGGCGGCCGGGCTTCTGTCGGCCTGGCTGGTGATGCGCAGGCTGCCGGGCTCCGAGCGCTTCATGATCGGCTACGGCACGGGGCAGCGGAACATGGGGCTTCTGGTCGCGGCGCTGGGAGCTGGCGTCTCGCCGACGACCTTCCTCTATTTCGCGCTGGCACAGTTCCCGATCTACCTGCTGCCTTGGTTCTTGCGCGGGCTCGCGGCCCGCGTCCGGCGGCGAGAGGCTGCTGACGAGCGCTGACGCTTCGCCCTGCGAAGCTTTTGCCGTCGCAGGAGTTTCGCGCATGATCACCCTCTATTCCGGGCCGCTCAGCCTGTTCTCGCGCAAAGTCGAGATCGCGCTCAGGGAAAAGGGCCTCGCCTTCGAACGCATCCTGGTGCCGTTCAACCAGACGACAGGTTACGATCCCAAGCATCCCGAGGTGATCGCGCTCAATCCCAAGCGGCAGGTGCCCGTGCTGAGCGATTGCGGGCTCGTGCTCTACGATTCCACCGTCATCAACGAATATCTCGACGAGGCCTACCCCGAACCGCTGCTGATGCCGCAGAGCCCGGTCGAGCGCGCGCGCTGCCGGCTCGACGAGCTCTATGCCGACGAGATCATGATGCAGGCGCTGAAGCCGCTGATGCATCGCACCGGCCCGCCTTCGCCCGACCGCGACCGACGCATCGCGCAGGAGGCTGATGCGCTGATCGCCGAGGAGGCGCTGGCGCGGCATTACGAGGTGCTGGAGCAGAAGCTGGCCGGGCGGGAGTTCTTCGGCGGCGTCCTCTCGCTGGCCGACATCGCTCTGTTCATGAGCGTGCTCTTCGCCCGCCGGCTTGGCGGCCCAGCGCTCGACGGCCATCCGGCGCTGGCTTCGTGGTTCACGCGGCTGAAGCAGCGCCCGGCCTTCGCGCAGGTCGTCTCGGAGGTCGCCGAGGCCGATAGAAGGCTCTCCGTGCCTGTGGCGCTGCGAGGGTAGCGGCTCTTCCTTCTCCCCTTGCGGGAGAAGGTGGCAGCGCAAAGCGCTGACGGATGAGGGGTCGCGCGATCTTTCAGTATTTGTCCTGCAAGCTGCGCTAACGATTCAGGACAGCGCGACCCCTCACCCCAACCCTCTCCCGCAGGGAGAGAGGGAGATCGGCGTGGTTCCTGCGGTACATCCCGGTTTCGCGATTGCGGCAGGCGTTCCGGGACGCTAAACCGCCAGCCATGACCCGCCCGATCCGTATCGCTCCCTCCATTCTCTCGGCCGATTTCTCGAAGCTGGGCGAGGAGGTGCGCGCGATCAACGAGGCGGGGGCAGACTGGATCCATTGCGACGTGATGGACGGGCATTTCGTGCCGAACATCACCTTCGGCCCGGACATCCTGAAATCGATCCGGCCTCACACCAAGAAGCTCTTCGACGTGCATCTGATGATCGCGCCCGTCGACCCCTATATCGAGGCCTTCGCGAAGGCCGGCGCCGATCTGATCTCCTTCCATGTCGAGGCCGGGCCGCATCCGCACCGGACGTTGCAGGCGATCAAGGCACAGGGCAAGCAGGCCGGCATCGTGCTCAATCCCGGCACGCCGGCGAGCGCGGCCGAGGCGCTGATCGAGGATGTGGACCTGATCCTGCTGATGACGGTCAATCCCGGCTTCGGCGGCCAGAGCTTCATCCGCTCCGTGGTCGAGAAGGTCGCGCAGGTGAAGGCGCTGATCGGCGACCGGCCGATTGCGCTCGAGATCGACGGGGGCGTGACGCCCGAGACCGCGCCGCTGGTCGCGAAGGCCGGTGCCGATACGCTGGTTGCGGGCTCGGCGGTGTTCAAGGGCGGGCCTTCGGCCTATGCCGGGAATATCGAAGCGATCCGCAAGGCGGCGGAAGCCGCGCGCGGCGACTGGGTTTGATACGATCGCAGCCCTCATCCTGAGGAGCCGCGAAGCGGCGTCTCGAAGGATGCTCCAGAGTGCACTGGATCATCCTTCGAGACGCGCTCCTTTGGAGCGCTCCTCAGGATGAGGGCTCATTGGATGACGAGGACGAGACGATGATCCCGCGCTATTCCCGCCCCGAGATGGTTGCCATCTGGGAGCCGCAGACCCGCTTCCGCATCTGGTTCGAGATCGAGGCTCATGCCACCGATCGGCTGGCCGAGCTCGGCGTCGTGCCGAAGGAGGCCGCCGCGACGATCTGGGCCAAGGCGAAGGACGCCGTCTTCGACGTCGCGCGCATCGACGAGATCGAGCGCGTCACCAAGCATGACGTCATCGCCTTCTTGACGCATCTGGCCGAGATCGTCGGCCCCGAGGCGCGCTTCGTCCACCAGGGCATGACCTCGTCGGACATCCTCGACACGACGTTGTCGGTTCAGCTCGCCCGCGCGACCGACATCCTGATCGCCGATGTCGACGCGCTGCTAGCCGCGATCAAGCGCCGCGCCTTCGAGCATAAGATGACGCCGACGATCGGCCGCTCGCACGGCATCCATGCCGAGCCGGTGACCTTCGGCCTCAAGCTGGCGCAGGCCTATGCCGAGTTCGCCCGCTGCCGCGCGCGGCTCGTGGCGGCGCGGGCCGAGATCGCGACCTGCGCGATCTCCGGCGCGGTCGGCACCTTCGCCAACATCGACCCGAGCGTCGAGGAATACGTCGCCAAGAAGATGGGTCTCACCGTCGAGCCGGTCTCGACGCAGGTGATTCCGCGCGACCGCCACGCGATGTATTTCGCCACGCTCGGCGTCGTCGCCTCCAGCATCGAGCGGCTGGCGACCGAGATCCGCCATCTGCAGCGCACCGAGGTCTATGAGGCGGAGGAATTCTTCTCGCCGGGCCAGAAGGGCTCTTCGGCGATGCCGCACAAGCGCAACCCGGTGCTGACCGAGAACCTGACGGGCCTAGCGCGCCTCGTGCGCGGCATGGTCACGCCGGCGCTGGAGAATGTGGCGCTCTGGCACGAGCGCGACATTTCGCACTCCTCGGTCGAGCGCATGATCGGGCCGGATGCGACCGTAACGCTCGATTTCGCGCTGGCGCGTCTCACCGGCGTCGTCGACAAGCTGCTGGTCTATCCGCAGAACATGCGCAAGAATCTGGACCGCCTCGGCGGCCTGCACAATTCGCAGCGTGTGTTGCTGGCGCTGACGCAGGCCGGCGCCAGCCGCGAGGACGCCTATTCCATGGTCCAGCGCAACGCGATGCGCACCTGGGAGCATGGCGAGGACTTCCTCACCAACCTGCTCGCCGACAAGGATGTGGCCGAGAAACTGCCGGCTTCAGAGCTGAGGTCGATGTTCGACGAGGCTTATCACTTCAAGCATGTCGACACGATCTTCCGCCGGGTGTTCGGGACCGCTTGAACCGACTGGTTGACCAGTCTAAATTAAGCGCATGATCACCGTCGGCGCTTTCGAAGCCAAGACCAAGTTCTCGGAACTGCTCGATCGTGTCGAGCGGGGCGAGGAGGTCGTGGTGACGCGTCATGGTAAGCCGGTGGCGAAGATCGTATCGTCGCCGGCGGGCTCCCGGCAGTCGTCTCGCGATCTCAAGGCAGAGATCATGGAGCTTCGCGAGCGCCTGCGTCGGGAAGGCGTCTCCCTCACACGGGAAGAGATCTTAGCCCTGCGCGACGAGGGGCGTCGTTGAGCGCCTTCGTCATCGACGCCTCTGTCGCAGTCGGCATCGTGTCTCCGGACGAACGCAACGAGATGATTTCGTCGTTGCTCGACCGTGTCATTGACCATGGTGCTTTCGCGCCGTCGCTCTGGCTGCTCGAAACAGCCAATGCCCTCCGCTTCAAATGGGCTAAGCCGGAAGGGGCGGCGTCGCTTGCCAGAGAGGCTGTCGAGAAGCTGCATGCGCTGCCGATCGAACTCGTCGACATCGAGCCGGCGGTCGTCCGCGGCGGTGTCTTGACCTTGGCTTATCGGCATCGCTTGACCATCTACGATGCAAGTTACCTCCATCTCGCAATGATCCTCTCTTTGCCTCTCGCGACGTTCGACCGAAATTTGGCAAAAGCAGCTTCGAAGGAAGCGGTCGACGTTCTGGCCGCGTGAGCAGACGATGAAATCCTCTGACGCCGATATCCTCATCATTCCCGGCTGGTCGGGCTCTGGGCCCGACCATTGGCAAAGCCGCTGGGAAAGCCGGCTCAAGACCGCCCAGCGCGTCGAGCAGGCGGATTGGTACAAGCCTTCGCGCCATGTCTGGGCTGAGCAGATCGTGAAGGCCGTGCGCTCGGCGACGCGCCCGGTCGTGCTTGTTGCGCATTCGGCCGGTTGCAGCGCGGTCGCCTTCGCGGCTGAGCATCTGCATCCTGGCGAGGTTGCTGGTGCCTTCCTGGTCGCCCCGGCTTCCGAGAAGGCAAAAGGCGCCGTTCCCGGCATGGGACCGGATTTCGTCGAGCATCGGCGTGAGAAGCTGCCCTTTCCCTCGGTGCTGATCGCCAGCGCCACTGATCCCTACTGCACGCAGGACGAGGCGAAGGAATTGGCCGAGGCCTGGGGAGCCGAGTTCGTGGATGCCGGCGACAGCGGCCATCTCAACAGCGAGTCAGGCCATGGTCCCTGGCCGGACGGGTTGCTGCGCTTCGCCGGGTTCCTCAAGGGGCTGAACGCGACCCACCAAGCCTGAAGCGCGCCTCGTGGTGCGCGCTGGGCAGGCGGCACCCATCGGCATCACGACGGCGATGCACGACGACACGATCGGTCAGATCACCTTCATGGTTGACGGCTAGGGAGGCCCCGCGCCGCTTCGGACGGAATGCTCCGTGCGAAGAATGGCGCCCGCGCGGATGATGTGTGCTTCCTGTGGAAGCGGACCTCATCGGCTGCGGCCTTGACCGACCGGCCGGCCTCTCGAATGCTGGTGGCAACCTAGGCGGAAGCATGTCCGACCCAAAGGAAGTCGAGCTGAAGCTGATCTGCGACGCGGCCGACCAGGCCGTGCTGCATGAATGGCCGCGCCTCGCCAAGGCCAAGCAACGCCACAAGGATCAGCTGGAGTCGGTCTATTTCGACACGCCCGAGGGCCTGCTTCGGAAATCTGGCTATGTCCTGCGCGTGCGAAAAACGCAGAAGGGCTACGTCCAGACCGTGAAGGCCGAGGGCGATGGCTTGATCGAGCGCCCGGAATGGGAGCAAGGTGTCGCCGGAGCCGAACCGGATCGCGCGGCGCTCGACGCTACGCCGCTTGCCGGGCTGCTCGCGGGAAACCCGCAGCTCGCGGCCCTGTTCAGTGTGTCGGTCGAGCGCTCTACTTATCTCGTCAAGCAGGGAAGTTCGCTGATCGAGGTCGCTCTCGATCAGGGCCGCGTCAGGAAGCCCGAGGCTGCCCGCAGCATCGATACGACACTCATCAGCGAGATCGAGCTCGAGCTGAAGGATGGCTCCGTGAAGGACCTGTTCGCGCTCGGCAGCGAGATCGGCGCGCTCGTCCCCGTCCGTCTCGGCGTCAAGAGCAAGGCCGAGCGCGGTTTCGATCTGGTCGAGTCTCAGGGCGATCTGCAGGCCTGCAAGGCAGAGCCGATCTCTCTTTCCGAAGACATGTCCGCCGCCGATGCCTTCCGGGCCATCAGCCATGCCTGCCTGCGGCAATTGCGTATGAACGAGGACGTGCTTCTCGATCGCCGCGATGCGGATGCTGTTCATCAGGCGCGCGTGGCGATCCGGCGGCTGCGCTCGGCCATGTCCATGTTCAAGGACCTTCTTGATGATGGGCGCTTCGCGGCGATCACGGGGCAACTGAAGCGGTTTTCAGAGCCGCTCGGACGGGCTCGGAACCTCGACATCTTCCTGTCGGAGACGCTGCCGGCCGAGCGGTCCCGCAATCCGGACGATATACAGCTCTTGAACCTCGAAAAATACCTCGAGGAAGAACGCAGCGAGGCCTATGCCGCCGTCGGCCTGCGGTTGAAGTCGGATGAGTGGCGGCAGTTCCTGCTTGAACTGGTTGCCTGGATCAACGCGGGTCCCTGGCTGTCCGGCGGCGCGGATGACGGGCTCGACCAGCCCGCATCAGGCTTCGCGGCGAGCGTGCTGGACAAGTGGCTGAGACGGGTGCGGAAGCGCGGCCGCGACCTCGCAGCCCTGAGCCCGGAGGAGCGCCACAGAGTCCGGATCGCGGCGAAGAAGCTGCGTTACGGCTCAGAGTTCTTCGCCAGCCTCGATCCCGAGAAGAAGGCGGTAAAGCGCCGAAAGGCGTTCCTCTCCGTGCTTTCTGACCTGCAGGACAGTCTCGGCGCGCTCAACGACATGGAGACGGGGCGGGATATTCTCGACGATCTGGCGCATGCCGAGGCCGATGACATCCGCTCGATCGCCGCTTGTTTCACCGCTTCCGGGGCTGAGGGCAAGAGCAAGAAGCTGCTGAAATCTGCCGAGAAAGCGCATGCGGCACTGACGGAGTGCGAGCCGTTCTGGCGATAGGCTTCTTACGAGCACAAAGAAAAACCCGCCCCGGAAGGTCCGGGGCGGGTTCTTTTCTACGATGGTCGATCAGCCGTCGAGATCAATTCTCGACATAGGTGATCTTGCCGTCGGCACCCTTCTTCCAGGTGTAGACGGTGTAGTCCGGGCGGGTGATGTCGCCCTTCTTGTCGAAGCCGATGTCGCCGATCACGGTCTTGACCGGCTGGCCACCCTGCAGCGCGGCGGCGATCTTCTTCGGATCGGTCGAGTTCGCGCGCTTGGCGCCTTCGGCCATGATCTGGACCGCGGCGTAGCTGTAGAGGGTGTAGGCTTCCGGCTTGAAGTTCTTAGCCTCGAACTTCTTGATGACCGCAGCCGCCTCCGGGCGCTTCTGCGGGTCCGGCGGGAAGGTCATCAACGTGCCTTCGACGCCGGGGCCGCCGATCGTGGCGAACTCGTCGGTGGTGATGCCGTCACCCGAGATCAGCACGGTCTTGAGGCCCTGGTCGCGCATCTGGCGCACGATCAGGCCGCCTTCCGTGTGCAGGCCGCCCCAGTAGAGGAAGTCCGCGCCAGCAGCCTTGATCTTGGAGACGAGCGCCGAGAAGTCCTTCTCGCCGGCGTTCACGCCTTCGTAGAGCACGTCCTTGATGCCAGCCTTGGTCAGGCCCTTGCGGGTCTCGTCGGCGAGGCCCTGGCCGTAGGTGGTCTTGTCGTGGACGATCGCGATCTTCTTGCCCGCGAGGTTCTTGGCGATATAAGCCGCCGCGACTTCGCCCTGCTGGTCGTCACGGCCGCAGGTGCGGAAGACGTTCCAGAGGCCACGCTCGGTGATCTTCGGGTTTGTGGCCGAAGGCGAGATCATCAGGATGCCGTTCTCGGCATAGACCTCGGACGCCGGCATGGTGACGCCGGAGTTGAAGTGACCGACCACCCACTTGACGCCGTCGCCGACGAACTTGTTGGCGACCGAGACGCCCTGCTTCGGATCGGAGACGTCGTCGCCGACCGTGACGGTGATCTTCTGGCCGAGCACGCCGCCAGCGGCGTTGATGTCCTCGACCGCCTGCTCGGTGCCGTTCTTGAGCTGCGCACCAAAGGCGGCGTTCGGACCCGTGATGGGGCCGCCGACGCCGAGCTTGATCTGGGCGTTGGCCACACCGGAGAAGGCGAGGACCGCGCCCAGCGCAATGCCGCCCAACAACAGTTTCTTCATGAGATGCAACTCCCCTCTTAGGATTGAACGGGCTGGACGGTCCGCCCGTCTCGGCGCGTTTTCGCCACCCTGAACCGCAGTCTTGCGCTTTTTCGGTGGTCTGTCACGCGGCAAGCTCGTGAGCCTTTAGATCAGTTCCGGCCTGATTTCGGCGCCCTCGCGCGGCTTCCAGCCGAAGGGGCCGGTGCGCTCGAAAAGCCAGTGATATTGCCGCACCATTTGCTTGGCGCGGTTGTAGCGCCAGCCGGCGAAGCCAAAGGCCATGAGGATGACGGTGTCGACGATGTAGTAGTGCAGCGTCAGCAGCGTCGCCTCGAACAGCGCGAAGTGGATGAAGCGCACGAACAGGCCGAGCGCCAGCATATAGACGACGAGCTGCCAGTTCGGCCGCCAGGTGAGGGCGATGGCACGACCCGCCATCCAGGCGAGCCAGCCGCCCATGACGACCGTCACCAGCAGGAAGAGCCAGATGGTCGGTTCTTCGTGGAGAATGCCTTGCATCACGGGGCTCCTAATGCTTTCCGCCTTCGAGATAGGCGGATTGCACCTGCGGATTGGCGAGAAGCTCCTTGCCGGAGCCGCTCATGGTGATGACGCCGTTGACCATGACGTAGCCGCGATGGGCGAGCTTGAGCGCGTGGAAGGCGTTCTGCTCGACCAGGAAAACGGTCAGCCCCTGCGTCTTGTTGAGCTCACGGATCGCCTCGAAGATCTGTTTCACGATCAGCGGGGCGAGGCCGAGGGAGGGCTCGTCGAGCAGGAGCAGCTTGGGACGCGCCATCAGGGCGCGTGCGATCGCGACCATCTGCTGCTCGCCGCCCGAGAGCGTGCCGCCGCGCTGCTGCAGGCGTTCCTTGATGCGCGGGAAGAGCACGCAGATCTTCTCGAGATCCTCGTCGAAATGGGCGAAGTCGCGGACGGCCGCGCCCATCTGCAGGTTCTCGAAAACCGTCATCCGCGGGAAGATCCGGCGGCCCTCGGGGGATTGCGCGATGCCGAGGCGAGCGATCTCGTGGCTCGGCATCCGGGTGATGTCCTTGCCCTCATAGGTGATCGAGCCTTCGCGCGCCTGCGGATTGCCGAAGATCGTCATCATCAGGGTAGATTTGCCGGCACCGTTGGCGCCGATCATGGTGACGATCTCGCCGGCGTTGACGTCGATGTCGACGCCCTTCAGCGCGATGATCTTACCGTAATAGGTCTTGACGCCGCGGACGGCGAGGAGAGGCTGGGCTGCAGTCACGAGATCCCGACCTCCGCTTCGACCTCTTCGACCTCTTCGTCGTCGACACCGAGATAGGCGGCGACGACCTTCGGGTCTGCCTGCACTTCGGCCGGCGTGCCGTCGGCGATCTTGGTGCCGTAGTCGAGCACGACGACGTGGTCGGAGATTTCCATCACCACCGACATGTCGTGCTCGATCAGGAGCAGCGCCGTCCCGAGGTCCTTGCGGATCGAGAGCAGAAGCGTGTTGAGGTCATGGCTTTCGCGCGGATTGAGACCCGCGGCCGGCTCATCGAGGCAGAGCAGGACGGGGTCCGTGCACATGGCCCGCGCGATCTCAAGACGGCGCTGGTCGCCATAGGGCAGGTCGGCGGCGGGATCGTCGGCGCGATTGGTGAGGTTGATCTTGTCGAGCCAGAACTTGGCCTTCTCGATCGCCTCCGCCTCGCGGGCCTTGTAGCCGCCGACGCCGAGGATGCCGAGGAAGGTGAAGCCGGAGGCCAGCATCAGCGGATTGTGCTGGGCGATGAGCAGGTTCTCCAGCACCGTCATGCCGCCGAAGAGGCGGATGTTCTGGAAGGTCCGCGCGACCTTCGCCTTCCACGAGATGCGGAAGTCCGGCATGCGCTCCAGCAGATGGCTGGTGCCGTCGTCCTGGTTGAGCGCGATCAGCCCCTGCGTCGGCTTGTAGAAACCTGTGATGCAGTTGAAGACCGTGGTCTTGCCGGCGCCGTTCGGGCCGATGAGGGCGGTGATGTCCCCTTTGCGCGCCTCGAAGGACAGGTCATTGACGGCGGTGAGGCCGCCAAAGCGCATGGTGAGATGCTCGACTTCGAGCAGAGGCCGGCTCTGCCGGACCCCTTGGGCAGCGGTCGCGGTCATCAGCCGTGGCCCTCCTGCACCATATCGGCAGAGATCGCCTTCTTCTCCTTGAGGAAGGCTGTGGGCTCGCGCACCGAGATCAGGCCGCGCGGCTTCCAGATCATGATCACCACCATGGCGAAGCCGAAGATCAGCATGCGGTACTTCGTCGGGTCGAAGTCGTTGCCGAAGATCTGCTTCAGCCATTCGAGCTCGCGCAGGAGCTCGGTGCCGCCCACCATCGCGATCGCGGCGATGGCGCAGCCCCAGAGCGAGCCCATGCCGCCGAGCACGACGATGGCGAGGATGACCGCCGATTCCATGAAGACGAAGGATTCAGGCGAGATGAAGCCCTGACGCGCCGAGAAGAAGGCACCGGCGAAGCCGCCGAACATGGCGCCGATCGAGAAGGCGGTGAGCTTGGTGTTGGTGGTGTTGATGCCGAGCGAGCGGCAGGCGATCTCGTCCTCGCGCAGCGCCTCCCAGGCGCGTCCGACGGGCAATCGTCGCAATCGCAGCGTGACGAAGGCCGTCATCAGGGCGAGGCAGAGGATCAGGTAATAGAGGAAGATTGTTCGGTAGATCGGTGAGAATTCGAGGCCGAATGTGGCGGCGAAGCCGTTGTCCGCCGCCGTGAATGGTATGCCGAAGAAGCTCGGGCGCGGGATGCCGGAGATGCCGGCATAGCCGCCGGAGAACTCGGTCCAGTTCACCAGTATGAGGCGGATGATCTCGCCGAAGGCGAGCGTCACGATGGCGAGGTAGTCGCCGCGCAGGCGCAGCACGGGGAAGCCGAGCAGCATGCCCCAGAAGGCGGCGAGAATGCCGGCCATAGGCAGCAGGATCCAGAAGGACAGGCCGAAATTCTTGGCCAGCAGCGCGTAGGAATAGGCGCCGACCGCATAGAAGGCGACGTAGCCGAGATCGAGCAGGCCGGCGAGGCCGACGACGATGTTCAGCCCCCAGCCGAGCATGACGTAGATCAGGATCTGGACGCCGAAATTATCGATCCATTTCAGCGCGCCGCCCCAGCCCGAGAGCCCGATGGCGATGGCCGGGAAGGCGACGAGGAAGCCGAGGCCGAAGATCGAGAAGAGGCCGGAATGGCGCTGGAAGAAGGCGACGGTGCCATGAGGCAGGATGCGGACCAGCGCCTTCTTCTCGTCGCGCCCCTGCTTGCGCAGCACGACGAGGAGGCGGCCGACGAAGACGATCGCCACCGCCCAGGCCACCGCGTCCCAACGCGGATCGAGCACCAGGACATTGTCCATGTTCTGGCGCGTGCCCCAGGCGATGATCGGGATGCAGAGGCCGAGCGTGACGAGGGCGGCGAAGCCGGCCTCCTTCAGCGCCGCCTTGATGTCGTGTTTCGACGCGGCTGCGGCCGGGGCCTTCGCCGTGGTCGTGGTCGGGGTGCTCGCCATGGCTTCAGACCTTCTCGACCTCAGGCCGGCCGAGGATGCCCGACGGCATGAAGACCAACACGATCGCCAGGATGCTGAAGGCGGCGACATCCTTGTAGTCGATGGTGAAGTAGGCCGACCACATGACCTCGATCAGCCCGATCAGCAGCCCGCCGAGCACAGCGCCGGGCAGCGAGCCGATGCCGCCGAGGACCGCCGCGGTGAAGGCCTTGACGCCCGGGGTGAAGCCGTCGGCGAAGTTCACCACGCCGTAGAGGACGAGGTACATCACGCCAGCCACCGCCGCGAGGGCGGCGCCCATGACGAAGGTGATCGAGATGGTGCGGTCGACGTCGATGCCGAGCAGCGAGGCCATCTTGCGGTCCTGCTCGCAGGCGCGCTGCGCCCGGCCGAGTGGTGTCTTCTGGACGATGTACCAGAAGGCGGCTAGCAGGATCGCGGTCGTCACGATGATGACGATCTGCTTGTAGGAGATCTGCACCGAGTAGCTGGCGCTCTCGATCAGCGTGATCGACTGGTTGAGCAGCGGCGGGATCGACTTGTTGCGCGGGCCCTGAACGACCTGCACGAAGTTCACCAGGAAGATCGACATGCCGATCGCCGAGATCAGCGGGGCGAGACGGAAGGAGCCGCGCAACGGCCGGTAGGCAACCCGCTCGATCGTCCAGTTCCAGAGCGATGTGAAGAACATCGCCAGACCCAGCACCAGGATGAGAGCCAGCAGGACCATGCCGGCGCCGGTGCCGAGGGCTGCCGTGATCAGCATGAAGAAGATCAGCGCGATGAAGGCGGAGAGCATGAAGATGTCGCCGTGGGCGAAGTTCACCATGCCGATGATGCCGAAAACCATCGTGTAGCCGATGGCGATGAGACCGTAGATCGATCCCAGTGTCAGCCCGTTGATGAGCTGCTGCAGAAACACTTCCATTACCGACGCCGACCCCTCGAACCAGCTCCCGTTCTCGTCAACGGCATGACGCCGATGCATGCGGGATGCGATTGCCTTGCAGAGCTACCAACGGCTTGCGTCAGCGACAATCGCTCCGGCCCAACTTTCTGTCAAAAGCAATCACGCACGAATTGCTGTGAAAATGTGCAGAATACTCTGCCGCGCAGTGCGGCTTTTGTGCACGATGATTGCGCCTTGCGCGGACCGGAGGACCCGCGACGGCATTACATTGCGCGCAAGGCATCGCGGTTTTGGATACTGCGGCTAGCGTGACGATAGGTCAGTTGCGGTCGGCGAGCTGGAAGCCATGCGCCAACGGGTCGCGGTCGTCGATGAAGATCGTGTTGTAGCCGGTCATGCGCGCCCAGCCTTCGATCGAGGGAATGATCGCCTCGTGATTCCCGACCTTGGCCGCAGCTTCGACCCGGCCGCGGAAGAGCGTGCCGATGATGCTTTCATGGACGAAGTCGTCGCCGACCTTGAGCTTCCCCTTGGCCGCCCATTGCGCCATGCGCGAGGACGTCCCGGTGCCGCAGGGGGAGCGGTCCAGCGCCTTGTCGCCGTAGAAGACGGCGTTGCGGGCATGGGCGTCGGGTTGGGTCGGCTTGCCGGTCCAGAGGATGTGGGAGAGGCCCCGGATCGCCTCGTTCTCCGGATGGACGAACTCATATTTCGCGTTGAGCGCGGTGCGCAGCTTCGGGCTCCAGCGCAGCAGGTCGGACGGGTTCACGTCGGCGATGTCGTTGATGACCGCCTGCGGATCGACGATCGCATAGAAATTGCCGCCATAGGCGACGTCGACCGTAACCGTGCCCAGTCCTTCGACCTCGGCGGTCAGATCCGTGGCGTGGAGATAGGAGGCGATGTTGGTGATGCGGACGCTGTCAACATAGGGGCCGTTGCGCGTGTAGCGCGCCGTCACCAGCCCGGCCGGCGTGTCTATCTTGAGCACGCCTTCCTCGCGCGGCGTCACAAGGCCGCGTTCCAGCGCCATGGTCACCGTGCCGATGGTGCCGTGGCCGCACATCGGCAGGCAGCCCGAGGTCTCGATGAAGAGGAAGGCGATGTCGGCGTCAGGGCGCGTCGGCGGGTAGAGGATCGCGCCGGACATCATGTCGTGGCCGCGCGGCTCGAACATCAACCCGGTGCGAACCCAATCGAACTCGGCGAGGAAATGGGCGCGCTTCTCGACCATGTTGGCGCCCTCAAGTCGCGGGCCGCCGCCGGCGACGAGGCGCACCGGATTGCCGCAGGTATGGCCGTCGACGCAGAAGAAAGTGTGTGTGCTCATGGCGTTGGCCTCGGAAATTTCGAAACTGATTCAGAACCGCGTCGGGCTGAAGGGGGCGAGATCGATGGCTGGCGTCCTGCCGGCGACGAGGGCGGCGACGAGATCGGCGGTCACATGCGACTGGGTCATGCCGTAATGGCCGTGGCCGAAGGCATAGAAGACGTGGCGATTGCGGCTGGCCGTGCCGATCACCGGCAATGAATCGGGCATCGACGGACGGAAGCCCATCCAGAGCCGGCCGCTCTCGAAGGATGGGAGCCCGTCGATCAGGGTCGATGCCTTGTCGTAGAGCCGGCGGGTGCGGGCATGGTTGGGCGGCGCCTTGAGCCCGGCGAACTCGACTGCGCCGCCGATGCGGAAGCCCGAATCGAGCGGGGTCGCGACAAAGCCATGGCCCTCGAAGGAGACCGGCCGGGAGAGGGGGCCGGCGGCGTCGGGAAAGCTGACATTGTAGCCGCGCTCGGTGTCGAGCGGCACGGCGTCGCCCATCGCCGCTGCGAGCGGCTTCGCCCAGGCGCCGGCCGCGATCACGACCCGGTCGAAGACGCGCTGCCAGCCCTCGGAGCCGACGAGAGAGGGGCGTTCGCCTAACGAAATATTGGTGACCTCGGCCTTCTCGAAAACGGCGCCACGTTCCAGCGCGGCCTGGAATAGGGCGAGCGTGAGCTGGTGCGGATCGCTGATATGGGCGGTGTCGGGGTGGTAGGCCGCCCCGGCGAAAAGCGGCTTCAAGCCGGGCTCCAGCTCGCGCAGTTCGGCAGCGCCGATCATATCGACCTTGATGCCGAAGCCGGCCTGACGCTTCGCAACCTCTCGCCCCGCTTCGAAGGCGCCGGCTTCGCCGAAAACGTAGAGGCCGCCCTTGCGATGGATATGGTGCGTGAGGCCGGTCTTCTCGGCGCGCGCAAGCCATGCGGGCAGGGCACGCGTCTGCAGAGCGGCAAGCCCGGTGATGGAGCGCTCATAGGCCTCGGGGCGGGCCGCCAGGACGAACCGGACGAGCCAGGGCAGGAGCTTCGGCAGATAGGCCGGGCGGATGCTGAGGGGCCCCAGCGGGTCCGCCAGGAATTTCGGGACCTGGCCCAGGATCTTGTGACTCGCGATCGGCAGGATGTCGGTATGGGCGATCCAGCCGGCATTGCCGCGCGAAGGGCCAAAGGCCGGCTCCCGGCTCTCGACCAGCGACACCTCGTGCCCTTCGTCGAGGAGCGCATGGGCGATGGCGACACCAACGATGCCCGCCCCGACGACCGCGACCTTCATGACCGGGATATTCCTCAGTTGCCGCTCTTCGGAGCCAACTTGATATATCTCAATTGATATATCAAGCTGAGGCGGCAGGATGATCTCCGGCACCAAGACGGAGGAAGCATGAACCGGAAGGGGGCGGCCGATCCGGGGCAAGCAACCGACAGCGACGACGCTGTCGGCCAGAGCCTTGCCGATCTCGCCTATCGACGGCTCGAGGAAGCGATCGTGACGCTTTCTCTCGAGCCCGGTGGGACCTTGACCGAGGCGCAGCTCATCGAGCGCGTGGGGCTTGGGCGTACGCCGGTGCGCGAAGCGCTGATCAGGCTGGCGCAGCACGGCATGGTCGAGGTTCTGCCGCGCAAGGGCATTCTCGTCGCCGACATCAATGCGATCGACATCATGGCTGCGCTCGATGCGCGTGAGGTGCTGGAACGGCTTGTCGCCTGCGAAGCGACGAAGCGGGCCAGCCCAGCCGAGCGGATCGCCATCGTCGACGCGGCGCGCACGATGCGGGACGCCGCCGAGGCGGGCGACGCCGCGGGTTTCATGCGCGTCGACAAGGAGCTGGACGCTGCCGTCGCCGCGGCGGCCCGCAGCCCCTATGCGACGCGGGCCGTGGAGCCGCTGCAAGTGCTCATCCGCCGGGCCTGGTATCATTTCGAGCGCCAGGAGGATCTGGTGCCCTCCGCGCTCCACCATGGCACGCTGGCGCAGGCGATCGCGGCTGCTGATCCGGAAGCGGCGGCGGCGGCGAGCGATGCCCTGATGCTGCATCTGCGCAAGGGAATGCTCGCGACACTGGGTGCCTGAGCGAGCTTTTCGATTTATCTGATATATCTGTGAATGGCGGCTTTGTCCGCGACGCAGCCGGCTGCGACTGGCAATCGCCGGTTCTTGCCTCTACATGAACGGGGATCGCGCCGAGCCCGGGCGCGCCCGATCGACGAGCTGATGACCAAGACCGTCCATCCCCTGCCTTCGGTGCCCGAGCGCCCGGAGCCGACCGCTTTTCGCGATGCGATGGCGCAGGTCGTTAGCGCGGTCCATGTCGTCACAACGTTGGGGCCGCATGGCCGGACGGGCCTGACGGCGACCGCAGTCGCCTCGGTGTCGGACACGCCGCCGACCGTGCTGGCCTGCATCGCCCGGACGAGCCGGACGCTGGCCGCGATCGAGGCGAGCGGCATCTTCTGCGTCAACACGCTGTCGGGCGATGACGCCGAACTTGCGGAGATCTTCGCGAGCCGGCGCGGCATCAATGGCGAGGCGCGGTTCAGCGCGGCGCGCTGGGGCGAACTCGTGACCGGGGCGCCCGTGCTGCTCGATGCCGTGGCGGCCTTCGACTGCCGGCTCGTATCGACGCAGGACATCGCGAGCCACCGCCTCCTCATCGGGGAGGTCGTCGGCCTCGGCGGGGCGGGGCAGGGCGGCGGCCTGATCTATCGCAGGCGCCATTTCGGGTCGGTCTAGGGTCTGGGACTGGCGTCATGGTCGGGCTTGACCCGACCATCTCGGAAACCAGCGCCATCTGGTCATGAGCTTCTCGGGTCAAGCCCGAGAATGACGCCCTGCAAATAGTCTCACTCCGCCCTGATGAGCCCTTGTTCTGAAACAGTTAGCCTGCGCCCCGCGAGCCGCTTCTGCTCGGCCGCCGGCAGGCGGAAAGCCGGCGGGGTCGACCAACCCATTTCGCGGGCGACGACGAGGCCGAGCAGCAGGATCGCGTCAGGCGCATCCATCAGCAATGCGGCCGGCGCCCGGCCGGCATGAACCAGCTCGAGCATGACAGCCGAAGCGGAGGAGGAGCCGATCGTGCCCGGCAGGGCCAGGATCGTTCCGGCGACATCGCGGCCGCGCTCGGGGTGACGGGCATCGATGATCCGCCCGCTCTTGGGATCGACGCCGCCCCAGAAGCTGATGGGAGCGCTCAACGCCAGGCATGGTCCGTCGACCGGCCCGCCTGGCAGGAGGATTTCGGCCTTCAGCTCCAGCCTTGTTCTCAAATCCATGCCCTTGCCTCCCTGACGAGGCGGCCGGCTACCGCGCTCTCGACGCATTCGCCGAGCGAGCCATAGGTCACGGCATAGCCGGTATTGCCCGGGGCGTAATGGGCGAACTTGCCGGAGTTGGTCATCAGCACCGCGCCGTCCAGTTCCGGCAGGATCGGCGTAACGACGACGCAGGTGTCGACCACGAAAACGATACCCGCATCCTCCAGCGGGCGGCGCCGGCCCTTTGCTTCCAGTGGCGCCAGGACATGGCGGCCGGTATTGGCATAGAGCGGGATCGCGAGGCGGCGCCCGGCCATGCGTTGTTCGACCTCGTCTATCTCGGCCAGCGAAAGGTGCGGCGAGCCGATGGCGACCGCATCGACGCGGTCGGTCTCTCCGGCCGTCGAAAGCCCGGCGAGGGCGGCTTTCACATCGGCCGGCGTCAGGGCGATGCGCTCGCGCGGCGGGATGCCTCCGAGCGCGGTTGTCGCATCCGGAGCCTCCGGGGTCACGCCTGCGACATGGAAGAGGCCGACGCCGCCGGCCGAGGCGGCAGCCGCGCCGAGCGCCTTGAGCCGGTCTTCGCTCGTGCAGCTCTGAAGCCCTTCGATGACGGCGACCGCGCTGCCGGCGGTGCGGCCGAGGCTCGTGCCAAGCACGGGATAGAAGACATCGCTGCGGCGCAGCCCCAGTGAGAGGCCCGTCACGTCGATCAGCAGCGTCGCGAGGCGATTCTCGGGGCGATGCAGGCCGTAATCCGGAGCGCGGCCGGCTATGGCGCAGGCGATGTCGAGGAAGTCGCCATAGCGGTTCGTGCGGGCGCCGAGCACCGAATTGCAGAACACCACCGCATTGGATTCGCCCCAGGCGACGTCGGTTCCCCGCGCCGGCCTGTGGCCGGCCTGGTAGGGCGCGCAGGTCCAGCTTGGCTCGCAGCCCATCGCCTCATAAGCGCGCATCATGCGCCCGGCCATGCCCCGCTCATGCGGCGGCAAGCGGATCGCGGCGCAGCCGGCGGGCGCGAGCGAACCCACATTCAGGCTGGAGCGCACCGCGACCTTGGCGCCGCCGGCGACCAGCTTCTCGGCAAAGAGCGTGCCCGAGTCGCCATGATAGAGCGCGCCATCGATATGAGCCGAGGCGACCGGGATCAGCCGGGGAGCGCCCATGAGCCGGGCCGCCTCCGCGACGATCCGCATCGCCATGGCCGCGCCCTCTCCATGCTCTCCCGCTGCAGTGGCGCGTTCCTCGGCGGTGAGTTCGAGCATCGGTTCTCCTTCGCTGGCCGCATGGCGCAGGGCGCCGCTTGCCCCTTGTGCCCACGGAGGCTTTGCGATCATGGATAGGGAATTGGATAGCCTTCGAGCCGCGCCGACCGCAACATGAGTCGCGTGGTCCCACAATGCGGGAGATGCCCATGGCGATGACGATGAACGGCGAGGCGACGCTGCCCGCATCGAAGGACGTGGTCTGGGCCAAGCTCAACGACCCCGAGGTGCTGAAGGCCTGCATTCCCGGCTGCGAGCAACTGACCAAGGACGACGACACGCATATGTCGGCGGTGGTGAAGGTCAAGCTCGGGCCGGTGAAAGCGACGTTCAAGGGCAAGGTCGAGCTGACCGATCTCGACCCGCCGAGCGGCTACCGCATCCAGGGTGAGGGCGAGGGCGGCATCGCCGGCTTCGCCAAGGGCGGAGCGAAGGTCACACTATCCGATGCCGAAGGCGGGCAGACGCTGCTGCGCTATGATGTCGAGGCGCAGGTCGGCGGCAAGCTGATGCAGCTCGGCGCGCGGCTGATCGACTCGGTGTCGAAGAAGCTTGCCGACGAATTCTTCGCCAATTTCGCCAGGGCGGTCAGCGAGGGCTGAGCCCGCGCCGATCGGTGGCGGATCAGGAGGCTTCGCGCAGGGCCTGGAGCGCCTGACCGACTGCGGCCTCGGCCGCGCCGACCTGAAGGGCGATGTCGGCCGCCGCCGCATTCGCCCGCTCTAGCGCAGTTTGGGTCATCGCAAGGCTCTCATTGACGGCGTTGGCGCTCTCGATCGCGGCGTCCGAGCTGTCGGCGACGAGAGAAGCGTCATGGGCGATCGTTTCCGTGACGCGGCTCTGCTGCGTAACGGCCTCCGAGATGGCGTCGGAATCGAGCCTGATCGCCTCGACCGTGGAGGCGATCGCTGCGGCATGGGTGCCGCAGGCCTCGGCGCTGGTGGTGAGCTCGGCGATCTGACCGGCGATAACCTGCGTGGCATTGGCGGTCTGCGTCGCGAGCGACTTCACCTCGGAGGCGACCACGGCGAAGCCGCGACCGGCCTCGCCGGCACGGGCGGCCTCTATGGTCGCGTTGAGCGCGAGCAGGTTCGTCTGCGCGGCGATGTCGGCGATCATGCCGACGACCCTGCCGATGCTGCCGGTCACGTCGCGCAGCTGGGCGATGGCCTCGTTCATCTGGCCGGCATCCAGCACCGCCTGATGGGTGATCGTCAGGCTCTGTCGCGCGCGCTGGCCGATATCGGCGATGTTGGCGGACATCTCTTCCGTTGCCTGCGCGGTCTGGGCCGATTTTTCGCGCACGATCACCGAAGCGTTCGCGACCTTGCCGACCGTGTCCTTGATGAAGCGCGTGGCGCGACCGGTCTCTTCGGCGGTCGAGACGAACTGCTCGACAGCGCTGCTGATCGTGCGGTCGAGGCTGCTGATCTTCGTTTTCAGCGTCGCAGCCGCGTCGTCCAGCGCCGCGGCGCGGCGGCGGGCCTCGATCGCCTCCATCTCCCGATTGAGCGTCATCGTCGTGTTGACGTCATAGGTGAGGATGCGCTCGATGATGAACAGCTCTTCGGTGAAGCGGGTCGGGTGCAGCAGCGCCCGCCGGCGGCTCGCCATGCAGAGTTCGCGCATCAGCGAGAAGGCGATTGAGGCGCGCGCGCGGGTGCGGACATTGCCCGCCCGTTCCAGCCGGCAGAGCCGCTCGATCGAGGTGGCATAGGCTTCGTTGAAATCACCCGCGAACAGCAGCCGGAAATGCTCGGCCTCGGCCCGGTAAAGTTCTTCCGCCACCGGCTGGACGCTCTGGCGAAGCTCCGGGAGGATCGTGAAGGCGCGCTCGAAATCGTCCACGACCAACTTGTCGATCACCCGATCGACGATCGGTCGGTACCGGAGCAGTCGACGACGCTGCTCTTCGCCATAGCCGATCGCCTTCAGGCGACGCTGAACCTGATCCATTATCAAAGGCACGAACTGCTCACGCGGCCGGTCGGTCACATGCCAGATTGGCAGATGGGGCGTTAAGAATTCGAGAATGGTGCTGGAAGGGTCGTAGGCCATCGCATCAGGGCGCGCGAAATCCGAAATTTTCGCAAGAAAATGGTGCTTTTCGAAAATGCAATGACGCTTGACCCCGCAAAACTGCGGGTCCACATTCGATTTTGAGCTGTTCCAATGAGGCCGCCCGATGGGGCGACGCACTTCGGAGCGTTCGACCCGGCCGACACCCAGGGAGGGCGGACGGGGGGATGGAGACGGGTCACAGGAGATGTGCTCATGACCACTGTTTCGCTGACGGTGAACGGCAAAGCCGTCGCCGCCAATATCGATCCGCGCACCCTTCTGGTGCAGTTCCTGCGAGAAAATCTCCGACTGACCGGGACTCATGTCGGTTGCGACACCAGCCAGTGTGGCGCTTGCCTCGTCCATATCGACGGCAAGGCGGTGAAGGCCTGCACGACGCTCGCCGTCTCGGTGGATGGCGCCGATATCCTCACCATCGAGGGGCTGGCGCAGGACGGCAAGCTGCATCCGATGCAGGAAGCCTTCCGCGAGCATCACGGCCTGCAATGTGGCTTCTGCACGCCGGGCATGATCATGTCGGCGGTCGATATGGTGAACCGCCGCGGGCATGAGCTCGACGAGAAGACGATCCGTGAGGATCTCGACGGCAACATCTGCCGCTGCACGGGCTACCACAACATCGTCAAGGCGATCGCCGCCGGCGCAGAGGCGATGGGCAAGGCCGGTGCGCCGGTGCGCCAGGCCGCCGAGTGAGGCCACGCGCATCGCGCATGCCCGAGCCACATTCCATGCAGTGAGTTCCATGCAGTGAGGCGTCCGCCAGAGGCGCCGTGCGAGGAGGGAACACCATGTCCGCCACCGGAATCGGCGCCGCAGTCCGCCGCAAGGAAGATCATCGTTTCATCACAGGCCAGGGGCGCTACACCGACGACGTGAACCGTCCGGGCCAGGCCCAGGCCTATTTCCTGCGCTCACCTCATGCGCATGCGACGATCAAGTCCATCGATACGAAGGCCGCGGCCGCGATGCCCGGTGTGCTCGGCGTCTTCACGGGAGCCGACCTCGCCGCCGACAAGATCGGCGGGCTGATCTGCGGCTGGATGATCCACAACAAGGACGGCTCGCCGATGCGGGCCGGGGGCCATCCGGCGCTGGCGCAGGGCAGGGTGCGCTATGTCGGCGACCATGTCGCCGTCGTCGTGGCCGAGACGCTGGCGCAGGCGAAGGACGCTGCAGAAGCGATCATCGTCGACTACCAGGAGCTGCCGGCCGTGGTCGACACGGGCAAGGCCGCGGGCGCCAAGACCGTCATCCATGACGAGGCGCCGGACAACACGGTGTTCAACTGGCATCTCGGCGACAAGGACGCGGCCGAGAAGGCCTTCAAGGCGGCCAAGCACGTCACCAGGCTCGACCTCGTCAACAACCGCCTCGTGCCCAATGCGATGGAGCCGCGCGCGGCCGTCGGCGATTACGATGCGGGCGAGGGCATCTTCACCCTCTACACCACGAGCCAGAATCCGCATGTGGCGCGGCTCGTGCTGTCGGCCTTCATCGGCATCGCGCCGGAGAACAAGCTGCGCGTGATCGCGCCGGATGTCGGGGGCGGCTTCGGCTCCAAGATCTTCATCTATGCCGAGGAGACGGTCTGCGTCTGGGCGGCGAAGAAAGTCGGCCGGCCGGTGAAGTGGACGGCGGACCGGACGGAGGCCTTCCTCTCCGATGCGCATGGTCGCGACCACGTCACCCATGCCGAGCTCGCCACCGATGCCGAGGGCAAGATCCTCGGGCTGAAGGTCCACACCATCGCCAATCTCGGCGCCTATCTTTCGACCTTCTCCTCCTCGGTACCGACCTATCTCTACGCGCCGCTGCTGTCGGGCCAGTACGACATCCCGGCGATCTATTGCGAGGTCGACGCGGTCTATACCAACACGGCCCCGGTCGACGCCTATCGCGGCGCGGGCCGGCCGGAAGCGACCTTCGTGGTCGAGCGACTGATCGAGGTCACGGCGCGCCAGCTCGGCAAGGACCCTGCGAAATTCCGGCTGCAGAACTACATCCGGAAGTTCCCGCACCAGACGCCGGTGATCATGGCCTATGACACCGGCAACTATGCTGCTTCGCTCAAGAAAGCCCTGGAGATCATCGACTACAAAGGCATCGGCAAGCGCAAGCGCGACTCGGCGCGGGCCGGCAAGCTGCGCGGCATCGGCTTCTCCTCCTATATCGAGGCGTGCGGCATCGCGCCCTCGGCCGCGGTGGGCTCTCTCGGTGCCGGCGTGGGCCTGTGGGAATCGGCAGAGGTGAGGGTGAATCCGATCGGCACGGTCGAGGTACTGACCGGCTCACACAGCCACGGTCAGGGTCATGAGACGACCTTCGCCCAGCTCGTCTCGGACCGGCTCGGCATACCCATCGACAATGTCTCGATCATCCATGGCGACACCGACAAAGTGCAGATGGGCATGGGCACCTATGGCTCGCGCTCCGGCGCGGTCGGCATGTCCGCGATCTACAAGGCGATCGACAAGGTGATCGCCAAGGGCAAGAAGGTCGCGGCCTATGTGCTCGAGGCCGATGAAGCCGACATCGACTTCGCGGACGGCAACTTCACGGTGAAGGGCACCGACCGGAAGCTCGATTTCGGATCCTGCGCGCTGCAGGCCTATGTCGCCCACAAGTTCAACGGGCAGGAGCTGGAGCCGGGTCTGAAGGAGGGGGCTTTCTACGACCCGACCAACTTCACCTTCCCGGCCGGCGTCCACATCTGCGAGCTCGAGATCGACCCGCAGACCGGTGTGACGAAGATCGATCGCTGGGCGGCGGTGGATGATTTCGGCGTCGTCATCAATCCGATGATCGTCGAGGGGCAGGTCCATGGCGGCATCGCCCAGGGCGTCGGCCAGGCGCTGCTGGAAGGCGCGCGCTACAATGGCGACGGCCAGCTCGTAACTGCGAGCTTCATGGACTACACCATGCCGCGCGCCGACGATCTGCCCTCCTTCGATGTCGGCATGACGGTGACGCCTTGCCCGTCGAATCCGCTCGGCATCAAGGGCTGCGGGGAGGCTGGCGCCATCGCCTCACCGCCCGCCGTGATCAACGCCATCACCGATGCGCTCGGCCATGAGGACATCGCGATGCCGGCCACGCCGCAGGCGGTCTGGCGCGCGGCGCAGAAGAGTGTGAACCGGATGGCTGCTGAATGATCACGCGTCATGGTCGGGCTTGACCCGACCATCTCCGGCCGGCGAGGCGCCCCGAGCGCTTTTCTGGACGAGATGCTCGGGTCAAGCCCGACCATGACGGTTCCCAAACGAAGTGGAGACCCATCATGTACGCCTTCACCTATCACAAGCCCACCAGCGCCCGGCAGGCAGCGACGCTGCTCGCCAAGAAGGAGGATGCCAAGCTGCTGGCCGGCGGCCACACCCTGCTGCCGACGATGAAGCAGCGGCTGGCCTCGCCGGCGGCGATCGTCGATCTCGGCGCCTGCGCCGACCTCAAGGGCATCACGCTCAAGGGCCGCAACATCGTCATCGGCGCGATGACGACCCACGCCGAGGTCGCCGATTCGGCCGAGGTGCAGGCGGCGATGCCGGCGCTCGCCTATCTCGCCAGCCATATCGGCGATCCGCATGTGCGCCATCGCGGCACGATCGGCGGCTCTGTCGCCAATAACGATCCGGCGGCGGATTATCCAGCGGCGCTGCTGGCGCTCGGCGCCACGGTCATCACCAACAAGCGCAAGCTGACGGCAGAAGAATTCTTCACCGGGCTCTACGAGACGGCGCTGGAAGAGGGAGAGATCATCACCAAGGTCTCCTTCCCGCTGGTCTCGAAGGCGGGCTACGCCAAGTTCCGCAACCCCGCCTCGCGCTACGCGATGGTCGGCGTCTTCGTCGCCAAGCGTGGCTCCGAGGTGCGCGTCGCGGTGACGGGCGCGGGCGAGGGCGGCGTCTTCCGCTGGCCGGAGGCAGAGGCTGCGCTCAAGGCCCGCTTCGCGCCGAAGTCGCTCGACGGCTTCAAGCATGGCTCGAAGGGCATCAATGGCGACATCCACGCCGATCCGGAATATCGCGCGCATCTGATCGGCGTGATGACCCGGCAGGCCGTGGCGCAGGCCACCGGCAAGTAACGGCGGCGCATGGAAGGGACGCCGTGGCCGGGCTTGACCCGGCCATCGCTTTCCAGACCTTACTGATGTTCGATCAAGAGTGCCCGCGCGCCGCCCGGGCATGACGCGGGTTGCCATGACCTCTCCCTTGCCTTCCTCCATCGATGCCACGCTCGCGCTGCTGCAGGCGCAGGGTTATGTCTCCGACCGGGCGCTGGCGACGGTGCTCTTCCTGGCACTTCGGATGAAGCGGCCGCTGCTGCTGGAAGGGGAGGCCGGCACCGGCAAGACCGAGATCGCCAAGGTGCTCGCCGCGGGCCTCGGCCGGCGGCTGATCCGGCTGCAATGCTATGAGGGGCTCGACCTCTCCTCCGCCGTTTACGAGTGGAACTATGCCGGCCAGATGATGGCGATCCGGTTGGCCGAGGCGGGCGGCGTGGCCGAGGATCGCGAGCGGCTGGAAGCCGGCATCTTCTCGGAGAAGTATCTGGTGAAGCGGCCACTGCTGCAGGCGCTGGAGCCGCAGGAAGGCGGGGCGCCGATCCTGCTGATCGACGAGCTCGACCGCACCGACGAGGCCTTCGAGGCGTTTCTGCTGGAGGTGCTGGCCGATGCGCAGGTGACGATTCCTGAGCTCGGCACGGTCAAGGCGGCCGAGCCGCCGATCGTCATCCTGACCTCGAACCGGACCCGCGAGATCCATGACGCGCTGAAGCGGCGCTGCCTTTATCACTGGGTCGATTACCCCGATGCGGCGCGCGAGCTCGCCATCCTGAAGGCCAAGGTGCCCGACGCCCCGGCCAAGCTCTCGAAGCAGGTTGTCGGATTCGTGCAGGCAATCCGCAAGGAGGAGCTGTTCAAGGCGCCGGGCGTGGCCGAGACGCTGGACTGGGCGACGGCTCTGGTCGAGCTCGACGCGGTGGCGCTCGACCCGGCGATCGTTTCCGACACGCTGGGCGCGCTGCTCAAATACCAGGACGACATCCAGGCGATGCAGAGCTCGAAGGTGCGGGAGATGCTCGACCAGGTGAAGGCCGAGGCGCGGGCGTGAGATCCAGAGCCACGATGGCCGGCTGAGAAGCTCGCAGGTTTGGGGGGAGATGTCATGAATGCAGACATCAAGGCCGTGGAAGCGACGGTGCGGACCTATCTCGACGGCCTCTATGAGGGGGATGCCGAGAAGCTCGCTCATGTCTTCCATCCGACGAGCGCGCTGACCACGACCCGCGACGACGGCACGATCCAGGTCGTTCCGCGCGAGCAATGGCTCGATCTCGTCCGCAACCGTCCTTCGCCGCAGAAGGCCGGGCTGCAGCGGGATGACCACATCCTGACCATCGACCTCGTCGGGCCGACACTGGCGCTGGTCAAGGTCAAGTGCCAGATGCCGCCGCGCTACTTCACCGACCTGCTCTCGCTGCTGAAAGTCGAGAGCCGTTGGCAGGTGGTCCAGAAGGTGTTCATGACGGAGACGGCCGGCCAGTGACCGGCAAGCTCGCCGAGAACGTCGCCTATTTCGCCCGTGCGCTGCGCGCGGCGGGGATGCCGGTCGGGCCGGGGGCGGTCGTCGAGGCGGTGGAGGCGCTTGCCGATGGTGCGCTCGGCGGGCGCGACGACATGTATTGGGCGCTGCATGCGATCTTCGTGAAGAAGCATGAGGACAGCGCGGTCTACGATCAGGCCTTCCGGCTGTTCTGGCGCCGGCGCAACCTGATTGAGAAAATCATGGCGCAGATGTCGCCCGTCTCGCCCGGCGTGGACAGCCAGCCGGAGAAGGCCGAGGCCGGCGCGCTCAGGGTGGCGGAGGCCTTCCAGCCGCCACCACGCGAGGACGAGCCGCCGGCGGAGCTGACGGAGCTTACGGCGCGCCTCACCGTCTCGGATCGCGAGACGCTGCAATCGCGCGATTTCGCCCAGATGACCGCGTCCGAGATCGCCCGCGCCAAGCAGCTGATCGCGGAGCTGAGACTCCCGAACGATAGCGTCGTCACCCGTCGTTTCATCGCCGCCGAGCGTGGCTTGCGCATCGATCCGCGCCGGACCTTTCGCCAGTCGTTGAAGGGCGGAGGCGGCTCGATCGACCTTGCCTTCCGCGAACGGCGCGAGGTGCATCCGCCGATTGTGGCGCTCATCGATATTTCGGGGTCGATGGCGGAGTATTCGCGCATCTTCCTGCATTTCCTGCATGCGCTGACCGAGAAGCGCCGGCGTGTGCATTCCTTCGTCTTCGGCACGCGGCTGACCAATGTCACGCGGATGCTGAAGGCGCGCGACCCCGACGAGGCACTGGCGCTCGCGGGCAGGGCCGCGCCGGACTGGGAGGGCGGCACGCGCATCGCGACGGCGCTGCACGAGTTCAACCGCGTCTGGTCGCGGCGGGTGCTGGCGGGCGGGGCTGTGGTGCTGCTTTTCACGGACGGGCTGGAACGGCATCTCGACGACAGCCTCGCCTTCGAGATGGACCGGCTGCACCGCTCCTGCCGGCAGCTCGTCTGGCTCAACCCGCTGCTGCGCTACGAGGCCTTCGCGGCGCGGGCCAGCGGCATCAAGGCGATGCTGCCGCATGTCGATTCCTTCAAGCCGATTCACAACCTCGCGGCGATGGCCGATCTCTGCTCCGCACTTTCCCGCGACGCAGGACGGGAGAGCGATCCGCGCCTGTGGTTGAAGAAGGCGGGTTGAGGCATGATGTATTGCGGGCGCGCGACTTATGGTCAGGCCGCGCCGTCATTCCGGACAAGCCGCGCGAGCGGCGCCGATCCGAAATCCGTCGTCGAGCGGGGGCGCTCCGAGGGATTCCGGGTCTCCTTCCGGTCAGCAAGAATGACGCCGGCGCCAGGCCGGGCCGACTGGAGTCGAGAGCCAGGGAGATGATGCGATGATCAGCACGGACACCGACATCCTGCGCGCCGCCGAGGAGTGGAGCCGTTCCGGCCGTCAGGTCGCCATCGCGACGGTGGTCGAGACCTGGGGCTCGGCGCCGCGCCCGGTCGGCTCGCATCTCGTGATCGATGCCGAGGGCAATTTCGTCGGCTCGGTCTCGGGCGGCTGTGTCGAGGGCGCCGTGGTGGCGGAAGCCGCCGACGTCATCGCGGACGGTAAGGCGCGGACGCTGGAATTCGGCGTCGCCGACGAGACGGCCTGGAAGGTCGGGCTCTCCTGCGGCGGGCGGATCAAGGTCTATGTCGAGCCCGTCCGCGCGGGGGCGGTGCTCTGATGCCAGCCTGGGAGACGCTTCTCGCCTTTGCGACGGTGACGATCCTCGTTGCCTACTTCCCGGGGCCGGCGTTGCTCTACACCGCCGCCCAGACGATCAGCCATGGCCGCAAGGCCGGGCTCATGGCGACGCTCGGCATCCATCTCGGCTGCTATCTGCATGTCTTCGCCGCGGCCTTCGGCCTCTCGGCCGTGTTCAAGCATGTGCCTGAACTCTACATGGCGGTGAAGATCGCGGGCTCGCTCTATCTGATCTGGATCGGCATCGGCATGATCCGCACGCGTCTGGAGGCGCCCGATCAACCGCTCGCGCCCGCGAAGACGGTGAAGCGCGCACTGATCGATTCCTTCATCGTCGAGGTGTTGAACCCGAAGGTCGCGTTGTTCTTCATCGCGCTCTTGCCGCAGTTCGTCGATCCGGCTGCGTCGCTGCCGGTCTGGGCGCAGTTCCTGATCCTCGGCACGATCGTGAACTTCGTCTTCTCCTCGGCCGATCTCGTCACGGTGCTGGGCGCCTCCGCTGTCATCGGCGCGATGAAGCGGACGAAGACCGGCTTCGCCTTCGGCCGCTGGCTCGGCGGCTCACTTATGATAGGCCTCGGCCTCAAGCTCGCGACGGATAAGGGCTGACGGCCATGGATCTTTCCATTCTCGCGACGCTCAATGCCGAGCGTGAGGCCCGGCGGGCGACCGTGCTGGTGACCGACATGGCCGCCGGCGCGCAGCGGCTCGTGACGCAGGAGGCGATCGCCTCCGATCCGCTGGCGGAGCTGCTGGATAGGCAGCTTCGCATGGGCAAGAGCGGCATGGTGGAGGCGGAGGGCAGGGCCTGGTTCCTCACCGTGCAGGCGCCGCATCCGCGCGTCGTCGTGACCGGGGCGGTGCATATCTCGCAGGCCATGGCGCCGATGGCGAAGACGCTTGACCTCGACCTCGTCATCATCGATCCGCGCACGGCCTTCGCCACGCCCGAGCGCTTCCCCGATGTCACGCTGCTGCCGGAATGGCCGGAGGAGGCGATCCCGCGGATCGGGCTCGATAGCTACACGGCCTTCGTAGCGCTGACGCATGATCCGAAGATCGACGATCCCGGGCTGGACGCGGCGTTGCGCTCGAACTGCTTCTATATCGGCGCGCTCGGCAGCCGGAAAACGCATGGCAAGCGCGTTGAGCGCCTGACCGCCGCCGGCTTCGACGAGCAGGCGATCGCGCGCATCCACGCTCCGATCGGGCTCGACATCGGCGCCGTCTCGCCGGCCGAGATCGCGCTGTCGATCCTGGCCGAGATCGTCAACACGCTGCGCGGCCCGCGCCGCAAGCCGGCCTGAGGGCGGGATATGAAGTTCGGTCCGGTCGCGATCACCGAGGCGGTGGGCTGCATCGCGGCGCATAGCATCCGTGCGGGTGCCACCGTGGTGAAGAAGGGCGCTACCGTCACTGCCGATCTCGCCGCCGGGCTGAAGGAAGCCGGTATTGCCGAGATCGTCGCGGTCAGGCTCGAGCCCGGCGACATCGGCGAGAACGAAGCCGCCCGGCGCCTGGCTGAGCGGATGATGGGTGGGGGCGTCAGGGCCGATGCGCCCTTCACCGGCCGGGTCAACCTCTTCGCCACGGCGGCGGGTGTGCTCAAGGTCGATGTCGCGGCCATCGACGCCTTCAACGCCATCGATGAAGCGATCACCGTCGCGACGTTACCGGCGCTCAAGGCCGTGGTGGCGGGTGAGCTCATTGCGACCGTGAAAATCATTCCCTATGCGGTGCCGGAGGCGCAGGTCACTGAGGCGCTGACGGCGCTGGGCGCGAACGCCCCTGTCGCTGTCGCGCCCTACCAGCCGTCGCGCGTCGCGGTGATCTCGACGCTGCTGCCGGGGCTGAAGCCGAGCGTCGTCGACAAGACCTTGCGCATCATGGAGGAGCGGCTGGCGCCCGCCGAGGCCATCCTTTCCGCCGACAGGCGGGTGCCGCATGAGCCCGGCCCGCTTGCCGCCGCCATCGCCGCGGAAGCGGAGGGCAAGGCCGACATCATCGTGGTCTTCGGCGCTTCCGCGATCACCGACCGGCGCGACGTCATTCCGCAGGCACTGGTGGACGCCGGCGGCGCGGTCGAGCATCTCGGCATGCCGGTCGACCCGGGTAATCTGTTGATGCTCGGACGGCTGGGCGGCAAGCCGGTGATCGGCGCGCCGGGCTGTGCCCGCTCGCCCAAGGAGAACAGCTTCGATTGGGTGCTGCAGCGCAGCCTCGCCCGTATTCCGGTCGGGCGTGCGGATGCCCAGCGCATGGGGGTCGGCGGACTCCTGATGGAGATCGTCTCGCGGCCCCAGCCTCGCGCGCCGGGGCAGGAGGGGGGTGGCGCGGTCGCCGGCATCGTGCTGGCCGCCGGGCAATCGACGCGGATGGGCGCACGCAACAAGCTCACCCAGCCGCTGCGCGGCAAGCCGATCCTGCGCCACGCCGTGGAGGCGCAGCTCGAAGCGGGGCTCCTGCCCGTCATCGTTGTCACCGGCCATGAGCGGGAAGCCGTTCAGGCTGCGCTGGCTGAGCTGCCCGTGCGGGTGGTCCACAACAACGACTACGCCTCGGGCCTCGCGGGGTCGCTCAAAGCGGGTGTTGCAGCGCTGCCGCCGGATGCTCCCGGTGCTGTAGTCTCGCTGGGCGACATGCCCAATGTGACGCCGAAAGTGATCGGCGGGCTCGTCGAGGCGCTGAAGCGCCAGCCTGAGGCGCTCGCCGTCGTGCCGACCCTGTTCGGCCAGCGCGGCAACCCTGTGCTGCTCGCGCGCGAGATCTTCCCGGCGGTATCGCTGCTGACGGGAGATCGCGGCGCGCGCCGCCTGCTGGAAGAAGCGGGCGAGAGGGTGGTAGAGGTGCCCTTCGAGGACCCGTCCATCGCCATCGACGTCGATACGCCGGAAGCCTTGCGGGCGTTGCAGGGCTAGGTTGGGCGTCATTCTCGGGCTTGCCCCGAGAACCTCAGAACCAGAGGGAGCCGGTTTCCCAGATGACCGGGTCAAGCCCGAGCATGACGGAGCCGCTCATCGCAGCCAGTGCAGCCCGAACGTGCCGTAAGCTTCGGACGGCCGATCGCTCGTCCTCTGCCAGCCGCCGGAGAGGCGCCATTCGACGCCGAAGAGACGCAAGCCCGTGAGATGCAGTCCCAGCCGGAGTTTGCTGTAGTCGTGGTCGCGATAGGCCTCGATCTCCGGTCCGAGATAGAAGCGCGCTGGCATCCACCAGCCGGTGGCGACACGCCCCCAGAGGCGGTTGCCGTCAAGGGTCGAGGCATAACCGGTGGCCTGGAGCATCACGCCCTCTGCCGGTGTCATCCAGAGATCCGCTTGGAGCCGGGCCCCGTAGCGCGTCGTCACACATGAGCAGAAGGGCCCCATACGCTGCTCGGTTTCCGTATCGGACCCGACATAGAGCGCGAAGAAGGTGCTGCCGACGCGCCATTCATAGCCGAGCATCGACTGCGCTTCGGTTTTGTAGGTCGTGCCGTGGGGCCGTCGCCGGCGCGTCTCCTCGCGCGAGCCGCCCGCCTTGAGGAGGAGCCGGAAGCCGCTTCCGGCCAAACCACCGCGGACAGCGCGCTTCATGCCGAAGGCGGCGAAGGTCTTCGCGGGCCCGGCTTCCATCGAGCCGAAGATGACGGTGGAGATCGGCGAGTAGGACGAATCCTCGTTCTCGTCGTCATCCTCCTCGGCGCTGGCCGCATCGCAAGGGGCGGCTGCAGCGATAATCGCCAGCCCGGCCATACCGGCCTTGCCCCATGCATACGCCACGCACGCCCCCCAGCGCCGGCCATGTCGATGGACCCGCACGCCCGTGACACGCGTTGGTATTTCAGCAGCTCGGCATTACACTTGCAAGCATTCGTTAACCAAGCGGGAGCAGTCTCGGCTTATCCGGCAAAGCTTTCATTCCATGACGGAAAGGGAGGTTGCGATGGTCTCGAAGGATTTCATCCGACAGCTGGAAGGCTACGGACTGACCACGGCGACAATCCTCTACCGCATGCCGGATCACCGCAGCGTCCTGCAAACCTATATCTGGCAGCAATACGACCTGGCGCCGCGCTTTCCCGTGCTGAAGGATTTCCTGGCCTTCTGGGAGCGGGAGCTCGACGGACCGTTGCATTCCGTCACGGTTTCGCATGCGCGGCTGATCCGCCCGGCCGAAATCCGTGCCCTCAACGGGGTGCTGACGCTGCACTGAGCACGGGGGCCTTGCGCCGGGCGCGCTTGTTGGCGGCTGCCGGACCATGCTAGGCGGGCGCTCCCGTTGGAGTGCACACGAGCAGATCGCGTTGCCATCCGATCGGGCACGTTCTCTATCACTCGTTTAGGGACGGCTTCACCGATCAGGTTGCTTCGATCCGATCGGGACCGGACCTAAGGCACGGCTGCGCTTCCCTTGTCTTCGTCATTGCGCACCTCCGGACTTCTGACGGCGCTGGCCGGCCTGCCCGGTGAGCGCCTCGCTGTCGGCACCATCGTGTCGGCTCTGCAAGACAGGGCCTATGCGCTGCTCGTCGTGCTCCTCGGCCTGCCCAACTGCCTTCCGATGCCGCCGCCGATCCCGCTGGTGTGTGGCTTCGTGCTCGCCTTCGTCGCCATCCAGATGCTGTTGGGCCGCCGGACGCCCTGGCTGCCGCAGGCGCTGCTGAAGCGCAGCATCGGCAAGCCGGAGCTGACCCGCGCCGTGGCTCGGGCGCTACCGGCGCTGACACGGCTCGAGCGCTTCTCGAAGCCGCGCCTGACCATGCTCGGTGGCGCCTATGCCGTTCCGGTGCTCGGGCTGGTCATCCTGATCCTTGCCTTCGGGCTGATTCTGGCCGCGCCCTTCATCGGCCAGATCCCGCTCGGCCTCGCGGTCTGCCTCGTCGGGCTAGGCCTGGTCGAGCGCGACGGCGTGCTGATCATCGTGGGCGCGGTTTTCGGCGCCGCCGGGCTGCTGCTCAGTGCCGGCTTTGCCTACGCAATCTTCAGCGGCATCCACGAGTTGTTCTTCTGACGATTCGTCCGCTTGGGCATCTGCAGCCCTCATCCTGAGGAGCCGCGCAGCGGCGTCTCGAAGGATGGTCCAGATGGTTCCGGAGCTTTGGCGAGCATCCTTCGAGACGCGCTTCCAAAGGAAGCGCTCCTCAGGATGAGGGCTCGCATCAACGACGCTCTTTCAGGCCGCGGACAGCACTTCGGCGAAGGGGTTGTCGACCGAGAGCAGGCGGTCGATCTCCGCGGCCGGCACGGCCCGGGAGAAGAGGAAGCCCTGCAACTCATGGCAGCCGATCGCCTGCAGGAAGCGATGCTGCTCGGCCGTCTCGACGCCTTCCGCGCAGACGCGCAGGCCAAGCGCGCGGCCGAGATGCGCCATCGAATGCACGAGGATCGCGGATTCGCCGGTCGCTTCCATATATTCGAGGAAGGAGCGGTCGATCTTGATCTTGTCGAAGGCGAAGCGGCGCAGATAGATCAAGCTCGAATAGCCCGTGCCGAAGTCGTCCAGCGCGAGGCCGACACCATGGGCGCGGATGTCCATCATGGCCGCCTCGGCGGCGTCCGCGTCCTCGATCAGCACGCCCTCGGTGAGCTCAAGCTCCAGCCGCGTCGGGTCGAAATCGGTTTCCTGGATGATGCGGATGACGTTGGAGACGAAGTCCTTGTGGCGGAACTGGATCGGCGAGACGTTGACGGCCAGCCGTACGCCTTCCCAGCGCTTCGCCTCGGTGCAGGCGCGGCGCAGCACCCATTCGCTCAGCGGCACGATCAGCCCGCGCTCCTCGGCGATGGCGATGAAGTCCGAGGGCGGGATCATGCCGTGCTCGGGATGCGGCCAGCGCACCAGAGCCTCGATGCCGACGATGGTCGCGCCGTCGACCGAGACCTGCGGCTGGTAGTGCAGGGTCAGCTCGTCGTTCTCGATGGCGCGGCGGAGATCGTCCTCGACCATTCGCTTGAGCTGCAGCGAGCGGTTCATCTGCGGTTCGAAGAAGGCATAGCGATTGCGGCCGCCATTCTTCGCCTCATAAAGGGCGGTGTCGGCGAGCTTGAGCAGGGTTTCGCGGTTGGTGGCGTCGCGCGGGGCCATGGCGATGCCGATCGAGCAGCCAATGGCGACCTCGACATCCATGACGATAAAGGGTTCGGTGAGGCAGGCGAGGATGCGCTCGCCAAGCGCCGCGCAGCCGGCCTGCGTCGCCAGATGGGTGCGGATGATGCCGAACTCGTCACCGCCCAGGCGCGCGACGGTGTCGCCCGGCTGTAGCGCGCCGGACAGGCGCGAGGCGACCTGCCGGATCAGCTCGTCGCCGGCGGTGTGGCCATAGGTGTCGTTGACGGCCTTGAAGCGGTCGAGATCGATCAGCAGGACCGCCAGCGCCGATCCGAACTGAGCGAGGTCGGCCAGGCTCTGGTCGAGCGTCAGGTCGAAGCTGCGGCGGTTGGGCAGCAGCGAGAGCTCGTCCTGGCCCGCCAGCCGCTGGATCTGCCGCTCGCGCAGCTCGATCTGTTCCGCGGCAGCGCGCAGCCGCTGCACGACGAAGACGAAGATTCCCGAGAACAGCAGGGCGACCAGGATCAGGGCCCAGAGGAAGCGATGCAGCATGGCGTCACCGGGACGGGCCGGAGACCAGGTGAGCCAGCCGCCGACCGTGCCGTCGGGAGCGCGCAGCGCCAGCACCGACGACAGGTCCGCCGGTGCGGAGGAGACGAGGCGGATGTCCGCCACGCGATAGCGCTCCGCCAGTTCCGAGAGCATGCCGGTCGTGAGATGCCGGTAGGCGATGAGAGAGAGCTGGTCGCGTGTGTTGGCGATGTCGATCGGCAGGAGATGCGCCAGGTCGACGACGGTCAACAGCACGGTTTCGTTGCTGTCGTTGAGCATCATCGTGCGCGTTGGGCCGGTCTGTGGGTGTGCTTCGTCGCCAACCACGACGGAAACCACCGGATTCTTGGCGCTGCGCATGAAGGCGTTCAGATGGCGCTGCCCGTCGGACTGCCCCTGACCGATCGGCACCGTGTTCTCGATGCTCGCGACGACGCCGGCATTCATCGACACGACATGGACGCCGTCGAAATCGAGTAGCTGGCTGCGCAGGTTCTTGAGAGCGGCTTGAAGCGCCGGTTGCTGCTGCGGCTGCAGAAGCGCTTCGGTGAGGTCGTTCGTCGCCATGAGGCCTTCGAGCTTTAGCTCGCTCAGCCGGATCTGCCCGTTGAAGGCCGCCTCGATGCGTTCCGCCTGGCGCTGGGCCTCGAGGCGGTTTGCTTCGCGGGTCAGGGCGGTGACGACGGCGACACTGGCCGCCATCAGTACGACGAAGGCGCAGCCGAGGGTCACCACCGTGCTCGCGAACATGCGAGCGGAGGAACCCGCATTCGTCATCTTCGCGGCCAGTGGCTGGGACATCGGTTATCCAAGTCAAATCTCAGATAACGACTTACCCGACCAATTATTGACATCCCGTTGCATTGATCGAACACATGCCGAGTAGATCGGCTTATCCTTCCGGCGGACCGTAGGGCGGGCGCGGGATCGCGAGATGCGCAGCCCGCAGCGCGGCCGACCAACGCTCGCGCAGATCATGGAAATAGGGCTCTCCAGCCTCGATTCGGCGGTTCAGCTCGGGCTCCGTGGCGTCCCGCCTCATGACGAGCAGGTCGATCGGCAGGCCGACGCCGAGGTTCGAGCGCATCGTCGAATCCATGGAGATCAGCCCGACCTTGAGAGCATCGTAAAGATGCGTCTGAAAGGTCACAGCCCGGTCTAATATGGGCTTGCCGTATTTGTGCTCGCCGATCTGCAGGAAAGGTGAATCAACACCGCACTCGATGAAGTTGCCGGCGTCGTAGACCATGAAGAGACGCATCGGCTCGCCCTTGATCTGGCCGCCGAACAGAATCGAGATGTCGAATTTGACCCGGGCTTCTTCGAGCGCCGGCCCGTCGATCTCCCGGACGTGGCGGATACAGTTGCCGACGAGTTGGGCTGCGCGAAACATCGTAGGCGCATTGTGCAAAGTATCGATCTCTCCGGTCTCCGGATTCGGCAGGCCTTCGTGGAGAAGGCTCACCACCGATTGGGTAATGGAGAGGTTGCCGGCCGTCATCAGCCCGAAATTGCGCTCGCCCGGCCATGAGAAGAGGTGCAGCTTCCGGTAGGTCGAGATGTCGTCGAGCCCGGCATTGGTGCGGGTGTCGGCGATCATCACGAGCCCGTCCTTCACGAGGATTCCGGCGCAGTAGGTCACGATTCCCGTCCCTTGTAGCTTTGGGGTCTGAGTACAGGCCCTCGCGCCCCCGTTCCGGGGTACGCGATCATTGATTGGCGAAGCGGCCTTCGCTCTCGCGGGCGCTGACGACCACGTTCAGGCTCTCGCCTTCGCCGCCCTGGCGCGAGCCGCGCACAGGCGCGGCATCGGCATAGTCCAGCCCGACGGCGACACGGACATGGGTGTCGATCGGGCAGAGCCCATTGGCGCAGTCGAAGCCGATCCAGCCATAGCCATCGACGTGGGCCTCGGCCCAGGCATGGGCACCGTTGGCATGGGGCAGGTCCTGCGCCGCGGCGACATAGCCGGAGACATAGCGCGCCGGCAGGCCCAGATGCCGGGCGCAAGCCATGAAGACGTGGGCGATGTCCTGCGCGATCGCCTCCCGCGCGGCGAAGGCCGCGATAGCGCCGACGCCGCGGCGGCCGCTCGCCTCGACGCAATCCATCCGGTCGCTGACGGCGGCCATCAGAGCATGCATCTGCGACAATTGCGTGCCGGTGCCGGTGGCAGCTTCCTCGGCGAAGCTGCGCAGGGCCTCGTCCTGCTCGGTCAGCAAGGTGTCGCGCCGATAGACCTCGCAGGGTACTCGCTCGATGCCGCCGCGGACGGCGCCGGCAAGGTCGAGCGTCTCGACAAGACCTTCGATGCGGATCGAGAGCGAAGAGACCGGCCCCTCGTCATAGAAGCTGTGAACGATGTTGCCATGCGCGTCCTGCGAGGTGCGCAGCCGGCCGTCGACGCTCGGCTCGATGCGCCAGGACATGACGTGCTGGCCGTCATGGTCGCGCGGGGTCAGGCGCAGGATCTGCGTGATGTGCCGCGCGGGTTCCGCGTAGTCGTAGCTGATCGCATGGGAGATCCTGATCCGCATCGTCGGTTCAGACCCTAGCCTCTGTCCGTCGGCTTTGCCGCAAGCGAGCCGCTCATTGCAGGTACTGCTCGAAGATGGTGTTGCCGAGGCGATTATTCTCGGTGATGAACTCTTCGATGAATTCGTGCAGCCCGTGCTCGAAGATATCGTCGATCTTCGTGTTGCTGAGGCCGGCGAGCGTCTTGCGCGCCTGGCGCTGGGACGGGCCCTGCCGGCCGTAGGTGTCGCCGAGCAGATCGAGGAAGCGGGAGATGTTCTCGTAGCAGGCGGCGAGCGAGCGCGGCATGCGCCGGTTGAGGATCAAGAGGTCGGCGACGAGGATCGGCTGCACCGCCTCGCGATAAACCCAGTGATAGGCGGTCAGCGCCGAGACCTCGCGCAGCACCGTGGTCCACTGGAAATAGTCGAGCGACCCTCCAACCTGCTCATTGGCCGGCAGCAGCACATGGTACTTCACGTCGAGGATGCGGGCGGTGTTGTCGGCGCGCTCGAGATAGACGCCGAGACGGGAGAACCAGTAGCTGTCGTCGCGCAGCATGGTGCGATAGGCCGAGCCGTCGAAGGCCAGCGAGACGCTCTTCACCCAGTCGAGGAAGCGCGCGAACTCCTCGCGGTCCATGCGCGTCTTCTCGAAGCGCTGCAGCTCCAGCCAGGCGGTATTCAACGCGTCCCACATCTCGGAGGTCAGCGCGGTGCGCACCGCGCGCGCATTGGAGCGCGCCTGGGCGAGGCAGTTGCGGATGGAGGAGGGGTTGTCCGGGTTGAAGGTCAGAAAGTCGCAGACATTGCGCTCATTCGCCTCGCCATAGGCCTGAGCGAAGCCTTCCTCGCAGCCGGCGGTGGAGACGGCGCTCTGCCATTCGGTGCCTGCGCCGCCGTAATTGGTCGGCAGGTTGGTCAGGCGGGTCGTGGCGTCGAGGATGCGGGCGAGATATTCGGCCCGCTCGACATAGCGGGAAACCCAGTAGAGGCTGTCGGCGGTACGCGAAAGCATGGTCAGCGAGAGCCTTTCCGCAGTGGGATGGGCGGTTCTGGTGTAAGCCTCATGCGTCGAGCACCCAGGTATCCTTCGTGCCGCCGCCTTGGCTGGAATTGACCACGAGCGAGCCTTCCTTGAGCGCCACACGCGTCAGCCCGCCCGGGACGCAGGTTATGCCGTTGGCGCCGGAGAGCACATAGGGCCTTAAGTCGACATGGCGAGGCGCCACGCCAGACGCGACGAAGGTCGGGCAGGTCGAGAGCGCGAGCGTCGGCTGGGCGATGAAGCCTTCGGGCTGGGCCTTGAGCTTGCGGCGGAAGGTCTCGATCTGCGCCTTGTTGGCATGGGGGCCGACGAGCATGCCGTAGCCGCCCGAGCCATTGACCTCCTTGACGACGAGCTTTTCCAGATTGTCGAGCACATAGGCGTTGGCCTCTGGCTCGCGGCAGCGGAAGGTCGGGACGTTCTTTAGGATCGGCTCCTCGCCCGTATAGAACTTCACGATCTCCGGCATGTAGCTGTAGACCGCCTTGTCGTCGGCGACGCCCGTGCCGATGGCGTTGCAAAGCGTGACGTTGCCAGCCTTGTAGGCGCCGACGATGCCGGGCACGCCGAGGATGGAATCGCTGCGGAAGACGAGCGGATCGAGGAAGTCGTCGTCGATGCGCCGATAGATGACGTCGACGCGCTTCGGCCCCTGGGTCGTGCGCATGTAGACGACATCGTCCTTGACGAGCAGGTCCGAGCCTTCGACCAGCTCGATGCCGAGCTTGTCGGCCAGGAAGGAGTGCTCGTAGAAGGCCGAATTATACTGGCCCGGCGTCAGCAGGCAGATGGTCGGGTCGGAGGAAGCGCTGCGCGGCGCGACTGAGCGCAGCGTCGCGAGCAGCCGGTCCGGGTAGTTGTCGACCGGCGCGACGCGATGCGTGGCGAAGAGCTCGGGGAAGAGCCGCAGCATCACCTCCCGGTTCTCCAGCATGTAGGAGACGCCGGACGGCGTGCGGGCATTGTCCTCCAGCACGTAGAAGGTGTCGGAATCGACCCGCACCACGTCGATGCCGGCGATGTGGCAATAGATGCCGTGCGGCACCTTGAAGTCGACCATTTCGAGCTGGTAGCAGGCGTTGCGGTAAACCAGATCGGGCGGGATGATGCCGGCCTTCAGGCACTCCTTCGGCCCGTAGACATCGGCCAGGAACATGTTCAGCGCGGTGACGCGCTGGCGCAGGCCCTTCTCCAGCTTCTCCCATTCCGGCTTGGTCAGGACACGCGGGATGATGTCGAATGGGATCAGCCGCTCGGTCGATTCCTCGTCGCCATAAACGGCGAAGGTGATGCCGATGCGGCGGAAGAACAGCTCAGCCTGGCTGCGCCGAAGCGCCAGCGTCTCAGCCGGGGTTTCCTTCAGCCAGCGGTCCAGGGCGGTGTAGGCCGATCTGAGTTCAGCCCCCGAGCCGGTCATTTCATCGAATGCGACCATGCGCTCCGTCCCCTTTTCCAGTCAGCCTATGCGCATTCGCAAGCATTCGGGAAGAGGGGAGGTGATCAGGGAAAAATGCGCCTCTGCCTCATTATTGAGCAGGTCCGGTGTTGTGGTGGCTTTGAGTGCCTTGCGGCCGCTCAGCCGCGGCCGTGGCGGTCCCGCTCCTCGATCCAGAGCCGCAACGCTTCGGCATTGTTGTGGGTGTCGTTCTTGGCCGCGTAGAGCAGCGTGACGGGGCCGGCTCTACGTCTTTCGTCGAGGATCGCGAGCGCGGCTTGAGCCGGGGTGCTGCCGAGTTCCATGGCATAGGCGATCCGGAATTCCTCCCAGCGGTCTGGGTTGCCGTGGAACTCGTGGCGCAGTTCGTTGCTGGGCGCGATGTCCTTGAGCCAGAGCCCGATCCTGTCCTTGCTGACGCCGCGCGGCCAGAGCCGATCGACCAGAATGCGCGTGCCGTCCTCGGGAGCGGGCGGATCGTAGACGCGCTTTACGAAGAGTTCTGACAAGGCGGCCTCCTAGATCAGCCCGAGGCTGCGGAAGCTGGCATGGCCGTCGCGGCCGACCACGATGTGGTCATGGATGGCGATGCCGAGCGGCTTGGCGATGTCGACGAGCTCGCGGGTCATCCGCATGTCGGCACCGGACGGGGTCGGATCGCCGGATGGGTGATTGTGCACGAGGATGATCGCGGAGGCCGAGAGCTCCAGCGCCCGGCGCATCACCTCGCGCGGATAGACCGGCGTATGGTCGACGGTGCCGGTCTGCTGCACCTCGTCGGCGATCAGCGCGTTCTTCTTATCGAGGAAGAGGATGCGGAATTGCTCGCGCTCGGCGAAAGCCATCGCCATGCGGCAATAATCCAGCACCGAGGTCCATGAGGAGAGCACGGTGCGTTTGGCGACCGCGCCCTTGGCCATGCGCTGCAGCGCCGCCTCGACGATCTTGAGATCGAGCGCCACGCCTTCGCCGACACCCTTCACCTCAGTGAGGCGATGAGCCGGCGCGGCGAGAACCTCGGCGAAGGAGCCGAAGCGCTGGATCAGCTCCTTGGCGAGTGGTTTGACGTCGCGCTGCGGGATCGAGCGGAAGAGCAGGAGTTCCAGAAGCTCGTAATCGGGTAGTGCCTCGGCGCCAGCCTCCTGGAAGCGCGCACGCAGGCGCTCACGGTGGCCGTGGTAATGCGGCTCAGGGTTGCCAGCGGCAGGAGTATGCAGCTTTTTTGACACGTGCCGTAACGTCTGCTCTGATTTGCCGGGGCTGGCGTCCAAGGGAGAGATCCAGTGGCGGCCAAGCTCTCATTAGCAAAGCTCATGGCGCAAGTTGAAAACGGCGAAATATCCGCCGAAAGAGCGAAGCGCTATTTCCTGATCGACAAGACGAGCCGGGCAGCGTTCGCGCCGTCGCTGCGGTTCAATCCCCGCACCGTCGACATCGCCGGCCTTGAAAGCTCGGCGGAGGCCGTGGCAACGGCGCTCGCTCGCGACATCGATCTCGCGGAGGCCAGGGCGCGCGCGGCGGCGGAGCCCCGATCCTTCGCGCTCAAGGCCTATGGCGCGAAAGACGCCGTGGCCGCTGCCGAGCTCGGCGCGACGATTCTTGCAGAGGGCGATTCCTGGTTCGACCTCCCGCCCTTCATCTATCCTCGCACCCTCATCGATTTCCTCGGCCGGACTCATCGCGTCGTGACGCTCGCCAAATGGGGCGACACGCTGGAAAGCATGATCGCGAAGAAGGAGTTCGTCGCGCCGCTGCGGACCGGCGCCTTCCGGCAGTTCCTGTTCTCGGGCGGCGGCAACGACATCGTCGGTGGCGGCCATATCGAGATTTTCCTGCGGCAGTTCGATATCGCCCATACCGATCCGAGCGATGCACCCTGGTACGTGAACGACCAGTTCATTTTCGCGCTGGACAGGGTCATGGGCCTCTACCGCGACTTGCTGAGGATCGTGCGCCGCGAGTCGCCATCAACGAAGCTTCTGGTTCACGGCTACGACTATGCCATTCCCCAGCGAGATGGGCCGTGGCTGGGCAAGGGGATGGAGTTTCGCGGGCTGCACCCCGCCCACCGGCCTGAGCTCTGCCGCGCGATCATCAAGGTCATGATCGATGCCTTCAATGCGAAGCTGCGGTTGTTCGCTCAGCAGTCCAGCGGTGACGTCGTCTATGTCAACCTGCGCAGCATCACGGGCCCGCGCGAATGGTACGACGAGCTGCATGCGCGTGAGATCGCGACCGAGCGGTTCGCTCAGGCCTTCGACGGCGCCATCGGTCCATGAAGGCGGCCGCCGAACCCGCGGCGGCTTCCGCTCACCGTGCGGCGAGCGGGTTGAACAGCCCCGCGGGCGAGAGCGTGAAGATCTCGCAGCCGGTCTCGGTGACGCCGATCTGGTGCTCGAACTGGGCCGAAAGCGAACGGTCCCGTGTCACGGCGGTCCAGCCGTCCGAGAGCACCTTCACCCCTGGCTTGCCGAGATTGATCATCGGCTCGATGGTGAAGACCATGCCGGGCTTGAGCTCGATGCCCTCGCCGGGGCTGCCGTAGTGCAGGATGTTCGGCGCATCGTGGAAGAGCTGCCCGATGCCGTGGCCGCAGAAGTCCCGCACCACCGAGCAGCGCTCGGCCTCGGCATAGCGCTGGATGGCGAAGCCGATATCGCCGGTGGTCGCGCCGGCGCGCACGGCCTTGATGCCGCGCATCAGGCTCTCATGGGTAATCTCGACCAGCCGCTCTGCCTTCCGCGAGATCTCGCCGACGCCATACATGCGGCTGGAGTCGCCATGCCAGCCGTCGACGATCAGCGTGTAGTCGATATTGACGATATCGCCCTCGCGCAGCGGCTTGTCGTCCGGGATGCCGTGGCAGACGACATGGTTGATCGAGGTGCAGATCGACTTGGTGTAGCCGCGATAGAAGAGCGTCGCCGGGAAGGCGCCATGGTCCATGGCGAACTGGAAGGCGAGCTCGTCGAGGCGTTGCGTGGTGACGCCCGGCTTGACGTATGAGCCGAGCATGTCGAGGCCTTCGGCCGTGAGCCGGCCGGCCTTGTAAAGGGCCGCGAACGCGTCCGGTCCGTGAATCTTGATCGCCGGCTCGCGCGAGCGCGACCGTCCCAATGTCTCTTCGAATGTCATCGCGCGGAGAACTCCTTCCCCCATAAATATTGCGTTTCGGCAGGCACGCAAGCGGGTTGAGGGCGCAGAGGGTCGCAAGTGTGGGATGCAGAGCCCAGCATTACGTTGGGGCAGCCCATGCAAGAACGTTCATTGTGCCGGCCCGGTCCGAATTGTAGCTTATTTAAGGCAGGCTGATGCCGGATTCGCCGGTGTGATCGGAGCGGTTTCCTTTAGACACATGCCACAGCCTGCCTGCGATACGCCTACCGATGCCGACCCGACGCTCAGCGCGCTGGACAGGCTTGCGCTCGACCTTTCGATGGCGCGCGGCATCGAAGAAATCATGGCCGTCGTCCGCCGCAGCGCGCGCGGCCTCGTCGGAGCGGATGGCATCAGCTTCATCCTGCGCGACAATGGCCGCTGCTATTATGCCGATGAGGACGCGATCGCGCCGCTCTGGAAGGGGCAGCGGTTCCCGATGGAGACCTGCATCTCCGGCTGGGCGATGCAACATGCCGAGGTCGTCGTCATCGAGGACATCTACGAGGACGATCGCATTCCACACGCGGCCTATCGGCCGACCTTCGTGCGCAGCCTCGTGATGGTGCCCGTCAGGCATGAGGACCCGGGCGCCGCCATCGGCGCCTATTGGGCTCATCGCCATCGCCCGGCGCCTCAAGTCGTGCGTGCGCTGAGGCGGATCGCCAACAGCGCCTCCGTCGCGATGACGAACATCGCCCTGGTGAACTCGCTGTCCGTGGCGCTGGACGAGGCGGAGCGCGCGAAGGACGCCGTCATCCCCCCCATGGCGTCGCTGGCGGAGACGCGCGACAACGAGACCGCGAACCACGTCCGCCGGACGCAGCACTATCTGCGCGCGCTTGCGGAAGCTGCGAGAGAGCGCGGGTTCTTCGTCGAGGAACTGGACGACGCGACGCTCGACCTGCTGTTCAAATCGGCGCCGCTGCACGACATCGGCAAGGTCGGCATTCCCGACAGCATCCTCCTGAAGCCCGGCAGCCTGGACGACGTCGAACGGGCCGTAATGCAGACGCATGCCGAACTCGGGCGCGTCGCCATAGCCAATGCCGAACGCCATCTCGGCGGTTCCAGCTCCTTCCTTCGGCTCGCCAAGGTCATCGCCCATACGCATCACGAGCGCTGGGACGGCGAAGGCTACCCGCAGGGTCTGGCCGGCGAAGCTATTCCACTTGCCGGGCGGCTGATGGCGATCGCCGATGTCTATGACGCGCTCGTCACGGAGCGCGTCTACAAGGCGGCAATGATGCATGGCGATGCCGTTGCCGTGATGGAGCGCGAACGCGGCCGGCAATTCGATCCGCGCCTCCTCGATGTCTTCATCGAGATTGCGCCGCTGTTCGGCGAGATCCATTCGCGCTTCGCCGACGCGCAATAGAAGCGGCGCTCACGCCCTGTGACGGCTGGCGTCCCCGCAGCGTCGGGTGTATCAGGCGCGGCATGGCCATCACAGAACAGTCCCAGGCGGAAGAGAGGCCCTTCGGCACCTTCGCGCCGAAAGCCTATCTCGCCCGCATCATCGCGTGGACGCGCGCGGCGTCCGACAGCTTCCTTGGGCGTAAGCTTGCCTATGCGCTGCGGCGGCTTGGCCTGCGCTCGCTTGACGGCGCGCCCGTCGACATCGAGGCGCTCGGTGCCCGGATGCGGCTCTATCCCGACGGCAATGTCTGCGAGAAGCGCGTGCTGTTCACGCCGCAATATTTCGACGCGACCGAGCGCGAGATGCTGGCGGCGCGGCTGCGCGAAGGCTTCACCTTCATCGATATCGGCGCGAACATCGGCGCCTATTCGTTGTTCGTGGCGGCCCGGGCTGGGCGCAGCGCCCGCATCCTGGCCGTGGAGCCGCAACCGGAGATCTTCGCGCGGCTTGCTTTCAACATCGCTCAGAACCCCTTCGGCACGGTCAAGGCCGTGGCCTGCGCGCTGGCCGACAAGGCGGGCGAGCTGACGCTGTTCATCGACACCGTCAATCGCGGCGAGTCGAGTGTGCGCATCCTCAATTCCAGCAACGCCACGGCCGTCAAGGTGCCGGCGATGACGCTGCTTTCGCTGGTGCAGGGCGAGGGCTATGACCGCATCGACGCGATCAAGCTCGATGTCGAGGGGGCCGAAGACATCATCCTCGAGCCGTTCCTGCGGGATGCGCCTGAAACACTCTGGCCGGGGTTCATCGTGATCGAGGATTCGCGCCAGCGTTGGCAGAGCGACCTCGTCGGCCTGCTGGGGCGCAACGGCTACAAGCTTATCGCGCAGACGCGGTTGAATCTGGTCTTCGAACGCAAGCCATCCGCCTGAGGGAATCTGCCATGACCGCTACCGACAACCCTCACGGCGCCATCGTCACGGCGGCAATCCTGGTGATCGGCGACGAGATCCTGTCGGGGCGGACCAAGGACAAGAATATCGGCTATATCGCCGAATACCTCACCAATATCGGGATCGAGCTGCGCGAAGTCCGCGTGGTGCCGGACATCACGGACGAGATCGTCGCGGCGCTCAATGCGCTGCGCGGCCGCTACACCTATGTCTTCACGACGGGGGGCATCGGGCCGACCCATGACGACATCACCGCCGATTCCGTTGCGGCCGCCTTCGGCGTCTCGATCGACCATGATCCGCGCGCGGTCGCAATGCTGGCAGAACGCTTCTCCCCGGCCGATCTGAACGAGGCGCGCATGCGGATGGCGCGCATTCCCGCCGGCGCCGAGCTCATCGCCAATTCGGTCTCGAAGGCGCCGGGGTTCAACATCGGCAATGTCTATGTGATGGCGGGCGTGCCGGCGATCATGCAGGCGATGATGGATGTGGTCGGGCCGACGCTCAGGACCGGCCGCAAGGTGCTGTCGGATACGATCCGCGCGGGGCTGCGCGAAGGCGACATCGGCGGGCCGCTCGCCGAGATCGCTAAGGCCCATCCGGAGGTCTCCATCGGCTCCTACCCGTTCTGGTCCGACACCGGACCCGACACCAACATCGTCGTACGCTCCCGCGACGCAGAGAAACTTGATGCCGCCATGGCGGCAGTGAAGGCGATGGTCTCTTTAGAGCAGCTAAAGCTCAGTGGCTCGTAAGTAATTTTTGCAACTTTTGCGATATTTATAGATTTGTATTCTATTATAAGACGCAGATTACAGTGCGTAATGGCGTGATCTGACGAGAATTTATATTCGGTAATAACATTTTCTGGGTGGATATTTCCTGCGTTTATCTTTTTATTTGAATTTACTTCCCGTACATCATTTATGAACCAATTGATGCGATGTTTCCCCGGTAGCCGAGAAGCAACTCGGCACCTCCCGCCGTGTTTTCGCGTGCGGGCACCAATGACGGCGCCGGCCCGAGAAGAAGCCTGACGCGCGGGCTGCGTCAAAAGGGGGATATCGATGTCGCTCTTTTCCGGCCTTTTCTCGAAGCGCCATCTCAACGGGCAGTTGCAGGCGATCAACCGGTCGCAAGCCGTCATCGAGTTCGATCTCGATGGCAAGATCCTGGATGCGAACGAGAATTTTCTGGCCGCGATGGGCTACACGCTGGCCGAAATCAGGGGCCAGCATCACAGCATGTTCGTCCCCGCCGAGGAGAGGGGTGGCCCAAGCTACAAACAGTTCTGGGCCGATCTCCGCCGTGGCGAATTCTCGCGCGGACAGTATCTGCGGCTTGCCAAAGGCGGCAGGGAAGTCTGGATCCAGGCCTGCTACAACCCGATCATGGGGTCGGGTGGGAAGCCCGTCCGCGTCGTAAAATATGCCTTCGACGTCACCGAGCAAAAGAATCGGCTGGCCGATCTCGAGGGCCAGCGCGCCGCGATCGACAAGGCGCAGGCCGTCATCGAATTCGATCTCTCCGGCAAGATCCTGCATGCCAACGAGAATTTTCTGAGCGTCCTGGGCTATTCGCTGGCCGAGATCGTCGGCCAGCATCACCGCATGTTCGTTGATCCGACTGAGCGGGAAGCACTCGCGTATCGCAGCTTCTGGGAGCGGCTGGGCCGCGGTGAATACGACACCGGGCAGTATCGACGCATCGGCAAGGGCGGCAAGGAGGTCTGGATCCAGGCCAGCTACAACCCGATCCTCAATGCGCAGGGGCGGCCTTACAAGGTCGTGAAATTCGCGACCGACATTACCGCGACATTCAAGGGCAAGCAGCTTGAAGCGGCGGTGAAGGAAACGAGCGCGGTGATAGCGCTTGCCAGGAGCAGGGATTTGACCGGCCGCGTGCCGCTCAGCGGCAAGAGCGGTGAGGTCGCCACGCTCTGTGGTGGGGTCAACGATTTGCTCGACACGCTGGCGGAAGTGGTCGGCTCGGTGAGGGATATCTCGACACGCATCGACGAGGCCTCGCTGAAGATCACCGCCGACAGCCGGCAACTGGCCGAGCGCACGGAAGCCAATGCTTCGAGCCTGCAACAGACCGCGGCAACGACCGAGGAGCTCGCGGCCTCGGTCAAGCACAGCGCCGGCAATTCGAAGATGGCGGTGAAGCTCGGCAATGAAGCGAGTGAGGTCGCGGCCCGCGGCGGCGCGATCGTCACCGAGGCGGTCGAGGCGATGGGCCGGATCGAGCAGGCGTCCTCGGGCATCTCCGAAATCATCTCGATGATCGACGAGATCGCCTTCCAGACAAATCTGCTCGCCCTCAATGCCGCCGTCGAGGCGGCGCGGGCCGGCGATGCGGGGCGCGGCTTCGCGGTGGTCGCGAGCGAGGTGCGGGCGCTGGCTGCCCGCTGCAGTGAATCCGCCAATGGTGTCAAATCCTTGATCGCGAATTCTGCGCAGCAGATTCAAGCAGGCGTGGGCCTCGTCAAGGATGCCGGCTCGACGTTGCACGAGATCGTCGATGCCGCCTCGAAGGTCGCCTCCACCGTCAATGAGATCTCTCAGGCGACGACCGAGCAGTCCAATGGCATTGAGGAGATGGCACGGACCGTCGCGCATATGGACGAGATCACGCAGCAGAATTCACTGCTGGCGGAGCAGAGCGCATGTGTTGCCAGCGATCTCCAGCGGGAGACCGAGCAGCTGAGCGCGATGGCGGCTTCGTTCCGGCTTGGAGGCGAGGTCATGAGGCCCGCGCAATCGGGCCGCGCGGCCGCCTGATGCGGCTTGCCGGGCCTGTTCCCCGGCTTCGGCTGGGGATGTTCTGTGCGTGCCTCTTGTCAGGCGCGCGGCGATAGGCTTTTCGGACTGAGAATCGGCGCGTTGCGCGCCGCGACAGCCCGGAGTGCAGCGCCATGGCCGAACCGACCTCGAACAAGGCCTTCCCGGTTTCCTGGGATCAGTTCCATCGCGATGCTCGCGCGCTCGCCTGGCGGCTGGCGGATAAGGGACCTTTCGAAGCCATGGTCTGCATCACGCGCGGCGGGCTCGTGCCGGCGGCGATCATCTGCCGGGAACTGGGCCTGAGGCTGATCGAGACGGTCTGCGTCGCGAGCTATCACGACTACAAGAACCAGTCCGAGCTCAAGGTGCTCAAGGACATCGCGCCGAACATCAAGGGCATCGGCGATGGCCAGGGCAAGGGCGTGCTCGTCGTCGACGACCTGACCGACACGGGCAAGACCGCCCGCGTGGTGCGCGAGATGCTGCCGAACGCGCATTTCGCCACGGTCTATGCCAAGCCCGCCGGCGTGCCGACGGTCGACACTTTCGTCACCGAGGTCAGCCAGGACACCTGGATCTATTTCCCCTGGGACATGGGCCTTTCCTATGTCGAGCCCATCGCCAAGGGACACCAGGGCTAGTTCAGCATTTCGCCACGGCGCGGATCGTCATTGCGAGGAGCGAAGCGACGAAGCAACCCAGGGGGACCAGGTGAGACGTTCAGCCCGATCCCCCTGGATTGCTTCGCTGCGCTCGCAATGACGGCGTAGATGTTCATCCCGCCGAGGGCGAGCGGAACGCGATCAGCATGCCCGTGATCACCACGGCCATGCCGATAAGTTCGGTCGTGGTCGGGCTTTCTGCCAGCAGCAGGGCGCTGGTGGTGGCTGTGACGACCGGCACCAGCGGCAGGAAGAGCGTCGCTCTGCCGGCGCCCAGCATCTCCACCGAGCGGGTATAGAGATAGAGCGCGACGACACCGACGAGCACGCCCTGATAGACCGCCTGCAGTAGGATTTCCGGCAACGGGACGTGAACCAGGTTGACCGGCAGCGTCAGCACCAACAGCGGCAAGAGCGGAACCGAGAGCAGGCATGAGGCCGCTGTGATCTCGATCGAATTCAGCTGCCAGCGCCGGGCAAGCACGCCGAAGATCGTCCAGAGCAGCGCCACCAGCACGAAGAGCAGGTCGCCGATCCAGGCGTCCGGGCGGGCCGCCGTCACGGCCAGCGCGTCGCGGGAGAAGATCGCAATGCCAATGACGAGCACGCCGAGGCCGAGGAGCCGCATCCGCCCGGCGCGTTCGCCGGTGACGAGGAAGACCGCGAGCGCAGTGAACACCGGAATCAGGCCGGGCGAGATGATCGAGCTGTGCAGGGCCGGCGCGAAGCTGGCGCCGCCGACGAGGAGCATGCTGTAGAGCGGGCCGATCAGCAGCGCGATGATCCCGGCCCGCCCCCAGCCGATCGAGCCGACCGGGAAAGGGCGCATGTTCTTCAGCGCCCAGGGCAGCAGTACCGCCGAGGCCGCCAGGAAGCGCAGGATGGTCACATCCGCCGGCGACAGCCCGACCAGCATGGCGTGCCGCGAGACGACCGACTGCACCCCCCAGATGACCATGGTCGCAAGCCCGCAGAGAATGCCGAGCCATTGCGTGCGGGAACTCATATCGAGGCGGCCTTGTCGGGGAAAGCGGGGGCAGGAGTACGGTGCCGCCGCTATGCCTTTCGCCAGCAGCTGCAGCAATGGCGCTGCACGCATCCCGCCCCGGCGTCCGCCTAGGCCGCCTCTACTCCCGCTATTGACGGCATCTCGACCAGCGGCAGCAGGCGTGAATCCGCGACAGCGGCCAGGCGGTGCCCGAAACCGGCGAGATAGCCCTCATGGCTGGCGAAGGCGAGAAAGCTCTGCACGGATGATTGTCTCACCAGCATGACGCGGTCCCAGCGTTCGGCCTGCGGCCCGATGAAGAACGGGCCGCCCTCGCCGACGAAGAGCAGCGAGCCGCCGCTTGCCTCTAGATAGGGCAGGGTATGGGCGATGTAGCGGTCGAAGGCCTCGGCGCCGCTGATCGGCTCTTCCGGAGCGATCTGCGGCGTGGCGGCGTAGTCGGCAATCTCCCGCAGGCGCAGGAGATTGAGCATCACGACTTCGCCGGCGATGTTGCGCTTGAAGAGGTCGCGGCCCGATTCCCAGCTCGGTGCGAGATAGGGTGTCATGGCTGCAGCTCCGGATCGGTCGGCCCCGTCATCAGCTTCTCGGCATAGGCACGGATATCGGCGGGCCAGCTCCGGCTGTGCAGGGCGAAGCCGGTGCTGTCGTTGGCGAAGAGGGCGCGCGAGGCTTCCTCGAAGCCTTCTCGGTCGCCCGCCATGGCCGAGATGAAGGCGTAAGCCGCGGCCTGCGCGGCGCGGTTCCGGCTGCGCCCGCCATCGTTGCGGCGCGCCTTATCGACCAGTCGGCGCAGGGCCTGCGACGCACCGCCCGGCTGCAGGGCGAGCCAATCCCAATGACGCGGCAACAAGGTGACCTCACGCGCGACCACGCCGAGCTTGGGCCGGCCTCGGCCGCGAGGTGCTTCCTCGCCGCTGGCGAGGAGCTCGGCATTCGCGGGCTCGCTGCCGGGAGGAGACAGTCGCGCCACGATCTCGTCGTCGCTGCCGCGCAGATCGAGATCGACGACCTTTCCGGTTTCGTCATCGAAGACCAGGATCGCGGCGGTGGGATCGGCCGAGAGCGCCGCCTTCACGGCGAGCGCGACGCGGGGCGGCGACCCGCTGACGATGCGGGTTGCGTCACGGAAGGCCGTGCAGGGCCTGGGCGAATGGTCGGACATCGGTGCTCCTGAGTTACTGATCTTATTACCCGGGCAATTTTATCGACGCAATATGATCCGGGTAAAATTTATCTGACTGACGAGGTCGCTTCCGGCTTGCGGCTGGGATCGGACGATGCTGCAATGCAGCATGCTCAGGGCAGGGGCCGGAGGCAGGCGATGACCGGAATGACCGCGAAGCACAGCCGCTCAGCCACAGATATTCCGCGGCTTGCCGAGGAGCTGCTCACGCGCATCGTGCAGGCGCGGCGGGATTCCCGCGATGATCCCTTCGGCAATCCGATCCTGCGGGTGACGCTCTGGCTGACCCGGCTGATGGATCGTGGCGAACTGACCGGGGAAGGGGTGGGCGAGCTGGTGCGCCATCTCGGTCGACAGGCTCTGCGGCAGCGCGCGACGCGGGTCTCGCGCTATGTCGGCCTCGACAAGGACGAGGGCGCCGTCTTCGCCTCTCTGGCCGGAGATGTCGCAGCGAACGCGGCCTCTTTCGCGGACTATCGAGAGGCGGTGGAGCGGGCGCGCTTTGCAGCGGTGTTCACGGCGCATCCGACCTTCGGCATGACCCGCCGGCTCTGCCATGCGCTGGCCGATCTCGCTTCCGGCGGTACGGAGGGGCAGGCGCTTCTCGATCAGCCGGAGCTGACCTTCCGGCCTGACGGCCGGATCACCCTGCAGGATGAATTCGAGCAGGCGCGCTACGCCGTGCGCCATGCGCGCGACGCTATCGATCGCCTCAACGCCGCGATCTTCGGCGCAGCACGCGAGCGCTGGCCCGAGCACTGGACCGAACTCGGGCCAAAGCCGGTGACGCTCGCCTCCTGGGTCGGCTGCGACACGGATGGACGCACCGATATCGGCTGGTGGGACACACTGCGCTACCGGCTGGAATCGAAGCGCGGGCAGTTCACGCGCATCCTTGAAAAGCTGCCAGAGGTTCCGGCGGCTGCCGGTGTTCGTAAGCTGGTCAGCGAGGCGCTTGCCGCCGTCGAGCGCCAGCTCGCGCTTGCGCCGCCGATCGGGACGCAGCCTCCGCTGCAGGCGCTGCAGGCTTTCGCCCTGTCGCTGGTGAAAGAGCGCGAGGCGGCGCTGCCGGAGGCGTCGGGCCTGATCGCTGCGCTCGACGCGGCTCTGACTGACGCCCCTGAGGATGCGAAGCTCGATCTGGCGCTGATCCGGGCCGGTTGCGTCGCCCATGGCGTCTCGATCGCTCTGCCGCATTTCCGGCTGAACGCCTCGCAGCTCCACAATGCGCTGCGCGGCGTCATCCATCTCGAAGAGGAGCCGGGCCAGCCGGCACAGCGGCGGGCCTTCCTCGCCGCGGCCAACAATCTGCTGGGCCAGGTCGAGCCGGTGTCGGTGGATTTCGGGGCGCTTGCGGCCGAGCGCGCCTCGGCGACCCGGATGATGATGACGATCGCGCAGATCGTGAAGCATCTCGACGGCTCGAAGCCGGTGCGCTTCCTAATCGCGGAGACGGAGACCGGCTACACACTGCTCTGCGCGCTCTGGCTGGCGAGCCGCTTCGGCATCGCCGATCGCATCGAGATCTCGCCGCTGTTCGAGACCTCGGATGCGCTGGAGCAGGGGCCGCGCATCATCGACGAGGCGCTGCGCAGCCCGCATTTCCGCGATTATCTCAAGAGCCATGGCCGGCTCTGCATCCAGTTCGGCTATTCCGATTCCGGCCGCTATATCGGGCAGGTGGCCTCGACCTTCTGGGTCGAGCGGCTGCGCATCCGGATCTGCGAGCTCTTGAGCCGCTACCAGCTTCAGGATGTCGAGCTCGTCATCTTCGACACCCATGGCGAATCGGTCGGACGCGGCGCCCATCCCGGCAGCCTTGCGGACCGGCTGGCCTATCTCGATCCGGCCTTCGCGCGGCAGGCCTTCGCCAAGGCGGGCATCCGCACGGTCCGCGAGACGAGCTTCCAGGGTAGCGACGGATATCTGCTCTTTGGCACGCCGCAATTGGCCGGCGCGACCGTCGGGCGCATCGCGGAGGCCGTCTTCGCATCGCCAGAGACCGCGCCGGACCCGATCTATGACGAGCCGGACTTCGCCAGCGAGTTCTTCCAGACCGTGCGCGAGGAGATGAACGTGCTGGTCGACGATCCCGGCTATGCCGCGCTGATCGGCACCTTCGGACCCTCGTTGCTCGACAAGACCGGCTCGCGTCCCGCGGCGCGGCAGAGCGATGCGGGCGGGCCGACGCGCATCCGCCATCCGCGCGAGCTGCGCGCCATCCCCAACAACGCCATCCTCCAGCAGCTCGGCTGGATGGCGAACAGCATGCACGGCATCGGCCAGGCCGCCTCGCGCTCGCCCGATCTGTTTCGTCAGATGCGAGACCGCTCCGAGCGCTTCGACCGGGCCTATCGGCTCGCCGCCGCCGCCATGGCCAATAGCGACCTCGACGTGCTGCGCGCCTATCTCGACTCGCTCGACCCCGGAAGCTGGTTCGACCGGGCAGCCCGCACGGTGAGGGAAGGGCGGCGCGAGGAACTGCTGGCGGTGGCCGAGGCCCTATCGCGGCTGGAGCTGGCCCCTTCGCTGCGCAAGCTGTTCTGGCGGCTTTCGGCCGATGCGTTGAAGCTCAAGGCCGTGGCGGAGGACGCGCCGGAAATGCCGGCCCGGCTGGCGGCGCTGCATGCGCTGCGGCTCACCGCCATGCACCGCATCTGGCTTTCCTTCACGCAATTCCCGGATTTCCGGCCGCATGCGGGCATGACGCGGGAGGCGCTGATCGAGCGGCTGCTCAGGCTCGACGTGCCGGCCTGCCTCGCGCTGATGGCCGAGATCTTCCCGCAAGCGCCCGATCCGACGGTCGGGCTCGATTTCGGCGAGCCGCCCGGCCCACGCGAGGGCGGCACCTATGAGGCGCTGCATCGCGACGTCTTCGCGCCGATGCTGACCCTGTTCGAGCTGATCCGCGAGATTTCCGGCGCGATCCAGCATGAGATTGGAGCGTTCGGGTAAGGGCGGGGACGACAGCAGCTTTCCGACGTTGAATCCCGCGCCGATGCCATTAGGTTGACGCCCGAGGAAACGCCGACCGGAAGGGGCACCGGACATGGCCACCAGCTTCGATGCCGCCGGCGCGCGGATCACGATTTTTCGCGCGCTGCTTCAGACCGTGGCCAAGCACGGTCGCAAGCGGATCGCGTTCGAGGACCCAGAGCGCAAGCCGGTCAGCTACGGCAATCTCGTGCTGGGCGCGCTGGTGCTCGGCCGCAAGCTCGCCTCGCTGACGGCGCCGCGTGAGCATGTCGGCCTGCTGCTGCCGAACATGCAGGGCATGGGGGTGACGCTGTTCGCGCTCCTCGCCTATGGCCGCGTGCCGGCGATGCTCAACTTCACGGCGGGCGTCCGGAATCTCAGGGCGGCGGCGGAACTCGCCGAGCTCAAGACCATCCTGACCTCGCGCCGTTTCGTCGATCAGGGCAAGCTCGACGAGGAGATCGCGGTGCTCGGGGAGGGGCGGCAGGTCGTCTATCTCGAAGACATCCGCAAGCAGATCACCAGCCTCGACAAGGCGCTGGGAGCGCTGGCAAGCCTGGTTCCGGGGCTGGCCCATCGCCAACACGAGGCCGAGCCCGACGCGCCGGCGGTGATCCTCTTCACCTCGGGCACCGAGGGCAAGCCGAAGGGCGTGGTGCTGAGCCATGCCAATATCGTCTCGAACGCCCGGCAGGTCTTTGCCCATGCAGGCGGCGCGATCTCGGAGCGGGACGTCTTCATGAACCCGCTGCCGGCCTTCCATTCCTTCGGGCTGACGGCCGGAATGATGGTGCCGTTGCTGCACGGCATGAAGGTCGTGCTCTATCCGAGCCCGCTGCACTACAAGCAGGTGCCCAAGCTGATCGGCGAGACGAAGGCGACCTTCCTGCTCGCGACCGACACGTTCTTACAGGGTTACGCGCGGGCTGCGGATGCCAACGACCTCGGCAGCGTGCGCTACGTCGTCGCCGGTGCCGAGCGGGTCAAGCCCGAGACGAAGCGCATGTGGGAGCCTTATGGCACCACCATCCTCGAGGGCTATGGCTGCACCGAATGCTCGCCGGTGCTCGCCGTCAACACGCCGGCCGCCATCCGCGAGGCCACCGTAGGCAAGCTCCTGCCGGGGATCGAGTCGAAGCTGCACCCGGTCGAGGGCATCCATGAGGGAGGGCGTCTCACTGTGCGCGGCCCGAACATCATGCTCGGCTATCTCGATCCGGAGCAGCCCGGCCGCGTGATACCGCCCGAGGGCGGCTGGCACGACACCGGCGACATCGTCACGCTGGACGACGGCTTCGTCGCGATCCGCGGGCGCGCCAAGCGCTTCGCCAAGCTCGGCGGCGAGATGGTCTCGCTGGCGGCGGTGGAGAGCATGATCGCGAAGATCTGGCCGGACCAGAACCATGTCGTCGTCGGCCTGCCGGATGCGCGCAAGGGCGAGCAGCTCGTCCTCGTCACCGAGAAGCCCGATGCCGACCGGGCGACGCTGCAGGAGGCGGCCAAGGCGGAAGGCTTCCCCGAGCTATGGGTGCCGCGCGCGATCCTGGTGACGCAGGCGATCCCCGTGCTCGGCAACGGCAAGATCGATTACGGCTCGACGCGGGAATTGGCTGCGTCCCGGCGCTCGCTACTCTAATGCCATAATCATCATGCTCTTACGCGCCATGATGATTCCGGCCTCGATCTTCGCCACCCTGCGGGTCGCCACGCTCGCGCCCGTCCTCTCCCTCGCGAACCCCGCCGATCTCGCTGCCCAGTCGCCCGGGGCGACCTATGTCCGCCGCGACGAATGCATCGAGGCGGGGCTGCTGACGGCGGATCAATGCGAGTTCGCCTATCGCAATGCCCGCGCCGAGTTCGAGCAGCGCGCGCCGCGCTATGCCTCGCGTGCGGCCTGCGAGCGCAGCCACAAGCGCTGCGGCGCGCAGATGATCTCGGCCGGGGGCTGGGAATCCTTCGGCAAGGGCGGCGCGACCTATGTTCCGCGCTTCGTCGGCATCCGGGTTACGGGCGAGGGGGGCTCACGGCGCGCGCTGCCCGTCGTCGAGGGCAGCGTCAAGGTCGCCTTCGTTGGGCGGCCGGTGACCGAGCTGCAGGACAAGGTGGCGGGCCGCCAGGGCGTGGTCGGCCTCGTCAGCAATGCCGGGCGTGGCGCGCATCGCCATGCGAGCCAATCCACCGGCACCTATGTGATGAAGCGCGGCGACCGGGACGACACGGTGCCGGTGCCGATGGAGGAGAAGTCGATCGGCTCCGACGTGCCGCCCGGACTCTACGTCGATCCGGACGGGGTCGAGTGGTACAAGCCGGCGCATCGGCGCTGAGCGCTTCTGTCCCGTCCGAGACTTGCGCTGCTTTCGCCCGCCCGCTATCGCTGTCCCACCTGCGGACGTGGCGAAACTGGTAGACGCACGAGACTTAAAATCTTGCGCCTTCAAAGGCTTGCGGGTTCGAGTCCCGCCGTCCGCACCATTCGCGCTCAGCGCTTCCGAAAGATCAGACTCAGATTGTTCGCCGGCATCTCGATGATCTGCGCGGCGCCGAAGCCGTTGGCGGCGGCAAGCGCTTCCACGGCATCGAGATCGCGCAATCCCCATTCGGGATCGCGGCTACGCAGGCTCTCGTCGAAGGCGGCGTTGCTCGGTTCCAGCGGCCGGTCGGGGCGGCGATAAGGGCCGTAGAGATAAAGCGGGCCGCCGGTCTTCAGCAGTCGCTCCGTCTGATGAAAAAGCCCCTCTGTCGCGCGCCAGGGGGAGATATGGACCATGTTGATGCAAAGGACGGCGTCGGCGGCCTCGATCGGCCATTCTGGCGCTGCGGCATCGAGGAGAAGCGGCGGCAGGATGTTGCGGAGGCCGCTGTCCCGCGTCCAGGCCGCGATGCTTTCGAGCGCGTCGGGCGCTGGGTCGCTCGGCTGAAACGTCAGGGCGGGCAAGGCCGCCGCGAAATGGACGGCATGTTCTCCGGAGCCGCTGGCGACCTCCAGCACGAGGCCGGACGACGGCAGGATTTCGCGCAGGACGCCGAGGATCGCGTCGCGGTTGCGCTGGGCGGCGGGGGCTCGCAGGCGAGCGTCCACGGCGGATCTATCGTCCTGCGTCGGTTGCCAGAAAGTCGGCTTGCTCATGGGCTGCTCACGAATCTTTCGCCTGCCCCATCGCGTTGGGGCAACGATCCGCTATAAGGGGCCTGGAAGCGGGCTGCCATATGTTGCGGCTTCGCAGCATGCAGGCTGGTTTTGTTAACCGAAATCCTGATCGTCCTGGCGCTGACGATCGTCAATGGCGTCCTCGCCATGTCGGAGCTCGCCGTCGTCTCCTCCCGGACGGCCCGCCTCAAGGTGCTGAGCGATCAGGGCAACAAGGGCGCCGCCACGGCCCTGCGCCTTGCGGAAAACCCCGGCCGCTTCCTTTCGAGCGTCCAGATCGGCATCACGCTGGTCGGCGTCCTCTCCGGCGCCTTCTCGGGTGCCACGCTCGGTACGCGTCTTTCGGAATGGCTCGGCACGCAGGGTTTCTCCCCGTCGGTGTCGGATACGCTCGGCGTCGGTATCGTCGTCGTCGCGATCACCTATCTGTCGCTGATCCTCGGCGAGCTGGTGCCCAAGCAGATCGCGCTGCGCGATCCAGAGCGCATCGCCGCCCGCGTCGCGCCCACCATGTCGCTGCTGGCGCGGATCGGCGCGCCGCTGGTCTTCCTGCTCGATGTCTCGGGCAAGGCGGTTCTCGCCTTGCTCGGCCAGAAGGGCGAGTCGGAGGAGAAGGTAACCGAGGAAGAGGTCCGCACCATCATCGCCGAGGCCGAGACGGCCGGCGTACTGGAGCGTGACGAGCGCGAGATGATCGCCGGCGTGATGCGTCTGGCCGACCGTTCGGCGCGCGCCCTGATGACGCCGCGCCGCGAGGTCGAGGTCATCGATCTCTCCGACAGCCTGGAACAGATCCGCGAGGAGCTTCGCGCCACGCGCCGCTCGCGCCTGCCGGTGCAGGATGGCGAGGCGGATTCGATCGTCGGCGTCGTCGTGGTCAAGGACCTGCTCGACTTCCTCTCGGCGACCGATGCCGATCTGGAGAGCTTGCGGGTCCATGTGCAGGAAGCGCCGGTGGTGATGGACACCGCCGATTCGCTCCATGTCCTGCGCGAGATCCGGTCGAGCCGGGTGCATATGGCGCTGGTCTTCGACGAGTACGGCCATTTCGAAGGCATCATCACGCCGGGAGACGTGCTGGAAGCGATCATCGGCGCCTTCCAGGAAGAGGAAGAGAGCGAGCCTGCCATCGTCACGCGATCGGATGGCTCCTATCTCGTCGCCGGCTGGATGCAGGTCGACGAGTTCTCGCATGAGCTGGGCATCCAGATGCCGCGCGACGCCGATTTCCAGACGGTCGCGGGCTTCGTGCTCGCCGAGATGAACCATCTGCCCAATGTCGGCGAGACCTTCGACAAGGGCTCCTGGCGCTTCGAGATCGTCGATCTCGACGGTCGCCGGATCGACAAGATCCTCGTCAGCCGGATCGAGTGAAGCCAGATCACCGCGCGTTCATTCGGACGCGCGGTGATCTATCGATTTGCTGTCGCATCGAATTTTCCGAAAAGTGGGTTCCACTTTTCGGTTCGATGCGAGCCGTCGGCGTTGACGCCGACGGGGCTTGCATGGTCTAAATTCGGCAAGGGGTTCACCGCGACAACCCCGTGAGGCCACGGCCGAACGATCGCGTCCAGCTTCCTTTATTTGGGATGGACGCCATGTCTTCCAACGAACAGATCACGGTTTCCCAGCTCGCGCGGCTCGTCGGGTTGCCCGATGTGCCGGCGATCATCGACGTCCGGATCGACGAGGATGTCGAGGCTGACCCGACCTTCCTGCCGGCGGCGCAGCGCCGCGACTATCGCAAGGTCGCGGATTGGGCGCCTGCCTATGCCGGCCGGCGCGTCGTCGTCGTCTGCCATAAGGGGCAGAAGCTCAGCGAAGGGACCGCCGCCTGGCTGCGGCATGCAGGCATCGCTGCGGAGGGGCTGGAGGGTGGGCATGTCGCCTGGCGGCAGGCCGGCGGCCTCGTCTTCTCGCCAGTGCGCTTGCCGCCGCCGGGGCCGTCTGGCGGCAGCGTCTGGGTGACGCGGGCGCGGCCGAAGGTCGATCGCATCGCCTGTCCCTGGCTCATCCGGCGCTTCGTCGACACCAAGGCGATGTTTCTCTTCGTCGCGGCCTCCGAGGTCGAGGCTGTGGCGGAGCGCTTCGGGGCGACGCCCTTCGACATAGAGGGCGTCTTCTGGAGCCATCGCGGCGAACGCTGCAGCTTCGACATCATGATCGAGGAGTTCGGGCTGAAGTCGCCGGCACTCGACGCGCTCGCCCGGATCGTCCGCGCCGCCGATACCGCGACGCTGGAGGCCGAGCCGCGCGCGGCCGGCCTGCTTGCGGCTTCGCTCGGCCTTTCACGAATGTTCAAACACGATCTCGAGCAGCTCGAAGCGGGCATGCTCCTCTACGATGCCTTTTATCGCTGGTGCCGCGACGCCAGCGAAGAGACGCATAACTGGCCGTCGGCTCGCCCGGCAGGGGAGGCTCGCCGATGACCGTGGTGACTGCAGGCGCCGTCGAGCCGGCGCCCGAACGCCTGCCAAGCCTTGGGACCGCCACCCGCATCTGGGCGCGCATCGGCCTGCTCTCCTTTGGCGGGCCGGCCGGGCAGATCGCGCTGATGCATCGTGAGCTGGTCGAGGAGCGCCGCTGGATCGGCGAAGAGCGTTTCCTGCACGCGCTCAACTACTGCATGCTGCTGCCCGGCCCGGAGGCGCAGCAGCTTGCGGTCTATATCGGCTGGCTGATGCACCGGACGATTGGCGGGCTGATCGCCGGCCTGCTCTTCGTCCTGCCCGGAGCGCTGGTGATGCTGGGGCTGAGCATCCTCTATGTCACGCTGCGCCATGTGCCGCTTGTCGACGGGCTGTTCTTCGGGGTGAAGGCGGCGGTGCTCGCCATCGTCATCGAGGCGGGGCTCAGGATCAGCCGCCGGGCCCTGCGCAACCGCGCGATGGTGGCGGTGGCGGCTGCCGCCTTCGTCGCGATCTTCGTATTCAAGGCGCCGTTCCCGGCGATCGTACTGGGAGCCGGTCTCGTCGGTTGGCTGGGCAGCCGCATCCGGCCGGGCTGGTTCGGCAACGGCGTCGGCCACGGTGCGGCTGGGCCGGCGACGGTCGGGCTGCTCGACGGGCTGCTGGCGCGGGGCGAGCTGGCGCATGTGCGCCCCAGCGCCGGGAAGGCCATGGCCGTGCTCGCGATCTGGCTGCCGCTCTGGCTCGGGCCCGTCGCGCTGATCTGGATCCTGACCGGACCGGGCAGTGTCTGGAGCCAGATCGGCAGCTTCTTCAGCGCGATGGCGGTGGTGACCTTCGGCGGCGCCTATGCGGTGCTGGCGTACGTCGCACAAGCGGCTGTCGATGGCTTCGGCTGGCTGGCGCCGGGCGAGATGCTGGATGGGCTGGGCCTTGCCGAGACGACGCCTGGGCCGCTGATCCTGGTGCTGCAGTTCGTCGGCTTCCTCGCGGGCTTCCGGGCGCCGGGGGCTCTGCCGCCGCTCGTCGCGGGTGGTCTGGGGGCGCTGCTGACGCTCTGGGTCACCTTCGCGCCCTGTTTCCTCTGGATTTTCCTCGGCGCGCCCTATGTCGAGGCGCTACGCGGCAACCGGGGGCTTGCAGCGGCGCTCGGCGCAATCACCGCAGCGGTGGTGGGTGTGATCGCCAATCTGGCGCTCTGGTTCGGGCTGCATGTGCTGTTCGGCGAATTGCGTAGCGTGTCCATCCTCGGGCTCGAACCGGACCTGCCGGTGCTGGCCTCGCTGGACTGGCGCGCGGCGCTGCTCTCGGCGGCAGCCGCGATCATGCTGCTGCGCCTGAAGCTTGGGATGATGCCGGTGCTGGCAATCTCGGCCGTCGCCGGCATCCTGCTCAAGGGCGGGCTGGGCTGAGCCTTCAGCGGCGAGGCGGCTCGTCGGGCTCGACGATGCGATATTCCGCATCGATGATCTCGATGCGGCCGCCCTGCTGCGCCCGCTGCGCGAACGGGTCGTCGGGATTGGCGGCCCTGGCCTTGAGTTCGGCCTTGAGCCTGGACTTGAAGCGCCACAGCGCGATCGCCCCGGCGATAGCGGCGAGGGGGATCACGATGAGCGCGAGGCTCGCCGCGACCAGGAACAGCACGACGCCGACGGCGATGCTCGCCGCGGCTCCGAGCCACGCGGCCCAGACCGGCACGGGTCGTGCGGAGCCGTTGAGCCCCTGCTGGAAATTCAGGCGTATCATCTCGTTCTCATCCCTCTCCGCCGCGAAACATAGGGACGAAAAGTGGCGCTCGCCAGATCAGCTGTTGTCGCGCCAGTCGTAGAGCCAGTCATAGCGGTGGCTCAGGCCTTTCGGGCCCATGCGCTTTAGCGCGAGATCGCGGGCGAGGCTGAGCGGCCAACCGAGATGGTAGTTGCGGCCATTGCCGCGGCTTTCCGCCTGCACTCGCGCGACGCGTGCCGCACGGGCCTTCCCGTAATCGGCCATCGCCGCCGGCACGCCGGCCGCGCCTTCCTGCCCGAGCCTTTCGGCGAGCAGCCGAGCCAGAACTGCCGCGTCCTCGATGGCGAGCGAGGCGCCCTGTGCGAGGAAGGGCAGGACCGGATGAGCCGCATCGCCGATCAGCGCGATCCGGCCTTTCGCCATCGCAGCCGGTTTGCGGTCGAAGAGAGACCAGACCAGCCAGTTGTCGGCGGCACCCGTCAGTTCGCGCAGGGCGGGTGCTGCGCCGGAAAGATACTCCGTCACGATGGCGCGGTCGCCTTCGCGCGACCAGCCTTCGCGGGCTGCCTCCGCCTGACGCACCACGACGATGTTGATCTCCCGGCCGGCGGCGACCGGGTAATGCACCGCATGGCGGCTAGGCCCGAGATGAAGCGTCACGCGTGGCTTGTCGCCGGGGCGGGCCGGCACCGTGGTGCGCCAGGCCTCGTAGCCGGTGAAGGTCGGCGGCGAAGCATCGCCGGTCAGATCTCGCACACGCGACCAGAGCCCGTCCGCCCCGATGAGGCCGAGGCCATGAATTGTTTCAGCCTGGCCGTTCTGGCCGGAGAGCCTGACCGCGATGCCGGCCTCGTCCTCGCTCGCATCCTCGACGCCGCGCCCGACCAGAAGGCGGATGTTCGGCATGGTGCGGACGGCGTCGAGCAGAACGGTATGGAGATCGCTGCGCTTCAGGAGCCTGAACGGCGTCTCCATCTGCTCGGGCTGGTAGGGCAGTGCCACGATTTCAGAGCCGCTACGCCAGCGCCGGACGCTCAGTCCGTGCGAGGATACCCCCACGCGCTTCAGCGGCAGGGTGAGGCCTAAGCTGTCGAGCACGCGACCGGAATTGGCGCTGATCTGGAGGCCTGCGCCGAGCTCGCCGAAGCCGGTGCGCTTCTCGACGATGGTCGTGGCGATGCCGCGGCGGGCGAGGCTGAGGGCTATCGCCAGCCCGCCGATGCCGGCGCCGGCGATAACGAGATGCGGAGCAGACACGCTTATGGCCTATGGGCCAGCACTGGCTTTAGGCCGCCTTGGCGGCGTCCTGATAGGCGCATTCCGGCGGGTTGCACTGGGCGCCCTTCAGCGACGGCTGGTATTTGAACAGCGTCGAGCAATAGGGGCAGACGATCTCGTGGTCCGCGCCCATGTCGAGGAAGACATGCGGGTGGTCGAAGGGCGGCTTGGCGCCGATGCACATGAACTCGTGCGCGCCGACCTCGATGACGGGCACGCCCGGGTCGTTGTGGAAATGCGGGATGGCGTGATCGGCCATGGTCGTCGCTCTTCGAAAAGTCTGCGGTGCGAAATCGCGCGCAACCTAACCGGTCAGGCGGCCGGGCGCCAGTGCGCGATTTGCCCTACCTCTCGAGCAGGCAGGTTTGGGCGAGCTCCGTCATACGGACGCTCTCCTGCGGCGAGAGCAGATTGTCGAGCGCCTTCTGCCAGAGTTTCTCGCGCTTCAGACCGTCGATGGTGCAGGAACAGACCGCCCGGCAGACGGGACCGGGCAGGTTCGGGCCGGCGCAGCTGCGCTGACATTCGGCCCGGAAGGCGTGCTCCTCGGGGGATGGCGGCGGGACGACGAGCGTCGCCAGCGTCAGGGCGCTGATGAAGAGCGGCTGATGGACCAGATAGACGAGCAGGCTGTGGCGCCCACCCCAGGTGACGATTCGCGCGGGGCCGGCGGGCTCCCATGCCGCGAGGCGCGTGCCGGCCAAACGCGGCAGCAGCAGGCGGCCGAGCACGATCCCGGTCAGAACGAAGCCGAACCAGGGAAAGACCGGTACGAAATCAGCCGTCTGGAGCGGAATGTGCGAGAGGCCGAGCCAGACAAGCCAGGGCTGGTCGAGCAGCGGGTGGGCAATGAGGCCGGGCATGGCGAAGGCGAGCGCCGCGGCAAGCACAACGACGATCGTCGGCAATCGCAGGAAGGGCAGTGCGAGGACGCTCGCCAGGGCGATGTGGTGCAGGATGCCGAAGAAGATGAAGTTCTGCGGCATGGCGAACCATGTGCCGAGGGTGACCAAGGCGGCCGCGCCCGCGACCATGGCGAGGCGCCTGAGATAGGCCGGGCGGTTCAGCCCCTTGCGCGTCGCGAGCACGAGGCTGAAGCCGACGATGGTCAGGAAGGAGCCGGCGATGCACCGGGCGAAGAGCCGCCAGCCCGGCTCGATCACCACATCGGTCTCGATCAGCCGGAAGTAAGAGAGATCATAGGCGAAGTGATAGACGAACATCGCCAGCAGCGCGATGCCGCGGGCGAGATCCACCAAGGCGAGGCGGGAAGGCACGGGCGCGGCGGGGGCGGTCTGGCTGGTGGTCGTCTGACTGGCTGTCGTCTGGATCATGGCCTCGGCTTCATCATGGCGGCGGCTCATAAGCAAGCTGCATGCTCACGGCTACCCAAAGCCTGCCGGTCATGGCAGGGAAGGCTGTTCCATTCGCCCGGTGCTTTTCAAGATTTCCATGCAGAGCTTCTCCTCCGACGGCGTGAACATCGCCTATATCGACCTCGCCCCGACCGGGGAGGTGGATCAGCATCGTACTGTCATGCTGGTGCATGGCTTCGCCTCGAGCCACATGACCAATTGGGTCAACACCCAGTGGACCAAGACGCTGACCCATGCCGGCTATCGCGTCGTCGCGCACGATAATCGTGGCCATGGCCAGAGCGAGAAGCTCTATGATCCCGCTGCCTATTCCTCGCAGATCATGGCCGAGGATGTGCGCCGGCTGATGGACCATCTCGACATCCCGCGCGCGGTGGTTATGGGCTATTCGATGGGCGCGCGTATCTCGGCGCATCTGGCGCTGGCACATCCGCGGCGGCTCGACGCCCTGCTGCTCGGCGGGCTCGGCATCCATCTCGTCGAGGGGGTGGGGCTGCCGCTCGGCATTGCCGATGCAATGGAAGCGCCTTCGCTCGATGTGCTGACCGACCCGATGCAGCGGATGTTCCGCGCCTTCGCCGAACAGACGAAGAGCGACCTCAAGGCGCTGGCCGCCTGTATTCGTGGCTCTCGCCAGACGCTGACGGCCGAGGAGGTCGCGCAGATCTCGATGCCGACGCTGATCAGCGTCGGGACGAAGGACGACGTTTCTGGCAATGGTCCGGAGCTGGCCAAGCTCATCCCGGACGCTGAATCCTTCGACATCGTGGGGCGCGACCACAACCTCGCCGTCGGCGACAAGAGCCACAAACAGGCCGTCCTCGACTTTCTCTCACGTTTGTGAGAGCGTTTGCGGTCATGAGAGGTATCCTGAAAAAGCGGGCGACGCCAATGTGTTGTCGGTGGTTCCTGGCGATCTGATTCTGCCGCCGCCTCTTTCGATTCAGCCTCCCCCGCATGAAATTTTGGCGCGGCCGCCCGGTTCGGGATAGGCTATGCTTCTGCCAACGGGGTTTTCCGGAGAACGATCATGCCTGCAGGGCGCTCCGCCGTGGAAGCACGCGCTAACGTCACTGGCCTCGACCGGGTTGATCCCGTCTGGACTCGGCTGCGCAGCGAGGCCGAGGCGGCCGTCGCCGCCGAGCCGGCGCTCGGCACGCTGATCGTCTCCTCGGTGCTGAACCAGCCGAGCTTTGAATCCGCCGTCGCCCATCGGGTCGCGGTGCGGCTCGGCCACCCGGCTGTGACATCGGACCTGATCGAGCAGGCCTTCGGTGAGGCGATGGCCGATGACGAGACGATCGGCCCCGGCATGCGTGCCGATGTCCTGGCGGTGCTCGATCGCGATCCGGCCTGCTATCGCGTTCTGGAGCCCGTGCTGTTCTTCAAGGGCTTCCACGCCCTGCAATGCCACCGCCTGGCGCATTGGCTCTGGAAGCGCGACCGGCGCGATTTCGCGCTCTATCTGCAGGCGCGCTCATCGGAGGTCTTCCAGACCGACATCAACCCGGCCGCGCGGATCGGCAAGGGCATCTTCCTCGACCATGCGACCGGTCTCGTCGTCGGCGAGACGGCCGTTATCGAGGACAATGTGTCGATGCTGCATGGCGTGACGCTGGGCGGCACCGGAAAGCAGGGCGGCGACCGCCACCCGAAGATCCGCAAGGGCGTCCTGATCGGCGCCGGCGCCAAGATCCTCGGCAATATCGAGGTCGGCCAGTGCAGCCGTGTCGCTGCTGGTTCGGTGGTGCTGCAGCCCGTGCCGCGCAACATGACGGTGGCCGGCGTGCCGGCCAAGGTGGTGGGGCAGGCGGGCTGCGCCGAGCCTTCGCGCTCGATGGACCAGATCCTCGAAGGCGATTGCGGCGCCTATATCTGATCAGGCGTCATCCTCGGGCGACCGTAGGGAGACCCGAGAATCTCTGGACAAGAGAGTGCTGGTTTCCGAGATGCTCGGGTCAAGCCCGAGCATTACGGCGGTATAGGCCGGGCAGTCTCACGAATCGCCTGCCGGTGCGAAGAAGCAGAGCAGCCCGCCCACAGCGTTGATGCACAGGTGCCAGTGCCCGTCCGGAGACTGCTGCACCTTCTCATGAGGAATTTCGAGAATCAGCGGCGAGCGGCGCGTGCTCGGCCACATCGGATGCCCGCCGGGCGCGATGGTGACGATGAAGCCGGCGGGAATTTCACGCACGACTTCCGGCTCGATCTGCGCGCAGTCGATGCCGGAGCAGCACAGCGGCGGATACTCCCAGCGGCTTGGAGCCTGATGGGAGCGTGCACTCGTCGCGCCCACAGCCAGCAAAGCCGCCATGGCGATTGAAGCGATCAAGCGCATCGGCCAGCCCTCGTAAGGAATGGTGCGAGCCGATGGCGGCGAATGCGTGGCAGGCGGACAGGAAAAGCCGGCTCCCTCCCTTCTCCCCTTGCGGGAGAAGGTGGCAGCGCGTCAGCGCTGACGGATGAGGGGTCTCTCAGGTCGGAATGTCAGACGAAACCGAAGGGCAACCCATTCAGATTGGTGCGACCCCTCATCCACCCCTGCCGGGGCACCTTCTCCCGCAAGGGGAGAAGGGAAACGGACGTCGCGGTCCTCGTGCTATTGCGCCTTCGAGGCATAGCGCTCCAGCATTTCCGCCCGCATCTCCTCTTCGCTGACGAGATGGGCGCCGGCGAGCTGGACCGAGTTCACGGCTCCCTGGCCGTCGCGCTGAAGTTCTGCCGCCTCGCCCGGGCTGTTGAAGCCGGAGGCACGGATGATGCGGCCGCGATCCGGCCCTTCGAGCGTGATCTCCGGCGCGTCGAGGAAGGGTGTGAACAAGGCGGGATTGGCGACGAGTACGTGCTTGCCGGCCGCAACGAGATCGCCAGAGCCCCATATCGTCCACCAGCGCCCCGTCCAGTCCTTCGCCTCCGGGGGCGGTGCGCCGCGCTCGGAGAAGGTCTTGAAGATATGGATGAGGCCATCGAGCCATTGATGGGCCAAGCCGTCGATGGCGTTGGTCAGTACGCAGATGGTGATGTCATGCGCCGGGAAGACGGCTGTGCGGGTGATGAAGCCCTGGAAGCCGCCGGAATGGCCGAACCAGCGCCAGTCGCCCTCACCGCCGGAAATGGTGCCGAGACCGTAGTGTCGGCCGAGGCTCGCCTCGTCGTCAGGCCAGAGCCGGCGGGTCATCTCGCGGCGGCTCAGCGGAGAGAGAACGCTCTTCTCGGCCTTGGGCGAGAGCTGGGCGAAATAGCGCGCGACATCCGCCGCCGTCGCGACGAAACCGGCGGCCGAGGTCATGGCATGGCCGAGGTTATCGGCGGGGATGACGACGCGCCGGCCAAGCGGCTGCATGCCGCTATGGCCCTTCGCCATCGGGCGGTGGCCCCAGAGCTCGATGTCAGGCTTGGTTTCCAGCAGGCCAATTTTCGAGACGACCTCGTCGATGATCCATTCGCTGTAGCTCAGCCCGGTCACCGCCTCGATGACGAGGCCGAGCAGGGCGAAGCCGTGATTGGAGTATTTGAAGCGCTGCGAGGCGGGGTAGACCGGGGGCTGAGCGAGGTCGGCCATCAGCTCGGCCTTGCCGCAGTAGGGCTTGCGGTCAAGGAACTGGCCATTGTCCGGCCCGTCGCGGGTCAGGCCGGCGCTGTTGGAAAGCACCTGGCCGACGGTCGTCGCGGCGACGTCCGGATGCAGCCCGTCGATGTATTGGCCGACGGTGTCGCCGAGGCTCAGCCGGCCTTCCTCGACGAGGCGCAGAATGCCGGCGCTGGTGAAGCTCTTGGAGTGGGAGGCGATGCGGAAGCCGTGGCGCGGCGTTAGCGCCTCACCGGTCTCCAGATTCGCGCTGCCGAAGGCGGCTTCGAGCACGATCTCGCCGCCATGGGCGATCGCGACGGCGCAGCCGGGCTGGTCATGATGGCGGCGCTGGAATTCGAGCCAGCTCGCGGCATAGGCGAGGGCGGGGTCAAGCCACGGCTTCATCGGAGAGGTCCGTCAGGTTCCAGGGGCGGGAAGAATGGCACGATTCCGCGCCCGCTTCGCAAGCACCGGGATGCGGGTAGGCATGCTTTGCGCCGCTTCGGCTCGAAACTCGTTTCGCTTGCCCTTCGCGGCGCGCCGTGGCATCGCTCCCGGCCAATTCGAAAGGACCCTGACCGTGGACAAGACGGAACTCGCCAAGCTCGAAGCCTATCTGCGCCGCACCTTCAACAACCACGCCATCAGCGTGCGCGCCCGCATGAAGAAGACCGACTCGGCCGAGGTCTATCTGGCCGAGGAGTTCATCGGCATCATCCATGTCGACGACGAGGACGGTGACCGCTCGTTCAACTTCACCATGGCGATCCTCGACGTCGATCTCGAGGATTGAGAGGCCTTAGGCGTCATGCTCGGGCTTGACCCGAGCATCTCGGAAACTAGCGCCTACTCGTCCTGAGATTCTCGGGTCTGCGCTTCGCTTCGCCCGAGAATGACGCGCGGCGTCGGCGCCTACCGGATCAGCCCGTCGATCGCGCGGCGCACACCGCCGAGCATTTCTGCCCAATTGGCGATGATGCTGCGCGGGAAGCGGATGTTCACGTCCATGCCGCGATGCTGGAAGGTGATGCGGCAAGGCTCGTCGAGATTGGCCGCGGTCTCGACCGGGCAGCGGGCCGCGAAGCCCCGGCCATCCGGCACCGAGACGTAGAACTCGTCGCCCTCGAAAGGCGAGCCCTTGCGGAAGCTGCGCACCACCAACCCACCGGGGTTCGACCAGACGGTCGGCGTCAGGAAGCGGGCATAGGTGGCGAGCTGGCGGGCGGGCTCGTTGACCTTGTCGGGCGGGCTCAGCGTGACCAGCAGGCGCTTGCGGCTCTGCGGCGCCGCCGGGCCCAGCGTCGGCCAGTCCAGCCGCAGCCGCACCATGCCGACGAGGCGGCTGGTGTCGTCATCGGCGTCGACCCCGGTCAGCTCCTTCGGGATCATCAGCGCAACGTTGCCGACGCGGGCCGGCTGCAGGACGGAAGGCTGTTGCTCGCGGCGATGCGTCAGGAAAAGGGCGATTGCAGTCGCCAGCGCACCGGCGACCATGATCGCGAGCGCGGCCTTGAGCAGGGCGGCGTCGGCGCGTGGCAGGGGCGGGGGGAGCCGCTGCTGCAGGCGCATCCGCACCATCGAGGCGAGATGGGCGGCCTGATGTGCGGGCCTGTGGTGGGACAGAGACGCGGTCATTCCCGAATACTCTCGGAGCGGTTTCCGTCACTGAATCACCGGTGCCTTAACACCCCGTAAACCATAAGCGGCGGCTCGTGGTTAACTATCGGTTAAGGATTTCCTTCACAGGCCGCGAGCGCTGCGGCAAGGTCCGGCGTCGTTCCGTCCGGAGATCAGGGCCGTGACCATCCAGCCCGCCGCGCTCGAGGCGCTCCAGTCGCTTTTTCTCGGCTTCGCCTTCGCGGGGCTGCTTGCCAGCGCCTATGAGCTGTTCACCGCGCGTCGGGCCGATTTCCAGCTCCTGCAGTCCGGCGGGCTTTCTGCGGTGGCGAGCGTGCCTGTCGTCGTCTTCAGCGCGCCCTTCCTGATCCTGCGCAACACGGTGCGTGGCCGGCGGATCGAGGGGCGGCCGCTCGTTTTCGTAATGCTCGCCAGCATGATCGCGGCGCTCTGGAGCATGGCCTCGGGCCGTGTCGTTCTCGACCTGCTGATGTTCCTCGGCGCTTGACGGCGGGCCCTTGCGGTCTGCAATCCTCGGGCTGAGGAAGCCCAAGGGACAGCATCATGCCGCTCTACATACTCGACGGAACAAGGCCCGACACGCCGGGCGAGGGCACCTGGTGGCTAGCGCCTGATGCGCATGTCATCGGCCGCGTCAGGCTGGCGCGCGATGTCGGGATCTGGTTCGGCGCCGTGCTGCGCGGCGATAATGAATGGATCACCATCGGCGAGGGCAGCAACATCCAGGAAGGCTGCGTGCTGCACACCGATATGGGCTCGCCACTGACCGTCGGCGCCAATTGCACCATCGGACATCGCGCCATCCTGCATGGCTGCACCATTGGCGAGAACAGTCTCGTCGGCATGGGCGCGACGGTGCTCAACGGCGCGAAGATCGGCCGCAACAGCCTGGTCGGCGCCAATGCGCTGGTGACCGAGGGCAAGGAATTTCCGGATAACTCGCTGATCGTCGGGGCGCCTGCCCGGGCGATCAGGACATTGGACGAGAAGGCCGCGGCCGGCATCACCGCTTCGGCGCGCGGCTATGTTCAGCGCTGGCGGCAATTCGCGGCGGGGCTGGAGCGGATCGACTGAGGCTCGCCTGCAGGTCTGAAGGCGGCCCGGAAAAAGAAGCGGGCCGGCTCTCCGCTGGGGAAAGCCGGCCCGGGCGAAACCCGATCCTTGGGGACGGGTGTGGGGACGTGACCGAGCCTCGCCTGTCCCGTTTTCCGCGGCTTCAGGCCGCGGGGTCTCAGATCAGCGCGATACCGAGGCGACCGTCGGCGTCTGGGCGCCGCCGAGCGAGGTCCAGCCAGTGCGGTACTGCGACTCGCGCTTGACGTAGACGTAGCCGGTCTGGCTCCAGGGCAGGATCGCGTTGCGCTTGTTGTCGAGGACGTAGTCGCCCCGATCGGTGCGGATCATCAGCACGGCGTGACCGGCGTTCTCCTCGTCGATCACCACCGTCATCAGCAGGGCGCGGCGCGGCAGCCCGGCCTCGGCGAGGCGCACGCGCTTCAGCAGGGCGTAGTCCTCGCAGTCACCCTTGCCGTCGGTCGGCAGATCCCAGCGGTCGACGACACCCCAGTGCTCTTCGTCGGTGATCGCCGTGATCTCGCGATTGGTCCTGCTGTTGATGCTGACGATGGTGTTCCAGAGCTTCGGCGTCAGCGTGACCTGTTCCGGCTCGCGGGTGTCCGTCCGGCATTCGGAGGGCATGCGCTTGCAGAAATCCGTCCAGGCATAGGGAGCCCGTGCGTCGCCCGAGGCCGAAGCCGGAGCGCTCGCCACTGGGATGCCGGCGCCTTGGGCTCTGGCGGCAGAAGCGCCGGTCGTCACGACCAGCGCCGCGAAAGCTATTCCAATCAGATTGCGATGAATGTGGAGCATGTCGTCCCCTTTCTGTCCCGGGGAAGACGATGCCGGCCGTCCAATGGATTCGACCTGAAATGAAAGCCGACAAATTTATGTATTCGGCCGTCAGGCCGCTCTAGTAAAGATCAAGATCAACCTGTCTCAAATGCAGAAGTAACGATTTGCATCGATCGCAGAAGGATCTCTTAACCATTAATTGTTGGTTGTGCTGAAACGAGCGGTTAACCTACGCGGGCGTCAACGGCACGCACGGCGTCATTCTCGGGTCTGCGCCCGAGAATCTCATGACAACAAGGCGCTGGCTGACGAGATGCGCGGGGCTCAAGCCCGCGCATGACGAGAAGGGGAGCGCTCGCGCAGCGGCAATGCCGCCGCGGCTCAGAGCTCGAGGTTCTCGTCGAGCAGATCGGCGGAGAGGGGGATGCGGAACTCGGCCGCGTAGCCGCCGTCGAAGCGGCGGACGAGCTGGGCGAGCGTGGAGCCGATCCGCACCGGCATGCCCAGCGGCAGGTCGAGATCGCTCTGGAAGGCAACGCCGGAGAGCGAGAAATCGATGATGCGGATGACATGCGCCGCGCCGTCATCCATCGTCAGCACCGCGCGCGGATTGCGGGGCACGATGCGCTCGTGGCGCCGGTCCTCGGGCAGGCCGAGTTCTTCGCGATTGGCGAGCCAGGTGAGCTGCGCGGTGAATTTCTCGCGCTTGCGGCTGGTCGCGGTGATGGTCATCGCGAAGCCTTCCATCGTCGTGCGGACGCAGGAACCTTCGATCCGGCCGAGATGGTCAAGATAGGCGATGACGCGGTCACCGGGCTTCGGCTTGGCGGGCGCGGCGAGATGAACGCCGCCCGGCGAGATGTCGATGGTTTGGCAGGGATACTCCATGCGGTTCGGCAGCATGTAGCGACCCAGCAGTACCACCTTCATACGGTGATGCCGCCTGCGCTCGGCAGGGATGGCAGCCGTACGGGGTGTTTGGAGCGCGCTCAGCATCGCGGAACCGAGTTGGAGATGGTCGACCTGAAAATCCGCTGCGATGCTAGGCGCTGCTGGTTAACAGACTTTATAGCGCCTGCCCGAAAATTTGATTCTACTTTTCGAGGCAATATCGTTCCGTAACAAATGCTTAGGGCCGTGTTCTGGTGCTCGACGAACGCACTAAATTTAGGCGCGGCCACCCGGTAGCACGACAAAACGCGGCGGCTCGGTGCGCGGCGGCATCCGGGGCGGGCGTGCGGATTCGGCGGGCCAGAGCATCCGGAGCGAGATCATCCGCATCGATTCGACGGTGTCGAGGCCGAGCCAATCCGGTGAGGTTGCGGGCGAGAGCGCGCCCAGCACGCGGGCATGGGTCCGGCCGCGATAACGCAGCGGCAGTAGCAGAAGCTCGAGATAAAGCGGCGTGCCGGTCTTCGATTCACCCGACAGGCCGGCGACGGCGCCGGCGCTCTCATCCATCACAGTCTGAACGAGGCGGCGCATGTCGCCCTGCGACTCGACGTCGGGCCAGAGAGCGGTGAAGGCGCGTCCACGAAGTTCCTGGCCGATGAGGGCGCAGAGCCTCGTGCCCGCCAGCCGGAACACCGGGCCGATCGGCTCGTTCTCGAGGATGAAGGTGTCCGTCAGCGCATGACGCAACGCGCCGGGCTCGATCTCGCCACGCTCCGGCGCGGCCCGTTCGCCGCGCAGCGCGTCCCAATACTCGAAGACCAGACGTGTGCTCGGGTTCTTCATGCTGCGTCCTTATGGCCGGGTGTCTCCCTTCGGGGCGTGTTTGCGTCCAAGCTGACGCATATCCGTTCGAAAAGGGGACGAATCAATCTCTCGGAAACTCGAAGACGCATTCGCCATACCGTTGTGCCACCCGCTGGGCAGCGGGGGGAGGTAACGCGGACCATTAGGGTTAATCAAATCTTACCTTTGTGGATGATCGCTAAAATGCATATCAAATGCCGTGGAATTCGCGGGTGCCGACGGGTGTCCGCAGTCGAGGTGGAGGGGGGCGTGACACGCCGTCCGGCATGACCGGTCGGCGGCATCGCCAGCAAAAAGGGGAGGGCGCAAGCTCCTCCCCTTTTTCATGCCCGTCGATGCGTTGGCGCGCTTGCGCGGCCCTGCCGCTTCGGCAAGGGTTGCGCCGCAATGGCATCTCACGATCCTCACCCGCCGGCACGCGAGCCGATCTTCAACCTGCCTTCCGTCGTCGTCTGGCTGCTCGCCGTGCTGGCGCTGATCCAGGCCGGCCGCTCGCTGCTGTCGGACTATGACGATTACCTACTGATGTCCTGGCTCGCCTTCGTGCCGGCGCGGCTGACGCTCTGGCTCGCGCCGGATCGGATCGGCGACGTGGTCGGGGCGATGGCGCAGACGGGCGTGGCGGATGTGGCCGAGCGGCTTCAGCTCGTCAGGTTGCTGCTGGCCGATGGTGGCGTCAGGCTCTGGACCATTCTGACCTACGGTCTCCTGCACGGTTCGTGGCTGCATCTCATCTCCAACGCGGTCTGGCTCGCCGCTTTTGGCAGCCCGGTGGCGCGGCGGCTCGGGAGGGGGAACTTCCTCAACCTGATGGCGCTCTCGACCATAGGCGGGGCGCTGCTGCACTGGTGGTCGCGCGAGCTCGACGTGCTGCCGCTGGTCGGGGCCTCCGCCGGCATTTCGGGCGCGACGGCGGCGGCGATCCGCTTTGTCTTCGCGCCGGGGCTGCGCTTCGGCGAACTGGGCGACGATGCCGTCGTCAAGGCGATCCCGGCCGAGCCGCTCGGGCAGCTCTGGCGCAATTCGCGCGCCCTTCTCTTCACCGCCATCTGGTTCGTCACGAACATCCTGTTCGGGGCCGGGCTTGTGCCGATCTTCGGCGAGGAGACGAGCATTGCCTGGGAGGCGCATATCGGCGGCTTCCTCGTCGGCCTGCTGCTCTTCCCCTTGCTCGACCGGGGTCCACAGCGGCGCTGAGCCAAGCCGTCGCTGACCCAAGCCTTGCCTGCGCCGCACTCTTCGCCCACACTCCTCTCAATCGCGAAGCACTCCTCGAGCCGTCCGGGCATCGTGCGTTTGCCGGCGGCCCGCTGGAGGCACTAGCCCACCTGCGCGCCGGCAACGACGCGCCTTCTAAGGAGGAGACTTCTATGAACGTCGAGCAGCTCCTGAGCGGCAAGGGGCGTGAGGTCATTTCGGTGCAGCCGCACCGAACGCTGGCGGAGGCGATCCGCACCCTGAGCGAGAAGCGGATCGGCGCGGTCGTCGTGATGGGAGCGGACGGCGCGCTCGTCGGCATCCTGTCCGAACGCGACATCATCCGGGCACTGGGCGAGCAGGGCGGAGCGGCGCTTGAGAGCGCGGTCTCGCGCTCGATGACCTCGAAGGTCGTGACCTGCCGGCCGCAGACCAGCGTCGACGAGCTGATGGAGATCATGACTACCGGCCGCTTCCGCCATGTTCCAGTGGTGGAGAACGGCCGTGTCGCCGGCATCGTCTCGATCGGCGACGTGGTGAAGCATCGCGTCGCGGCGATCGAGGCCGAGAGCCAGGCGATGCGCGACTATATCGCCATGGCGTGAGCTATGGGGCGGACGTCATGCTCGGGCAGGGCCCGGGCATGACGATTTGACCGTCAGTCCTCGGGCTGGACCCCTTCGGTCGCGACCAGCGTGGCGATATCGTCGAGCGAGCGTAACGCCGCCTGCCGGCCGAGTTCGATCGTCTCGTCGGCGCGATGGAAATCGAACAGGCCAATGCGCCCGAGCTTCGGGCCGATCATCACGTCCGGCGGGTCGCCCGCCAGGCGGGAGCGCGAGATGCGGTCCTGCGTGATGTTGAAGGCGTCCATCATCACGCCCGCGAGACCCGGCCGGTTTTCCGTCGGCCGGCCCATGATGTTGCGCACGCGCTGAGCCGCGCCGCTGATGCCGTGATACCAGCGCGGTTCGGGCCGGACCTCAAGCTCGGGCACGAGCGGGTCCGGCTCGGCGCCGTGGTTCTGGATGATCGTGCCGCGGCCGGCGAGATCGCTGTTGAGGTTCACGCAGATTACGATGTCGGCGCCAAGCGCGCGCGCCGCCGTCACCGGAACCGGATTGACCAGCGCACCGTCCATCAGCCAGCGGCCGCCGAGCTTCACCGGGTCGAAGACGCCGGGCAGGGCATAGGAGGCCCGGAGCGCCTCGACCAGCGGGCCATGCGTCAGCCAGATCTCATGGCCGGAGCCGAGCTCGGTGGCGATGGCGGCGAAGCGCTGCGGCAGCTCCTCGATGCGGTGGCCGTTGAGATGGTCGTCGAGCAGGCGCTTGAGGCGGCCGCCGGCGATCAACCCCGCGCCGCCGATATGGAAATCCATCAGCCCGACGAGGCGACGTTTGGTCAGGCTCGTCGCGAATTCGGAGAGCTGGGGCATCTTGCCTGCGGCCAGGCAGCCGCCGACCACCGCGCCGATCGAAGTGCCTGTGATCACGTCGGGCAGGAAGCCGGCCTCGGCCAGAACCTCAATCGCGCCGATATGGGCCCAACCGCGCGCCGCTCCACCGCCGAGCGCCAGGCCGATCTTCGGCCGCATCGATTCCGGCTGGGCGTCGGGCAGGCGCACTTCGCTCATCGCGGCATGATCTCCGCCGAGTCGAAAGGCCCGCACGATGTCGTCCCGGAGCATGAGTCCGTTCCCCCGTGGAGGAACAGCGTCTCAGATCGCGATGAGCGAAAGATGAACGGCATGTCGAACAGTTACTATCGCCTGGATTTGACGGGTCCGTGAAGGCGTCTCCCGCGCGCCCGAACGTCTCACGCGCAGAAGATAAGCGGCTTGTCGGCATCCTCTCGCAGGGGCTGGACCCGGTAGAAGCAGGAGCAGCGGCCGGTATGGCAGCAGCCGCCATCGCCGGCGACCTTGACCTTGAGCCAGATCGCATCCTGGTCGCAGTCGACCCGCATCTCGACGATGGTCTGAATCTGGCCCGAGGTCGCGCCCTTGTGCCAGAGCTCCTGGCGCGAGCGCGACCAGTACCAGGCTTCGCCGGTCTCGATCGAGCGCTGCAGCGCCTCGGCATTCATATGAGCGACCATCAGCACGGCCCCGCTGTCGGCCTCGGTCGCGACGACGGTGACGAGGCCGTTGGCGTCGAAGCGGGGGCTCAGCACCGTGCCCTCCTCGAGGGCGTGCTTGGAGGCGGCGGCCGGAAACAGGCTCATCTCTGCTCTCGTGAGGTTCTCGGTCACAGCCCCGGCGACTTCACCATGGTGAAGAAGCGGACCTGCTCGGTCGGGTTGTCGCGGAAGAGGCCGCGATATTGCGTGGTCAGGGTGGTGGAGCCCTGCTTCTGCACGCCGCGCATCGTCATGCACATATGCTCGGCCTCGATCAGGACCGCGATACCGCGTGGCTCCAACGCCTCTTCGATCGCGGTAGCGATCTGGGCGGTCATGGTCTCCTGCGTCTGCAGGCGGCGCGCATAGAGGTCGACGATGCGGGCGAGCTTGGACAGGCCGACGACGCCCTTCGAGGGGTAGTAGCCGATATGCGCCTTGCCGAAGAAGGGCGCCATATGGTGCTCGCAATGGGAATGGAACGGGATGTCGCGCACCAGGATCATGTCCTGATAGCCCTCGACCTCTTCGAAGACGCGATCGAGAATCTCGTTCGGGTCCTCGGCGTAGCCCTTGAAATATTCCTTGAAGGCCTCGGCGACGCGTCGCGGCGTATCCACGAGCCCTTCGCGCGACGGATCGTCGCCCGCCCAGTGCAGGAGCGTGCGGATGGCGGCCTCGGCTTCGGCCTGGCTGGGCTTGCGGACCCGGAACTTGTCAGCGGAGGAACCCTCTGCCGGCAAGGACTTAACCACGGGGATCATCTGGAGCCTTTCATGGCTCATGGCGACTGTTCTCGCGCTCTGCGGCGGAAAGGCTGTCCATGCCCTCCCGCTTTGCAGCAATCAACCCTATATTGGTTCTTCGTGCCGGTCATACCAGAGCTGCCAGAGTTTGAGCCATGCTGGACGACGTCTACAACAAGCGCATTCTCGCCCTCGCCGCCAATATCCCGCTGCTAGAGCGCCTGCCCGCGCCGGACGCCACGGCGAGGGCGCATTCGAAGCTGTGCGGTTCGACCGTGACGGTCGATCTCACCATGGAGGGCGATGTCGTCACCGGCTTCGGCCATGAGGTGAAGGCCTGCGCGCTCGGCCAGGCTTCGTCCTCGATCATGGCGCGCCATGTCGTCGGCTCCACGGCCGAGGAACTGAGGCAGGTGCGGGAGCAGGCTCGCGCCATCCTGAAGGAGAATGGCGAGCCGCCGGAGGGCAAATGGGCGGATCTCGCCGTGCTCGTGCCGGTGCGCGACTTCAAGGCGCGCCATGCCTCGACCATGCTGACCTTCGATGCGGTGGTCGATGCGATCGGTCAGATCGAGGCAAGGCGGCGCGAGGCCGCCGCCTGATCACCTGATTCCGCAGTTCACTTGGTTGCGAAGGCGCGCTTGATCTCCGGCAGCGTCTCGTCGAAGCGGGATTTGAAGGCGCGCTCCGCCAGCAGGGCCTTGGCCACGGCGCGGCCGACCTTGTCGCCGGCGGCGATGTCGCTCGGAAAATGGAAGCCGCAGACGAGGCGGCTCTCGTCATAGCTCTTCACCCGCTCCTCCAGCTTCGGCCCCATCTCGGGGATGGCGGCCTTCAGCAGCTCGGCATAAAGCGCGGCCGTTGCGGCATGGGCGGAGGGGAAGGACGTGCCCTCCGGGCGCGCGCCGGGGCAGGGCTTGACGCGGACCTTGGCCCAGAGCTGGAACGGGCGCGTGCGGTTCGTCAGGCGGTGGACGCTCTTCAGCAGGATCGAGAGCTCGACCTGCGCTTCGCGGAACAGAAGCCGGACTTCACGATGGGTGTTATCGACATAGCCCGTTTCCATGCCGTTGAGAAAATTGACGAGCGCCAGGCGCTGGTCGGCGATCGCCTCCTTCTCGCGCTCGGGCGTGCGGTTCAGCGCGATCTGCTGGACCTGCTCGAACTCGGCCTTGGCCTCGGGGCTGTTCTGCGCCGGTGGCAGGCCGATGATGTGAGCAATGTCGAGCTTGGCGCCGTCGAGCCAGAGCAGGTAAGGCCTCTGCTGGGCGAAGCCCGGCGTAGCCAGCCCGAGGCCGAGCGCCAATCCAAGGCCGGCGAGGGCAGTTCGAGCGGGGGCATGGCGAAAGCGGGCGGCGAACATCATGTTTCCGATGTGAGCAATGGAAGCGGTGCTGGTGACGACAGAAAAACACCAAACAGTCGCGCTATTTCAACGACTCTTTGTTAAACAAAGATGTTCGCCCCTCGATTGGGTGGCGCTTCTGCCTCGCCGCGCCGCGCATTTCGCGATTCGCGGTTATCAACTGAGCCTATCGATGCTGGTCGGGCGCCATTGCCGGCACTGGCCGAGCTGCTCGGCCTATACCGACGAGGCGATCCAGCGCTTCGGGCTCTGGCGCGGCGGCTGGATGGGCACGGCCCGTATCTGCCGCTGCAACCCCTGGGGCACGAGCGGCATCGATATCGTCTGCGAGGAAATACCGAGCGGAGCCCGCTGGTATCTGCCCTGGCGCTATGGCCGCTGGCGCGGCGTCAACGCCCCGCCGGACGAGGCATAGCTGGTTTAGCGCCGGGCCTGGGCGCTCTGCATGGCGGTTCGACAGCCCTCCGAGAATTGTGCCTGCTTCTCCTTGAAGCAGGCGATCAGGCGGCCGCCGCCGGGCTTCACGCCTGGGCAATTGCGGGTGAAATCCGCCTGGCAGGCGGCCCTGATCGCGGCCTGATCTTGGGCAAATGCGGGCAGAGTTGCGATGAGGGCGGTCGCGACAAGGGCCGTGCGCAGCATGGCTGAAACCTCCGAAAGGCGGGAGGCTGCCATCATGCCGAGGCGGGTTTGCGGCAGCATGGGCGCGCGATGACAAGACGGAAAGGTCTGCCTCGCTCAAGCGTTGGGTGATTGCTTGCGCGTCGCGGCTCGTATAGGCCGTGACGGCGCATGGACCGATCCGGTTGCGGGTCCATGCGTCCTTCCGACAGGCAACCGGCCTTGACTTACGGGGCTTGTATCCCCGAGTGAGCAGGAGCGCGATCGATGACGATCTCCCTGACTTTCCCTGATGGCGCCAAGCGCGAATTCCCCTCCGGCATCACCGGAGCGGCGATCGCCCAAGGCATTTCCCCTTCACTCCTAAAGCGCACTGTCGCCATGGCGCTCGACGGCACGGTCGTCGATCTCGCCGACCCGATCGAGCGCGATGGGAAGATCGAGTTCCTGAACCGGGAAGACCCGCGTTCGCTGGAGTTGATCCGGCACGATACCGCCCACGTCCTTGCGGAAGCGGTGCAGGAGCTTTTCCCCGGCACGCAGGTGACGATCGGCCCCGTCATCGAGAACGGCTTCTACTACGATTTCGCCCGCAACGAGCCCTTCACCCCGGAGGACTTCCCGGCGATCGAGAAGAAGATGCGGGAGATCATCGCACGCGACAAACCCTTCACCAAGGAAGTCTGGAGCCGCGACAAGGCCAAGGATTTCTTCGCCAAGAAGGGCGAGGCCTACAAGGTCGAGCTGGTCGATGCGATCCCCGCTGACCAGTCGCTGAAGATGTATGCGCAGGGCGACTGGATCGACCTTTGCCGCGGCCCGCACATGACCTCGGTCGGCAAGGTCGGCAACGCCTTCAAGCTGATGAAGGTGGCCGGCGCCTATTGGCGCGGCGACAGCAACAACGCGATGCTGACCCGCATCTACGGCACCGCCTTCGCGAAGCAGGAAGAGCTCGACGCCTATCTCAAGCAGCTCGAGGAGGCGGAGAAGCGCGACCACCGCAAGCTCGGCCGGGAGATGGACCTGTTCCACTTCCAGGAGGAGGGGCCGGGCGTCGTCTTCTGGCACTCCAAGGGCTGGCGGCTGTTCCAGCAGATCATCGCCTATATGCGCCGCCGCCTCGCCGCCGACTATGAGGAGGTGAACGCGCCGCAGGTGCTGGACAAGTCGCTCTGGGAGACTTCCGGCCACTGGGGCTGGTACCAGGACAACATGTTCGCGGTGAAGTCGGCCTCGGCCTTCGAGAACCCCAACGACAAGGAGCGCGACCACAAGGTCTTCGCCCTGAAGCCGATGAACTGCCCGGGCCATGTCCAGATCTTCAAGCATGGCCTGAAGAGCTATCGCGATCTGCCGATCCGGCTTGCCGAATTCGGCAATGTCCATCGCTACGAGCCGTCCGGCGCACTGCATGGGCTGATGCGTGTGCGCGGCTTCACGCAGGACGACGCGCATATCTTCTGCACGGAAGAGCAGCTTGCTGCCGAGTGCCTGAAGATCAACGACCTCATCCTCTCGGTCTATGAGGATTTCGGCTTCACCGAGGAGCTCGTCATCAAGCTCTCGACGCGGCCCGAGAAGCGTGTCGGCTCCGATGCGCTCTGGGACCATGCCGAGGAGGTGATGCAGAGCGTGCTGGAGACGATCGCGAAGCAATCCGGCAACCGCATCAAGACCGAGATCAATCCGGGCGAGGGCGCCTTCTACGGGCCAAAGTTCGAGTATGTCCTGCGTGATGCCATCGGCCGCGACTGGCAGTGCGGCACGACCCAGGTCGACTTCAACCTGCCGGAGCGTTTCGGCGCCTTCTATATCGGTGCCGATGGCGAGAAGAAGCAGCCGGTCATGGTCCACCGCGCCATTTGCGGCTCGCTGGAGCGCTTCACCGGCATCCTGATCGAGCACCATGCCGGGCATTTTCCGCTCTGGCTGGCGCCGGAGCAGATCATCGTCGCGCCGATCACCTCGGATGCGGACGGCTATGCCGAGGAGGTCACCATGGCCTGCCTGGCGGAGGGCCTGCGCGCCCGCGCCGATCTGCGCAACGAGAAGATCAGCTACAAGGTGCGCGAGCACTCGCTGGCCAAGGTCCCGGTCATCATCGCCGTCGGCAAGCGTGAGGCTGAGGAGAAAACGGTGACGATCCGCCGCCTCGGCAGCCAGGCGCAGACGGTGATGCCGCTCAGCGAGGCGCTCGCCCTGCTGACGCAGGAAGCGACGGCGCCGGACCTGCTGCGCCAGAAGGCGATCCGGGCGGCTTGATCTGCCATTGTGCTCGGGCTCGACCCGAGCATCTTCGGACGGAAGAGTACTCCGTTCTGCACGAGATTCTCGGGTTGAAGCTCTGCTTCGCCCGAGAATGACAGGTCCTTCACGCCCACTAGCGGCTCCCGTCTCGCCATGGCAGATTGCCGGCCATGCTGGGGAGTTCCTATCGCAAGCGGCTCGAAGCCGATCTGATCCGCTGGGTTGATGAAGGTCTGCTGAGCGCCGAGAGCGCCGGCGCGATCCGCCGCTCTGTCGTTCGCGAGCAAGGCGGCGTTCGCCTGCCGGCGTTGCTCGGCCTGCTCGGTGGGCTGCTCATCGCCGCGAGCGTCGCTGCCTTTGTCGCGGCGAACTGGGAAGAGATTCCGCGGCTCGTCAAGCTCGGTGCGATCCTCATCGCGATTGCCGCCGCCTTCTTCGTGGCCTTCCGGCTCGAGCGCGGCGGCTCGCAGCGTGGTGCCGACGCGGCCGTGACCTGCGGCGTGCTGATCTTCGGTGCTGGGCTCGCGCTGATCGGGCAGATGTATCACCTGCCCGCAGATTGGCCGGGCGGGTCCTTGCTGATCGCGATCGGCGCGCTCGTCGCGGCTTTCCTGATGCGTTCGAGCGGGGCGCTCGCCATCGCGCTCGTCGCGCTCTGTGCCTGGTCCGGTGGGCGCTGGGAGGAGGCGGAGGGCGGCGCCCATTTCGGCTTCTTCCTGCTCTATGTGCCGGCGGTCTGGCTCGCGCTGTCGCGCAGTAACCGGCTGATCCAGCATCTGGTCGTGATCGCCGGGGCGTTCTGGCTCGGCATGGCGCCGGGGCAATGGCTCTTCCAGAATTTCGACTACGGGCTGCTCGCCTATGGGCTGGCGGTTGCGGTGCTCTATGTGGCGCTGGGCGCGATCGCGCTCGACCGGGGTGGGCCGGGCCTGTTGACGGCCTGTCTGCCCTGGGGGCTACTTGGCCTGCTCTGGGTGCTCAATGCCGAGCTGTTCCGCATCCTCGATGCCGAGGAGGCACGGGCCGGGCGGGCGTTCCTCTTCGTCTTCTATGCCTATGCGGTGGCCCTGCCGGTCGTGGTCTTCCTGGCCGCAACGGCGCGTGAGCGCCGCTTCGCTTGGCCGTTGGCGGCGGCGCTCGGGCTGACGCTGGCGGTGCCCGCCGTGTTCTGGAGCGGCATCGCGCTTGGCATCGTCGGCAAGATCCTGGTGGCGAGCCTCGTGCTGCTCGCCGCGACGGCTCTCGTGATCGCGGGGGCGGCGGGCGGCGTCCGGCGGCTGACAATGGCGGGGTCGGTGCTGTTCGGCGTCGCGATCCTCATCCTGCTCTGGCAGACAGTCGGGACCTTGCTCGACCAGTCGCTGTTCTTCCTCGTCGCCGGAGCGGCGCTGATCGCGACCGCAACCGGCGCGCGGCGGCTGTTCGCCCGGCTGAACCCGCCCGAGAGGGAGGCGGCATGATGCGCGCGCTTTCCGCCGATTCAGTCGCCCTGAAGGTGCCACCGCTCTGGCGAGCGGTTGTAACGGCGCTGCTGCTGATGCTCGGGCTGATCGCGCTGGTCGAGCAGCGGGCGCGCATCCTGCGGGGCGGCACCGAGGTTCGGCTTAGGACCGTGCCGATTGATCCGCGGGACCTCTTCCGCGGCGACTATGTCGTGCTCGCCTATCCCATCAGCACGGTGGAGGCGGGTGTCGGTGGTCAGGATCTCCGTCGCGGCGAGCAGGTCTTCGTGACGCTGCAGCGCGACGGGGAGGGCTTCGCGCGGGCAACGGGAGTGTCCCGCAGCTGGCCGCAGGCCGCGGGCGATGGCCTTGTGATCGCCGGGCGGGTGACCTCGACCAGCGCCTGCACCTTGAATGGCGACGGCACCACCGACTGCAGTGGCAGGCGGCTGCGCATCGCCTATGGCCTCGAGAGCTATTTCGTGCCGCAGGGGCAGGGCAAGGCGATCGAGCTTACCGACAAGGCGCGCATCGAGGTGGTTGCGGCCGTTTCCTCCTCGGGCGATGCCGCGATCAAGCGCCTGCTGATCGACGGCAAGCCGCTCTATGCGGAGCCGCCTTACTGACCCCGCCTCGCCGTCATGCTCGGGCTTGATCCGAGCATCTCGGAAACCAGTGCCTTCTCGTCAGGAGATTCTCGGGTCAGGCCCGAGAATGACGGCGTTGTGCTGCCCCCTCTCAATCACATTGACGTGTCGCTGGGCTTCCGCCTCGGCGCGGTCCCGCCATTGCCGCAATGGGGGTGACAATTCCTCACACGCGCTTGTGACCATCTTCCGCGTGACCTCGCGCGCTTCCAGTTTTATGAATGTCAGATGAACAAGCCCTGCAGGATTTGTTCATCTTGAACGCTCCCGCAGGGAACGGCGACCCGTCGCCGGCGTTCTTTTCCCGATCTGCCCATGCCCGCCGGAGGACCGGCTCCGTGTCGTCCATCAGCTCCTTCAAGCGCTTTCTGCTCTTCGGCCGCCCGGCCGCTGGCGAGCTGCGGCTGGAGAAAAGGCGGGACGCGCGGATCGACGTGCTGCGCGGGCTCGCGCTCATGATCATCTTCGTCAACCACATGCCGGGGAATGTGGTTTCGGCCTTCATGCCGCACAGCTATGGCTTCTCCGACGCGGCCGACATCTTCGTCCTGCTGGCCGGTGTCTCGGCGACGCTGGCCTATGGTGGGCTGGTGGAGCAGGGCCGGTTTGGGGTCGCGGCGCTGAAGCTCGGCGGTAGGCTCTGGACGCTCTACATCGCCCATATCGCGGTGTTCATCATCGTCTGCGGTGTGGTCGCGACCGCGGTCACGCAGACGCAAAACCCGCTCTATATCGAAGCCGTCAACATCCAGCCCTTCTTCCGCGACACGGTCGAGGCGCTGATCGGCGCGCTGACGCTGACCTACCAGCCCTCCTATCTCGACATCCTGCCGCTCTATATCGTGCTGCTGGCGCTGTTCCCGGCGATCTATGGCGCGGTGCGGATCAGCCCCTTGCTGACGCTCGGCGCCTCTCTGGCGATCTGGCAGGTGGCGCTCGCCTTCCAGCTCCACCTACCGAACGGGAATGAAGGGGGCTGGTTCTTCAACCCCTTCGCCTGGCAAGTCCTGTTCACGCTCGGCGTCATCATTGGCCGGGGCGCCTTGGTCGGTGTCAGCCTGCCGCGGCTGAGATGGTTGGACGCCGCGGCGCTGACCTTCCTCGTGCTGGCGGCGGTGGCGAAGACGGCGAGCGGCAATCCGACCGGCATCTCGGCCCTCAACGACTGGTTCGATTCTGTCCAGCTCGGCTCCGACAAGACCAATCTCGCCTGGAGCCGGCTGATGCATATCGGCGCCATGGCCTGGCTTGCGATCCGCTGGCTGCCGGCCGGAGGGGCCATGGCCAAGTCGTTCCTTGGCTGGGCCCTGGGCTGCGCGGGGCAGAACTCGCTGCATGTGTTCTGCGTCGGAATCGTGCTGTCGATCATCGGGCAGATCGTTTTGGCGGAAACATCCTTCGCGCTGGACGTTCAGTTGCTGATCTGCGCCGGCGGCGTTACATTTTTGACAGGGCTAGGGATTTTCCTGTCGTGGTATCGAATCGTCACGAATCGCGGCGCGAGCGCCGAGCCTGCCTCCGGACGCGGTGTGCCGTCGCCGCGGCCCTCTTTCTCGCCGCGCTGAATTCCTCTGCCATTGCTCTGCCGCTGCCGGCGCCGTCCGATGCGCGCTGCCGTGCCGACGCGGCGAAGTCAGCCTTCCAGCCGAACCTGCCTGCCGCCCGCAAGGCGCTGCAGGAGACGGGTGGGTTGACGGTCGTGGCACTCGGTTCCTCGACTACGGCGGGTTCCGGCGCTAGTGCCGAGGACAGGAGCTATCCCGCCGTGCTGGAGGCTGAGCTGCGCCGCCGCCTGCCAGGCGCCGAGGTTCGGATCCTCAACAAGGGGGTCGGGGGCCAATCGGCCTATGACATGCTGTTGCGCATGCAGTCGGATGTCGTGGACGAGAAGCCCGGCCTCGTCATCTGGCAGACGGCGATCAACGAGGCGATCCGCGATATCGGCGAGGAGAAGCTCGCCAAGATCCTGCGCAAAGGCATTGGCGAGGCCCGAGCTGCAGGGAGCGACATCATCCTGATGGACCTGCCCTGGCTGCCACGCGAGGGGCGCTATCCGCATTACGACGACTATCGCGCCGTGCTCCGGAAAACAGCACAGGAGCAGGCGGTCCCGCTGTTTCCGCGCTATGCGATGATGAAAGGCTGGTCGAGTTCGCGCCAGTTCACCCAGGAGGAACTCGTCGGCATGGACGGGCTGCATCTGGTCGATGCCGGCTATCGCTGCCTTGCGCTGCGGCTTGCGGACGGAATCGTCTCCGGCATCGGCAATGTCAGGATCGAGGCCGCGGGCAGCCGCGGAAAGCCGTCGAACTGAGCCGCGCTGCGTAGGGGCGACCTACTTGGCCATGACCTCGATGTCCCGGTCGGCGCCGGACTCCACCTTGAAGTCGCGCGAATAGACTTGCCCCTCCTGCCGGGCGATGAGGACATAGTCGCCTTCGGCCAGGATGACCTGCGGGAAGGCGCCGATCGCCTCGCGGATCACGTCGCCGCCGGGCGTCAGCACGCTGAAGGCCGTGCCGGCGAAGGCTTCGCCGCCGGCGGCTGCGACCAGCTTCAGCGTGACCTTGGCGGCGCGATGGTGCAGCGTCGCATCCGTGACCTTGCCGGTCTCGACCTTCACGTCCGCGCGCTGGATGGCGTTGGAATCGCCGTAGGTCGAGACGATGTGGTAGGTGCCCTCGGGCAGGCGGATGATCTCGCCGCCCTTCACCTCGCTGGTGATGAGCCGGCCTTCGGAGTTGCCCTGCAGCGGCACGAAGACCTGGAAGGACAATTGCCCGGCCGGGATCGGCGCATCACCGATCGAGCCGGCTAGCGAGAGCGCACCGGCGCTGATCTGCACCTGATCGCGCTGGCCGAGCACGCCGACATTGACCCGCTTGGTGCCGCTGGCGAAGCCATAGGCCGCATGGACGATGTAGTTGCCCGGCGGCAGCGAGAAGGTGGGTTCGGCTTCGGCGGAGCGCGCCACGATGCGCGGCGAGGAGCCGTCGGCCGCTTCGCTGAGGATCCGCCAGTTCAGCCCGGAGCGGATCGGCTTGCGGTCGCTCGCGAATTGGGCCGAGACCGATAGCTGGGCCAGACCTGTCGGGGCGCCGAGCTGAGCGGGGCTCGCGGGAGCGGGCGCCTCGGTGCCGGGCATCTGGACGGGCGCGGCAGGGCGCTGGATCGGGGCCGGAGACTGGGCCGCAGCCGGAGCAACCAGCATCGCCAGCGCCAGGATGGCGACAGCGAAGCGGCGACCAGCTTCGTAACCCTCCAATTCAAACATGCTCTCACGTCCTCGGCGACCCTGCAGCGATGTATGAGCAGGCTCGCTTGTCCTCATCAAGGCAAACGCATAGGTCAATGCGGTCGCCTTCTTTCGGATGTTTCATGACCGATACGCTCTCCCTGCTCAAGCTGCGTCGCTCGGTGCCGCCGCAGTTCCTTTCAGCCCCGGGCCCGGAAGGCGCCCAGCTCGACGAGCTTCTGGCCATTGCGGCGCGCGTGCCCGATCACGGCAAGCTCGTGCCCTGGCGCTTCATCGTCTTCAGCGGCGCAGCGCGCGAGAAGGCAGCGGCTGTGGTCGCCCGCGTCTTTCGCGAGCGCAACCCGCAGGCCGACGAAGAAAAGGTGGAGTTCGAGCGCAAGCGTCTGCTCCATGCTCCGGTCATCGTCGCGGTGGTTTCGCGGGCGCGCGAGCACGTCAAGATTCCGCTCTGGGAGCAGGAGCTCTCCTCCGGCGCGGTCTGCATGAACATGCTCATCGCGGCCTATGCCATGGGCTATGCCGGCTCCTGGCTGACGAACTGGTTCGGCTTCGACCGCGAGGTTCTCACCGCGTTCGGGCTGGCCGAAGACGAGCGCATCGCCGGCTTCGTCCATATCGGCACGCCGACGGCCCCGATCACCGATCGCGATCGGCCGGTCATGTCCGAGATCGTCAGCCACTACGGAGCGTGACGTGAACCTGTACTCCGCGACGAAGGACGATCTCGGTTTTGCGCATGATCCGTTCAAGGCGATCGTGGCGCCGCGGCCGATCGGCTGGATCACGGCGATGAGTGCCAAGGGCGAGGTCAACCTCTCGCCCTACAGCTTCTTCAACGCGATCTCGGGGCGGCCGAACATCGTGATGTTCTCCTCCGAACGCAAGAAGGATGCGGTCGCCTTCGTGGAGGAGACGGGCGAGTTCACCTGCTCACTGGTGACGAAGGCGCTGGCGCAGCCGATGAACATGACCTCGGCGCCGCTGCCACGGGGTGAGAGCGAATATGCCCATGCCGGGCTCGAGATGGCGCCTTCGCGCTTCGTCAAGCCGCCACGCGTCGCGGGCACGCCGGCTGCGCTCGAATGCAAGTTGATCTCGATCCAGCAGTTGCAGGACATGCATGGCGAGCCGCTGTCGTGCTGGATGGTGCTGGGGCAGGTCGTCGGCACCTTCATCGACGACGCCTTCGTCAAGGACGGGCGTTTCGATACGGCTGGAGCCAACCCGATCGCACGCTGCGGCTATGCGGATTATGCCGAGGTGACGAGCCTGTTCTCGATCCAGCGGCCGCCGGGCGGTTAGGGCCGTTCAAGATTAACCTGGGAAGCCCGACACGCCCCCTCTCCCCTTGCGGGAGAGGGTTGGGGTGAGGGGTCTCGCCGCCCTGAAACGTTGGCTCATCGACAAGGCTTGAAATGGAGGGGGCGCGCGACCCCTCATCCGTCAGCGCTTTGCGCTGCCACCTTCTCCCGCAAGGGGAGAAGGAAAGTCCCGCCGCCGCAGCTGTGCTCAGCCCTGAGCCAGTGGCCCCTTGGCGCGATAGTCGCCCAGCTCTGCGAGCTTCCGGTTGATGGCCTCGGCGTCGAGCGCTGCGCCTTCCGGTAGGGTCAGGCGCGGCGGATCGAGCGTCACCGTGGCGCCGGGGGCGAGCGCCGTCGCAGCCTGCTGGACGCGCGAGGCGCAGCCTCCGCAATGCATGCCTGAGATTTCAAAAACCTGAGTCATTCGAATCGCCTCCGGCGGATTATTCAGCCAGCTTACGAGCGCGCGCGACGAGCCGCTGCGCCCTTGTCAGATGGGGACGATCCAGCATTTCGCCATTGAGCCCGATCACACCTGCGCCGGGATTGGCATCGAAGAGCGCGATGATCTGCTGCGCCTTAGCGAGCGCCTCTGGCGAAGGGGAGAAGATCTCGTTGATCGGTGCGACCTGTGCCGGATGGATCGCCATCTTGCCGGTGAAGCCGTCGCGCCGGGCGGCGAGGCATTCGGCCCGGAAGGCCGCTTCGTCGCGGAAGAGCGTGAAGACGGTGTCGATCGCGTCGACCTGGGCGGCGGTGGCGCCGAGCAGGGTCAGCGCGCGGGCGAGGCGATAGGGGTCTGCATAGGAGCCATCCTCCAGACGGTTGGTCTCGGCGCCGAGATCGGCCGAGAGATCCTCCGCGCCCCAGGTCAGAGCCATCAGGCGGTGCGAGGAGCGGGCATAGCTGCCGAGCCCGAAGACGCCTTTGCCGGTCTCGGTGGCGATCGGGAGGATACGCGTCGCACCGTCCGGCAGATCGGCCTCGGCCTCGCGCACGGCGATCTTGGCGGCGAGATGGCCGACATCGGGGCCGCCTTCCGACTTGGGCAACATGATCGCATCCGGTGCGCCGGGCATGACGGCGTCGAGATCGGCATCGCTCATGCCGGTCGAGAGCGCGTTGATGCGCACGATCAGCAGCGGTCGCATCGGCAGCGTGCGGGCGGATTCGAGGAAGGCGCGGGTGATCTCGCGCGCCTGTGGCTTCTGGTCGAGCGCGACGGAATCCTCAAGGTCGAGGATCAGCGCGTCGGCGCCGCTCTCCAGGCCCTTCTGCTGCTTCTTGGGGCTGTCGCCCGGAACGAAGAGGAGCGAACGCATGCGGTCAGACCGCGACCGTGGCGGGCGCCGGCCGCTTGCGCATGAAGGCCTGCCGGCGGCACTGGGCGACGAGCGTGCCGTCCTGCTTGTAGGCCTTGTGCAGGAACTCGACGATGCCGGCGTCCGGACGTGAACGGGACTCGCGCTTGGCAGCGATCTCTGTCGTGCAGTTCACGGTGTCGCCCTCGAAGAGAGGGGCGGGGAAGACGACGTCGGTCATGCCGAGATTGCCGATGGTGGTGCCGACGGTGGTGTCGTTGACCGAGATGCCGATCATCAGCCCGAGCGTGAAGAGCGAATTCATCAGCGGCTTGCCCCATTCGGTCTCGGTCGCACAGAAATGCGCGTCGATGTGCAGGGGCTGCGGATTGAGCGTCATGTTGGAGAACAACATGTTGTCCATCTGGGTCACGGTCCGGGTCAGGCCGTGCTCAATGACCGCGCCGACGTGGAAGTCCTCGAAATAGATCCCGCCGCGCTTGTGGCGCACCACATCAGCCATTCGTCGTCCTCCGCATCTGGACCGTCTATCGAGCCGGCGGAAAGTCCTAGAACGCGATTTTGCGGCTGGAAAGCGGAAAGCGCGCCGGCACAGCCTGCGGAAACGCGCTTAACCCTTCGCTTACCATAATCCTTCACTCTTTCGATTGTGCTTCCGCATCGCGCGGCGGCCGTGAGCACAGGCCCTAGATGTTCCTCTTCACCACGCCGCAGAGCCGCGACGCGCAACCCGTCAACCCGGTCGTCAACGCCATTCGTCAGGGCGCCGAGAAGACAGGGGCGGGGTTCGACTATCTGCTGAAGACGGCGCAGCGGGAATCGGCCCTGGAGCCGAACGCGAAGGCGAGCACGTCTAGCGCCACCGGGCTCTTCCAGTTCATCGAACAGACCTGGCTCGCCATGGTGAAGCAGGAGGGGCCGAAGCAGGGCCTCTCGCAATATGCCGATGCCATCTCGGACAATGGCGGGCGGCTCAGCGTCTCCGACCCGGCAACGCGCGACAAGATCCTGCAGCTGCGCAACGATCCGCAGGTCGCGGCCGTGATGGCCGGCGCGCTGACCCAGAAGAACCGCGACCAGCTCGCTACGAGCCTCGGCCGGCAGCCGCAGGCCGGCGAGCTCTACATGGCGCATGTGCTCGGCGCACGCGGCGCTTCCGACCTGATCCGCGCTGCGGCGAGCGATCCGAGCCGCGTGGCGGCGCGGGATTTTCCAGAGGCCGCCGCGGCAAACCGCTCGATCTTCTACGACAAGGCCGGCCGGGCGCGCAGCGTCCAGGAGGTCTATGGCACGCTGGCGGCGAGCCATGCCGGCACGCAGCTCGCGGCCGCCGCGACGACGACGGCGGCGCAGGCGACGCAGATGGTGCAGGACGATACGCCGGTCGCTGAGATCGCCGTGGGCCTGCGTCCGGAACGGGCGCGCGGGCTCGTTGGCCTGTTCTCGACGGGCGGCTCGCGTGAGCCGGTCTCGCGGGCCGTTGCCAATCTTTGGACGACCCCGGTGCAGGGCGGCACCCGCACGGCTTCGGCCGAAGGTGTGGAACGCTACTATCCGCGTGTGCGCCAGGGCGATGCGGCTGCCTCTACCACGTCCGATGCGGGCAAGGCGGTGACCTCGCCGCTGCCGCCCGCGCGGCCGAACGAGTTCTCCGGAACCGCCGCCACGACGCGCCGCGGGCCGCTCGACCTGTCATCCTTCATGAACCAGCGGACCCGCGTATGATCGTTCGCCGTTTCCTGCTCTGGGCCAGGACCGCGCCGGCCGAGGCCCGCGCCACGGGCGCGGCCACGCTCGCCAGCGCTTATCTGCGCTCCGCGCTTTCCGAGGAAGACCGGCGTGAGGCCGAGACGGCGCTGATAGCGCTGGTCGACGATCCCTCGCCGCTGGTGCGCCGGGCGATCGCCGAGGAGATGGCATCTGCATCCGGCACGCCGCGCAATCTCGCACTCGCCCTGATCGCCGAGCAGAGCGATGTCGCGGCGTTGGTACTGGCGCATTCGCCGGTCCTGACCGAAGCCGATCTGGTGGATGCCGCTGCGATCGGGGATAGGTTGGCACAGCGCGCCATCGCCATGCGCCGTTATCTTTCGGTCGGCGTCTGCGCGGCACTCGCCGAGGTGGGCTGCGAAGAGGCGCTCGTCACGCTCGCCGGCAACCGCACCGCCCAGATCGCCGATTTCTCACTTGAGCGCATGGTCGAGCGCTGCGGCGATAACGGCCTGCTGCGGGAGGCGCTGCTCGAACGGTCCGACCTGCCCGCAGGCTTGCTCCAGACCATCGCGGCCCATGTCTCCGATACGCTCGTTAATTTCGTGACGGGCTGCGGCTGGCTGACGCCGGAGCGCAGTGCTCGACTAGCGCGGGAAGCGACCGAGCGTGTTGCGGTCGCGCTCGCCGCTGGCGGCGAGGAGAGTGACGGGCCTGCGATCGTCGAGGTGTTGCGGACCACCGGCCGCCTGACGCCGGGGCTGATGCTGCGCTCTCTGCTCAGCGGAGAGCCTGCCTTGGCGGAGGCGGCCTTCGTCTCGCTTTCGGAATTGCCAGCCAAGCGGGTTGCGGCCCTGCTGCGCGACAAGCGCGGCGTCGGGCTCAGGGCACTCTGCCGCAAGGCTGGGTTGCCGGTCTCGCTGGAGCCCGCCTTCACGGCGGCGATCCTTGCGCTGAACGCCCGTGGCTTCGATGCAGGCAGCGTCCGCCAGGGCATCGACCGCGAGTTGTTGCGCTCCGTACTCCTCGCCTGCGAGGCGCATGAAGGGTCGGAGACCCACGCCCTGATGGCGCTGCTGCGGCGCATGGATGCCGAGGCCGCGCGTGAGGAGGCCCGCGTGCTGGCGGATTCGCTGGCGGATGATGCAGCCCTCGCCCTACTGGTCGAGGCCGATCCGTCCTTCCTCGTCGAGCTCGAAGCCGAAGACTTGCGCGAAGCGGCCTGAGGTCTCTATCAGTAGCCGAACTGCTCGCGCAGAATGCGCTCGTCCAGGCTGTGGCCGGGGTCGTGCAGCATGACGAGATCGACATTGCGGTCGATCTCGATCGAGACCGCGCTGACCTCGTCGATCTGGGTGTGGTCGGCGACTGCGCTGACCGGGCGCTTATCGGCCTCCAACACCTCGATCGAGACCTTGGCATGGTCCGGCAGCAGCGCGCCGCGCCAGCGCCGCGGGCGGAAGGCCGAGATCGGCGTCAATGCCAGCAGCGGAGCGTCGAGCGGCAGGATCGGGCCGTTGGCCGAGAGGTTGTAGGCGGTCGAGCCGGCCGGCGTCGCCAGCAGCACGCCATCGGCGATCAACTCCGTCAAACGCACCTGCCCGTCGACCGAGATGCGCAGCTTCGTGGCCTGATAGGAACGGCGCAGCAGCGAGACCTCGTTGATGGCCTTGGCCTTCACGATGTTGCCGCTGCGATCGACGGCCTCCATCGAGAGCGGGTGGACGACGCTCCGCTCGGCCGCTTCCAGGCGCTTGCGCAGGCCGCGCTCCTTGAATTCATTCATCAGGAAGCCGACGGAGCCGCGATTCATGCCGTAGATCGGCTTGCCGGTGCCCAGGAATCTGTGGAGCGTCTGCAGCATCAGGCCGTCGCCGCCGAGCGCGACGATGATGTCGGCGGAGGCGGGCGGCGCGTTGCCGTAGCGCTCGACCAGCTTGGCGAGCGCCGCCTGCGCTTCAGGAGTCTCGCTGGCGACGAAGGAGATCGCGCCGAATTGCTCGGTCATGGCGTGTCCTGGAGGCAGGCCTGCTGTATTGGCGCAGGCTTAACATGACGATGCGGGAAGCGGCGAGGGCAGGGCCGGCTTCACCCGTCAATAAAAAGGCCGGGCAGCGCGCCCGGCCTTGGATCGAGAGCGAAGGGCTCGCTTGATCAGAGCGCCGTGCTCCACTGCACCGGCACCATCTCGAAGCCGTTGCCGTCCTTGGCGATGTGGCCGACGGCCGGGAAGGGCGCGTGGTAGAAGGCGACCTGCATCCGGTCGGCCGAAACCATGTCGAGCAGCTTGCGGCGGGTGGCTGCAGCCTGCGCGCCATCCATGTCGAAGACGGCCGACCAGTCCGGGTTGCGCACGAAGAGCGCCGGATGATTGGTCGTGTCGGACATGATCATCATCTTGTCGTTGCCGGATGCGAGCGCGAAGACGGTGTGGCCGGGCGTGTGGCCGGGCGCGGCAATCGCGGTCAGGCCGGGCAGGATTTCCTTGCCGGCCTCGAACTGCTTCACATCCTTGGCGATGGGCGAGAAGACACGGCGCACGCCGGCGAAGGCGCCCTTCATCCCTTCCGGAGCGGCGCCCATCTTGGCGTCGTCCATCCAGTAGGCCCATTCGGCCGTCGGCACCATGACCTCCGCATTCGGGAAGACGGCCGTGCCGTCCTTGAGTCGGAAGCCGTTGATGTGGTCGCCGTGGAAATGGCTGAACACGACGGTCGAGACGTTCTTGGGGTCGAAGCCGGCGGCCTTGAAATTGGTCATCCAGGCGCCGGAGGTCGGCGCGCCCGAATCGCCGTTGCCGGTGTCGATCAGCGTGATCTTGTCGCCGCGCTGGAGGACGAGCGTGGTGAAGGTGATGCTGAGGGCGTCCTGAGGCAGGAACGACTCTGCCATCGCCTTCTTGACGTCGGCGAGCTCGGCATTGCGCACGAAGCCCTCGAGCGGGCGCTTGGCGAAACCGTCATTGACGGCCGTCAGCGTGATGTCGCCGACCTTGTAGCGGTAGAAACCGGGAGCCTGGTTCACGGATGTTCCCTGTGCCTGGGCCGCGGGGCCGAGCCCGGGCAGATCGAGCGTCGCTGCGGCGACGAGGGCACCGGCGCCGGCAATGGCAGCACGGCGCGAGACGTAAGCTTCCTGCATCTTCTTCTCCCCCCTCGGAATCGGCAGCAGACTAGCGACAGCGGTTGAGCTTTCAACCGCAACCATTTGCCGAAAGGTCAAGTTTCCGTGAGGCGCGCGGCGGCGGGGGAAGCCGGCTCGGCAGCGGCAGCCGGCTCGCGCCGGGCCATTGCCCGCAGCATGGCGGCGCAAAGCGCCAGAGAGCCCATCACGCCCTGGCCCGAGCAATCCGCCACCAGGGCCTGGAAGGCCGTCGCTTCCTCGCTGGCGAGGCATTGCAGGCTCCAGCTCCAGCCAGGGGCCTTCTGCCGCAGCAGCGAGACGGCAACGTCGATATCGGCGCTGACGGCGCCGAGCGTCTTCCAGAAGGAGCCGTGCTGGTAGATGCCGCCGGCCGGGGTTCGTCGGGTGGCGAGCCGCGTCGGCTTGCGCCGCACCGTGAAGCCGAGCGCCTCATAGATATCGGCGTCCAGCTCCCGGTCGGGCTTGCTGGAGGTCTCGCAGCGCGCTGCCAATGTCAGAAGATGGTTCCGGTCGTCCATTCCGGGTTCGCACAGGGATCGAGGAGCGGCACCCGGAGGCGGCCTGACCGGTCATCTACAGCAAGAAGGTGCATGCCGGCCAGCGACCTTTGCCAGCCGGCATCGCGAGGGGCCTGCGCCCAGTCGGTCAGGGGCCGACGACGACGCCGCGCGCATGGCCGCCCGGGATGCGGCAGGAGCATCCCGTTCCGAGCGGGGCGGGATCATAGAGCGTGCAGATCCGTACCGGCGTGCTGCACTGGCCCCCAATCGCCGAGGCATCCACCTCATAGACCTGATATGCCGGGTAGGCGGGATAGGCGTAAGCCGGGTAGCTCGCAGCCGCTCCGATGACCGCGGCTGTAGCGAGCCCGGCACCAACGCCCCAATAGGGATATCCGCCCCAGCCCCAGCGGCGATAGGGGTAGTATCCGCCCCACCCGTAGGGCCGGCGGTAGAAGCCGGCGCCATGCCAGCCAGCACCGCGCCAGCCGCCGCGCCATGCGGCACCACCGTGCCACCCACCACCATGCCAGCCGCCGCCGTGCCAACCACCGCCACGAAAACCGCCCCCATAGCGCGGCTGCGCTGAGGCGTCGGTAGCGGCGGCGAAGAGAAGTGGTGCGACGGAAGCGGCGACGAGCAGAGCAGTACGCATGCTGACCTCCCCCAAAAGCGGGACACACCCCAGTCTTCAAACGCCGGGCGCAGGCTCTGGTTCCCCTACGGCAATGCGATCAATCGAAACTCCAGGGCGACTGCGTCTTGCAGCGATAGCCGACGAAGCAGGCTTCGACGTCCCGGCTCGGCACCCAGGCGGGATCGAGGAACTCGTCGAACTGGCAGAATCGGCGATCGGCCACGAAGCGGTCATATGTGTAGCCGCCCGTGCCGAGCACGATCGCGCCGTTCCGCTGCACGTCGCGCTGGCTCGCGATGCAGGGACGCGAGACGGTGGAGGGGCGCGCCTGGGCTGCCGCAGCGCCGACTTGGCACAGGAGCAGGAGTGTCAGAGCGATGGCTTTCATCGAAGCCTCCCGAGGCTGGCGAGACGGATAACAGGTTCCCCGCCAAAGCGTTCCGTAGCGAGAGCGATGTCAACACGCTACGGCGCTACCTTTCATGATGCCACGGAACCGTTCTGCGCGGCACTTCACATTGCCCGCACGCCCCTGCCGAAGCCGGCGCCGACCGAAACCGAACATGACCGTGATGAGAGGGAGATGGTGCCGGGTGAGGGGATCGAACCCCCGACCTTCGGTTTACAAAACCGCTGCACTACCGCTGTGCTAACCCGGCGCCGTGGCTTCCGGCCTGTCGGCCGGTTCAACTTGCTGACGGAATGATTTTTCCGAAGCAAGCTGCGCTAGCGGTTACCAGCCGGGGGCGGCGAGGGCAAGACGAGGCGTGCGGCGGCGTTGTGGCCAACCACATCCGCGGCATCAACCCAACAAAAAAACCCCGCCTCGAGAGGCGGGGCCGAGATCGCCGGTAGTGGCGATGATTACTTCAGGATGTCGCGGTCCTTGGTCTCCGGCAGGAGCAGGAGGCCGATCACGAAGGTGCCGAGCGCCACGATGATCGGATACCAGAGGCCGGAGAAGATGTTGCCGCTGGCCGCCACGATGGCGAAGGCGGTGGGCGGCAGGAAGCCGCCGAACCAGCCGTTGCCGATGTGGTAGGGCAGCGACATGCCGGAGTAGCGGATGCGGGTCGGGAAGAGCTCGACCAGCAGCGCCGCGATCGGCCCGTAGACCATCGTGACGAACAGCACGAGGACGAACAGGATGCCGACGGCCGCGAGCGCGCGGCTATCCGTCAGAACCTGCCCGATCGAGGGCGTCTTCAGGATGGTGGCGTCACCAGCCTTCGGGTAGCCCGCAGCCTGAGCGGCTGCGACGAGCTCGGCCGGGACGGCCGACGCGTCGGCGCCGTTGATCGAGGCCTTGAGCGGCGAGCCGGCGGGGCCAGCCACCAGATCGTAGTGGATCGAGTTGGTGGCCAGCGTGCGGCGGACGACGTCGCAGGGCTTGGTGAAGGTGCGCACGCCGACGGGGTCGAAGAGCGTGCCGCATTCGGCCGGATCGGCGGTCAGCGTCAGCTTCACGGTTTCGGTCGCGCTGATCAGCTTCGGGTTCGCCGTCTTCGCGAGCTGCGTGAAGAGCGGGAAGTAGGTCAGCGCCGCGATCAGGCAGCCGGCGAGCAGGATCGGCTTGCGGCCGATCTTGTCCGAGAACCAGCCGAAGAAGATGAAGAACGGCGTGCCGAGCAGCAGCGAGAAGGCGATCAGCAGGTTGGCGGTGGTGCCGTCGATCTTCAGCGTCTGCGTCAGGAAGAACAGCGCGTAGAACTGGCCGGTGTACCAGACCACGGCCTGGCCGGCGGTGCCGCCGAACAGGGCGATGAGGCCGATCTTGGCATTCTGCCAGTTGCCGAAGGCTTCCGACAGCGGGGCCTTCGAGTGAGTGCCTTCTTCCTTCATCCTCACGAAGGCCGGCGATTCAGCGAGCTGGAGGCGGATCCAGATCGAGAAGCCGAGCAGGATGATCGAGAGCAGGAACGGAATGCGCCAGCCCCAGGCGGCGAAGGATTCCGGCGACATGCTGAGGCGCAGGCCGAGAATCACGATCAGCGAGAGGAACAGGCCGACCGTCGCGGTCGTCTGGATCCAGGAGGTGTAGAAACCGCGCCGGCCCATCGGGGCGTGCTCGGCGACATATGTCGCGGCGCCACCATACTCGCCGCCGAGGGCCAGGCCCTGCAGGAGGCGGCAGATGATGAAGGCGGTGGGCGCGAGATAGCCGATGGTCTGGAAGCTGGGCAGCAGGCCGACCACGAAGGTCGCGAGGCCCATGACGGTCATCGTCACCAGGAAGGTGTATTTGCGGCCGATCATGTCGCCGAGGCGGCCGAAGAAGAGCGCGCCGAAGGGACGGACCGCGAAGCCCGCGGCAAAGCCGAAGAGCACGAAGATGAACTTCGCCGTGTCGTTGTCGCCCGGCACGAAGGTCTGGGCGATGTTGGCGGCAAGCGAACCCGCCAGATAGAAGTCATACCACTCGAAGACCGTGCCGGCCGAGGATGCGATAATGACCTTTCGTTCTTCCTTGGTCATCGGGCGCGGCGCAGCGGCCGATCCCGATGTTTGCGATGCCATGCTCATGGCGTGTCTCCCCTTGTGAAGCCTGAAGCCGGGGCTAACCGGCTACTTCCTTGACCTGCGCGCTCCGCTTTTCTGACGTGCGGTGAACACGCTGCCGGATGGCGGACGAATCCATCCATGCCAGCTTGCAGCTGAGGTTTGCGCGCAGATTGTCGCAGGGGCAATCAAGCACTTGGTCTTGCACCTTTGGTCTTAAGACTATCGGCTGAGGGGGCGGGGCGGGCCGCAAAACGGGCGCAAAACGGGCCGCGATCGCGGCTTCCCAGCAGGTGCGGAGACACTATAATCGCGAGTCGAAGGCCTGACGAGATGCTGTCCGAGACGTGATCGAGGAGGAGCGCCATGCCGCGGCTTGCCATCACCCTGTCCTGTATCGTCCTGGCCGCCGGCCTGTCTTCGGCGGCGAGCGCTGCCGGACCCGTCGGTGCCTGGGGCGGCTCCCCGACCCGGAGCTTTGCCGGGCCTCATCTGCGCGGGGCGCCGTCTTTCCGCGCGGCGAAGCCATGGCGCGGGCCCGGGCATCTGGCACAGGGCAGGCACCATTACCGCCGTGCCGGCCAGGTCACGTTCGGCGATGTTTGGCCGTGGTACGGGCCCGACGTGCCGATGGGCGGCGTCACCATCGTCGAGCGCCAGGTCGAGGCGCCGCCGGTCGATCCCTATTCCTTCGAGAATCTCAGGCCCCGGACCGGTATTCGGCCCGCGCCGACGCCGGAGCCCACGCTCTATCGCATTGAGGGGCCGCGCGAGCGGCCAGTGACGAAGATCGTCCCGATCGTCGGAACAGAGCCTGTCCGGCCCGCCGGCGGTGAGGCCTCCGCGCGCAGCCGGGTCGCCCATGCCGAGACAGGCGCGTTGCTGCTGACGGTGCCGTCGCGCTAAACTGAGGTTACGTGCCGGAACGCGTCAGCGACGGCTCGCCACGTAGAGCGCGATCGCCGTGGCGTTCGAGACGTTGAGGCTTGTGATCGCGCCTGGCACTTCCAGCCGCGCGACATGATCGCAGAGTTCACGCGAGCGCTGGCGCAGGCCCTTGCCCTCGGCGCCCATCACCATGACGAGCGGCTTGCGCAGCGCGACCTCGTCGAGCGCGACATCCCCATCCGAATCGAAGCCGATGCGCAGGAAGCCGCGCTTGCCCAGCGTCTCCAGCGCGTCGCCGAGGTTGCGGACGGCGATGAGCGGGACATGCTCTAGGGCGCCCGAGGCCGATTTCGCCAGCACGCCGGTGGCAGCCGGTGAATGGCGGATGGTGACGATCACCGCCGCTGCGCCGAAGGCGGCAGCCGAACGCAGGATCGCGCCGACATTATGCGGATCGGTGATCTGGTCGAGCGCCAGCACGATGGCATCGTCCGGTAGGCTTTCCAGATCTGGCGAGGGCAGGGGATCGCAGACGAGATAGAGGCCCTGATGAACCGAATCGGGGGTGAGCAGCCGGTCGATCTCGGAGGGGCGCACAATCTCTGCCTCGAGCGGCAGCTCTCCCACCACCTCCTGCAGGCGCCGCAGCCCGTTCTCGGTGGCGAGCAACCGGCGGTGGCAACGCTGCGGATTGCGCAGCGCCTCGACCACCGGGTGGACGCCGTAGAGCACGGCCTCGTCGATGTCGCCCGGCCGATGCGGCGGCGGGCCACCGGCGCGACGAGCGCCTGAGGCTCGGCCGCCGGCGGGCCTGGCTTGTTTCGGACGGAACGGCGGGGCCATCGCTTTCTCCAGAATTGACTGGATTGCCGTGCCACGGCGCGCCGCGCTTGGCCAGCTCCAACCGCCCGCCGTGGCGAGATCACAGAGGAAAGGAATCGTCATGACGCATGAAACGGATCGGCTGATCGTCATCACCGGAGGGCCGGGCGCGGGGAAGACGACGCTGATCGAGGCTCTGGCCGCGCGCGGCCATGCGGTGAAACCGGAAGCCGGGCGCGCGATCATCCGCGAGCAGCAAGCCATCGGCGGCAAGGGATTGCCCTGGGCCGGCCGCGCGCTCTTCGCCGAGCTGATGCTCGCGGCTGATCTGCGCAGTCATGCCGAGGCGCTTGCCGGTCGCGGGCTCGTCTTCTTCGATCGCGGGCTGCCGGACGTGCTGGGCTATCTCGCGCTCTGCGGCCTGCCGGTGCCGCGACACGCCGAGGAGGCGGCGCGGCGGCTGCGCTATCACCGCACGGTCTTCATCGCGCCGCCCTGGCGCGACATCTTCGGGCCGGACGCCGAGCGCAAGCAGGATTTCGCCGAGGCCGAGCGGACCTATGCAACCTTGGCCGAGACCTATCCCCGCTACGGCTACGAACTCGTCGAGCTGCCGCGAACAAGCGTGGAGGAGCGCGTGGCGTTCGTGCTGCGCCATGCCGCGGCGGGTGGCCGATCCGGCTGAGGCGATGACGTTGCGTCCCACAAGGAATTCACCGCGATGGGCTTTTTGCCGTTGACAGGGCGCGGCCCGGTCACCATAAGTCCGGCCGCGCCTGCCGCTCGTCGCGAAAGTGACATATCGGCAGCCCTCGGCTCATCGAGCCGGTCATGGGCGCAGGCGGGGGAATGTCCCGAGCGGCAAAGGGGGCGGACTGTAAATCCGCTGGCTATGCCTTCGCAGGTTCGAGTCCTGCTTCCCCCACCATTTCCGGTCAGAACTGCGAACCGGGCCGCGCCCAGCGGCGTGGCTTCGCAGGTTATTCTCGAAATTGTCATTTCTACCGATGACGCGGATTTTTCCGGGCTCGACGACAATCGTGTCGACTATGGCGCTGAGCCATGCCTTGCGGACTTCGACCGCGCCATCGGACAGCCGCCTGGCGAGTTCCTTAGCGAACGCCTCGACGGCAGGACCGTCGATGGCAGGTTGTTCAGCGAGTGTGGCTTTGGCGCGGTCAAGCGCGGCTTGAGCGAGGTCGCGGTTTGCGCGCAGCTTCTGCACCCGTGCCTGGAGTGAGGTTTCGGCCGGGTCGATAACGCCGCTCTCAATGCCGCGATAGAGGTTCGCCAGGGCCTTCTCCGCATCCGCCGCCTCCTGTTGAGGCTGACTGATGCGCTGGTGAACGGCGCCCCGACGTGCGGCCGTACGCGCGTGGAGTGCGGTCAGGATGCCCGAGAGGCGCTCGGGCACGATGAGCCAGTCGACGAGCTTTGCCATGACGCCCACCTCGGCCGTATCGCGGCGGACGGACCTGCCCTTGCAGGCTCCTGCTCCCCTGTTCGTGGCGCTCGCACATTTGTAGTAGGTATAACGGGAGCCATTGCGCGAGGTGCCCGTGGCCGGTGTCATAGCGTGCCCGCAGCAGCCGCAGCGAATCGGTCCGCCGAAGAGGGATGGGGCGCTGTCGGGGCGAGGGGCGCGGCGGCTAGCCTGCCGGTCGCCGAGGCGCATTTGGACGGCCTCACCGCCACCCGAGAGATCCGGAAGAATCCGGATCTGAAGAAGCTGCCGGTTATCATGCTCACGGCCAAGGCGATGCCGGATGATCAGCAGCGCTGCATCGACGCCGGCGCCAACGAGTATATGGCGAAGCCTCTCGATGTCGAAAAGCTTCTCTCGCTCGTTCGCGTGTGGATGCCGAAGTGAAAGACCTGACGGCATCCGAGAAGGTCGAGGATATCGAGATCCGGCTTTTGCTGGAGGCCGTTTACGTTCGGTATCACTATGACTTTCGAAACTATTCGATGGCCTCGATCAAGCGGCGCCTGAAGCAGGCTCGCCAGCAACTCGGGTTTTCGACCTTCTCGGCCATGCAGGAAGGCGTGTTGCACGAGCCGTCGATGTTGCCGCGGCTCCTGCGCTACCTGACCGTGCAGGTCAGCGAGATGTTCCGCGACCCCAGCTACTTCCAAGCCATCCGTGAACGAGTCGTTCCACATCTGAGGACCTATCCTTCGCTCAAGGTCTGGATCGCCGGCTGCAGTGGCGGCGAGGAACTCTATTCCTTCGTGATCTTGTTCCGTGAGGAGGGGCTGGAGGATCGCACGATCTTCTATGCGACAGATATCAATCAGGAGGCGCTCAAGACAGCCGAGGCCGGCATCTACGCGCTGGACCGGCTGCAGCTCTTCACGGAAAACCACCGGAAGTCCGGGGGGAGATCATCGCTTTCGGACTATTATCAGGCCGCTTACGGCAGGGCCTCGTTCGACAAGACGTTGCGGCGGAACGTCGTGTTCTCCGATCATAGCCTGGTCACCGACGCCGTATTTGGAGAGATGAACTTCATCTCGTGCCGCAATGTTCTGATCTATTTCGACCGCGTCCTGCAGGACCACGCATTGGGCCTTTTTGCCGAGTCGCTTTCTCGGAAGGGCTTTCTCGGAATCGGTGCCAAGGAGAGCCTGCGCTTCTCGCAGCATGCCGAGGCCTTCGAGGAATTCGCGCGCGAGGAGAAGATCTACCAGAGGCGCGTCGGGTGATGGCGACCTCAGCAGAAGCCGTCGTGATCGGCGCCTCAGCCGGCGCGCTCGAGGCTCTCTCCGCCATCCTGCCGGAACTGCCCGAGGCTTTCAGGCTCCCGATCCTGGTGGTCGTCCACGTGCCGCCGGATCGGCGCAGCATCCTCGCGGAACTGTTTCAGGCGAAATGCCGAATTCCCGTTCGAGAGGCTGAGGACAAGGAGCCGATCGTCGGAGGCACGATCTATTTCGCGCCGCCGGACTACCACCTTCTCGTCGAGGCGGATCGCTGCCTGGCGCTGTCCAGCGACGAGCCCGTGCTCTTTTCCCGGCCATCGATCGACGTCCTGTTCGAAAGCGCGGCCGACACTTACGGGCCAGCGCTCATCGCTGTCGTTCTGACCGGTGCCAATCAGGACGGCTCAGCCGGATTGCGAGCCGTGATGCAGGCCGGGGGGATGGCGCTGGTTCAGTGCCCGCGCAGCGCCTTGGCGGCGGCCATGCCGGAAGCTGCGATCGCGCTATGTCCAGAGGCCGAGGTGATGAGCCTCGACCAGATTACCGCTTATCTACGAAAGGCTTGAGATCGACCATGAAACCAGTCCACTTCCTTCTGGTCGACGATCTCGAGGAGAACCTGCTCTCTCTGGAGGCCTTGCTGCGTCGGAACGATCTGGTCTTGCTGAAGGCGCGCTCCGGGGACGAAGCGCTTGAGCTCCTCCTTAGCCATGACGTTGCGCTTGCGCTGGTCGATGTCCAGATGCCGGGGCTCGACGGCTTTGAACTGGCCGAGCTGATGCGCGGGAACGAGCGCTCCCGGCGCGTTCCCATCATTTTCGTCACCGCCGGCAGCGCCGACGGCCAGCGACGCTTTCGCGGCTATGAGACGGGTGCGGTCGACTTCATCCAGAAGCCGATCGAGCCGGATATCCTGCGCAGCAAGGCCGAGGTGTTCTTCGAACTGTACCGGCAGCGGCAGCAGATCGCTGCGCAACGAGACGAACTGGAAGCGCAGGCGGAGGCGCTGAAGGAGGCCGGAAGGCGCAAGGACGAGTTCTTGCTGGTGCTCAATCACGACCTCTCGCTCCACAAGGACGCTCGCGCGCAGCAGGACGTGCTCCTGCGAGAGATCAATCATCGTATTAAGAATCTCTTCAGCCTCACCTCTGGCCTGATTTCATTGAGTGCCAAGTCGGCCAAGAGCGTCGCAGAATTGTCGGCGGATTTGAAAGCGCGCCTTGCCGCATTGGCAGCCGCGCATGATCTGACGCTCCCGGACCTTCGGAGCGACGGCGGTCTCGGAGGATCCACCACGTCCGTCCTGGCCCTGACGCGGGCGATCCTGGCGCCGCATGAGCAGGAGCAGGGCTCTCGCATCTCAGTCAGCGGCTCGGACGCGCCGCTGGGCAGCAAGGCGATAACGTCGGTAGCGCTGCTGCTTCACGAACTGGCCACGAACGCCGCAAAATACGGCGCGCTTTGTACGATCGATGGGCGATTGACCATCACAATGTCGGTCGCCGATGACAATCTCCAAATCTCGTGGGACGAAAAGGTCCCGGGCGCGCTCCCTCTGCAGGGGGCTCGCGAAGGCTTCGGAACGGCCTTGGAGAAAGCGGTTCTGCGAGGACTCAGCGGCACGATGACGAGGAACTGGAACAGCGACGGCATTTCTCTATTTGTCGAAATGCCGCTGGGGGCTCTGGTGAAGTAGCCTTCGTCCCCATCTCTCTCGCTAACGGGCCCCCCTAGTCGCAGGCCTGCGGCCTCGGCAAAATTGGCCAGTGGCTAAAACCCGGTTAATCCCGTGCGTCACACTCCGCTAGTCCGCCGTAGCCTAAGCGCGGGTCGGCGACGCATCATCCGTCGTGCGAGAATATCCCGTTGTCGAATTCGGCGAGAAAAGCTGCAGCCTCGGCGGCAGGGACACCCTTCGATACAGCTGGCTAGCCGGAGCGCGGGGCCAACGGCGTCACGGATTGCGGAACCTGCTGCCGTTCGAAACGGGTCGATTTCGGCTGCGGATACTCCCGGCGTAGGTCAGCTTTCGGGCGAGCATCCAACTTCCGCTTCTGGCGCGAGCCAGCCCTGACGGTATGGGATGTCACGCATCTCCAGTTTGGACGACAGCAAGTCGGTTGCGTGCCGAGGACGACGATGCCATATAGCAATCAGGGTGTTCCGCCGTGAACTTCGCGCGGGCAGGATAAGCGTAGGTCGGGCCGCCAGCGCGGGAATCCTGCGCCTATGCCTCGCTCCTCTTCGACCTTTCGCGAATTTCTTCATAACGAAGCTGCCGGTGGCCTCGTCCTCATGGCTGCGGCCATGCTCGCGCTGTTTGTCGCAAACTCTCCACTTGCGCCAACGTACTTCGCCGCGCTGAAGGCCTATGTGGGTCCTCTAAGTGTGCTGCATTGGATCAATGACGCCTTGATGGCGGTGTTCTTCCTGCTTGTCGGATTGGAGATCAAGCGCGAGGTCATCGACGGGCAGCTTTCAACCTGGAGCCGTCGGACACTGCCGGGTGTTGCTGCATTGGGCGGCATGATTGTGCCTGGCCTGATCTTCATCGCGTTCAACCGCGCCGATCCAACAGCGCTGCGAGGCTGGGCTATCCCAGCGGCTACGGACATAGCTTTCGCGCTAGGCGTCCTGTCTCTGCTTGGATCGCGAGTCCCGACAACGCTCAAGGTCTTCCTCGCCGCGCTCGCGATTATAGATGACCTTGGCGCAGTTCTAATCATTGCCGTCTTCTACACGTCGGAGCTGAACGTCCAAGCGCTGCTAGGAGCGGTTCTGATGGTGATGGTCCTGGAAGGGATCAGGCGGCTCGGCCATAAGAAGCTGCCGATTTATCTCGTGTTTGGCGCGGTGCTGTGGGTGCTGGTGTTCCTATCAGGCATTCACGCCACTATCGCCGGCGTACTGCTCGCGCTGATGATTCCGATTGTGCCGACGCCGGGCAGGCCGGAAGCGGACCGTTCGATATCACCTCTGCACCGCCTTGAGCACGCGCTTCACACGCCCGTTGCATTCGTCATCGTCCCCATTTTCGGGTTTGCCAACGCGGGAGTATCCTTCTCCGGGACTTCGCCTGCCGTGATGAGCGACACGCTCGCGGTCGGCGTGGCTGCCGGCCTTTTCTTCGGGAAGCTCATAGGCATCTTTGGCGCCGTGACAATACTGGTGCGTGCCGGCTGGACCGATCTACCAGCGCACGCCACTTGGTCGCAGATGCTCGGCGTCTCTCTGCTCTGCGGCATCGGCTTCACAATGAGCCTTTTCATCGGTCTGCTCGCCTTCGACGACCCCTCCATGCAGGACCGCGTGAAATACGGGATCCTAGCCGGCTCTCTCCTCGCGGGTGTGGCCGGATACGCGGTCCTGCGAATCCAACAGCCTGCATTCATCCCTCGACCGGAGAAAACGCGATGACGCTCCTCGGAGTTTGCCTGCTGATCGCCGCCTTGGCTGATCTCTTCCGCGCCAGGCCCCGATGGCACGTCTCATCGTGTCGTCAGCAGCCCACTGCTGTCGTCTCTATTTCCCACGCTCATCCTTGGGCTCATCGCCTTCGGGACAAGGATACTCCTGATGCCAGCACTGAATTGAGCAAGACAACACGCTGCTTATCATGCTGATGGCAGCCTACGGCATGATGGCAGCTGGCTTCGGTCTATGCATCGTCGAGCTTCTCAGGGGTGTTGATCGCCCCACGTTCGGCGCGACTGCAGCTTGGTTCGCGGCAGGCGTGGTATTGATCGTCGTCGGCGGCGCTATCAGAAATCACTCCTAGTCGGCTGTGGCAATTTGAGGCGCGCTCGCGGCGCCGTAAATTTAGGGCGATGCAGCCTCCCAATCTCAACAGATGGCAGCTGCGTCCGTCGAGTTCGCAACAGACCGGAAGCAACCACTAGCCGGCGACGACATCCAATGTCCGTTTCCAGGCAAGGCTCTAGCGTCAGCTTCTGGCGCTGGGTGAAAGGCGGCGCTCAGTCGCATGAAATTTTAATAGAATGATCCCGGATGCGGTATCCCAGGGGGAGATCTGCCATGGATCTGCAAGCGCAGAGCCAGCTGCCTCATCAAGCGTGGAACCTCGGGCGCATCAGTGGACCGAAGCCACCTCCGAAGCCGAGGCGGTTCAGAGGGCTGATGAAGTAGAAAGCTTTAACAACGACCAAATCGCCACGATGAGCAGCAAATAAATGTGAAGCGATTAAGGGCCCGGTACGCCTGCGCTGCGCCCATTAAGACCGCGAGGCAGAATACAAGAAGTACAGGTCGCATCCCATTCGGGTTGACGCTCGCACAGGTGGCGGACTGCGCTCCGGGATTTTGTCAGCAAGTCGCCCTGCAGCCTTTACGAATGCCGGACCTAGCGGGGACACCGATGCAGGACGCAAACGGCCGGTAGCAATGTCGGACTTTCGAAAATCGCGGAAAGACCTGCTTTACGGATCGGGGGAGTCATTGAAGCGTCGCCTGCCGAGCGACCTCTCAGCCTATCGCCGACGCCTGACGCTCCTGTCTCCGGAATTTCAGCGTTGAGAGGCCTTCACGATGATTATCTGCCTTTGCCTTCGCCTTTGCCTTCGCCTTTGCCCGCGCGCTTTCCTCGTAGGCTTCACGGCGGGCGACTACTTCGGCGAGTGCAGATGGAAACGGCTCGCGCTCGATGCTCTGGAGGTCACTGAGACAGCGATCGACAAGTTGCGGGGTAGCAGGCGCGCCCGACAGTCTTCCTGAGCTATGCAGCAACCCTCTGCACCCGTTCCTCATTCGTCACCGCGGCGGCCAAGTTGATCTCGACGCTCGAATGTGCGTGGTTTCTGGCGAGGTTGTTTCCCCCGACCCACAGCACGCGCAAGAGGATCTAATGCCCCGAGGGCGTATTATTTCAGCCAACGGTGCCGTGGCCCTCGCACTGATTTCATGCGCTGCCGTGGCTCAGGTACCGGCACCAGCTGACTTAGCAGCTTGCGCAGACGAGCGCGTGAAGACGGCGATGCTGCCACCCTTGGAGTTGGCGGCAGCCGAGGCGGCATGCAGCCGTGTGCTTTCCAGCAATGCCTCTGCGGCAGACCAGCAGAAGGCTTTATTCAACCGCGGTCTGATGCGCTTTCTACGGGCGGTTCAGAAGGGCGCGGCCGCCTCAGCGAAGGCCGACGGCTCGGTCGTCTACGCGCCTCCGACCCTGGCGCAGGTCCGGTCGGCTCTCGTCGATATCGAGACCGCGATCGGGCTCGACGGCCCGATGAAGGGCGATGCGCTCACGCTGCGCGCCACGATCAACCAGACCATAGGACGCAACGCCGAGGCTCGCGCGGATATCGCGGAGGCCTTGCAGGCGGCGCCCAAGGATTCGGCGCCTTTCGTACAGCGCGCATTGGAGCATGAGCGCGATGGCGATGTGAACGCCGCGATGGCCGATCTCGACCAGGCGCTCGCGCTCGATCCGAAAGCTGGGACAGCGTTGACGGCGCGCGGCGATTTGCTGCGACGTCTCGGATATTTGCAACCGGCCCGCATCGATCTGGAGGGTGCGGCAACGCTCGGACCGCCATTCCGGCGATTGGCGCTGATGCGCAAGTCGGAATTGGAGCTGCGAGCCGGCGATCTCCGTGCTGCTTATGAGGATATCGTCGCGGCCTCACGCGAGACCGGTGACATGCCCAACGCCGATGCGGCGTTGGCAAGCGCCGATCTCTTCGCGCAGGCGGGTGCGCTGGCGCTCGACAAGCTCAAGGACACTGAGACTGCGGAGAAGCTCTATCTCGAGGCCGAAAAACTGGCGCCGAAGAACTGGACGGCGGCGCTCGGGCTCGCCCGCGTGGCCGAGGCTCGAGGAGATCGGGCGAAAGCAGAGGCTATCTACAAGCGCATTCTGGCGGGAACACGATCCACGCCGAAGTTGCTAGAACGCATTCTCGCCTCCTGGCGCCTGAAGCAGCTCTCGCAGCCAGCCTTTCCTGGGGCAGGGCCGTTCCGCAGCGGGCTCGATTCCGGCGTCGCTCCTCCCAAGCCTTCGCCGGACGGGCTCAAGCGCATCGCCTTTTTGATCGGCTCTAGTGACTATGCCGAGCTTTCCAGCCTGCCCAATGCGCGGCGCGACGCTGCCGTGATGGCCAATGCGCTGGCCGATATGGGTTTCGATGCGATCGAGATTGCGGAGAATGTCGCGAAGGCAGATCTGCGCCGGATCCCCGCCCTCATCGCTGAGCAGGCCGCTCAGGCCGATGTCGTGTTGGTGTTCTATGCCGGACACGGGGTCGAAACTGGCGGAGTCAACTACCTAGTGCCTACCGATGCTACGCTCGATAGCGGTAAGGCTTTGCAAAGCGATGCGCTCGCGCTTCGCGATCTGATCGTGGCGGCGGCAAGGGCTCGACGGGGCGCCCTCGTTATCGTCGATGCCTGTCGCGACGACCCGTTCGCGGAAGCGCAGGCTGTTGCCGCATCGCGCGGCACGGCTGGGCGGCAACTGGCCACCTTACCGTCACGCATCCACGGCGGACTGGCGGCTGCGCCCCAGCCGGCGCCAAACAATGTCGTGCTCCACTCGACGCAGCCGGGCAAGACCGCCTCGGACGGGGACGGTCTCGACAGCCCTTTCGTGCGGGCCTTGCTTGAGACGCTCTCCTCGCCGGGCAAGACGTTGGACGCGGTCGTGCATGAGACCACAACGCGCGTTTCGGAGAAGACCAGCGGGCAGCAAGTGCCCGCTGCCTACGGCGCGGCGCCGGCAGTGGCGCTGCTGCCGAAGAAGACTGCGCGCTAGATCATTTCGCTTCGGCAACCGTCAGCGTCATCTGACTGCGCCCGATGCGACCTTCCTTGTCGGCTGCCTCAATGACGATCACGTGCTTGCCGGGAGGCACGATGACCGCCGGCGCCTCGATGCCCGCGGCCGTGACGAACGGCTTCAAGCGTGCCGTCAGATCGATCTGCGGCTGGCGCCGATATGTGACGCGCACGCTCTCAGGATCTATTGCGACGTCATTCCGCGGCTTGAACCTCACAGCCAGCCGGAAGGTGCCGCTGACCCCGATCGGCGGCGGCGCAACCGCATCGATGCCGGGACCGCGCGTCAGGTTGCGCTCCTGTGCCGCTCCCGGATCCACAGAGGGCAAGCGAGCCTCTTCGGCGGTGATCAGGTGGATGGGTTCAACGGCATGCGCCGTCGAGCCGATCACGATTAAGGCCAAGGCTGAAGCCGCCAATCGAATTCCGTAAATGCGGCTCATTGGCGTCCTTAAGGATGCGTGCACTCCGTCTGATGATTTCGAAAGCATGTCCCTGCGTCAACGCCATAACTGCGCTGATTGTTGAGCCTCGCGGCCTGAGGGCAAATCATTGTGTAGTATCTCTAACGCTCGACCCAGATTCGCTCTCCGGCGAGCCGTCGGATCAGCCGCGTGAGCTAAGCCGTCTTTAGCCAATCGAACTCCCTCGCGGCCGAAAGGATGGCCCGTCGGGTTTGGCGACGGCCCGAAGTTCGACAATCACGCTCTAAACCGATCGTGAGCCGTCAGGCGCAAGGTCAACGGCTCGGCATCTTCCCAGCAGTAGATCTCGGTGCGGAGATAGCGGAGCTCGTCCTCGTAGAGTTCCTCGTTGATTTCGATCCACCAAGCTCTCGGTCTTCCATCGCTCCCATCCGACCATCGATAGCCTCGGCCCTTCAGGTGATCCTTCATATCGAAGGGAGCATTCTCCGCAAAAACACGGCACCGGCTGCGGGCGCTCGACCGCAGCAACTCGGAGAACGGGCGTGCTCCACTCGGCCCCGCCGGCCTCGCCAGCACTTCCAAGAGAGCATGGCAGTCATCGGCAGCGCGATGCCCCTCATGGAACAGCCCAGATTGCCCGACGAGATACCCCAGTTTGTTGCCTTCAAAGCCCAAGTCGGCCCAGCGAATTTCCGTGACGGAGCAGGCCCAGGCTTTTGATACGAAGGCTGGCGAGAGCTTCTCGCAAAACGGGCGATCGAACGCCGCATTGTGAGCGATGACGAGATCCGCAGGCTCGATGAGTGCATTGAGGATGTCGAGATCGATGTTCTGACCAGCGACCATCTCATCGGTAATGCCTGTCAGGCGGGTGATCTCGGCGGGGATCGGCCCGGAAGGCTGACGCAGACCGCTGTATACGCCGACGACATCCCCGATCACCCCGTCATCGTCATAGGTAAAGCCAACTGCGCCAATTTCGATGATCTCGTCCTGAGCGTGGCGCAGACCCGTTGTCTCCGTGTCCACCAGCACCGCGAGGTTCGGGAATGCGCTCTGCGCTCGCGGGACGATTGGGCGAGGCACGAGCTTTCGCAGCACCCTGAAGCGACCAGTCTGTTCCAGCCTTTGAGCTACCTCCTCATCGCTGTCACCGGCAGCGGCCGGAGCGGCATCCAACTTGCGCTTTCTCGGCGCTGGTCGTGGCGTCAGCCGATATCCTGGGGCGTCGTCAAACAAATCGATTTGGGTGGATGCCATCTTCATGTCGCGATCTTACCGTGCTCATTGGAGATCGTAACGCCTTTCACTCCTGTTGAGGACCTTGCCGAGCAGGATCGCTCGCCGAACACCAGGCTGGGAGCTGATGCCGCCGAACAGATGGCCAGCATAGGCAGTCGCGATCGAGGCCGTGCCGGTCGGTAAGCCGTTTCGCGAGAGCATCGCCAGGCCGTGGGGTCCCCCTGCGACCGGCCGGCGTCCAGACCAAGCTGCAATGCGAGGGCCGATCAGCCTAGACGCCGCAACAGGCTTCGGCACGACCGCCGCGAACATGCCTGCGGCAAGCGCGCATAGGAGTTCTCAAAGGCGATCGCTGTCGTCGGTCGTAGATGGCCCGAACAACGGTAGCGCGACGTGCTCCACGGTGGAAATGCGCTGTTTCGAAATAAGCAGCGCGACGGCGCGATGCGCAGCATCCCTCGCGAATTGATCCCACATCGTCTGCTTTCCAGCAACCTGCCAGCGTCAGCTCATCGCGCCCTCTCTAGCAGTTTGTCGGGCCTCAATTGATGGACAATATCGATACCGCAGCGGTCCAAAATCATCTCGTTTGACGGCAAACTCGCCTGGCAGTCAGACTACCGTCAGATCAAAAAAGGAATCGCCTTTCCCCATGCGCTTGCTCGTAGTTTCTGACATTCACTTGGAGTTCGGGTCCTTCGAGTTCCCGGCGGACATGCCGGAATTCGATGCCGCGGTCTTCGCCGGCGATGTCCATCAGCCCGTCACCGTGGCGGTGGAGTGGCTCGCCCGTGAACGTGACTCCGGCGCGCTGCGCGGCAAGCATATTGTCTATGTTCCCGGCAACCACGAATTCTACAAGCATGAGATGAAGTCCGAGCTCGCCAAGGGCCAGGCTGCCGCTGACGAAGCCGGGATCCACATGCTGAACAGGCGTGCGGTGGTCATCGACGGAGTCCGCTTTGTCGGCGCGATCCTCTGGACTGACTACCGGCTGCTGGGTACCCCTAAGCCATCAATGGTCACCGCCGGCGACGAGATGAACGACCACCGCCTGATCCGGTACCAAGAGGACAATGGCCACTACGCCCGGTTCATGCCGTGGCACGCGGCCGCCGAGCATCGCAAAGACCGTGACTACCTGGCGCAGGAGCTCGAGCGGTATCATGCCGGACCCACGGTGGTCGTAACGCATCACGCGCCGCACCCAGGCTCGGTCCAGCCTCGGCATCAGGGCAGTTCGCTGTCGCCGGCGTTCGTGTCGAACCTCGGTTGGTTGATCGTAGGCGCCAATCCGGAGTTGTGGATCCATGGGCATGATCATGGTTCACATGACTACCTGGTTGGCCGGACCCGCGTGTTCGCAAACCAGGCCGGCTATCCACGCGACGGGATTCGCGAGAACAAGGGCTTTCGGCCGGACTGCGTGATCGAAATCGCCAAAGCTGACGAGGCCCAGAGCCCTTGAAGGACTGAGCCGACATTGCCCATTGCGCGAGGAACTCGATCGAAGCGTTGTCAGTCGAGCGCGCTATCGAACTCGACAAGGGCTCGGGAGCGCAGTCTCGAAGAGCGGCAACGACGCTTACACGCTTACGCAGTTTCCAATCTTATCGCAGACTATACAGGGGCCGTTGCAGAGTCTTATCGGCTGTTACGTGTAACTGTGGTTGAGACAATGAAATCGGACCGGATTGGAAATCTGACCCCCAAGCAGACTGAGCTTCTCGAATTCGTCAGGGGCTATATCCAACACCAGGGTCGTCCGCCGTCCTATGAGGAGATGATGCGGTGGCGTGGCCTCAGGACCAAGAGCGCGGTCCATAAGATGATCGAGAAAATCGAAGAGGCGGGCTTTCTGCGGCGCGGGCCGCACCGAGCCTTTCGCTCGATCGAACTGGTCTAAGTTCCCTAGGAAGGCTTGGGCAAGCAATCAGGAGCGGATCGAGATCTGGGGCCGCCGAGAGATCTTGCGGACAATCCACCCTGCGTTGATGCGCTTTTGCCGTCGACGGAGGCTATTGCGCGAGGCATGATTTCCCTGGACGGGAGCTCCGGAGCCCACCGAGGCCATCCAGATCGTCGCGTCGAAATGCGCTCCCATGGAGGTGTAGATGGCTGAAGCGGCTGACCTCGAGAGGGCTCGCGAATTGGTCACGCGCTCAAGCGAGGTGCTGAGCGGCACGCCGGTGATCAAGGGCACTCGCGTCCCGGTTTACAACGTCGCTGCGTCGGTCGCGGCAGGATTTTCAACGGAGCAAATACTCGAAGACTATCCGATCCTCGACGCTGAGCAGGTGCGGCTTGCGGCGATCTACGCAGAGGCAAATCCGCCACCTGCGGCGGGGTGGGTTGCTCTGCAGCCCCCCGAGGGAATGGTGCTGGTTTCGAGACGCACCGTGCCACGGCCCTAAAAGGCGAGATGAAGGTCTGTATCGACCAGTGAAGCTCCCCGGCGAGACATCTGGGGCGACATAACAGAAGGCCGCCGGCGCTCTAGCTGGAGCAGCAGCCTGCTGACCGCTGGTCGACGAACATTTCCATTCTGACCACCTCGGCCGTCGTCGGCGGGGCAGGCGGAAGTTTGCTGTGGCAGCTCAGCTAACGGGCCGGCCCATCTCTGCCTTAGTGCCAAATCTGCCGGCCATCATTCCTAATACCGAGAGATCAAGGTCCAGCGCCTCCCAATGTAAGCCATACCCAGTTCCGAGAATCTCGACGGCAGCGATCTGCTCGTCGGAGGCGCTGCTCAGTCCCGGTACCAGGCTGGGTGGAAAGGCAAAGGTGCAGCCGTTGGCAAGATCCACCACAACGCGACCAGCAAGCCGATCGTATCGCGCGGCTACCGCTCGGGGGTCATCCATCTGAGCGATCCGGCCGCGCTGCAGGGCCGCATCGATCTCGGCATCTGAGATATCAACCATGGATCTCGCTCCACTTCCGCAGATCGGTGGCCTTTAGCACAGACCAAGCTTCATTGCCTCGTGACCTCGCCATCGTTCACCAAGGTGATTGCGCGATCGACCAGGGCCAGGCACTCAATGATCGCTTGGTCAGGAAGATCGGAGAATCGTGCTCTCGGATCAACAGAGGCCCGGATAGCGCTGGGACTTTTCGGCCTAAGTGGCAGAGGGCATCGCGCAGGTCCTCGAGGCGGTCGTCGAGCTTGAGTGCCAAAATGCTGGCAAGGTCGGGGATCGTCCTTCCTGCGACCGCTAGGTCGAATGCCTTACCCTCGGAGAAATATGGCGCATGGAAACGGATCGAGTAGCATATGACTCTGAAGGGGTCTCGACCGCGATTTTTCGGCCTCGATAGAGCGTCGAGGCGTGGTTCGGCGCTGTCAGCCGCGTCATCGACCGGAACGTCACGGAGCCGTGGGACCCAGTCACTTGCTGGGTGTTTCGAACCCATCGCTGCTCGCTGCCGATAACGGAAACGGCCGGATTGCGGGCAGGGGAGAATTGATAGGGCGGGATGTCCGGCACGGCGATCTTGAGATCCAGTATGGCTCGATGATTAAGCCACAGGTCTAAGCCAGCGCCGCCGGTAAGCGCCCAATGCGGCAGGGGATCGGTCGCGTTCTCGAATTGAGCGTCGAGCGCCGGCAGCGCGAGATCGAGGAGAGGCAGCGCATCAGGAGACGAGAGCATAGGTCGCACGGTCGATGATCCAGTCGAGCTTCTCGTCACCAGCGCGATGAGTTCGGCAGCGCGCTGAAGGTCCTGCCAACTGACGTCGCCGCCAAGCGGGATACGCGCAAGCAACGTCTCCTCTGTCTCCTGGATAAAAGCCGTGAGCGCGCCAGCCAGACGGTCGTTGCGAGAGAGCGTCTCAGTCGGTGACCTTAAGGCCAGGACCATCTGATCTACTGTGATCCCGTCGGCCAGGCCGATGCTGACATTGACGTGTAAGACGCCGCTTTCGATCGCGGCGCGCGCACGAGCAGCCTGCCTGTCCTTGTTCACGCGATCACCGCCGTCAAAAGAGATCCCCTGCTGAGGCGGTGCGACCGCTGGAAACAGAGCAGGCCCGTCTTGCTTCACGCCACGCGCGACGATCTGCAGCGATGCGTCGGGGAGCGGCCTTTGGAGCGTTTGTGCCTCTGACCATGGCGCGGACATCCAGGTCGCGCGCCTTCGCATGTCATCAGACGTAGGGCGAACGATAAATCGGATCGCAGAGCTTCGGTTCGAATGGCTATTGGCAGATTGTCGCACGTCGCTGATTTGAACCTTCTTGGTCCATCGGGCGACAAATGCAGCGCCCCACATGGGGCGAGCCGCCGCAAATCGCTGCGCAATAGACGCATAGCGAAAACCAGCGAGCGGCTATCAGGGAGTATGACCGACCATGGAACTCACTGTTAAAGCAGCCCCTAAATGGCCCAATCTTGGCTTTGATATCAAATTGAGGCTCGATTTAGCGGGAGTGAAATATCCCATTGCCATTGGCGCAACGGGCAGTGTGAAAAACCGTGACACTTGGCAAGAACACTTGATGAATTGGGCCACTGAACATAAAATAGATTTAAAATTCACTCGCGGAAGGAACAGAAGCCTTCGAACAGTAGCAAAACTTGTGTCTTTTGAACGAAATCATATCAATCAGTTTTGGAAAATTGCATTTGGGATCGATAATCTGGATTTATTTGGACCAAATGACGATAGTTTGTACGAAGAACTAACTCATATTAGAATTGTAAATTTCGGATTACTTCAAATACTCGAACAAATTTGCCTCCTACAATATTATAAGGAGGAGGAGAAGATTATTAAAAAATTAAAGAACAGCTATAATAAATATTATAAATTACCACTTCGCCAGCGCGCAAAGCATTAAGCGACAAATTCGCGCCGGAAGCGCTCAATGGCCGCTACAAATCATCTCGTGCAGAATTTGTGATGGTGCGATTAGAGAACCAAGCCTCGCAAGAGCATCAGGGAGAAACTGGGCATCACTCACCATAGAAAGCGGCATGTTGGCTCCGCGGGATAATGACTTCGAGACAACGCCCGAAACAGAAGTCAGGCGGAATCTAATACCGCCTTCCAGTGCCTCAACCGACGAGTGATCTGGCGCCACGGTGATACCCACTCTTAGCGTTCGCGACCTGCGCGCCCACGCCGAAGTGCGATCGCCAGACGTTTCTGCAGCTGCGCGATGCGTTCCGCTTCCTTATTCTGCCGCTCCTCCTCGGTAAGCGGCTTCGGCCTGGCAGGGTTCGAGGCAACCGGGGTTCCCTGCTGGGGCTGCTTGGCGAGCGGCCGCGGTTCGATAGCCGCCGACATGGGAGCCTTGAAGGCGTTCTCTGGCCTTACTGGCTGTGCCGACTGCCTGGATTTGTCGGCAGCTCTTTCAGCGGCGATGACCTTCGCAGCGTCGCGGGCTTTGCCGATCAGATCCGACGATCGCCGATTAGGCCGGCCGGCGGGCGGTGTCGGCGCCGGCCTCACCCCAACTTGAGCATCAGGTGTATTGGCCTGGTCGGCGACAATGATCGCAGGCTCGGCCATTAGCCGGTCGACCATGCCTCGCATAGCCTTATTCAGGGCTTCGTGGCCCTCAGCTCGGATCGCTGCATCGTCGAGTTTCTTCGCCTTGACGACAAAACGCTCTGCCTTTTGGATCTGCACGAGAAGTAGCCGGATTTGATTGTCGATATCGTCGACCGTCTGCCTCATCTCACCGGCGACGGCAATGGCAGCCTCGTCGGCATCGTCGCGGGTCTTCTTGGTTTTGAGGCGTGAGCGCGATTCGAGCTTGGCCGAGACATGTGAGATGGCGTTGCGCTCGTTTACGAGCTCGGCCTTTCGTGCCGAGAGCCGGACTATCTCCTTGGCGGCTTTGTTCGCCAGGCGCGCTTCGGGCGTCTGGCGACCATATTGTGGCGCCAGCGCTTTCGCCAGCCAAGCCTCCCGATAAGCCTCGTAGGATGCATCAGCCGTTGCGATCGCGGCGACTGACTGAAGATTGGTCGCCCATTGCTGGTCAGCAAGCTTCAGGCCCTGTGACGTCTCGAGCCCCTTGCGCTCGCGAGCATAGGAAGCTGGATCGACGCGCTCGCGGGCTTTTGCGAGAACGCCCATCTCGACATAGGTTCTTGGATCTAGGCGCTTCTCTGCGCCCGCGGCAGTCAGATGCTCATTGGCAAGTTTCGCGAACCGCGCGCGCTCGGAGCGGATCCAGCTCCTCTCTTGACCGACAGCCAGAAGCTTCTTCTGCCGGAAGGGACGAGAGGTCCATTTATTGCGATGTTCGTCCCGATTCTCCCTAGTGTAGGAGAAGTCCCAAATCATCTCGCCCGATCCGGCCTTGTCGGGATGCTCGATCTTATTGGCAGGGCGGTCGTAGAGATTGATATGCACGTGATAGTTGCGGCTATCGTTATGCTTATTGGGTGCGTGGATCGCTGCCCAGTAGGGGAGGGCGAAGTCATCATACGGCTTGCAGAATTCCTTAGTCAGCGCGAGCCGCTGCGCCGGCGTCATTTCGTGCGGCAATTCGATGACGAGGCGCGTCTGGACGCGACCGCCACGGCCGATCAGAAACGCGATAGGCGCCTCAGGCACGTCGTCGACACTCTGCTCGGCTGATATCCTGGTGAAGCCGGCCTTCTGGAAAATGTCGATCAACTTGAGACCATCGACCTCCGTGACCGTCTCCGAGATCGCTTGATTTGCTGCGAGGGCGAGAGAAAGCGTCGACGGCGTGTCCGTCCGATTCGCGACCGCTTTGCGGATTCTGGCCCAAATATCCGCGTCTTTCTCAGGATCCAGGATGACCTTGGGCTTCCGAGGCTTGTCCTCAGCATCGTCGACAGCGTCCCAGAAGGCATCGCGCTCCTGTTTGGTTGCACCGATATTGCCGAATGAGGACACCTCCAGACCATCGATCGCGAGCTGCTCGAGCTTGGTCGGATCGTCGATGCAGCCTTGCATAGCGGTCGACTGCACGACTTCGACGGCGTCCTGACGATCGATATAACGCTGATGCTGGCTGCCACCGCTGAGGGCCGCCGAGGCACTCTTGCGCCCCTTCAGCACATCGACAAATTGGCCACCCTTCGAGAAGGTCGTGACCGAGAAGTGGAAAGAGACAGCGCCGTTCTGACCCTGAGGCCTCGTTGTCTGCTTCTGTGCCTTCTGGCTCTGCAGACCGCTAGCAGTTCGGACACCTGGTTTGGAGAAGATGCGTGCAATGTCGGCAGTACCAGTTCCCTCGGCGGAGACGTCCTTCATCCGCTGCTGCGCCTGCTGTTCGAAAGCCTTGACGCGATGCAGAACACGAGCGGCCGCTCGTTCGCCTTCGTCGATCTCGCGCTTTCGATCGGCCTCGAGTTCGCGTTGCGCGCGCCTACTATTCTGTTTTGCGCGCAACTTCGTAGCGCGCTCTTCGGCCGCGATGCGCTTCTTGGCAGCGATGTCGTCGAGATCAAGCATGCGGTTGGAGGAAAGGCTGAAAGCGAAGCTGGATTCTGAGCACCCATGTTAACGCGCGAAGTCGACCACCTCCAAGATATCGCATGCGCGTATCGGCTTTCAGGGTTTCCAGCGTATTGCGACGATATTTATGATCGCTCGTTCCCGCTCGAGCTGTGCGGCAGCGATCAATCCGGATGGATGGGGCGACCAGTCGCCCAATGCGGGACAGCAGACATCGAATTACTGACGCGAAGCCCAGCGTAACCTCAGAGAGTTGAAAGCCAAGCCGTTCGAGCATCTATGGCGATCGCCTACCGCGACTTTGTCCAGGTCAAGGCCGACCACCTGAAGGCGATGGCAGGCTGGCATACCTTGCGCCAGTGCAATCCCAAAGCTGGGACGACAAAAGGGCTCCCGGTTTCCCAGGCCTCTAATTTGGGTCGCGGAAGCAATGCGCAGCTGCGACCTGACACCCCGCCACGACGAGGCCTTGCCGCAGTTGTGCGCCTCTCGTCAGAGGGCGCGCGGGGTGCATTTAGCTCCATATCGGGATGAACTCTCATCCTCAGCGCACAGGCCGATCGGCCTCCTGTGCGACCCGTTTGGGAGGCTCCCCGATTATTCCCAGATGCTCAAACCAACCCTGTCCCGCAGGGTTCGCCCACGCTACCCAATCGAGCCTGAGAGCCCGCTTTTTCGCAAGGGCAGGAGATCTCTCCCGGTCGTCGACGAACGCGGGTCACCGATCAGGCTCGTTTGGCCGGAAAAACGGAGACCGTCTTCGATTTTTCCGAGGGGGGCTGGCGACGGACTTCCAGCGCGCCGCCGCGACGCAAGCTAATTGAGCCGGAACTGCGATTTTTCCCGAGCCGAGAATTTTTCCAGACCAACAAGAAACGCTAGCGACGGCATAGGCTCCCTTGGGTTGGAAAGTGTGGGTCACCTCCGATTTTTCCATCCTCGACGAAAAGCCTCGCAGAGCCCAAAGCCGAAGGCAGTAAAGGATACGCGGAACGCGTAACGTTTACGGTATTGGGCCCCTCTCCACGGACCATATCCAAATTAGACTTCCGGCAATGGCTGGAAAAACGAAAGTCACGGCATCAAGAAAATCGCACTTTGAGCTCAAAATTCAGGCCTCAATCGCCCCCCAAAACGGGTGCCGGTTGAGCACTGGAAAAACGAAAGCTACGGCCCCAGAAAAACGTGATTTTGGAGGCGGAATCGAGACCTGAATTGCCGTCCCAAACCAGCGTCATTCGAGCGCTGGAAAACGAAAGTCACGCCATCGCAAAAGGCGTGCTTTTGGACGCGAAACTGAGGCCGAAACCGCCACCTGAAACGCGCGCCCTTCGAGCTTTGGAAAAACGAAAGTCACGCTATCGCAAAAGCATGCTTTTGGAGGCAAATTCCGCCCTCAATAGCCGCTTGAAACGCGCGGCGTTGGAGCGTTGGAAAACGAAAGTCATTCCCATCAAGCGGACTCGGTCTGACCCGGCAATTGGGCGTCGTGAGCGCCGCTAGCCATTGGCGCCCAGCAAGTCTCTCGGCCGACTTAATAGCGAGCACTGTGCTTCAGCTTCAGCGAACCATGTAACGACGCTAGGTCCCGCACATAGCTCGGGAGCCGCAGACATAGGGTGGCGGCGCCTTATTGGGGAAGGCGAGCTAGCACGTACCCTCGTCGGGGATGCGATGGGAGAAGATGTAGATCGATTTTGCGGGAGCAGCGTGTGCAGCCGGAATTCCATCCGATTGCAAGCGCGCAAGGATCGAGCTGTCATGCAGAGTGAGGCCGGCGCGCTCAAGCGGGTGTTGCGACTTAGCTCACCTGGCGGGCGGCGAAGACCAAGAACAATTGTCGCCGAAACGCGGCTTTGCGTCCGACACTCAGCTAGGCAGGATCTCAACTGACCTTGCGGACTTTATGCAATTGAGTGGATAGTTTATCGAAATCGCAAAAGCAGCAGGCCGACACTTCGGCGCGCGCGGAATGCGCTGAGGTGATACTTGATGAAGAAAAAGCCGCCGTTTGACGCCGCTGAGCGACAGCGCATGCGCAGCCGATTGAGGGCCCGCCTCGAGCGTGATGAGATGGAGCGTCTATTCGGGACCAGAATCTCGAAAGCCGCTATGAAAGCGGAATACGTCAATCTTATACGGCGCTGTCTAACCCTTGAAGCGTTGTTGCCGGAGCTCAAGGAATATCAAACTGCTGTAGAATTCTTGGAGGCCAAGGAAAAGCACGAGCGCGGCGAGGACACTGACTTTCCCATCGAGGCACTGCAGGCTGTTTCGCTAGCCGAAGCAGAGTCGCGAGTCTTTAATCACAGACTGGACCAGCAGGTTCTGACCGGAAATGTGCGGTTTAAATTTGCATCCAAGGAAGACGCTTTCAAAGCTGCCGGGGCAAGGATAGCTGAGTTCGGCGAGGCGCTAAAGCCCAAGCGTCTACCGCCGAGGCAAGGACTGGCTGTGACCGAGTGGATCGCAAGCAGGGCGATTGATCTTATCGAACCGGGGCCGGATGCGCCCCGCTTCTTCGTTTCTCAACTCGGCTTCGGTGGACCAATCTATACCGACGGCTCAGCACAATCTGAAGGGGTCCAAACAAAAGCCGGCCTCGTTTCAGCCTTCGAGCCCAAGGCTCGAAGGAACGAACCTGTTCAGATCCTTATCGGGGTCCCTGGAGCCGGAAAGACACATCATGCCCTGGAATTGATGGCAAAGGATCCGGGTCGGATCTACGCATTCGGGCCGACAGCAGGGTCGCGGGAACAACTGGCACGGTTGGCTGAAAAGCTCGGTCTCAACAAACGAGTGCGGGTGATAAAGCGAATGTGTGACCTGCGACGGCGGGCACGGGTGCTGGTGGACGAGGCGTCACTGGTGAAGCCAGAAATCATTGGCTACACGCGAGACGTACGGGAGCTCTATCTGACGGGTGATGCTAGTCATGGCGAGGCCAAGCCGGGAGAGTCATTGCTAGGATCCCTAGCGGCGCTCGGTGCCCCGATCATTAAACTGACCGAGTCGCACCGCACTTCGAGCGTAACACTTCGGTTTCTCGGCCAGATGATTAGCGCTCCCACCCAGCAGACGGTTCCACCCTTGGCCCGACCGACTTGGGATCGACCAATTCGGGTTCGAAGCAGCTATTCAGATACAGAATTTGACGAGATCGTTGCTGAGGCCTCTAAGCGCCAAGACAGTATTGCGATTGTCTGGTCGGAAGATCTACGACTTCGTCTAAAGGATGCTGGAGTTCGTGCCTATGATGCAAATATGGTCCCAGGTACCGAGGCTAGGCACGCGATTGTGCATATCCCTAATATTTGGTCGGATTGGGAACGTATGCCTTCAGTTCCATTAAAGTCGTTCCTGAATAGCATTTGCAGAGCGCGCGAGGGAGCAACGATTGTCAACTCGATAAGATTCCGTAAATCGTGGGATATTCAGATCGCAAAAAGGCATTCGGATATCGAATCGCTTTTGTTCGCTGTTGCCTATGAAGATCCGCGGAAGCCAAGACGACATCCGTTAAGCAATCTGGTCGACGATCAGTGGAGACTCTGCAAGATAATAGTGGATGCACTTTCTGAATTCAGCATGAAGGCCGACTTAGTGCGAGACTGGCTATTCGTTTATCACGATTCAGATTCAGATTACTATTGTGGCGCCGTGCTGGTCGATCGCGCGACACACGGCATTTCTTCTGACATGGTCCGTACCGCCGGGTACTCGAACATTGAGCATTTCAAATGCCCCAGCGACGGCGACTGGGATGCTTGCGCAAGAATGGTTCGGGAACGTCTGAACTGCGTCCAAGAGCAGTGGAGTGTGCCCCTGGAGGGGGACACGGAGACGGCCAGCAATTGACCGCGCCACTAAGCTTCCGAAGGATGGACGGCCATTGCTCGACACCTTCAGCGTCGAGTTTGAGCGTCGGTCGCGCAGGCCCCTTTAGGGCGCGAAATGCTCGCAGTCTCGCCGATGACACGATCGGCCGCGCTACCTGATCCATAGCTGGATTCAGAAGTTCAAGGCCTGCGCCTTCGCCGACGCGGAGTGGCTGCCGATGCCACTGAGGACTAAGAAGCGCTCAACGCGGCGCTAGGGGGCTGTTTGGCAGGCAAGCGTCACAACAGGCTGACGAACGCGGCGCGATAAATCTCTCATCGGCCGCTCGACGCATCGGCCTCAGTCGATCCGCGAGAACGCCGCCGTCCACTGGCTGGGAGTTAGACACAGCGGCCGGCGACGCCTCCACCGCGGAACAGCGGAGCTGGAATAACGTAACGTCATTCACATGAACGGACGCTGAACCGCGCGGGCCATTGGCCCTATCGGGCTTACCGCGACAATATGATCGGAACAGCCAAGAAGCTTGCCAAGGCAACCACAATTACCGTCCTCATCCAGACACCCGCGTTCCGGCTACTCAACAGCACGCGACCCTCCTGTACTGGCTACTCGACCGGAACATGGGCCTCGGTCCTGTACAAGATGTTTTGACCTGGTCACCCACAGTTTCGTTCGGAACGGGGAGGGACCTCATCAACGCTGAAACTTACATATAACGCTTCTGGAAATATATGTGGTAGCCTCCAGAGAACGAGGTTTGCCCGGCCTGCAGCCGAATCGTCGCGGTTGCGCCTTGCAAAAGTGGTTTCCGGGGGCAAGCTGACTGATGACAGTCTCGATGTCATCGCCGGCGAGCGCGACCGGCTCAAGGTAAGATTCAGGAACGCTACGGGATAGTCAACGACCGGGTCCGCAGTGATGTAGACAGCCGGGCGTCACGGCAAAAGAACAGCTTTGATCCCACTCTGTTTGCCCGCCGACCAGCCGGAGCATCTGGGCTTAGGCCGGTCGGCGCGACCGACGGAGTCGGGTTCACAGCGGTCAGCTTCGCTAATCACCGCATCTGGTGCGGTGATTTAGGTACCTATTCACCGCAAGTGGAGAGGGAGTTTAGGCACCAGCTTTGCTCGACAACCGAGCTTATCGCGATCTCAGTCTCTGTTTGGCTCATTCAGAGAAGAGGGCGCCGAGGCGGGTTGGCAGCAATGGAGCCCTTCCAACCTGCCCGAGTGCCGCTATCTGACGACACCCGTGAGTTTCGAGGACGTCTGTGTATCTTATCAAAGCGATCGTTCGGGCCGATAAGGTCACGAACCGTGCTGCCCGCGCTTCTGAGGCCCTTCGGATTTACCATGATATGCAGACGAAATCAGGCTCGAAGTCATGCGCCGTGTTTCGCCGCGGCGTATTGGTAGATCAGTCCGAACTCGAGAGCGCGGCACGTCGTGAGCAGAACTGATCAGTTCCCGCGAGAGCTAATGCTCGGTAGTCAAAAACCCATGCTCGCAATCGGTCATTGAGCAGATCGCGAGGTCCGCTACCGCCGCGAGCAAGTTCGTCGGCGCGCACGCCATATGCTCATAGATTGGCCGCTCAGAGCAGGATGGTTGACCATCGCATCTACCATCTTGCGTAGCCGACGCCGCAAAGCCAAACGTCAAAGAGATAGAGAAGAAAGCGGGTCGTAAGATCCGTTCGGCTGCCGTTCACCCAGCGGCCATCCCCTTAGCCCCGGCTTGTTGTCAAATTCCGGGATTTACAACAAGTCTGAATTTGCTTGCGCCCGGCTGAACCGAATGGAGTTGCGATAGTTCGCGTGGCGCATGCAAACCGCCCGGATGTTCCATAATGAAAGTTATGCGAATCAAGGTTGTAGGCACCCGTTAGAAGGGTCACCAGGCTCCCCGTTAGAGATGTCACTCGCTCAGAGTGCTGGGTTCCGGGGGCTTTGCGTGATGACGGTGGTGTCGATGAGCCGAGACGAACTCGATCGGGTTCAGGTGCTGCGCGACGTTGTGTTGGAGCGGATTGCGGTCGCGGAGGCAGCGCAGTTGTTGCGCCTCACCCGCCGGCACGTGTTTCGGCTTCTGCGGCGCTACCATGAGCGTGGTGCGTCTGGTTTGGTCTCACAGAAGCGCGGTAAGCCGAGCAATCGGTCCTATCCAGCTGTCGTGCGAACGCAGGCTCTGGCGCTGATCCGGGCGAACTATCCGGATTTCGGGCCTACGACCGGCGGCAACGGCATGACCCAGTTCGGCCGGGCGCTGGATCAGCTGAACATCGATATCATCTGCGCCAATGTTCCGCAGGCCAAAGGCCGGGTTGAACGCGCCAACGGCACGCTTCAGGACCGGCTGGTGAAGGAGCTCCGCCTCGCGGGAATCTCGTCGATCGAAGCGGGGAACGCGTTCCTGCCGGCCTTCATGGAGAACTTCAACCGGCGCTTCGCCAAGGCGCCTTTCAACGACAAGGATCTGCACCGCCGGCTCTCCGGCGAAGACGATATCGATGAGGCCTTTGCCCGGCAGGAGGAGCGAACGGTCTCGCAGAGCCTGACGCTTCAATACGACAAGATGCTGTTCATCCTCGAGCCGGCGCCGGTAACGCGCCCCCTCGCCCGTCAGCGCGTCACGATCTTCAACTATCCGGATGGTCGGTATGCGATCAGGCACCAGGGCCTCGCTCTGCCTCATCGTGTGTTCGACAAGAAGCAGCGCGTGACGCACACGGCGATTGTCGAGAACAAGCGGCTTTCGGAAGCTCTTGCGTGGGTGAAGGCTCGCCAGGATGAGATCCGACCGGTGCGAACCAAGACGAACAGCCAAGCCGGCGGCTACATCCCGCGCCCGAAAGGACGTCGAGGCCCGACCTCCTTCTCTGGTCGCCACGCCGCGGCCGAAAAAGCCAGTCGCACCGCCTCTGCCGGCGCTGCTGCGAAACATGGGCTCTCCGCAGCCCCGGCAGAGACTCCGTAGCGCCCTGTGACATTTCTAAATTGCCGAAACCTGAGATATTTCAAAACGGTTGCCGCACAAACCTTGGATTATCACTCCTTTCGACTGGTCTGGCGTTAGGCCCCCTAGGAAGGCCTTAGGCGGCAAGAAGCGGTTTGCCGACCTCTGCCCTGGCAACTCCTTGGAGGGCGCTCCTCGACCCGCTGAGAGGGCCGGTTTTTTAGCCTTCGTCGCGCCCGGCTGGCGCCAACCCGAAACTTCGATTGTAGGTGGTGTTTGCCGAGACCAACGGGGTGTTGGCGGAGAGGCCGAGCGCTCAGGGCAAGCGCGGCAGTTCAGCAAACGGATTGAGCGCAGCGACACCCAATGGCGCGAAGTGCCGCGTGTTGCGGGTCAGCACAGTGAACCCGTGAACCCGGGCCGTGGCCGCAATTGCAATGTCGTCGAAGCCCGGCTGATGACCCCGCGCGTCCTCGAGGATTGCGCCCGCAACGTGCGCGCATTTCAAATCAAACGGCAGCAGCTTCTGTCCGTATAAATACTCGATGCCGTTCCACCATTCTTGCAATCGGCGGGCTTTTGTAATCGCCCCCTCCCTCTCGGCCTTCGCAATGCCGGATCTGATCTCGGCGGCTGTAACCACCGACAGAAAAAGATGCTGACTTGCTCGATCGAGCCAATCCACAAGCGCGGCAATCGTCTGCAGCTTGGATGGCGCCAGTGCAGAGATGACGTTGGTATCGACGAGGAACATCAGATCTCGCCGGCCCGGCTCGGCTTCCTGCTCCGCGGCGGGACATCGTCCGGCTCACCGGGATAGGCAGCCAGCAGCCGCCCGAAGCTTGGAACATGCAGGAGCTTCTCGTACTCGTCGAACGACAGCACAACCGCCTCCTTCTTGCCGTGCCGGGTGATGATCGCAGGATTGCCGCGCACCGCTTGATCGATCACGGCCGAAAGCGTGGCCTTGGCGTCCTTGAGTTGAATCTCTCTCATTTCGGCCTCCAATATCTGACTACAGTAGTCATATAGGGGTGCATCTATGCTGGCGTAAGCGGCCGCGAGCGCAGCGAGGTCCCTCGGGGATTCCCTGAAGCCCCAGATTCTGCAATAGGATTCGGGAGTGAAGGAAAGCGGTGGGTTCAAGCTTGAAGTGCGACTTGCGAATGATCCCAATGGGTTATCAGTCGCAGGAAGCCAGCGATGCAACGCACCGACTCCCAGTTGGACCTGAACGATCGCCGTAACCTCGCCCGATGGCGCGGCATGGGATTGAGCGTCGATGTCATTGCGGAAAAGTTCGGCCGACATCGCTCGACGATCTTCCGGGAGCTGAGGGGCAACGCGTTCATCGACAAGGACTGGCCGGAGCTCGACGGCTACCATTGTGTGACGGCGCATGACATGGCCGCGCGAGCGGTGCGCCAGGCTGAGGAAGCTCGCGCGCTTCTCTCATGTACGTCAGTCGGTCATCGAACTGGTTCAGCACGGCTGGTCGCCACAGCAATTGCGGGCCGGATGCGGCTCGAGCGTCATCCGATCTCGGTCAGCCACGAGACGATCTACAAGTTCGCCTATTCTGCGGACGGCCAGGCCATCAAGCTCTGGCGGCATCTGCCGGAGCACCGTGCGCGGCGCCGTCCGCGCCATGCCAGGCGTCGGCACGGCCAGCGCTCCAGCCCGGAACTGAACATCCTGCGCCGCCCGGACGTCGTCGCCGAGCGGGGCTTGGGGCCGCGGTGCATCAAAGCCGCCTGTGGGTCTGGCAACTTAGGTCGCGGCAGAAGCCGCTCGCCGTAAAGTCAAATTGTGCATTGCAACATAATTGCCTCGTAGCCGTTGATCTGAGGTCAGCGCCATCCCGGCATGACCCGTAGAGGACAGCCCCGATGCGCAATATCGCCGAGACGATCGCCCGCCTGAAGGCCCTGCAGGGAAAACTACCCTCGGCCGGTGCCCCCGTCCAGCCATCGCGCTTGTCATCCTTCGGCTGGGACGGCTCAAATCCGGGGGCTCTCCGAGCCTACAGTTATGTTCCCGAGCGCTTATCGACGCGCGCACCGCTCGTCGTCGTACTCCATGGTTGCACGCAGACGGCGGCCGGATACGACTTTGGCTCGGGCTGGTCGCGGCTTGCCGATCGGCATGGGTTCGCGTTGCTCTATCCCGAGCAGCAGCGGGCGAACAATCCGAACCTCTGCTTCAACTGGTTCGTGCCCGAGGACATCCGTCGCGACGCCGGCGAGGCACTCTCGATCGCGCAAATGATCCGCAGAATGACCGAGGTCCACGATCTAGACACGCGGCGGGTCTTCATCACGGGGCTGTCGGCTGGCGGGGCCATGACCAGCGTGATACTCGCGACCTACCCGGAGCTGTTCGCCGGCGGGGCGATCATTGCCGGCCTTCCCTTCGGATGCGCATCCTCAGTGCCGGAGGCGCTGGACCGTATGCGTGGACATGGGCTGCCGTCCGAGCGCCGGCTTGAGGCGCTGCTGCGTGGCGCATCGCAGCATGCGGGGCCATGGCCGACCCTCTCGCTCTGGCATGGCAGCGACGACCACACGGTCGTTCCGGGCAATATGGACGCCATCGTCGCGCAATGGCGCGGGGTGCATGGCTTGCAGGGCGTACAGCCCGAGCGAGTTGCCATCGGTCCACATTCGCACAGCCTGTGGCGAGATGAAGCCGGCATCGCACTTGTCGAGTCGATCAGCGTCGCGGGCATGGGGCACGGCACGCCGCTCAGCCGAACGGACGACATCGGTCATCCCGGAGCCTTCATGCTCGACGCTGGTATTTCCTCGACACGCCATATTGCTCGCTTCTGGCAGTTGACCGGGACCGGGACGGAGCTGTCGTTGGCGATCTTATCCGGCAAACAGAAATCCGCCCCCTTCTCAGGAGATGCGGAAGGCAGGCGGAAAGCCCCCCTTCCGAAATCGAGAATGCCTGCCTCAGGCGTCGGAAAGGTCATCGAGGACGCGCTGCGAGCCGCCGGCCTGATGCGCTGAACGGAAGGCACTATGCCAGCCTCGCGGGAGCGATGCGCGATCGGTAAAGGGGCTTTTTGAACCAGCGACTCTCCGTCCGATGTCGAGCTTCGCTTGGCATGATAGAGGACGGGGTGCCTCAAGCCGTCGGAACGGCCGTATAGGCCCGAAACACGGCCCCATAGAAGCAGCCGGATGCCACGAGGACGAAGGCATGCCAGATGGCGTTCTGGAACGGAAGGCTGTGCCAGACGTGAAACGCCACGCCCATCGTGTAGAGAACGCCCCCTGCGACCATCAGCCATAAACTGGTGGCCGGCAGTTGCGCGATGCCCTCCCACATCGCGATGCCGCTCCATCCGATCAGGAGGTAGAGCCCGATCGCGAAGCGGTCGAACCGGCCGGGCAGCGCCACCTTGAGCGCGATGCCCGCTGCCGACGCGGCCCAGACGAGGATCAGGAGCGCTTGAGCGACGATGCTCCCCCCGAGCTTCATCAGGAAGGGGGTGTAGGTCCCTGCAATCAGCACGTAGATGGCGGAATGGTCGAAGCGCCGGATCAGCCACTTCATCGGCGAAACCGGCCACAGGTTGTAGATGGCGGAAACGATGAGGACGGCCATCAGGGCGAAACTGTAGATCACGACGGGGATCAGGTCCGGCAGCGGAGCTGCTGCAGACACCCGCACGATCAGCGCCACGACCGCTGTGGCCCCCAACACGATTCCGAGCACATGTACCACGCCGTCCGCCCAAAGCTCGGCGCGGCTAAATGCGAAGCGTCCGTGCGCTGGTTCCTGCAAGTCGTATCCTTCAGCGGCTGTGCCGGGGCGGCAGAACTTATCGCCCGCCAACCTCCCCTATCCGCATGAAGCAAATATGGCCTTCGCGACTTTCTCGGCCTCGACTTCGACGATGGCAGTCTGACGGAGCGCGGCGCGATGAGAAGGCATCGCGCCTAGTCGGGGCGCGGCTTAGTCGTTGAAGCGCCATCTGCGGACGGCCTACGACATGTCGCCGGAGCAGTACCGGGCGCGATGGAGCCTGCCAGCCGACTATCCAATGGTCGCGCCGTCTTATGCCAGGCCCGCTCAAACCTCCCGAGGAAGATGGGCCTGGGCCAGCAGCGCCGGAAGCGCGCCGCCCGCTGATCCGCGATGACTGCATTCTGGGCCGGTTTCCCTACGGGGAAACCGGCCCACTCGATAGATATCGCTAGCTGACATGATGGCTATTGCCTGCCTGTAATTGTCAGCCGCAGCGGGGCCAGCTCGATGGACCCCCGCCTCCGACGTCACCTGCGGCCAATCCTCAATTCGTTGAGCAACGAGCTCTGGATCAATTCCGTTCCGCCGGAGCGACTTCCTTCCCCCCTGTTGAAGGGCTGTAGTTTGACAGGGCAGGGGCGGTTAGCAGTCGCGAATAGCCGACCGAGCCAATAACCGTCACATTCGATGGCATCCGACGACACGATGGACCCGGATAGTCTCGCTTCCAGCCGAGCAATGGCTTCGGGTGCAGATATTCCCACCGTCTGTAGCTCAGCCTTGCTGATGCCGTGAATTTCCTTCGACAGATCCGACCAAGCTCCGTCCTTGGCCCATTCTTCCGTGGGGCGGATCAAGAAGCTCTCGAATTTGGAGGCACGGCCAAGAGCCCAGCCCATCTCGATCGGATAGCTGCCCTGTTCCAACGCGCTGGCTTCGACGTCAGTCACGACGACAGGCAGTCCCTGATGTCTTCGGCCGGAAATGTGCACCTCCCGTGTTCGGAATGATCGAGGTGGTCGAAGGTCGGCGGCATGAGGTGCCCGGCGCGATTCCAGATCGACGCTGGGAAGGTTGGATACTCGGTCGGGAGTTCGCCTGAGGCCCGCTGGAGGATCCGCGATCGCGCCCCGGGAGGACACCTAGACCTTGATTTTCTCGATCAGGATTGCGCCAGGCAATCCGTCGAAATGTTGGTCGCAGGAGACGAGATCAGCACCATGAGCGCGCGCCGTGGCGAACACGACCGCGTCAGCCGTTGCCAGCTTGTGGCTACGGCAGGCGTCGGCCGCCGCCAAGGCGATTTCCGTATCCAGGGGAACGACGTGGCATAGCTGCGTATAGGCAATGACCTGGTCGGCTTTGTCCTCCCCCACCTCGCGCACAAGCCATTTTGAGAGTTCGAGCTGAACCATGGTTGGGACCAGCCATTCCGGCTGCTCGGGGATGATCTTCGCCACCAACTCGCCGGTCGGCGAGCCAATCAGCCACTCGATCCAGGCTGAGGTATCGATGAGGCGCATCAGAAGCGATCCGATCTGTCTCGGTAGTCCGTGGCGGAGGCTCCTTTTGCAATGCCGGCGAGAGCTTCGCGTTTTGGCACGGGAACCAGGAGAACGCCGGTTCCCTTGGGAATAAAGGCAAAGGTCAAGCCAGCCTCCCAGTGTTGGGCGGTGCGGATCGCTTTTGGAATTGAGATCTGGAATTTCGAAGACAGGGTTGCGGTCTGCGCCATGGTCATACCTCAATGGCATCGATCGCTATAACGTAAGACATCGTGATGGTGGGTTCAAGCTTGAAGTGCGACTTGCAAATGATCCCAATGGGTTATCAGTCGCAGGAGCCAGCGCCGCAACGCACCTACTCCCAGTCGGACCTGAACGATCGCCGTAAGCTCGCCCGAAGGCGCGGCATGGGATTGAGCGCCGATGTCATTGCGGAAAAGCTCGGCCGACATCGCTCGACGATCTTCTGGGAGCTCCGGCGCAACGCGTTCATCGACCAGGACTGGCCGGAGCTCGACGGCTATCATTGCGTGACGGCGCATGACATGGCCGTGAGCGACGCGCGAGGCTCAGGAAGCTCGCGCGCTTCTCTCATGTGCGCCAGTCGGTCGTCGAACGGATTCAGCACGGCTGGTCGCCACAGCAGATTGCGGGCCGGATGCGGCTCGAGCGTCATCCGATCTCGGTCAGCCACGAGACGATCTACAAGTTCGCCTATTCTGCGGACGGCCAGGCCATCAAGCTCTGGCGGCATCTGCCGGAGCACCGTGCGC